>ERZ779889.1113-NODE-1113-length-28625-cov-4.468358_pt1 | contig 28625 bp, 22 predicted proteins | sample MGYA00511030_ERZ779889 | MGnify/ENA primary metagenome ERZ779889 (study PRJEB29588, sample SAMEA2160616) | human gut metagenome | biome: human gut; feature: human-associated habitat; material: faeces | place: Denmark | collected 2008/2010 ...
GCAGCGTGCGGCCCTGTTGTGTCCCCCCCCTCCAAACCTCCCCAACGGGGAGGCTTAGTCGCGGCGCTCCGACACCACACGCAACGAATACAAGATCAAGGACCGGATAGAATAATTCCTGGAGCTCCTATTGTATAATCATTTGATTTTCGCCCATATAGATTGCTTGGAGTACTAATTAAACGAACGTTTAATTTGGCACAAAATTAAAATTTTTAACCATAAATCTGACAATAATTTACGAATTTGTCACATCGTGCTGAAAAAACGTTCATTTAATTAACACAAACAAAAGCAATGAAAAAGTTATTAGCACTGATGCTGGCTCTGACGGCATCCCTGATGATTGCATCCGCACAGGACATCATCGTCCTAAAGAACTCCGAAAGGATTGACGCCAAGATTGTAAACGTATCATCTACGGAAATCTCGTACAAAAAGGCCTCCTATCTGGACGGTCCCACCTTTACGCTGAACATCGCGGAGGTCTCCTCCATCATCTATGCCAACGGCGAGGTTCAGGCATTCAGCGACACACCTGCGCCCGCTCCGGAACCTCAGCAGCAACCTGCATATAACAGCACCTACTCAGACATGAACAGCAATGCCGCTGTCAACAACAGCGTACAAAGAAGCGGAGGCCTCAAGTTCAACCCGCAGCCTCAGGGAAAGAAACGCACATTCGGTATATCCATAGGTTATACCAGCAAACAGATGGTAGAAGGCTCTGAGAAAATGGCGTGGGTAAATGCTGAATACATGATGACTGGCAAGGAAAAAGAATCCTCTCCGGCCCTTAAGGTCGGTCTGTACTGGGCTCCTGAGTTCAAGTACGGAATAGGTATACAGACCGGACTGTACTACGAGATGTCCAGTTCCAAATTCACAGATAATGGCGAGTATGGCGATGGCATCTCCCTTAAATGCTCCGAGCACACATTGTCCATTCCTTTAAGAATACAGTACCGCTACGAGATAATAAAGGATCTGAGCGTCTTCCTGTACACCGGTCCCAGTTTTGATATCTCAATGGCATATACCGCGACCATTGGGGCTGATGGATATTCTGAGAAGATCAATATGTATGACAAAGAAAATGGGGTTATCGAACCATACAAACGCTTTAATATGCTCTGGGGTGTCGGCGGAGGCGTAAGATGGAAAGGCCTGCAGCTCATGCTCGGCGGGGACTGGGGTCTGACCAAGATCGTAGACAACTACGATGTCAAGCTGAACAAACCGTTCTTTATCACTGTCTCTTATCTCTTCTAATATTCTCAATGTAAATCCGTCCCTGTTGTAATTACGGGGACGGATTTATTATCTAAACTAGATGCCACGTCAGCAATCACATATAAAACATGAGTAAGGACGACTTTCAATCCTTAAACAGACATGCGAAGAATATTCGCAACTGCCATAAGCATCGCTATCTTACTTGCTGTATGTACGGCACTGACATCCTGCGAGGACTCAAATACCAGTTCTGGAAAGAAAAACAATTATTTGGAAGCTTCAACGGGACACTGGAGAACGGAGAAGCCGTAAAGTTTAATTACCAAGGAGTTCTTAATGTTCTATATGATTAAAAAAACCTTTTTTCTTTTGATGCTCATATCCGTTACTGTCACCGGATGTGACAAAGACTCCGTATCCAGTTCCGGGCAGATACGTATCGGACAAGACTACTGGAATACCGGAGGTGCCTACATAATGCCGAGTATATCTTCCTGCAGTATTGTCGTATATTCAAAGGGTGCGCCGGAAACCGGGAACGGATCTCTTGCCCGCTTTGATCTGTCTACCGACGAGATTTTTCAGGAATACGGCTACTTTCCAGTCGGAACATTCAGCATTGGAGAGCAATTTGATGCCCTGTTCTCGACTGGGGAAAGTTTTGATGACCCGGGTACCAACTACTATCCGTCCGAGGGTACTCTGACCATAAGCGGAAGCAGGAGGGGCAGCTGCAGCATCGAGTTCTCAGGAGTCACATCCTCCGGCATAGAGTTGACTGCAGAATACAAAGGAAAGATACACAATGCTTATGAAGATGAATAAGAGCAGAATCTCTACTATAATTGCAGCAACGGCATTCACTGTTGCCGCAATATGCGCGGCACAGGGATGCTCGCTCTTTGATAAGGAAGATGAAGGCGGCAGCCAGGCAATCCCGGAAGATGCCGTCAACGGATACACAGCCCCGGAGGGCCGGAAAGTGGAAACACTCACGTCTTTTAAAGATGACGGCTCTGTAAGAATGTCATGCACTTTGGACTACGACCGATATGACAGAATCGAGACCGTTGACTTCTACGACGGCCGCCCCGCCAACGGAAACAGTTACAGACTCATTTTCTCCTACGGCGACAGTTACATCGCCATCCTCATGGAGAATCCTGAGAACGGTCACAGGTCTGAACGTTTACGGGCAGAACTTGACGAGACCGGCAAAATAACAGGTCTTGAAAATCTCTCCTTGGAGTATGACGGCATAAACCGCCTTATGGGCGGCACATACATCAGCAGTTACGACAACGAGGAGACTGACATCAATGTAGAATGGAGCCAGGGCAACATGACCTATATCGAATGCATGATGAGCACCTCTATACGGTACACCTCACAGCCGAACAACACGAACATTGACATAACTGCGCTGGTGACAAACGCCTACTATATTTTGGAGACACTGCCCATAAACATGTCCATGCCGTTCCTCGGCATCTTCGGATTCTGGGGAAAACGGAACGACAACCTGCCCGAGTCAGAGACTTACTGCACATGGGACTCTCCTGAAATTTTCGAGTACGAAATGAACAGCGATGGATGCCCGGTCAGAGTCGGTAACTGGCAGATATCCTACCTGGAGGATTAAGAACAGAAAGACAGGGACCGGCTTAATTTACCAACCAGCTAAAGTCCAAGCTCTTAGCATTTCAAAAGGTGCCCTGCTGTTTCAAACGGCATACCGGGCACCTTTAAATTTCACAACCAACTATTTATCAATGACATATCATTTTAACTATTTCCGCCACATATCCCGTTTCAGTCAAGCCGATTTAGGTCCAGCCGGGCAAGGTACATGATATCGTCTATGTCGCGGACGGCTCCGTATATCGCGTTCTCCCGCTCAGAATAACATATCCTGTCTATGCAGTAGTCTGTCCGTATCAGTTCCAGCGGGTTGCCCTCCCAGTCGAACACGGCTATCTTCGTATCCACCAGCCGCTCCTCACCGGCATAATAAGGATTGCGCTCACCGTCGTACACACCATATATCCGGTCATCTGTCACGTATATGTCATGAAAACCCAGTACCGTGCCTTTCGTATAATCATAGCTGCCGAATGTCACCTCGAAGTCCGGCTCATAAAAGAACTTGGTAACCTCGTGTTCTATCGTACTGTCCAACAAGTAAATCTCCATGATGGCTCCAAAGGGCGTTCCTATGACAAACTTAGTCCTATCCGGTGAGATGGCATAGCTGGAATAGTTGTACATCGTGAAACTCTTCTCCTTATCCTCTATCGGAAAATAATTCAACCGCTCTGTAATAGCACCGTTCCTTTCCATAATGAACCGGCTGACCGTATCATCGCTCAGATATCCTACATTGGTGACATAGAAATACCCATCGTCCATCGGTACTGCATACTGACACCATTCCGGCAAACGTATACTCACTGAACGGAAGTCTGGTTTTAAGACAGTATCCAATAATGATTCTATCGGAACTGACAATACATCCCCCGAAATCATTGACACATATGACAAAACTCCATTTTTTAAAGATGCCCTTCGATAACCGTCGATAGTCTCACCGTCACCGCGCCCCGAATATATGCCAGTATATATTTTCTTTCCTGAGTTCCTGCTGTATATATGCAGGGTATTATGAGTTTTCAAATCATACGACGGAACAACAAGGCATGTATCATACTCAAATATGTCATTCACCAGATTGAAGTACAGTTCGCCGGAGATTATCTCCCAGCAGCCCTCACGTTCCACAGGAAACTCAGGCGCACGGTACTTAGGCCCGAAGCATGACACCGATAAAAGCATGGCGGCAGCTGCCCCCATGCCATTCACTACCAATCTTACCATTACCGCAAGTTTACATTACCTATAAAGCCGGACCTATCGGAGACTCGCCGTCCTCTATCGGCTTAATCTCGCCGCCTGGGGCTTTCTCGCACACGTGTTTTGTGATCTTTCCTTTGCCTTTATAACCCTTAGCCCAAAGCAGTTCATCACAATTTGGACATATTGCCGTACACTCATTCAGGTTTGAATTGTCGCATGTACCCCAGTGGGTTGTCTCAGCGAGGGCTTCCACATTGGCATCGAAGAGTCCGCTTTCGGCGGTTCCGCTACTCTGCTGCGCCGCACGGACGCAGAGGACGAGAGAAAGAGAGAGGGCCAGGGCCGCTCCGAGAATGAGAATTACTGTCCTTTTCATGTTCTCTGATTTTTAAGGTTAATAACTGTTATCGTTCCGCGCAGAACTTTCTCTTACAATACCGTCCAACGCCCTGTCAAAGGACTTTTCCAGGCTCTCGCTCACGGAGGGATTGCCCACATGCCTTATCCGCCCGGAGCCGTCTGTCAGAAACGAATGGAAACGCACATCCTCCGGTATGAAAGCGTTGGTCCGCCTGAAACGCCCGTCAAAGTCCACATACACCGGGTAATCAAAATCCTGTATCTCCAGCAGTTCCACCACACCGGCATAATCTTCCGGAGACGGGGAGAATATAGTCAGCACGTCAAAGGTACGCTCCTCCGCGCTCCTGACGTAGAACCATTCCAGATTGCCCAAATGGGCAATCTCACATTCGTTACAGGCTGATGAATCATAGTAGAATATTAGTTTGGGCAGACTTGACGTATCCTTGTAAAGCAATGTTCCGGACGGGGCTATTCCCTGAAGATTGTCCGGGACGGACACTGTCTCAGACATGAATGACCGCAACTGTTCCCTTATCCGTTTTTCCTTCTCAGACATACATGAGAAAAGAAGCAAGGCAAGGATGACAGCAGATATGGAAGTCCGAACTTTCATAGGGGCGGTCTTCTTTTACTTTCAAATTTACGGATTTATTCCAACACTTACAAATTTTTATTTAATTTTATGTCTGATAATTAATTACTGACCATGAAAAAAGCGAGCACCGGAATCCTAAACCGCATATTGATGACTTTCATCACCGTCGTCATCATTGCGATTCTTACACCAGTGCTGATAATGGACATATTCACAATCAGCGGGGATTCCATGAGTCCTACGCTGAGGAATGGAGAGCGGGTCATGGTCAACAAGCTGCTGTTCGGGGCACGGATATACACAAGATTTAATTTCAAAGACCCGGAACTAGAATCATTCCGGATGCCGGGGCTGAGAGATATCCGGCCGGGCGACATTCTGATATTCAACTCGCCTTACCCGGACAGCAGCGGAAAGATACATTTCCGCATCAACCGCGTACTTGCCAAAAGGTGTATCGGTACACCGGGCGACACCGTCAGTATAAAGAACGGCTTTTTCGTCAACTCATCCATTCCGGAAGAGATTATCGGACTGGAGAATGCCCAGAGATGGCTTGCTCGGAGGCCGGACTCAGTGTTGCTGGCCGATACCCTCATAGACTTTCATACTGTCATGCTGCCTGGCGGGAGAACCTGGACAATCAAGGACTTCGGGCCGGTGCTGATACCGGCCACGGGCAGTTCAGTCACACTTTCAGAGAGCACCGCCGCTCTATACAGTAGAATGATTGAGTACGAGACCGGTGCCGTACCTGTCAGGGACACCGCCGTCGGATGCTATACAATAAACGGCTCTCTGATGACAGAGTACACCTTTCAAAGCGACTGGTACTTCATGGCCGGGGACAATCTGACCAACTCCCGCGACAGCCGCTACTACGGTCCCGTTCCGAAAGACTTCATCATCGGGATAGTCTCCGGCAGGCAATAATGGAACCGAAAATTTCAGGAACGGCGGATATGACCAGCTAAGGATAAAATGTATGCCGGGGCACGGCTTGTTTCGTATGTAATTGATATTCAGACACGACTTCACAAAGGACGTGGATTTGAGGCTTTTCAGACCGATCAAATCCACGTCCACTTTTATAACACGCTGTATATCAGGACTGATATTCCACGAGTGTGGCCCGGCGTAGATTTACCCAAAATCAGACATCATATTCGTCAGGGGAAATGCCCGGGATGCACACTTATTTCTTGGAGGGCTGTGGAGCGGCGGGCTCGGAAGGCTTGTGGGCTCCTTTGAGGTCTGCGGTCTCGTTGAGGAATTTGTTGTATTCCTCCTTGGTGATGATGTGGCACGAACCGTTGAATATCGTGCCGACCTCAATGCCCAGCTTAGGAGTCTTGAGATCTCCGGAGAAGTTGGAGTTAGCCTTGAAGTTGACGATGTCCTCGATATACATCTCGCCCTCGGCATGTCCCCACAGGTCACAGTTCTGGCAGAATATCTTACCCTTGACATTGGCGGCCTCTCCGATTACCAGCTTGCCTTTGGTATATACTGTTCCTTCAAATATTCCGTCAATTCTTATGTCCGCCGAAGATGTTATCACTCCGGTAATCCTCGTCCCCTTGGAAATACGGCACAACTCATTGGCCTGGGGGATTATTTCTGCTTTTGCCATATCTTATACTTTTTATTGATGAATGCATTCTCCGTGGGAAGCCTCGGCCGCCTCCATGAGCGCCTCGCTCATAGTGGGATGAGGATGTATCGAATGTATCAGGTCCGATGCCGTCATGCCCATGTTGCGCCCGGTCACGATACCGGATATCATCTCGGTGACGTTGGCACCTACCAGATGAGCGCCCAACACCTTGTCCGTAGCGGCATCCACTATCAGCTTGACGAAGCCGTCCTTCTCTCCGGCAGCCACCGCCTTGCCTGATGCAAGGAAGAAGAATTTGCCGACCTTATAGTCAACACCTGCCTCCTTGGCGGCTCTCTCGGTCATACCGACTGAGGCCACCTCAGGAGAGACATATGTACATCCCGGCACATTGCCGTAATCCAAAGGCTTGGGGGCCAGACCGCAGATAGCCTCCACACAGCATATCGCCTCTGCCGAGGCCACATGAGCCAGAGCCTGAGTCGGGATGATGTCGCCGATGGCGTAGACACCCTCCACATTGGTACGGTAGTACTCATCCACCTTTATCTTGCGGCCGCGCACCATCTCAACACCCACTTCCTCCAGACCGAGATAGTCCGTATTGGGAATCACGCCCACTGCCGAGAGCACTGTCTCCGCCTCAATGGTCTCCACTCCCTTCTTGGTCTCGACGGTCAGCTTGCAGAGCTCTCCGGAGGTGTCCACGCTCTTGACCTGAGCGGCAGTCATGACCTTCATGCCGGCCTTGCGGAACGAGCGGCTTATCTGCGCAGACACATCGTCGTCCTCCAAAGGCAGGATACGGTCCAGATACTCTATAAGGTATACCTCAACACCCAGGCTGCGGTAGAAGAAAGCGAACTCGCTGCCTATGGCGCCGGAGCCTATAACAGCAAGGCTCTTGGGCAGCCTATCAGGTATCAGGGCCTGACGGTAAGAGATGATCCTCTCTCCGTCAATAGGCGCGAAAGGCAGGGAATTAGCCCTTGAGCCTACGGCCAGAATGATATGGTCCGCCTCGTAGACAGTCTTCTTTCCTGCCTCGAAGTCATTGACCTCAACGGTATGTCCGCTCTTCAATACGGCATCCCCGTGAATCAGGGTTATCTTATTCTTTTTGAGCAGGAACTCCACTCCCTTGGACATCTGGGCGGCCACTCCACGGCTGCGCTCCACCATCTTGACTATATCCGGCCTGACTTCAGATGCCTCAAATCCATATTCAGCGGCATGGAGAGCATAGGTGTAAGCCTGTGCGCTCTTCAGCAGAGCCTTTGTGGGAATACAGCCCCAGTTGAGGCAGATACCGCCCACCTCCGAGCGTTCAATTATCGCCACCGACTTACCGAGCTGGGAAGCACGTATCGCGGCCACGTATCCTCCCGGACCGGAACCGACTACTATTATGTCAAATCTATCCATTTCTTCTATATGTTATTAATTGTTCTCAAATCTACCATGGCAATGCTTGTACTTCTTGCCGGAACCGCAGGGACACGGGTCGTTGCGGCCGACTTTCTTCTCCACTCTGACAGGAGCATTGCTCTTGGGCTCTCCGCTGTTGGTGACCATATCTGTTCTGGAAGTCCGCATATTGCTCATATCAGTACGGCGGTGCTCGGCCTCACGTACATCGCCAGGAGCATTCTCCCTTACGGGAATATGGGCCCTGAGCAGGAACTTCACCACCTCGCGGCTGATACGCTCGATGACGCTCTTGAAGAGGTTGAAACTCTCGAACTTGTAGACAAGCAGAGGGTCCTTCTGCTCGTACGTGGCGTTCTGTACGGACTGCTTCAGGTCGTCCATGTCGCGCAGATGCTCCTTCCAGGCCTCGTCTATCATGATGAGGGTGATGGTCTTGCTGACAGCCCTGATGAGCTCGCGGCCCTGGGTCTCGTAAGCCTTCTTGAGATTCACGAGCACACGCATGACCTTGGTACCGTCACCCACCGGGACGGCCACATTCACAAATCTCTCGCCCTGCTTCTCGCAGATAGTCTTGATGACAGGCCATGCCTGGGCCACCATCGCGTCGCTGCGCTGCTGGTACTCCTGGCGTATCTGCTCGTTAAGGGCATCGGCTATCTTGTCCCTCGAGGCATTCTTATAGAACTCGGCATCAAAGGCGGGGTCTATCGAAAGGGTCTTCATAACCTCCAGTTTGAAGTCCTCATACTCCATCTCCTCGGACCTGTCGGCCAGCACCTCGCAGCAGTCGCCTATCATATTCATCACGTCCACGTCGATACGCTCTCCGTACAGGGCATTGCGACGCTTATTGTATATCACCTCCCTCTGGGAGTTCATCACGTCGTCGTACTCCAGCAGACGCTTACGGATACCGAAGTTGTTCTCCTCCACCTTGCGCTGCGCTCTCTCCACGGTCTTGGACATCATGGACGCCTGCAAAGGCTCGCCCTCCTTGAGGCCCATCCTGTCCACCATCACGGCCATCTTGTCACCGCCGAACAGACGGAGCAGGTTGTCCTCGAACGAGACGTAGAACACTGACGAGCCCGGGTCTCCCTGACGGCCCGCACGGCCACGCAACTGACGGTCCACACGGCGGCTGTCGTGCCTTTCAGTACCGATGATGGCCAGACCGCCGGCCTCCTTGACTCCGGGACCGAGCTTGATATCGGTACCACGGCCGGCCATATTGGTGGCGATGGTGACCGTCCCGGCTGTACCGGCATGGGCCACAATCTCAGCCTCACGCGCATGCTGCTTGGCATTGAGGACATTGTGCTTGATACCGCGCATATGCAGCATCTTGCTGAGCAGCTCGGATATCTCGACGGAGGTGGTACCCACCAGGACAGGACGTCCGGCCTGGGTCAGTTCCACTATCCGGGCTATGACGGCATTGTATTTCTCTTTCTTGGTCTTGTAGATGATGTCATCCTCATCGACACGTATCACTGGACGGTTAGTAGGAATCACCACCACATCCAACTTGTAGATAGACCAGAACTCACCGGCCTCCGTCTCCGCCGTACCGGTCATACCGGCCAGTTTGTGGTACATCCTGAAATAGTTCTGCAGCGTGATGGTTGCAAACGTCTGGGTAGCGGCCTCAACCTTCACATTCTCCTTGGCCTCTATGGCCTGATGAAGTCCGTCCGAGTATCGGCGGCCCTCGAGAATACGGCCTGTCTGCTCGTCAACTATCTTTATCTTGTTGTCCATCACCACATACTCCACGTCTCTCTCAAACATGGCATAGGCCTTCAGCAACTGGGTGACGGTATGTACTCTCTCGGCCTTAAGGGCATAGTCCGCAAGCAGGGCCGCCTTCTGTGCCTGCTTTTCCTCCGGAGTAAGATTCTGCTTTTCGAGCTCGGCTATCTCATTGCCTATGTCTGGGAGAATGAAGAACTTCTCATCGGAGACGCTGGCGGCTATAAGATCATTGCCCTTGTCCGTCATCTCCACACTCCTGTTCTGTTCCTCTATGACAAAATAAAGGTCATCCGTAATCAGGTGCATCTGGCGGTTGTTGTCCTGCATGTAGAAATTCTCGGTCTTCTGCAGGAGCTGCTTCATGCCCGGCTCGGAGAGGAACTTGATCAGAGGATTGTACTTGGGAAGTCCCTTGTGGGCTCTCAGGAGCATCTTGGCCCCCTCGGTCTCATTGCCCTCGGCGATGAGCTTCTTGGCCTCGGTGAGCTGTTTGGTCACAAGCTGCTTCTGGGCATTGTACAGTCTTTCCACATAAGGCTTGAACTCCATGAACTGCTGGTCATCCCCGCGGGGCACCGGGCCGGAAATAATCAGAGGCGTACGTGCATCGTCTATCAGCACGGAATCCACCTCGTCGACTATGGCATAATGATGCTTGCGCTGTACAAGGTCATTCTTGTCGATGGCCATGTTGTCTCGCAGATAGTCGAAACCGAACTCGTTATTGGTTCCGAAAGTAATGTCCGCACGGTAAGCTGCGCGGCGGGCGGCGGAGTTGGGCTGGTGCTTGTCGATACAGTCCACTCTAAGACCGTGGAACTCGTACAGAGGCCCCATCCACTCGGAGTCACGCTTGGACAGGTAGTCATTGACCGTCACCACATGCACTCCCTTGCCTGCCAAGGCATTGAGGAATACTGGAAGAGTGGCCACGAGAGTCTTTCCCTCTCCGGTGGCCATCTCGGCTATCTTACCCTGATGCAGCACTATACCGCCGATAAGCTGCACATCGTAGTGTACCATGTCCCATGTGGTCGGGTTGCCTCCGGCCATCCATGTATGGTTCCAATAAGCCTTATCACCCTCTATGCGGACATAGTCGTGCCTGGCACTGAACTCGCGGTCCATATCCGTGGCCGTCACCTCGATGACCTCCTTCTCCTTGAATCTGCGGGCAGTGGACTTCATCACGGCGAAAGCGTCTGGAAGCACCTCATTCAGCACCTCCTCTATTTCCTCGTCTATCTTCTTTGTCAGCTTGTCCACCTCCGTAGCCAGGGCCTCCTTCTTGTCAACCGGGATAGTCACATCCTCCAGCTGGGCCCTGAGCGCTTTTTTCTGCGACTCGTCAGCGGCGATTCTGTCCTGTATCACTTTCCTTATCCTGTCCGTCTCACTTCTGAGCTCATCATCCGAAAGCCTGTCTATACGGTCATAGGCAGCCAGCACCTTGTCCAGCACCGGCTTTATCTGCTTCATGTCCCTCTCGGCCTTGGAGCCGAACATCTTTTTCAATAAACCATTAATCGATGCCATCTAATAAGATATTTTGTACAACTTACAAAGATAATGATATTATTGAATATACTGATAAAAAATCGGCGGAACTCCACATCCGTGTTGAAGTCCCACCGACATTTTTACCGCACCGGGCCGGAATCCTATATGCCGGAGCCCTCCGGAGGCACCGTTCTGGATATCTCAATACTGAAGGGTGTCCCGTCTATCAAAAGCACGTCTAAAGAAAGCCGCACCATCCAGTCCTCACTTACAGACATCCGGACAGTACCCTCCTGAAATGCCCTGTACTGAGAATAGAAATACACAGGATCCTCGTACACGAAATAATAGTCATCGTTGTGGTCCAACGGATTGAGCACGTCATTGACATCGTGTTCCTCCCCGTCGCACCAATATCGCCTCAGACCGAACACCGCATAGGTGCTCAACTCCCCGCCCGGAGCCAGAGGCGATATGAACAGGTACACGTATGACTCGTTCTCCTCCAACCTGAGCACATGTATATCACAAGTGTCCGCACCGAAAACATACGTACCAAGCGACTCCAGAGTGTCAGCCGGAGTCACAGCTGAGGAGTCATCCGGAGAGTCCGGACCTCCAGGATTGACATCAGGGAGACGACGCTCACATGAGACCACGGCCGAAAGCAGCACGACGGCACACACGGACATTATGGATATCAGCACATTCCTTTTCATACTATTCCACGACTGTCGCTGTCCCGGCAAAGTGTCCGGACAGATCCCCGTAAGTAGTAAAGTCAAGTGTTATCTGGTCTCCTTCCAGACTCACCTCCAGGGTTCCCATCACACTGCCGTCTTCCTGATACTGCCATGTACGGCCGTCATACTCGAACTTCATGGTGTCCTTGAATGTGGAGAAACCGACTCCGGCTCCGCAATTGAACGCCTCCTCGGGAGCCGTGATGTGTATGGCTCCGTCATCCTCGAAATCGGCAACTGTGTCAAGGCCGGGAGCGGCACTGACCCATATCTCCCACAGAGCCCCGCCGCTTTTATCCACCAGCACTGACTGAATGGATTCCGTGACACCCATATAGGTAAACTCGTTCGGTTCTTCCGGCACATAGTCAACCGAGAGGCAGGCACCATCAAAATCCAACGACACTTCCGTTCCGTCACCGAAAGCCACGGTGATTCTGGCTACAAACTGCTCGGGATCCGAGGCACTGCGCTCCACGCTCACTGTTCCGGACGCCTCCAGAGGATCGTCATCAGAAGTGGCCGCAGGCATCTCTCCCGTCATATTATCCGCATAGAACAGATAAAAATACTTGTCCGTAGCAGTAATGTCAAACTCGTTTCCCGTAAGGTCATCCTCGCTCAGCACAAGACCAAAATAGCCTACGGCATCTTCTATTTCCCCGAAATACTCAATGTCGGCGGAAGTAAAGTAAAGATACACAAACCCGTCCATATCCAAATAGAATGAAGCCCTGACAGGTTGAGTGTCACCGTTTACTGTAATGGTACTTCCTTCCTGAGGAGTGTCTCCGGTCATCATACCGGTTGCGTTGACTCCGACAGACGGACCTCCTGTGAAATTAAGAGACATATACAGTACATATTCTTCTGTACCGTCTTCATGATCTATGCGCACATAACCGGAATCCAGCAGTTCACGGCCGCTGCCGGGGGTGATTGAAAGTTCTGTCTGGTCACTGCCTCTGTATCCGTAGATGACAGCCGACTCGGTCAGCACGTCCATGTCCTGGTTTAGAAACTCAGGCAAAATCAGCAACTGGATATAGTCGTAGCCGCCGTCATATATATCATTGAAGAGACCGGCATCAGGTTCCGGTGTTACAGTAAACATAACGTAGCCCTCGAAATCCTCCACTGCAGCCGTTCCAACTGCCGACTCCTCTCCGTCTACGACAAATGTCATATCGTTCTCCGGATAGAGGGACGGCTCATCTGACATGTCCAGAACGACAGACGCATTGCCTCGGAACTCCACATCTCCGGACAGAGTCATTGAGAACTCTATGATTCCCGTCACGGTCTCCGCCCCCTCTTCCACTATCATGGTAACTGTCAAAGAGCCTTCACTCACGATATCAGATGATGTCTCCGATATATCCAGAACTGTCTCTCCATCCTTTACATACCTCATCTCAAAACCTGCAGGCACAGCGGCGAAGTCCATCTCATAGACATTAGTATCACTTTCAACATCATCTCCAGGCAGGATGGAGACATACTCATCATTTACACCGTCAAGCTGTCCGGCCGAGGTGACACCCTCCCGGGAGACAAGATAAATCACCCCTGTCTCCATATCCACAAACCGGCTCTTAATCTCCGTCACCGTACCATTATACTCGATTGCATTGTCCAGCTCGACAGGCGGTTTCGGCTCTGGCTCTGCCGGACTATCATTCTTCTTGCATGACACAAGGGCCGCCAGCATCATGGCTGCCACTGCGAATACTTTTAAATTTTTCATAAAGCTTTATTTCTTTACTGATTAATACCTTTGTTCATAGACTTATAGGGCCGGACGTCCTCCAGACTCCGCTCACACGATGAGCCGGTTCTCCGCAGTCCGTCAGCTCAATTGTAAGCGTATGCGCATCACCATCCCTGTCGACACACACCGTACCGCCTGTGATACGCCCGTAACTTATCCACATGCCGTCATCTATCTCCTGATACCATGTGCCCGTATTGTACTCGAATACATCAGCCGCGCCTTCCACGACACGGAAAGGGACAATACTCTCCTTGTCCATATAAGTGCCGCCTATCCTGTTTGCCATAGTATATGTTCCTGCAGGTATTCCGTCTGCCGGGTCCGCATCTCCCGGCACGAACAACTCAAGATGCAGCAGACGGCCCGTACCGGAAGGCCAGTCCTGCGACAGATCCACACCCGGCTCAGCCAAGTACAACAGGAAAAGCCTGTAATTGTCTTCTCCTGTGAAAAAATAGTCTCCTTTGTCTATAAGACGCGCCTGAGTCATACCGTCCAGCGTCACATCCGATGTCAGATTGGTATTAGGGATCTCAGTACCCGGATCATCCTGAGAGTTGTCCACAGGGTCAAATTTGCCAGTACATGAAAAATATCTTTTCATATACTCCGTACCCACCATGATACCCTCTACTGTAAATGTGCCGTCACCATTATCCGTTATGGTAAAAGAGCCTTCCCTAAGCAGGTCCGCCTCAAAATCCGTAGTACCGGCAGGTATATCTCCGAAAAAGCACCCGTCAGGACGCAGGACCGTCTCCCCGGGAAACTCTATCTCATACAGCACTCCCTGCACGTAAGTTCCCTCTGAGGCATCCATACTGTTGGCAGGCGCGTTATATTCACCGGCCAGATAATTCAACGACGGTTCCTGAGCCGCATTATACGGAGCATTGACAGCAAGTGACAAGAACTGACCAGGACCTACGGGATATCCGGCCTCGACTTCCATATCCGTATAGAGATTGATCACCCAATAATCCGCAGAGGACTCCACTTCATCCCCGCCATAGTATATAAGATTGAGGTTGACATAATCCGGACGGTCAGGGACAGGTTCCTCAAAACCGCCGTCATCCTGCGCGGGCGGATCGGGGTCCGGCACCGGTTCCGGTGACACCCCACCCTTATCACAGGAATAGAAAACAGATACTGCAGCCAACAGCACTGACACATACAATAATTTTCTCATAACAGGTAAAATATTTTTTCAAAGATACATGAATGATCCTCGACAAACGGCTTACAAAGACACGTTATTACGTATTATCATGTTCTTTTTACCGAATATCAAAAGCCGAGCAGGTAGAATACCGAGCCTATGAGCACGGCAAAGACAGCATTGAGAACCTTCGCGACCAGAAAACTTCGCGTGCTGGATGCCAGCAGGGGGAGAGAGGTATGGCCGTCCTGTGACATGGAACTTGTCAACAACACCGAAAACGGCACGATGCCTCCTGCAAAAAGCGAGATGAATACCATATGTGGACCGGACTCTGGAATCATACCGATCAAAGCGGCCAGAATCAGCAGATAATATGTGTTGTCCTTCAGCCAGTCCCCGATGTCGACATAATGCATGACCACGGTTATCACGGCCAGGGCGCCGGCAGTCCATAAAAATGTCTTGAGAGCGTGCTTGCAGATAACGTGATGCCACAGATGCTCCTTCACGAAGTGCTCGGAAGAGGCCGCCACCAACAGTACGACAAATATGCTGAGGATGGCGAAAAGGATATTCATCCATCTCTCGCTGAGAAAATTAAAAGGAATCGCTGATGGAACCTCGGCCGCCTCTCCTCCCACGTGCTCATGCTCCAGGAATCCAGAGAAGACGGCAGCCACGAATATCAGGATGGCCACCATCAGGACAATCCGCTCCTTTCCGGAACCGCGTATCACCCTGTATGAAGACAGCCGGAAAATATTGGGGAACTCCCCCTTGTTGGCGTCATGCAGCTCGAATCCCGGGTCACAGTGAACCCTGAGGGGATGCTTCCGGAACATCAGGTCCGTCAACAGGCCGCACACGACAGCCAGGACAAAGAGCACCGCAAAGAGCACGAGAGCCTGACGCGGAATCATGGCCAGCATGACGAAGGACTCGTCCCCCGAGGAGGAAATCATGGCCGCCACCAGTGCGCCCATGCTGATGACGCCATGAGAGTACAGCGACACAGCGGCGAACCCGCCTATGCATCCGGGAATGAGTCCGAGCAGGGCCCCGGCCGCCACCTGACGCAGCGGAGAGTCCTGCAGACGACCGAACCAGCGTCCGGCGGAAGCCACGTTGACATACTCTATCATGATCATCATCACCATGACCAGGCTGGTGATGAGATAGGCGTTGAGCACTACATCCCTGAGCAGATGCCAGATCATCCTCTGTACAGTTTGAGCAGCTCTCCGGCAGCGGAGAACGAGTCTATCCTGCCGTCCAGCACTGCCTTCTCATAATCCGGCATGGCCGCAGCCACTTTGGGATTGTCGTAGAACATATCTTTCAGGGAACTGTTGATGGTCTCGTACATCCAGTAGCGGTCCTGTTCCCGGCGGCGGTGCCAATAATAGCCGTTACCTTTCACCAATGCGAAATACTTCTCCATCATCGCCCAGATATCATCCAGCCCCGTCTTCTCCACGGAAGACGCAGTCAGGGCCGTAGGCGTCCATCCGGACTCGGTCGGAGGGAAGAGATGCAGGGCGTTGGCATACAGGGCACGGGCCATGTTGGCTTTCTCCACATTGTTGCCGTCTGCCTTGTTGACCGTTATCAGGTCGGACATCTCCATGACTCCGCGCTTGATGCCCTGCAGGTCATCGCCTGCCCCGGATATCAGTATAAGCAGGAAGAAATCGCTCATTGAGTGTACAGCCGTCTCCGACTGCCCCACTCCCACTGTCTCAATGAAGACCACATCATAGCCGGCAGCCTCGCACAGCAGGATGGTCTCGCGGGTCTTGCGGGCCACCCCGCCCAATGAGCCGGCGGACGGACTGGGGCGGATGAACGCCATGGGATTGTTGCACAGAGTCTCCATACGGGTCTTGTCTCCCAGGATACTGCCCTTGGTCTTCTCGCTGCTGGGGTCGATGGCCAGAACCGCGAGACGATGGCCCTTGCCGGTGACAAGGTTGCCGAAAGCCTCGATAAAGGTGCTCTTGCCGGCTCCGGGGACACCGGTGATGCCGATACGCATGGACTCCTTGCGCTTGGAGTGCTCCAGGCAGCGGACTATCAGCTCGTGCGCCATATCGCGGTGCTCGGGCAGGGAACTCTCCACCAAGGTGATGGCCTGACTGAGCACTATGGTGTTGCCCTCGACGATACCTTTCATGTAGTCGTCCACAGTCATGACCGTGCGGCGCTTGCGGACGATGTTGCTGAGGTAGGGATTGACTATAGGCGGCTGTTCTATCCCCTCGTTCATCACCAGGGCAGAGTCATCATGATGATACTCGTCGAAGAAGTCTCCCTGTCTGTCTGACTTATTGCTCATATTCTTACTATCTTACGGTATATACTACAAATAAATTGATTATCGGTCTGGTAGGGGAATTGGTAATAAGGGTTATGATGTTGAGCACCTCGCCGCTCTGTCCGGAAGTGTCCACCCTGACATCCAGCGTACCGCTCTCCCCGTAGGGCACCGGATCCGGCAGGCTGACGGACAGACCCGGCTCACTGGCATCGGCCTTATATATCATAAAGGAATCCTTGCCGATATTCTTGACGGAAAACTTACCGGTCAGCACCTGACCGGCATCGACTGTGCCAAATTCCAGAGACGAGGACTCGAACTGCGGCAAGGCGCCGGCACGCTTCTGCGTTTCCGTCAGATCGGAGAAATTTTCCTTAATGAGAGCCTCAACCGTGAATGCCGCAGGATACTTCTGTCCGTTGACGACGACCGAAAAAGAGAAAGGAGTCTTGCCCCACCTCTCTCCGGAAGTTCTGCGGGTGTCCACCACGCAAGTAATCCTGGCCCTGGATTTCGCCGGTATGACATTTTCCGGCAGGGATACGGATAAGCCTGGAGTCACGTCCTCGAAGCGTACCTCTATATCGCGGCCGGAGGTATTGGCAACCTCCACCTCCACGCTTCTGGCAAGTCCCTGGTCTATCTGTCCCATGGATACCCATGTCTCCCTGAAGCCCAGAGGCCCGCACGATGACGGGAACAGTTCCGTGAGACTTTTCATCTTGTCGTGCGCCACCCCCCTGACCTTCAGCACAACAGGCTTGGTCAAACCGGACACATAGACGGTTACGGACTTATTGAACGGATAAGGTCCCTGGTCATTGGAGAAGACTACGGAGACCTCCCCTGTCTTGCCTGGCATTATAGGTTCCTCCGTCCACGACGGCTCCGTACAGCCACATGAAGTGACGACCCTGAATATGGCTACGGGCTTGTCACTGACATTCTTCATCACAAAGGTACACTTCTGCGGCCCGTCCGCAATCATTATATCTCCGAAATCATGGATAACCTTATCGAAGGAGACTGTCTGCTCAAAGACATTCTGCGCTCCCGCTCCGAATGAGCCGGCCATCACAGCCGTCAGCAGCACTATCATACTGAATATCCGACCTCTCATATTAATATCGCTAAAATCTTTGGCAAATATAGTCTTTTCTGCCCGATAATGGGAAATATTGACTATATTTGCGGGAAATTATAACAACAAACTACATTTAAATTATGGCACACAAAATTGATCCTGATGCTTGCGTAGCATGTGGTTCCTGCATTGACGAATGCCCTCTGGGAGCCATTTCCGCCGGAGATGTTTACTCAATTGATCCTGACACTTGCGCTGACTGCGGCTCATGCGTAGACGCTTGTCCCAACGGAGCTATCTCACCGGCATAAATTTTCACTTAACAACATAAAAAAATCCGACAGGTCATCCCTGCCGGATTTTTTATTAACCATTCATCGATATCAGGAACTCCTCATTGCTTACCGTCCCCTCCAACTGTTTCTTCATGAACTCCATGGCCTCCACGCTGGTCATGTCTGCCAGATAGTTGCGGAGAATCCACATACGGTTGATGGTGTCCTTGCTCAGAAGCAAATCATCGCGGCGGGTACTGCTGAGAGTGACGTCCACTGCCGGGAAGATGCGCTTGTTGGCCAGCTTGCGGTCCAGTTGAAGCTCCATGTTGCCGGTACCCTTGAACTCCTCGAAGATTACCTCATCCATCTTGGAGCCGGTGTCAGTCAGGGCCGTAGCAAGTATCGTCAGCGAGCCGCCGTTCTCAATATTGCGGGCCGCGCCGAAGAAACGCTTGGGCTTGTGAAGCGCGTTGGCGTCCACACCTCCCGAGAGCACTTTCCCGGAAGCAGGCTGCACTGTATTGAAGGCACGCGCCAGACGGGTAATGGAGTCCAGGAATATGACCACGTCGTGGCCGCACTCCACCAGACGCTTGGCCTTCTCCAGCACGATGCTGGCCACCTTCACATGTCTCTCCGCCGGCTCGTCGAAAGTAGAGGCCACCACCTCGGCCTTGACACTGCGGGCCATATCCGTAACCTCCTCGGGACGCTCGTCTATCAGGAGCACTATCATATAGACCTCAGGATGATTGTCCGCTATGGCATTGGCTATAGACTTAAGCAGTATGGTCTTACCTGTCTTGGGCTGGGCTACGATAAGTCCGCGCTGCCCCTTCCCTATCGGGGTAAACAGATCCACCACCCTGCACGAGAGGTCATTGTGACCGTTTCCTGTAAGGGTAAACTTCTCATCGGGGAAAAGAGGCGTCAAGAAGTCAAAAGGGACTCTGTCCCTGATGTACTCGGGGGTACGGCCGTTGATGGTATGAATCTTCACCAAGGGGAAATACTTGTCTCCCTCGCGCGGCGGACGAATCTCGCCTATGATGGTGTCTCCCGTCTTCAGGGCATAGGACTTGATCTGGTTCTGCGACACATAAATGTCATCAGGTGAGTTCAGATAGTTGTAGTCAGACGAACGGAGGAATCCGTAACCGTCCGGCATGATCTCCAGCACGCCCTGAGCCGCCACGATACCCTCGTACTCGACTCTGGCAGGCTTCTGCTGAGACTCTTCTCTTTTTCTGTACTCCTCCCTAGGCTGTCTGGCCTCAGGTGAGGGCTGACTTTCAGAAACGACATTCTGTTGCTGAGGCCGCTCTGCCACAACGGGATTCTGTTCCTGCTGCTGTGGCTGTGTCTGAGACTGGGCCTGATTCTGCCCGCGGGGAGTACGCTTCCGACCTCTGTGCGTACCCGGCTGCTTCGCCGTCGGTGCCGCCTGAGAAAGAGTCTGTTCCGAACGCTGTTCCGTAGTCTTGGGCTTAGTATCCTCTTCTGCCTCTGTCCCGGACGGCTTAACCTCAGCCTGCGGTGCTTCTGATACAGGAGCCGCTGCCTCAGGAGCAGAGTTCTTCTTCGGACGGCCTCGCTTTCTCTTCACCGGAGCATCTCCGGCAGGAGCCGTTTCCTGAGTCTTTTCCTCAACTTCACTTACAGCTGGCCTCACCGCCTTGGTCTCCTCTTCCGCCAGCACCGCCTCTGCGGCAGGTGTCTTGGTGATCCTGCTGCGGCGCCTCTTCAGACGAGGCACCTCATCGCTCTGAACCGCCTGCTCATCCAGTATCCTGTATACCAGATCCTCCTTCGACATCGACTCGGCCTTTTTGACACCCAATTCCCTGGCGATGGCATTGAGTTCCTCCAGACTTTTTGAATGTAATTCCAATATTCCGTACATCTGCAAACTATTTAACTGCTATTACCTCAGCCTCTGCCAACGCGCCTTTGGGAAGTGCTGCCACCTGAAAGGCCACACGGGCCGGATATGGTTCGCTAAAGTACTTGGAATACACTTCGTTCAGAGTGCCGAAATCGGCCATATCCTGCAGATACACCGTGGTCTTGACCACATTACCGAAGTCATAGCCTGCCTCGGAGAGCACATGGCCTATATTCTTGAACACCTGCTCAAGCTGTTCTCTCACGCCTCCCTCGGGGAATTTGCCGGTAGCGGCATCTATCGGAAGCTGTCCTGACACGTACAATGTTCCGTTTGTTTCAATTGCCTGGCTGTAGGGGCCCACCGCTGCCGGAGCGAGAGGGGAAGATATCACTTTTTTCATCTTGTAAAATATTTAGTTAATAATAAATTAATTGTCCCATTCGGACGAACCTTTGCGGTACGACAGCAGGTCAGCAAGGGCCGCTGCCTTGGCATTGATTCTGAAACTCCACTGCTTCCACTGTCCGAGAGGCACCCACGAGAACGAAATCTCAAAGCAGTGCAGATCGTAAGTAGCGCTTATCTGTGTCGTAGTCAGCTTCATCTTCGTGATGTCAAAACCTGTGGTAAGATTCAGATTCAATGCTTTCGTAAGCCTGACCTGACCGTTTATATTAAGTGTCTGAGTATGATTGTCCCTGACGATAAGCTGATCATTACTGTACTGGTACGTTCTTGAATAGTTATAGGAATAGTTGAAGGACACTGACCACGGCACATTGGGGTTCAGATAGTATATCCATCCTCCCGGTATGTATTCTCCGGTGACAGGATGATAGAATACGCGGGTATATGCCGGAGACTCTCCCGACATCTTCACACCACCGCCACCTCCACCGTCAAACACTCCTGCGGATGCTCCGCCCCTGCTTCCTCCACCTCCGCCGATACCGCCGCCAGACCCGTCATTGCCTCTTCCGGCACCCTCTCCAGACAGACTGAAACTGAGAGAGACATTGGCATTGGTCAGACGGGCCAGCCGTCCTGTTGCAATCACATTGAACTGATTGTACCTCTGACCTCTGTAGTTCACTGCGTACGGATCCAGAGTCATGCCGGCGGAAACACTTACTTTTTCCAGCACATTTGTGGTCATATTGATGTTGATATTGGACAACTTCATGGAATCCGCCAGGAAATTGTAGCTTCCCGAAAGGTTAAGGTTGTCTATCAGCTTGATCTTCTTGAGTCCGGTTCCCGTAGTATCCTTTCTGTCCACTACCTTGGCCTCGACATTGTTACCCAACTGGAAACTGATGGATGCCGTCTCTCCCGGTGACGGAGGACTGTACAGACCGCCGGACCACTTATTGTACTCGAGCGTATGCTGCTCTCCGTGTATATCGGTATAGTTGTAGACCCGATAACCGTTCATGGCCGTTCCCATCTCCGGCGCATAATTCACAGATATGGACGGAGATATCATGTGTCTTATGGCCTTTAGCTTGCCACGCCGGAAGTTGAACATACCGTACAGACGTGTACTCAGGGAGGCACTGGCGGAGAAGTCCTGGCTTATACCGAAGTCCTCAAACAGACCGGTACGGGTTGTCTCCACCTTGTCCGTCTCTGGATTGTAGTACTGACTCTGGGAGCTGAAATACCAGTTCATGCCATAGGAGACCGACGGCGCCAGGGTAATATACTTGAGCAAGGTAAAAGTCGGCAGCCCTATGGAGAAATTATGGGTCATTCCGGTCTGCATCTTGTCCCAGAAGTCCGGATCACGCACCTCGCTTGCCTTGAAGTTGATCTTGTTCTGCAATGTCGTACTGTAGCTCAGGGCAAACTGCTCGTACCACTTCTCTCCTCCTACCCTGTTCTTCCTCTTGAACGGATAGAACCTGTTAACGTTCAATGTGATGTTCGGGAAGGTGATGGCATAGGAGCTGTCTCTGGAGTTCTGGCTGTGCAGGGCATTCACAGATACGCTAAGCGCGCTCCATGTCCTCGAATACGATATGGAGGATGATGTCTGACTGTTCAAGGCATCATTGACGTTATTATAATTGTACTTGTTGTTGGCCGGGCTGGAGAAGTTGACCGAAGCCCTGAATGACGTTCCGGGTCTCGCCTTCGGGTCCTGGGTGTGACTCCACTTGAAACTGAAGTTCTGGGTCTGGAAGAAGTCCGCGCTGCCCCTCTCGCCCGTCTGGTCATTGGAGAATGAGACATCTAACGTTCCGTTCATCTTGTATCTCCACTTGTACCTGGTGGACATATTGACACTCCACGAGCCCTTGGTAAAGATCGTTCCGGTAAGAGCCACATCGAAATAGTCCCCCAACACCAGGTAGAATCCTCCGTCCTTGATGAACAGGCCCCTTGCCGCCTCCTCTCCGAAGTTAGGGAAGAGTATGCCGCTGGCCCTGTCCTTCTGCTTGGGTACGAACCCGAAGGGCAGCATCAGAGGATACAGGGGCACATCGGCCAGGACAAGATAAGCCGGTCCGAACACTGTCTTCTGCTTAGGCTCGGTCTCCACCTTGGCCTTGGTCATCCTCAGATAAAAATGCGGATGGTCCAGATCGCAGACCGAATACTTTCCGCCTGAGATGTTGATGGACCTGTCCGGCATCATGTTGAGGTTCTCCCCTCTCATCACTCCGTCGGTCTCCGACGTGACCATATTCTTTATCCTGGCCTTTGAGGTCTTGAAATTGTAGAAGACATTGTCCATTGAATATGTCTTGCCCGCCTGGGTCATCTCAGGCTTGCCCCCCGCCGTACCGGCCACACCGGCCGCATACACCACCTGACGGTCCACATCGTACTGCATGTACTCCGCCTTCAGCGTCATGTCTCCGTATGTAACGCTGGCGTCACCATAATAATATATCATCTTCCGGCCCGAAGAGAAATCCTCAACCATAGAATCCACGGCTGTTGAGAACGCAGGCTGATCAAGCATGCCGCTCTTTACCGTAGTGTCCGGTCTGAAAAGAGAGTCTGCCACTGACAGGGAATCGGGCGCCGACAGGGAATCCGCTCCGGCAGAAAGCGTATCCGCCACCGTGCTGTCCAGCAATACTGAATCGGGCACCGCCATGGACATGTCCGGAAGAATCTGAAGACTACTCTGACGTACAATGGAATCCTGCTGCAGCTGTTCCACCCGCGCATGGCGGTCCGCATATACGGCACCTGCCTGCCATACTGTTGATATGACGCCTGCCACAGACGCGGTAATAGTCATAAATACTTTATGGAACTGCATTAAAATTAATGAAGATACTGGTTCGTCTTAGAGTAATTGACGACAAATATAGTCTTTTTTGAACTCAAACCAAAGTTTTATTAACTTTGCTTACTGAAATGAAAAGAATTATCACATCGCTTTTTCTTGCGGCATTGGTTGCCACACTTTCCGCACACATGAGTTTAAGTGCTCAGAACAAGCAACTTGTAGAGCTCAAGACAGTAGTCATAGATGCCGGTCACGGTGGTCATGATCCCGGTGCTACAAATGGGAAAATCTATGAAAAAAACATCACGCTCTCCGTTGCCAAGCGTCTCGGAGAACTCATCAGGAAGAATTACCCGTCCATAAATGTAATCTATACCAGAAGCGACGACAGGTTCGTCGAGCTCTACAAAAGGGCCGACATCGCCAACAAGAACAACGCGGACCTGTTCATCTCCATACATGTCAACTCCGCAGGAGACCGCTCGGCCAGAGGACACGAGACATTCGTCATGGGCCAGGACAAGAACAGCGAGAACTTCGAGATATGCCGGACAGAGAACAGCGTAATCGTACTGGAGGACGACTACTCGTCCAACTATCAGGGATTCGATCCCGGCAATCCTGAGTCGTACATCATATTCAGCCTGCTGCAGAACTCCCATCTGGAACAGAGCACCGATTTCGCGACGTTGGTACAGCAATACGCCGATGCCGGTCCCATATCCAACAACCGCGGAGTCAAACAGGCCAATTTCATCGTTCTCTGGAAATGCACCATGCCGGCCGTACTGATTGAGCTGGGCTTCATCTCCAATGCAAACGACATACGGACACTTACGGACAAGACCGGCCAGCAGCATATTGCCGAGAACATCTTCAAGGCATTCAAGGCCTATAAAAAAAGCTACGACACCGAGGTCATCATCCCGACCAGCTCTGCTCCGGACAATATCACGGCTGACAAGCCTAATATCCAGACGACAGCACCTGCTGACGGAAAGTTCGGAATCCAGATTCTGGCTTCCAGAAAACTGCTGCCCAAGGACGCGCCCGAGTTCAGGGGATGGAACTGCAGGCACATAAAGTCCGGAAAGACCTATAAATACTATGTCGGTTCATACAGTTCGAAAGAAGAGGCCAGGGAGGCCCTGCCCAAGGTAAGGAACAGTTTCCCCGGAGCGTTCATCATCAACATAGAATAATCACAAGATCATGAGAAAAGAGATAAAAATCGGGGCATTCGCCGTTATTGTTCTGGCAGTCGCGCTGTTCATGATAGAATTCCTCAAAGGCAAGGATATCTTCTCCAGGAACAACACCTATTATATAATATATCCGTCTGTCGAAGGACTGAGCGTCTCTACCGGCGTAACGGTCGGAGGCTATGCAGCCGGAATCATTTCAGATATCGAATACAACAGACAGACCATGGACTACACCGTGTCCGCCAGCATATCCAGAGAGTTCGATATTCCCAAGGACTCTCACATTGAGATCTACAGTTCAGATTTACTGGGCACCAGGAAACTGCGGGTCAAGATGGGCTCCTCCGGCGTCATGGCCTCCTCCGGCGACACTCTCAGGGGCTGTATGGAGGCGGACATGCTGTCCTCCGTCACAGGAAGCCTGGACTCCCTGATGAGAAGCATCAGGACTACGGTAGAGTCCGTCAATCTGATACTGGACGAGGAGAACCGCGCCGAAGTCCGGCAGCTGCTCCAAAGGCTCAACCGCACGGCCGGCAATCTGGACAACATCTCATCCATGCTCCAAGGCAAGAGTCCCGACATAGAGGCACTGCTGTCCAACCTCAGCTCCATCTCCGCCACCCTGGACTCCGCAGCCATAGCCATAAACGGAACCGCCGCCAACGCCGAGGCCATCACCGCATCTCTGAAAGAAGCCGACCTGACAGGCATGACCGACTCAATAAGGTCCCTGGCCGGCAGACTACAGAACCCGGACGGAAGCATTGGGAAACTTATGGGCTCGGACTCACTCTACAACGCCCTCACAGCCCTCTCCAGCGACCTGGACTCTTTGGTCAACAACATACGGAAAGACCCTAAAAAGTATATAAAAATTTCCATATTCTGAAATAAAATCGTAACATTTTTTCATTGATTTTTTTTTAAAAATTAAATCATCTTGATAAACAAGATGTTTAAAATTTTGAAGAAATTTTTATTTTTTTTATTGATTTTTTTTACTCAATTTTGCTCTTCCCAAGAGGGGACAACTAATACTTGATTTATTAAATTTTCAACTGATACTTGAGGAATGGATTACCGCGAAGTATGGGATAACTGTCTGCAAATCATAAGGGATAACATACCCGAGAGCAGTTATAGGACATGGTTTGAGCCTATCAGGCCCGTCCGGTTAGAGGGGAGCACCCTTACCATTCAGGTACCTTCAGGTTTCTTCCCCGAATACATCGAGGCCCACTACATAGACATCCTGCGTTCCTCCATGAAAAGGGTTATCGGAAAGGATGCAAAGCTCGTATATGAGGTATCGGTTGTAAAGAACTCCACTGTACGCTATCCGGCCGGCAGACCGGACTCCGGAATCGTCAATCCCGACATCGCCCTGCCCAAGGAAAAGGTGGAGAAAATCGATGACCCTTATGTGATTCCAGGCATCAAGGGCATAACTGTCAATCCCAATCTCAACTACAATTACTCTTTTGAGAATCTCATTGAAGGAGACTGCAACCGTCTCGGCCGCGCGGCCGGACTGGCGATTGCCGAGAATCCCGGAAACACCGCGTACAATCCTTTTTTTGTATACGGAGGCCCCGGTCTGGGAAAGACACATCTGGCACAGGCCATAGGCATTGAGATAAAGGAAAAGTATGCCGAGAAAGTGGTGCTGTACGTCACCGCCAACCGTTTCGTGACCCATTACATGGACTCGATTCAGAAGAACGCCATGACGGACTTCCTGCACTACTATCAGTCAATGGACGTCCTCATCATAGACGACGTACACGAGTTCGCCGACAAGCCGGGGACACAGAACGCCTTCTTCCAGATATTCAACTTTCTGCACCAGCTCGGCAAGCAATTGATCTTCACTTCCGACAGGGCCCCTGTAGACCTTCAGGGCCTGGAGCAGAGACTGCTATCCAGATTCAAATGGGGGCTTACCACGGAGTTGCTTCCGCCAGACATGAAGACGAGGGTGGCTATCCTGAAAGCCAAGAGTTTCCGGGAGGGGATCACACTGGACGACGGAATCATAGACTACATAGCATCCAAAGTCACAGACAATGTGCGGGAGCTTGAGGGCACTCTGGCCTCGCTGATGGCGCACGCCACACTGACCAAGAAGAAGATTACCCTTCAGCTGGCTCAGGAGATTATCGAGAAGATTGTCACTGTAAACACCACCGAAGTTTCCATCACCAAGATCCGCAACACGGTCAGCGACTATTTCGGCATATCCAACGACGTGATGCTCTCCAACTCCAGAAAGAGGGAGATCGTCCAGGCCAGACAGATAGCCATGTACCTGTGCCGCCAGCACACCGGAAAGTCCCTTACCTCCATCGGCAGTGAGCTGGGAGGCAAAAACCACGCGACTGTCCTGCACGCCTGCGAGACCGTATGCGACCTTATGGCAACTGACCGCTCTTTCAGGCAATACGTCTCCGACATAGAGAAAAAACTAAAATCCAACATCTAATATCTACCGCCATGACTTCAGAACAAGTGCTGTCCCATTTCCGCGAGATACTCACCATCCCCCGCGAATCGGGACATGAGGAGCATATTATAGCCTGGCTTCAGAAATTCGCCGCAGACCGGCATCTCGACTGCAAGACCGACGAGGCCGGCAATGTACTCATTACCATACCGGCGACACCCGGCAGGGAGAACTCCCCCACTGTCATCCTGCAGAGCCATTCTGACATGGTCTGCGAAAAGAACAGCGGAGTGGAGCATGATTTTTCGAAAGATCCCATCAAGGCTGTCGTAGAGAACGGCTGGCTCATCGCCAAGGACACCACACTAGGAGCCGACTGCGGTATAGGTATAGCCGCCCAGCTGGCGGTCCTTGAAGACAAAGATCTGCCACACGGCAAGATAGAGTGCCTTTTCACCACATCTGAAGAGACCGGTCTGGACGGAGCTTTCGCTCTAAAGGGAGACTTCCTTACCGGCTCTATTCTACTCAACCTCGATTCTGAGGACGAGGGTGAGCTCTTCATCGGATGCGCCGGAGGTATAGACACTACAGCCAGATTTCACTATAAGCCTGTACCCGTACCGTCCGGAAAAGTATGCATAAAGGTTGGATTCTGCGGCGGTGTGGGAGGACACAGCGGAGACGACATCGACAAAGGCAGATCCAACGCAGTGCAGTCTCTCGCAAGACTGCTGTACCGTATATGGAACGAGACATCAGCGACACTCTGCCACATAGACGGCGGAAACAAGCGCAACGCCATAGCCCGCGAGGCTTCTGCGGTAATAGCCGTCAATCCTTCGGATACAGCCAAGGTAAAAGGCATACTTGACGAGACCCTCGCCGAACTGCGCGACGAGTATGCGATTACGGATCCGGACATCGCTGCCGTATGGGAGGAGAATCTGGGAATACCGGCTACGGCAGTGGACGACAAGACCGCATTCAACCTCATCTGCGCACTGCATGCAGTACCTCACGGAGTCATGGCCATGAGCGCGGAGGTCAAGGGGCTGGTGGAGACATCCTCTAACCTGGCGTCAGTCAAGATGCAGGAGGACAATGTAATCCGCATTGGC
>ERZ779889.1116-NODE-1116-length-28597-cov-4.505466_pt1 | contig 28597 bp, 17 predicted proteins | sample MGYA00511030_ERZ779889 | MGnify/ENA primary metagenome ERZ779889 (study PRJEB29588, sample SAMEA2160616) | human gut metagenome | biome: human gut; feature: human-associated habitat; material: faeces | place: Denmark | collected 2008/2010 ...
TTGTCTATCCCGTTGATCCGCGCATTGACCTTCGCGTCGGCTATGGCCTCGGGCACGTATTCCACGCCCACCACCGAAGCCACGCTCCGGGCCACAAACAGGGCTATCGTCCCGGTCCCGGTGTAGAGGTCGTAGACGTGCTCCCCGCCCTGGAAATCCGCAAATTCGCGCACCGTCGAGTAGAGCCTGTAGGCCTGCAGCGGATTGGTCTGGTAGAAGGATTTCGGCCCGACCTTGAACCGCAGCCCCTCCATCTCCTCGTAGATGGCGTCCTCGCCCCGCGCATTCAGAATCTCCTGGTCGTTGATGGCGTCGTTCATCCTCCCGTTGTACAGATAGTTCAGCGACTTGATCTGGGGAAAACGCTCCATCAGCACGTCGAAGAGCTTCTCCGCCTCGGCGTCGCAGTCCTCCGGACGGAACCCGCAGCGCAGTTTGCCGAGCCTCGGCGGACGGGCCCCGAACATCACGGTCAGCATGACCTCCCCGCGAAGATTGGTGCGGATGATGATATTGCGCAGGAATCCGGTCTGCTCCCGGATGTTGAAGAAAGGCAGCCCGTGCACGATGGCGTACTGCCGGATGAAGTTGCGTATCTCGTTGGAAGGCTCCGGCTGCAGCCAGCAGTGCCTGATATCCAGTATTTTGTCAAATGCCTTGGAAATGTGGAATCCGAGGGCGAATCCGGCGGGATTGCCGTTGACGGACGAATATCCTCCGCGCAGATGCCGGGGGAATACTCCTCCCTCGAACTCCGAGGGGTCGAGAGGGACAGGGGGATCGAACACCGTCGAGGGGTCCTCGCCGCTGAGCAGCCACCTCCGGTCGGAGAAGGTGAATTCCAGCTTGTTGCGGTATTCCGTGGTGCGCTCCGAGGGCAGGATGGGCAGCACTTCCACCTGATCCATGGGCAGATGCCCAATGCGGGAGAACTGGTCCACGACCTGCTGCTGCTTGTACTTGAGCTGCAGGTGATAGGGGAGTTCCTGCCAGGCGCAGCCCCCGCAGTCCTTGTAATGTTCGCAGAATGGCTCCACCCGGTCCGGCGAGGGCTGCTCGATTTCGACCAGCGTACCCTCGAAGTACTTCTCCCGGCGCTTGTCGATCCGCACGGCCACGACATCCCCCGGCACGGCATTGGACATGAATACCACTTTCCCATCAATACGGGCCACCGCCTTTCCCTCGGCACCGACGGACTCCACCGTCACGCCGCGGACTATTTCCTTTTCTTTCTTTCTACTCATGGGCGCAAAAATAAAAAGAAGTCGAGAGCAACGCAAATGAACTTGTTCGAATTGCATTGCCAAGGCATGAACAGTATTAAAGACGACATCATCAATCTACAAAAACTGGGATATTGGAAAATGCAGGGCATTTTATAGATATCTGATTATCAATAATTTATAAAACAATGCGCAATTTTCGCGGTCTTACTATGGCCTGAAAAATGCACCTTGTTTTGTAAATACCTGGTTATCAAGATGCCCAGAAATGTGCTGCATTTTCCGAATAACACTGTCGCAAGGACAGATCAAAATTGATATGGCTGATTCAAACAAGCATAAACTTGCCATGGAGGCAGTTGTCAAATGTGCAGTGTCGGAAAATAAGTGTCTGATAACCAATCAGTATCTGTTTGCTATTGCACCCGCAATTCAGATTTATTATTTTTGCGCAGCATCTCTTGTTCCGGATTCCGGATGATGAGGGATACCGATTGTTCAACCAGTATGAAATGGCAGATATGCATATGTCTACCTGCGGCGAACACTCCGGTGCGGCATCAGTTCCTGCGTGAACGGTCCGGGCGATTGATTGATCAGATTGTTGGGATCCGCCTGAGACGTATCTCGTAGCAGGTTATGGCAGTCGCTATGGCCACATTGAGGGACTCTGCCCTGTCGGAAGTGCCCTCGGCCGCAGACGGTATATAGATCCTGCGGACGGATTCGTCAAGCAGGGCGGGAGACACTCCGTCACGCTCGCTGCCCATTATGACAAGTGCGCGGTCTGTCTTTAATGGCACTGTGCGGATGTCTTCTCCTCCTTCAAGGGCTGTGGAATAGACCGGTATGCCTGCTGTACGGCAGTTCCGGGCAAGATGCACCAGGTCGCAAGTAGCGGTTTTCTGTCGGAAGATGGAGCCCATCGTGGCCTGTATGGTCTTGGGATTGTATAGGTCCGCGCAGTCCGGCGACAGGTAGACTGTCTCTATCCCGAACCAGTCGGCCAGACGCAGGATGGTTCCGACATTTCCCGGATCGCGGACAGAGTCCAGCCCGAGACACAGGCCGGAGGGCAATGCGGAGGAGCGGTCCGGAATTCCGTCAGAAGGGATGCGCAGGACGGCAAGGGCAGGGGAGGGGGAGGAGAGATGGCTCATCCTCCCCATTGTCTCCTCCCCGATATCGGAGGTACGGTATACCGCTTCAACCTGGTACCGCTTCTGAGTCAGGGCCTCCCCGACCATTTTCTCTCCTTCGACGACGAAAAGCCCGTGCTCCTGCCGGAACTTCTTCTGTCCGAGGGAGCGGATGAGCCGGATGTCGGCCTTGGAGGGTATACGGTCGGTCAGCATTGTCCCGCAGAACTTCCGTCAATATCCCAGGATCTTGAGCATCGACTTGTAGGTCTGCTCCTTGCTGAAGAGCTTGGTGGTATAGTCCCCGTCCGGTGTCTTGTCGATGATGATATGCTTGGGAGCGGGCTGGAGGCAGTGCTGGATGCCGCCATAGCCGGCTATTGACTCCTGGTAGGCTCCGGTGTGGAAGAAGCCGATGTACAGGGGCTCCGGGTCGTCAGGGGAGACCTTGGGAAGGAAGATGGCGTTGGCGTGCTCCTCGGCGTTGTAGTAGTCCTGACTGTCGCAGGTGAGGCCTCCGAGGAAGACTCTCTCGTAGGGCTGGTCCCACTTGTTTATCGGCAGGAGGATGAATTTCTGCTTGATGCCCCAGATGTCGGGGAGGGTGGTCATGAAGGAACTGTCGACCATGTACCATTTCTCGCGGTCGTTCTGCTGCTTGACTCCGAGTATGGAGAATATGGTGGCTCCGCTCTCACCTACGGTATAGGAACCGAACTCGGTGAAAATGTTGGGCTCCTCGACTCCTCGGGAGTTGCAGATGCTCTTGATCTGGGCCACCACCTCCTCAATCATGTACTCGTAGTCGTAGTCCATGCCCAGGGAGTTCTTGATCGGCAGGCCGCCGCCTATGTTCAGGGAATCGAGGGTAGGGCAGACAGCCTTGAGGTTGCAGTATACGTTGACACATTTGCCCAGCTCGTTCCAGTAGTAGGCGTTGTCCTTGATGCCGGTGTTGATGAAGAAGTGCAGCATCTTGAGACTGAACTTCTTGTTATGGCTGAGCTTCTCCTGATAGAAGGGCATGATGTCCTTGTAGCGGATACCCAGACGAGAGGTGTAGAACTCGAACTTGGGCTCCTCCTCGGCCGCGATACGGATACCGATGCGGGTAGGCTCGTTGATCACGGCGTCAAGCTGGTCCAGCTCGGGCATGTTGTCGAGGATGGGTATGGTGTTGTGCCAGCCGTTGTTGATGAACTGGGCGATATTGGCGATGTATGTGTCTTTCTTGTAGCCGTTACAGATGATATAGAGATCCTTGTCTACTGTCTTGCTGTCGTAGAGGGACTCTATCAGGTTGAAGTCGAAGGCCGATGATGTCTCTATGTGGATGTCGTTCTTCAGGGCCTCTTCCAGTACGAAGGAGAAGTGCGAACTCTTGGTACAGTAGCAGTAATGGTAGTCGCCCTGATAGTCCACCTTGGCCATGGCCACATTGAACATCCTCTTGGCCCGCTGTATCTGCGAGGATATTTTGGGCAGATATGATATCTTCAGCGGCGTGCCGTACTGTTCGATGACATCCATCATCGGAATATCATGGAAATACAGAGCTCCGTCCTCTACACGGAATTCGTCCTGCGGAAACTCGAAGGACTGCTCAACCAAATCGATGTACTTGTTCTTCATGACGCTTAATGCAACTTAGTTACTTTTACCTCTTTTCATGCCATCCGGCTCACCCGGATTTTTCACACTGCAAATATATCCAACTATTTTTTATAAAAGCATTAAAAATTATAAATTTGCAGAAAAATGTAAATGCGTCAAAAGAGCCCGGCATATATCTATCTGATATTGACTTTCATGTCGATGATGCTTCTATTGGGCTCATGCAGTACTACGAAGGTCCTGACCGGAGACCAGACCCGCTTGAAAAGCAACGTCATAACTGTGGTCAACAAGAAGGAGCATCCGGAATATCAGGACTCCCAGCTGGACAACTATATCCGCCAGCAGGCCAATACCTATATTATAAAAACCAGAAGGGGAGGGTGGAATCCGTTTATATACGTCTACAACTGGACTAATGGAAAAGGCAAGGGGTGGGACAGATTTGTCACCCGCTTAGGGCAGGCGCCAGTGGTGTTTGATCCGGCGTTGATGGAGGACAGCCGGGATAATATCACCACGCATCTGAAAAATATCGGCTACTACAACTCCACGGTCGAGGCCAGGGCAGAGATAAAGGACAGACAGACTGTCGTAGACTATATGGTTACCCTCGGCAAGCAGTATCCAATTAAGGACATACAGTATCAGGTAGATGACCCTGCTCTTGCAGAAGTGGTGTACAGTGATACGGCAAACTCCCTGATAAAACGAGGAGCTCCGTTGTCAGAGGACCTGTTGGACAGGGAGACCGAGCGTTCAGCTGCCTATATCAAGGACAGGGGTTACTATGAGTTCTCTAAAAACTACTATTTTTTTGCAGCGGATACATTATCGATAAAGGATTCCGCCCTGCTGAAGGTGTTTGTACGCAATTACACCCGCAATGAAACACCTCAAGATGCCCGACGGCACAGGAAATTCTACTTCGGTGACGTATCTATACGTCCGGTATCCGACAACATCAGGTACAGGGTTTCTGTCGCCAAGAAGATTCCTCAGATACTGGATACCCTCAAATATGAGAATCTTACGATACTGTATGATTCCAAACGGAAGGTGCGTCCGTCCATCCTGTACAAGATGAACCGCATAGAACCGGGAGATGTCTACAGTGAGTTTATCGTCAACAACACCTACCAACGGTTCGCAAACATGCGTATTTACAACAACGTAAGTGTCGAACTCAATAAGACAGACACCAACGTGGTGGACTGTATGATAAGGCTGATACCTTCAAAGGCCCACGGCTACAAGATCAACCTTGAGGCTTCGACCAATTCGACCGGTCTGATAGGTATTTCTCCTACTTTGTCATATTATAACCGCAATATATTCAAAGGAGGGGAGTGGCTCTCGCTATCTGTTTCCGGCAATTTCCAGTTTTCTGTGGACAACTCGACACGGGCGACCGAATTCGGTGCCAGTGCCGGTCTCAGTTTCCCGACGTTCGTACTCCTGCCCGACAGGATGTTCAAGAACATCATTCCACGTACCGACTTGGATATCACGTACAATTTCCAACGTCGGCCGGAGTATACACGCAATATGATCGGAGCCAGTTTCGGCTGGAACTGGAGCAGCCAGTCCAACAAATATTATTTCAAAGTGGTTCCAGTCCAGTTCAATATAGTCAACCTGCCTGTTTACAGCGAGTCTTTTATGGAATCGCTTACCAATCCGTTCGTGCGCGAGGCCTACAAGAATCATTTTGAGTTCGGTCTCGGATTCGATATGCAGTACAGCAGTGATCCGAGCCTCAATCCCCAGAAGTCATTTTTCAAGGCAGACTTTCAATTCGACCTGGCAGGAAATCTGCTTTCCGCCTTTAACAATTTCATGCCGGTAGACAGTTCCGGTTTCCATACTATCTGGAATTCGCCTTACTCGCAGTTCGTAAGGGCGGAGCTGTCGCTGTCCTATACATGGAAATTCGGCAAGAACAATAAGCAGGCCCTGGCTGTAAGGGCTCTTGGAGGTGCCGGTTACGCTTACGGCAACTCGACCAAGATGCCTTTCGAGCGTCTGTTCTGGGCAGGAGGTTCAAACAGCCTGCGCGGCTGGACTGCAAGAAGCGTAGGTCCTGGCTCGTCCCAAATGGACCAGACATTCTCCATTCCCAACCAAACCGGCGATATGAGGCTTGAGGCCAACGTCGAGTACCGTTTTCCTCTGTTCTCTATCTTCCGTGGAGCCTTGTTCGTAGACTGGGGCAATGTCTGGAATATTGACCGTACCGGCCGCAACCATCAGTCCATGGAGGGCAGCACGGAAGACGAGAGCGCGGAGCAGTCCTCGTATTTCTCTTTCAGGAATATGCTTACGACATCCGCTCTTAGCTGGGGTGCCGGCATCAGGCTGGACCTCAATTTCGTAGTCGTGCGTTTTGACTTGGGAATCAAACTGTACGACCCGGCTTCACAGCAGTGGCAGAATGCCCGCAACTGGCTCAGGCGCGGAGGATATGCCTTCCAGTTCGGAATCGGCTACCCGTTCTAGGATTCAGGGGTTTATTTCTTGTATTTTGGCCAGAGACGCTCCATTCGGGTGCGTATCTCATTTTCCCTCGGATTATTGCCAGGCTCGTAAAATACAGTTCCGGAAAGTCCGTCCGGAAGGAATTCCTGATCAGTGAAATTACCCTCGAAGTCGTGGGCATACTTGTAGTCCTTCGAATATCCGAGATCTTTCATGAGCCTGGTAGGGGCATTGCGCAGGTGGAGCGGGACGGGGGAGTTGTCACCCTTTTCCGCGAGGGCCATAGCTGCGTCAATGGCCATGTAGGCCGAGTTGCTCTTGACACAGGTGGCAAGGTAGATGGCACATTCAGAGAGGATTATGCGGGCCTCGGGCATCCCTATCTTGTGGACTGCGTCAAATGTGGCCTGAGCCAGCAGCAGCGCGTTGGGGTTGGCCAGTCCGATATCCTCCGAAGCCAGAATGAGCATCCTGCGGGCAATGAACAGGGGATCCTCACCTCCGGCCAGCATACGGGCCATCCAGTAGACGGCTCCGTTGGGGTCAGAGCCCCGCATACTCTTGATAAAGGCGGAGATGATGTCATAGTGCATCTCGCCGTTCTTATCGTATATCGAGATGTTCTCCTGAAGCCGGTCGGCCACTACAGCATCGTCTATCACCACCTGCTCCTCAGGCGGGAATGAGTTTACGACTATCTCCAGTATATTCAGCAATTTACGAGCATCCCCTCCGGAAAATCTGAACAGCGCGTCCTTCTGCCTTACATCAATACTGCGAGTCCTAAGATACGGATCCTTGGTAAGCGCGCGTTCCAGCAGGGTCTCCAGATCCTTGACTTCCAACGGCTTCATGACAAATACCTGACACCGGGAGAGCAAAGGGGTGATTACCTCGAAGGACGGGTTCTCTGTAGTGGCGCCGATGAGGGTCACGGTGCCGGTCTCCACGGCTCCGAGCAGCGCGTCCTGCTGTGATTTGGAGAAACGGTGAATCTCGTCGATAAAAAGTATCGGCGAGCCTTTGGCGAATATGGAGTTGTCCTTGGCGCGGGCAAATACGTCGCGCAGTTCCTTGACTCCGGAACTGATGGCCGAGAGTGTGTAGAAGTCCCGCTTGAGTTCCTTGGAGACGATGTGCGCGAGCGTGGTCTTGCCGACACCCGGAGGGCCCCAGAGAATAAACGAGGAGATATTGCCGGACTCAATCATTTTCCGGAGCACCGCACCGGCACCGACCAGATGTTCCTGGCCGACGAACTCCGCAAGAGAGTTGGGGCGCATCCGCTCAGGCAGCGGCATGGAAGGCATGGAGAAGAGGTCTGCCATATCCTATTTAACATAATAGGAATTGTGTGAAAACAACTGGTGCTCGATGGACTGGAGGAGACGCAGCTGGGCACGCGTCCTGACAAGGTTGTGTTCCGGATATTTCACCTTATAATATCTGTCACCGTCAATGTAGTCCATCAGGAACCTCAGGACCTGTTCGTATGTGATGTAACGGGCCGAGAACGGCAAATATTCGCGCTCTATGTCCGTCAGGAAATCCTCGGCCTCGGACAGATATCCGCGAAGGAAAGCATCGTACATCTTGCGGCTCATGGAAACTCTGTCCGGCTCCGGATCGTCCTCGGCACCGGTATTGGTATACGAGCGTATGGAGTCACCGAAATCATATAGGCACGGTGCTCTGAGAACTGTATCCAAATCCAGCACGCACAGGACGTTTCCGTCACGGTCAAAAAGCATATTGGCTATCTTGGTATCGTTGTGAGTAACTCTCAGCGGTATCTGACCGCCTTCTACAAGTTTGAAAAAATCAAGCATCTCGGAACGACGAGCCTCTATCTCTGAGATCAGATCCCGCACTTCGGCTGCACGGCCTGCCGGATCTTCCGCCAAAGTCTTGTCCCACTGCACGAAACGGTATTTGATATTGTGGAATCCAGGCAGCGTATCCACTAACTCACCTTCAAAATCAGCCAGCATTGCCTGAAACCTGCCTATGCCTCGTCCTCCGCACTCAGCCAGATACTCAGAGTCAGCTTTATCGTAACTAACAGAGCCATCGATAAATACCGTTGCGCACCAATATTCTCCGTCACATTCATAGTAGAGCCTGCCGTCCTTTGCCGGCACTACGGTCAGGGCTTCCCGCATAGAATCTCCTCCCGCATCTGCTATTTTCTTTTTCAAATGCTCGGTCACGGCCTTGATGTTGCTCATCATACCCGGAACATCTTTAAATATAGCAGTATTCTTGCGCTGCAGTATATACCTTATCGGACTGCCCGCTATCAAGACAGTATAAGTATCGTTGATAAAACCGTCTCCAAGGGCCTTGACCTCAGAAGGGACACCATCCATCCTGAACTGCCCGGCGATATCTATTAACCTGTTATTCTGATGCATATTACAACAATCTTAACAATGTGCCTGCGTCTGAGGCTATTCTTACGTCCACAGGTGTACTTGAGTTTAATACATCCGTTTCCTGAATTCCAAAATATTCAAAAGCATGTTTAGGGATATGGACTTTTATCTGCACTCTTTCATTTGAGAAATTGGCCGCGCACAGGTAAAGTCTGCCGCCTGATTTTCTCATAAAGACAAAGTGTCTGTCAGGATTGAAATATCCGGAAGCCGGATTCGCGTACTCCAGATCAAATGTATCTCCTTTATAGATTGCCGGTTCGGCTGTTTTCTTCATGAACTCGCGGTAGACCACATACAGAGCCTGCTCCTCGTAGCCCAGATACTTCATCGGATCTCCGGCCTTGACTCCGCGGAGCCAGTCACGTACTTTTGGCAGCGAACAGAAATCAAAAATGGAGGTTTTGTCAGGACCTTCACCGAACTCCTGTCCGAAATACAGCATGAACGGGGCCCTGTTGAAGAACAGAGACACGAACAGGGCGGCCAGCCCTCCGAACGGACTGCCGGCGAAATGCGGTGACGATATACGGTCCTCGTCGTGATTCTCCAGAAAGTTGAGCATGCGGTCCTGATAAGGACCCAGGTGCTGCCATTGCGCAGTCAGACTGGATGCTGGAGCCTCTCCCCTTACAATTTTCTTAAGAGTATCATAGAACCCGCTCTTGTCATAGAGGTAGTCAAAACATCCGTAATCAAAGTAACTGCGGTAATTGTCAGGCTGATAGGCCTCACCTATAAAGATGAGCTCCGGATATGACTTCTTGACCTCTGGAATGCACCAGTGCCAGAAATCTACGGGCACAAGCTCCACCATATCGCAGCGGAATCCCCCTACTCCCTTTGCCGCCCAGAAGAGCAGGATGTCACGCATCTTCTCCCATGTGTCCCTGTCGTTGTAATTAAGCTTGACAGTATCGCTCCAGTCCCCGTCGTGGATCCGGCCAGGATAGAAATTGCAGTCGTCAAAAGGCCGTATCGTCCCTTTATATGAAGGAGACACATGATTGGGCACAAAGTCCAGTATCACCTCCATGCCTGCGGCCTTGGTCCTGGCGACCAGAGCCTCGAACTCCTTCATACGGCCGGCTTCCCGGGAAGCCAGATACGGATTGACATCGTAGTAATCCGTTATTGCAAACGGAGAACCGGCGCCTCCTTTTACTCCGTAATCACCCTGGACGGCATGACGTATGACACCCGTGTACCATATATGGGTCACATTGAGCTTCCTGATCCCGTCCAACACGGGAGCGGTGATGTCCTTGAACTTACCGGTACCGTTCTGTTCCTGAGTTCCTCCAGGGATATTGGCCTGGCACATATTGCCGAACACTCTCGGCAGCATCTGATATATTATGAGTTTGCCTTTCATCAGTCCTCAGGTCTTTCCCAGTTAAGAATCTTGTAAAAATCGTAGTCAGAAGGGTAAGTGACGTACTTTTTGGCGGCCTCATAGTCGTCAGGTGTCAGATAATGAAGCATATACCTGAGTACATTCTGCACTTTTTCCCTGGATATGTCCACCGGACGGGGAGGTATCTTTCCTGTCTCCGGATCCTGCAGGTCTTTCAGATACAGAGGAGTGACGATACCCAGAGAGTTGATGTACACCATACATCCTGTCTCTCCGGCCTTGAAGAGCTTCCATACCCCGAATGCCATCTGCGAGCAGTAAGTGATATCGAACGACACAGGTGTGTGACACCGGACATCATAGCCTATCTCGATGGGGCGTGTCTTGACCTTCAGCCCCAGAGCTTCCAGTTTGGCATCCAGTACTGTGCTGAACAGCTGGGCCTTGGATATCTTTCCAAGTTCAGGATGGCCGTGCTCGTCATATGAAAACTGTACTCCGGTCGACACCAGCTCTTCATTGCTGAGTTGATAGAACACTCCCTCTGACACTATCACGCCCCCGTAAGATATGCCCATCAGCTTTCTCTTTATGATGGAAGACACAGCAAGACGCACTATCTTGTCTATCGTCAATTCGGTCTTGTTGAACATCTCCGGAATCACTATCATGGGATAATGGCAGGAAGCGCCTATACCTATCGCCAGATGACCGGCGCTTCGCCCCATAGCTGAAACCAAAAACCACGTACCGCTGGTACGGGCATCCTCGTAGACAATAGTCGCGACCCTCGTGCCTTCTGACTTTGCGGACTGGTAACCGAAAGTAGGCTGGTTGTTCGGCAACGGAAGGTCATTGTCTATAGTCTTGGGGACATGGATGTTCTGAATGGAGATACTGTGCGCCCCCAGGTATTTGGTCACTCTGTTGGCAGTGGATGCAGTGTCGTCTCCGCCTATGGTGACCAGCAGTTTTACATTATTGTCCCTGAAAAAATTCAGGTCAAACCTCTTCTCGAAATCCTCATCCGAAGGTTTGTAACGGCTCATCATCAGATGCGATCCGCCCCGGTTGAATATGTCGTCAGCCAGGAAGAAATCTATGTCGATATAGGACGGTTTTCCGTTGAAAAGGCCCTTATACCCCTCATGCAGACCGATGACCCTGTATCCTTTCGATATGAAGGTCTTAGCTATAGTTCCTATAACTGTATTGATGCCGGGAGCCGGTCCTCCTCCCGCCAGGATTACAATTGACGGCTTCATAAGTCATTGTGTTTATTCATTACAAATTTAGTAATTTTTGACGGATTATTTTTTATATTTTTGCATTTGATATGGATTTTAAAGACAAAAAAGAGATTCAGAAGCGGATAGAGTTCCTCCGGCAGGAGCTGGAAAAGCACAACTACAGGTATTATGTGCTGAACGACCCACAGATATCTGATTTCGAATACGACGGGATGATGAGCGATTTGGCGTCGCTGGAGAAGATGTATCCGGAGTTCGCCTCCCCGGATTCCCCTACGGTGAAGGTCGGCAGCGACATTGCCGGAAAGACTCCGGGAACGAGAGAGTTCAGACAGTACCGCCACAGATACCCCATGCTGTCCCTAGGCAACACCTACAATATTGAAGAACTTCAGGACTTCGACCGCAGGGCGCGGGAAGGGGCCGGAAAGGATTTCAACTACAACTGCGAGCTCAAGTTCGACGGCACCGCGATATGCCTTACTTACTCTAAAGGCAGACTGTTAAGGGCACTTACCCGTGGTGACGGAACTGTCGGAGACGATGTGACAGACAATGTCCGCACCATATCCTCCATACCGGCTTATATCGGGGATGTCCCTTGGGATTTCGAGATAAGAGGCGAGATATACATGCCTTTCGCCTCATTCAACGCCCTGAACGAGGAGCGTCTGGACATAGGCGACCAGCCATTCGCCAACCCGCGCAATGCGGCCGCAGGCTCACTCAAGACCCTTGATCCAAAGGAAGTCAGCAGGCGCGGTCTGGAATGTGTCCTTTATCATATAATAGGTGACGGTCTGCCGTTCAGATACCATTCCGAGGCCCTTGAGTGGGCCGCCGGACACAATCTGCCCGTATCCGGATACTCCAGGCTGTGTCATGGCATGGAGGAAGTGAGAGCCTATATCTCGGAATGGGACACCAGGCGCAAGACTCTTCCTTTTGCTACGGACGGAATAGTCATAAAGGTGGACGACCTTGCGCTCCAGACCAGACTGGGCTATACCGCCAAATCCCCGCGCTGGGCCACGGCATACAAGTTCAAGCCCGAGCAGGCCCTGACCCGACTGCTGTCCATAGACTATCAGGTAGGCCGAACCGGAGCTGTGACCCCTGTCGCCAACCTCGACCCGGTACCTCTTTCAGGCACGACAGTCAGGAGGGCATCCCTGCACAACGCCGACCAGATGGAACTGCTGGACGTCCACATAGGAGATTATGTCTATGTGGAAAAAGGCGGAGAGATTATCCCGAAGATTACTGGAGTAGAGTTATCAAAGCGCCCTGCCGACGCCGTAGAGCCTCACTTCCCTACCCTCTGTCCTGACTGCGGCGCCCCGCTGGTCAAAGACGAGAGCGAGGCCAGGCATTACTGCACCAACGAGGCCTGCCCGACCAGGGTCAAGGGAGCCTTTCTGCATTTTATATCCCGTAAGGCGATGAATATCAATGCCGGAGAAGCCACTATAGACCAATTGTACGACAAGGGTTACATCCGGGAACTTCCGGATCTTTACCGTCTGGGAACGGAACAGCTCCTTAGCCTTGACGGCTGGAAGGAGAAATCGGCCGGCAATTTTCTTGACAGTATATCCGCATCTCGTAATGTGCCGTTCAGCAGAGTACTGTTTGCACTGGGCATAAGACATATAGGCGAGACTACCGCCAAGACTCTGACTGCCCGTTTCGGCAATATCGAAGCCATGGAAAAAGCCTCCAGGGATGAATATCTGGAAGTGGAGGATATCGGTGAGGTGATTGCGGACTCGCTTGTGGAATATTTCGCAGATCAGGGACATCGTAGAATCATAGAGGAACTGCGCGGATTCGGTCTGCAATTTGCAGACAACACCGCGTCCTCAAGGCTTTCAGACCGCCTGCAGGGATGTACCGTAGTAGTATCGGGGAATTTTTCCATTTCCAGGGATGAGATGAAGGCCCTGATAGCCGCGCACGGCGGCAAGAATACAGGCTCGGTTAGCGGAAAGACCACGTACCTGCTGGTAGGAGAGAAGGCCGGCCCTGAGAAACTCGCGAAAGCGGAGAAACTGGGTATCAAAGTCATAACTGAAGAAGATTTTTACAGTATTATAAACTCATAAACCTTAGAAGCAATTATGATTCAAATCAGCAACAAAGTGTTCTATATCGGAACCAATGACCGCAAGAAGCATCTTTTCGAGAACAACTGGCCTCTGCCCAATGGAGTGGCCTACAATTCATATATCATAGCCGACGAGCATCCGGCCCTGATAGACACGATTGAGTACGGTTCTGACCCCGACTATCTGGCGCATATTGACAGCGCGCTGGGAGGACGGGATCTGGAATATATGATCGTCAACCACATGGAGCCCGATCACTCCAGCATGATAGGTGAGATCCTGCGCCGATATCCCAGGGTCAAGGTTGTGGCCAACTGCAAGACCTATAAGATAATGGAGAGCTACTACCCTCTCCCTCAGGACAATATCCATGAGATTAAGGAAGGGGATGTCCTTGATCTCGGTTATCACAAGCTGACATTTGTCATGGTTCCCTGGGTTCACTGGCCCGAGACCATGGTCACATATGACACTGTGGATCAGATACTCTTCTCGTGCGATGCATTCGGTTCCTTCGGTACTCTGGACGGAGGCATCTTCGACGACACAGCCAACTTCGGCTTCTATGAGGAGGACATGCTGCGTTACTACTCCAATATCGTGGGCAAGTGGAGCGGCATGGTACAGAAGGCCTTCAAAAAACTCGAAGGTGTCCCCGTCAGGATTATCTGTCCCTCGCACGGCCTCATCTGGAGGAAGGATCCCGGCAAGGTGCTGTCTCTTTATGACAAGTGGAGCAAATACGAGGCTGAGGACGGTTTCGTAATAGCATACGCCTCCATGTACGGCAACACAGAGAAATTCGCTGATGAGATAGCCCGTCAAATATCGGCTCTGGGTGTCAGGGACATCCGCGTATATGACGTGTCCAAGACCCATGTCTCCTATCTGCTGACTGCCATCTGGAAATACAAGGGACTCGTGCTGGGAAGCTGCGCCTACAATACCGGCATGCACCCCATGATGGCCCTGCTTACCCATGAGATAAGCATATCCGCGCCTCAGAACAAGATACTCGGCATCTTCGGAGGCTCCAGTTGGAACGGAGCCGGAGCAAAGGCACTCAGGGACTTTGCTGAAAAGGCCAAAATGCCCGTAACCGGAGATCCCGTGGAATTCATGGGGCGTCCCTATCAGTCCGATTTCGACAGGATCGGTGACTTTGCCAAGAAACTAGTGGATGCGATGCGCGGATAACATAAGAAAACTTAAAGAATTCTTCCGCGACGACATCTGGAACATCAATACCTCGGACCTTGGCCGGGCAAAGGCCAAGGTCGTAAGGTATACCAGGATTATCATACTTACCGCCAAGAATTTCAGCCGCCAGAACGTAGGACAGCAGGCCGTGGCCCTGAGTTTTTTCTCCACCATGGCTCTTGTTCCGTTTCTAGCCGTAGCATTCGCCATTTCCAACTACGCCGGTCTCGGCACCTATCTCAGAGAACTGATTTACGAGAACTTCGGCCGAGATACGATAGTTGACCACATACTGACATTTGCGGACAATATCATAGCCGCATCACAGCAGGGCATCTACGGGATCATCTCTTTTCTGATATTCCTCTGGATGGTGATATGGCTGATGTCCAGGGTAGAATGGTCGTTCAACCGTATATGGAAAGTGGAACGCAACCGGATACTCTGGAAGCGGGTGCTGGCATATGCGGTAACCATGACGGCCTCTCCTTTTATCATAATGGTGTTCCTGTCTGTGGCTCTTTCCATATCCGACGGTATCAACGCCATCGGACTAGAGATACCTCTCCTGAGCTCCATCAGCACTTTCCTGATATGGCTATCTTTCTTTGTGTTTATGGTCATAGTCCTGACAGCAATGTACATTCTGATACCGAATGCCAAAGTGAGACTGTTGCCAGCATTTTCTGCGTCAGTCATCTCCTCTGTTGCGTTCACGACGGTGCAGTACCTCTATATGGAGACCCAGATGTTCGTATCCAGACTTAACGCCGTTTATGGCGTGTTCGCCGCCATACCGCTTTTCATGGTATGGCTCAATATCGGATGGTTCATTATCCTGCTTGGCTCGGAACTTTCCTATGTCTTCCAGAATGTGGACAACTATCCGTTGGAAGATTTGAGCTGAAAATATTTAAAGTATTGAATGACATGAATATGGAATTAACAAAAGGTTTCGTGGACTTTATAGACGACGCCAAAATTCATTCTCTGATCAACAACACCAGGGAAGATCCTGTTGTTTACAGGGCAATTTTAAAAAAATCCCTTTCAAAGCAGCCTCTTACAGTGGAGGAGACAGCTGCCCTTATAGCCGTTCAGTCTCCTGATGGCCTGCATGAGATATTCGAGACCGCCAGGGAACTGAAACGTTCCGTATACGGCAACCGCATAGTGCTCTTCGCCCCCTTATATATAGGTAATTACTGTATCAACGACTGCCAGTACTGCGGTTTTCGCCGCTCATTGCGCAGCACGGTACGTCACAGTCTGTCTGATGAAGAGCTTGTACGCGAGGTGCGCTCACTGGAGGACGAGGGTCACAAAAGGCTCATACTCGTCTACGGAGAGCATCCGAAATACACTCCCGAGTTCATCGCCCATACCGTGAAAATGACCTATGCCACCAAGTCCGGCAAGGGAGAGATACGCAGGGTAAACATCAATGCGGCCCCCCTGGATATCGAGGGATACAAGACAGTAAAGGCGGCCGGTATCGGTACTTTCCAGGTATTCCAGGAGACTTATCACAAAGAGACATATGCCAGATACCATCCAGGGAATACCCAGAAGAGCAACTATCTTTGGAGGCTCAATGCCATGGACCGCGCTTTTGAAGGCGGTATAGACGACATGGGCATCGGCGCTCTGTTCGGACTGTATGACTGGCGTTTCGAGGTTCTCGGACTGGTATCACACGCCATTCATCTTCAGACAACATACGGAGTAGGTCCCCACACCATCAGCTTCCCGAGAATTCAGCCGGCCAACGGCATGGAACTGGATCTGCCCTACAGGGTATCAGATCAGGATTTTAAGAAACTGGTGGCAATACTCAGGCTTGCAGTGCCTTATACAGGTCTGATCATGACAGCTCGCGAGTCACGTGCCATCCGCGATGAGGTCATGGAATTCGGAGTATCGCAGATAGATGCCGGAACCAAGCTGGAGATCGGAGGCTACAACAAGGAGCGCAAGGGTGACGAGCAGGCCCTGGATGAGGAACAGTTCCAGATAGGAGATACCCGCAATCTGGATGAGGTCATACGCTGGCTGCTTACCCGCGACTACATTCCCAGTTTCTGCACCGCCTGCTACCGCGTAGGCCGTACCGGAGAGCATTTCATGGAGTTCGCAATCCCGGGCTTCATTAAAAGATTCTGCACTAGAAATGCTCTTCTTACACTTGCCGAATATCTGGAAGACTACTCTTCGGACATGACAAAGGAAGAAGGTTATAAGCTGATAGACAGAGAATTGGCGAAAATGCCCGACGGGGACGAGAAGAATAGTTTGAAAGAAAGACTGAAAAAAATCCGCGAACAGGGTATCAGGGACATTCTCTATTAGTTTTTTGATTACTTTTGCAGAATGGATTTTACACAAAGCGATTACGAGCTGATTAATAAAGAATTTGAGGAGCTTCGCCTGGCCGCGCTCAAACGGTGCTCCTCACAGGAGGAGTATGACGGTGTCCTGAAGGCCTTTGACTTCGCCAATGAAGCTCATAAAGGTGTCCGGAGAAGGTCTGGGGAGCCGTACATCATCCATCCTATATCCGTGGCCAAGATTGTCGTGAACGAGATCGGCCTCGGATACAAGTCCATCGTAGCCGCCCTTCTGCATGATGTAGTGGAGGACACGGAATATACCGTGGACGACATCAAACGTCTTTTCGGTGAGAAGATAGCCTCGCTGGTCGACGGCCTTACAAAGATAAAGGCCGCCATGGACACCGACGGAGGAGGCAATCTTCAAGCCGAGAATTTCAAGCGCATAATCCTCACCCTCAATGATGACGTGCGTGTAGTACTGATAAAGCTGGCCGACCGGCTGCACAATATCCGTACGATTGATTCCATGCCCGACTACAAGAAGGACAAGATACTTAGCGAGACCATGTACCTTTTCGTGCCTCTGGCACACCGCCTCGGTTTATACAACATCAAGTCCGAAATGGAGAATATATGGCTCAAGACCAGGAATCCAAAGGCATACAACGACATAGTCTCCAGAATCGACGGAGTGATAAAGGAAAAGGGTGAGGCCATGGACAAGTTCATCCAGCCTGTGGCGGATGCCCTGCAGAACGCCGGCTATACTTTTGAGATTACCAAGAGGACCAAGACTCCATATTCAGTCTGGCACAAGATGCAGGAAAAACATGTGGAGTTCGAGGATATCTACGACATCTACGGTATCCGTATCATATTCACTCCTAAGCCTGATGAGGACGAGAGGACACAGTGCTGGTACATCTACTCACTGGTGTCGGGCATATATACATCCAAGACGGACCGTATACGCGACTGGGTAACACGCCCCAAGAGCAACGGATACGAGGCCCTGCACTGCACGGTCATGAGCAATGGCGGCGGATGGGTTGAGGTTCAGATCCGCAGCGAGAGGATGAACGAGATTGCAGAGAAAGGCATAGCCGCGCACTGGAGCTATAAGCAGAAAGGCGAGGAGACCAACTCTGAAAAAGAGATGGACCGCTGGCTGGACATGGTCCGGGAAGTATTGGAGAACCCGGATTCAAATGCCTTGAAATTCCTGGATAAATTCCATGACACTCTGCTCGATCAGGAAATATACGTTTTTACTCCTAAAGGGGAATCCAAGTCCCTTCCAAAAGGATCCACAGCTCTGGATTTCGCTTACAGCATTCACTCTCAGATAGGTAACAAGGCCATTGCGGCCAAAATCAATTTCAAGTTGTCTCCTCTGTCCAAAGTTCTCAGGAATGGCGACCAGGTGGAGATCATAACTGCGGAATCACAGAAACCTCAGCCTGAATGGCTGGATTTCCTCAGGACATCCAGAGCCAGGAACTATGTTTACGAAGCTCTTAAGGACGACGTGGATGACAGCATTAAAAGCGGCCGCCAGATACTCGAAAAAGAACTTGGGGGATATGGCGTCAAACTTCAGAGCAATGTGTTGAAGAAGCTCCTCCGGGAATATTCCGTAAATACAAAGGAGGAACTTTACAATAAAATATCAACCGGGGTCATCTCACTCAAGGATCTGGACAAAGTGCTGCGTAAGAACACTGAGAATAAAAATGTCATCTACTGGACACTGAAGCTTTTCAGGAGCAATAAGAAAAGCAGTACGGAAGACAGCGGGGACGAGGAGGAAAACGAGAACGACGAGATGACCAACGCCGAGATAAGAGACCGAATCATCAAGAACCAGCTGGACAAGAACAGGGATCTGATACTGGACGGAGAAGGCAAGGGCGAGGGCAAGAATCCGGACGCTCCCGTGACATACCGCATAGCGGACTGCTGCTACCCCATCCCCGGTGACACCATAGTCGGTTTTATCAACGACAGCGGAGAGGTCGTAGTTCATAAAAAGACCTGCCCCGAAGCCGTCAATCTCGCATCCATTCACGGAGACAGAATCGTCAACGCCAAATGGAGCAAGAACACAGTTGCATCTTTCCTTGCCCGTATCAAGATTTTCGGTACCGACAGGCTTGGCATACTCAATGAGCTTACAAAAGTAACGACACTCGTACTCAACATCAATATGCGGAAAGTGTACATAGCCACGCACGACAGTATCTTCGAAGGATATATAGACTGCTATGTCCGCAGTACGGAAGACCTGGACAACCTAATGGCACACATCCGGAAGATCAAGGGAGTGGAAAGTGTTAACAGAGTAGACATCAAAGACAACAAATAATTGAGATGAAACATAGGAACCTGCTGAACTCCATAGTAGTTATCGGAATATTCGCATCCATAATATTTTCAAAATCATGTGCGAATACATCCACACCTCCGGAAGGCGGTCCGAAAGACACGATACCACCGGTGATTGTAGAGGTTGTGCCGGCCAACAATGCGCTGAACCATCCCAGAGACAAACGGCACAGTTCCGTGTCATTTGAGTTCAACGAGTATGTAGCCCTTAACAATCCGAACTCATACCTTTTCCTGTCTCCCCCGCAGACAAAGCCGCCCACAGCCAAAATTAAAGGCAAACGCGTAGTTGTGTCATTCGAGGAGCCGCTGGATTCCAACAAGACCTACTCCCTTTCTCTCGGAGAGGCCATAAAGGACAACAACGAGGGCAATCCGTTCCCGCCGTATACCCACAGTTTTTCCACAGGGAGCCATATCGATTCGCTTTTTGTCTCCGGCAACATAGTTGAGTCGTCCACTATGCTTCCCATGTCGAATATTACAGTTCTCTTCCATACCGATCCCTCAGACTCTGCCATATTCAAAGTGTTGCCGAAAGCAGCTGCCAAGAGCGATCTTTGGGGTTATTTCACAGTACGCAACCTTCCTGCAGATACTGTGTATAGAGTATTCGCCATTGAGGACCTGAACAATAACTGTCTCTATGATCCAGATCAGGAAAGAGTGGCCTTTCTGGATACCCTGGTCCTGCCCTCACACGTGATGAGGGACAGTCTGCCGGAGCTCTTCCCGTTCAACATGACCGATACGGCTGCCTGCCTGTCAAGACCGGCCCAGCTTTCCCTGTCCATGTTCAAGGAAGTCTCCCAGAGACAGATCCTCCGTGCAAAAGAAAGAGTGTCGAGAAGGCAGATGTACCTCAAATTCTCAGCTCCGTACCCTCAGATAGACTCAATTATTATAAACGGAATTCCCGGTGACAAGCTGATTACGGAATATAACTATTACCGGGACAGTATTGTAATCTGGATCAATGACCAGGGACCCGTACCCGACACGCTGCAAATGCGCCTGTCATATATGAAGACGGATGATTCCCTCAATATTCTGGTTCCACAGACAGATACCATCAGGATGATACGCCCCAAGGCAAAGATGGTGGAGAACCGCTGGGGGGAGATGGTGGAGGAAGCGGATACTCTTGCCGCCTACGAGGTGGATGCCACGCCTGAGAACATTGATCAGAACGGCATAATCATCACTTTCGAGTCTCCGATGATAGTCGCTCCGTTCGACTCCATAACTATTATGGCCAAGAATACCAGGGAACAGGTCTCCCCTGCGCCATTTACAGTTGAACAGGATACGGCTAATATAAAGAAATATACCCTCAGGCTTGACGAGAAACTGGTGCCCGGCTTCGAATACACCCTCCGCATCCCAGACAGTGTCTTCATGGATATAGACGGCATCTACTGTGACAGCCTGGTCAAGAAGATAACTCTTCCACAGGATGAGAAGCTGAGTTCTCTTACCGTGGAGGCGTCCAATGTGCATGAGAAATATCTCATTGAACTGGTCGATGAGAAAAGAGCAAAAGTATACCGCAGCTATCTGATTGACACAACTTCTGTTCTGGACTTTCCTTATCTCAAGGCCGGGAAATACTCGCTTCGCATCACTGAGGACAAGAACGGTAACGGCCAGGTGGACACAGGCTCCCTTCTGGACAGGAAGCAGCCGGAGAAAGTCTTGATGCTGAAGGTCAACGATTCCATGGGTAGCGATGCCTACATCATGGATATCCCGGAAAGGACTGAATTGATACAAACCATTGATATCGGAGAAATGTTCAAATGAGACCACTGCTTTCGATAATATCTGTCATACTGCTGTCCCTCATGTCTTTTTCTGTATATGGACAAGACTTGAGGGATAAAAAGGACACTGTTCAGAAGATACTGCCTGGAGTACAATGGGACACCACTGTGAAAGTGCTTCCCGTCAAGTATCCGGAGCATCTTATCGGAGTCAGGTACGATTTTTCATTCACAGGTGTTTCCATGACTCCGGATATGGGTATTAAGTCCATCAATTCCCCTTTCAATATCGCCGTACTGTACACCTATTACCATCCGCTATGGGGTGCGTATGACTTTTTCGGGATCCAGACCGGCTTGAGATACAGCAAATACGGATTTGTTAATGATGAATACCAGTTTGAGCATTTCGAACAGACAGTCACCTTTGTGGAACTGCCGTTTCTATCTGCATTTCACGTAGATCTTGGAGAGCATTTCAGAATTCTGATAAGTCTCGGACCCTTTGTCGGTTACCGTTTCGCCACCACCAAGGACAACGGTTTCGACTGTTTCGACAACCGCTTTGATTACGGCATCGTAGGTGGGGCCGGACTGGCTTACATCCTTGGCAAGAGGATAGAGTTCCATCTGGAAGGAGCCTTCCATTACTCCCTTTCCATGCTGTATCATCCGGAGAAAATGAGCAGTTCTTCATGGATATACAGCTATCCTTGGCAGGCCAGCATCAGTTTCGGAGTACATTTCAAGATTAAATAGTCTCTTATGCGCTACATAACAGCAAAAGCCAGAAATCTGTCCATCGGCCGAGACACACGTCCCATAGTCGTTCAGAGCATGTGCAACTGCGACACCAATGACATAGAGTCGGCAGTGGCTCAATGCAGGGAAATGTACCGGGCCGGTGCCCAACTGCTAAGGCTGACCACCCAGGGCAAGCGTGAGGTAGAATCCCTTGCAGTCATAAAAGACAGGCTGACGAAGGAAGGTATCGACGTACCGCTGGTAGCCGACGTGCATTTCTCATCTGACGTGGCGATTGCCGCGGCATCCGTAGCCGACAAGGTGAGAATCAATCCAGGCAATTTCGCCAAGGACCATGAGACGGCGAAAAAACAGTTTGAACTCTTTCTTAACGAGTGTCGAAAATACGGAACGGCAGTAAGAATAGGTATTAACCATGGCTCGCTAGGTCAGCGTATAACAGAGATTTATGGCAATACACCTAAAGGAATGCAGCAGGCCATGTCCGAATGGGTGGACATGTGTATTGAGAATGATTTCTACAATGTAGTACTATCGCTCAAAGCCAGCAACGTTCCGGTCATGACCCAGGCATACATTCTCCTTGAGCAATGGATGGAGGAACGCGGAATCATCTTTCCCCTGCACCTCGGAGTCACCGAGGCGGGCAACGGGGACATGGGCCGCATCAAGTCTGCGGCCGGTCTGGCGACCCTGCTCTCCCGCGGCATAGGAGACACAATCCGGGTATCCCTTACCGAGCCTCCGGTAAACGAGATTCTGCCGGCAAGGCTCATAGCTGAATTCTTCGACACGACTCAAAAGCCATCAGACTATCAGACCGGAACAGTGGACGGAGTTCCTTCCTTCGAACTCCGCTGCGCATCCCACGAGGAGTTTATCGTCAAGGCCTCGTGTATCATCGGACCGATGCTGGTGAATAAGGAAATAGACGATTTCGACATCAGCTGCATCTATGGAGATAAGCAGGCTGATAAATCTGAAATAGAGCAGTTTAAGAGTGATATAATGCAGGCTACCCGCCGCCGTATGACCCAGTGTGAGTACATCGCTTGCCCCAGTTGCGGAAGGACACTGTACGACATTGAGCCCGTGTTTGAAGAAGTCAAACGCAGGACCTCACATCTCCGCGGACTGACCATAGCTGTCATGGGCTGCATCGTCAACGGTCCAGGCGAGATGGCCGATGCCGACTACGGATACATCGGCGAGGGACGCGGCAAAGTGTCTATTTACAGGGGACGCGAGGCCGTAGTCCGCTCAGTGCCCCAGGAAAAGGCAATCGACGTACTGCTGGAGATTATTGAGAAAGACGGACGCAATACAGACGCCCTCCCTCCGCGCGAATAACTTTCAACCGCTCTCCGGCATTTGCGGAGCCGTATTCCATAACGGCCTCATACTGCCGTTCTCCATACTCCACCTTACCTGAAGGACACATTTCGGTAGCGGCTGTAACTACTTGTCCCACACATGCTGCAAGAGAATCTGTCTCCACCCCTACCCAACCCTCATCGCCTTTCAGTTCGGTCTTCTGGGCTATATATGCGAACGACTTTCTGGGATACAGTTTTGATGCTCCCCATATGGACAGTACCAGAGCTGTGACAGTGGACACAAGCACAATGGCGCACGGCTCCAGTAAGGCCCTCAGATTGAGTTTACCCTCGAAATACAGAGTGTCATTGTCAATCATGGCAAAAATGAGAGCGGTCAGGGACAGTATGGCGCCTAGGACCCCCGCCACTCCAAAACCAGGTGTGACGAATATCTCGACAGCCAGCAATATCAGACCTAATATGAAGAGCACTATCTCCCAGTTGAGCGCCAGGCCGGAGATGTACAGCGGTGAAAAATACAGTACTGCTCCAATAAGTGCGATTATGGATGGAAGCCCAAGACCTGGCGACTGTATCTCGAAATATATGCCTCCGATAATCATCATCAGGAAGATGCCCTGCAGCAGAGGGGACATCATAAGGAGTATGAACTTCTCTAAAGGAGACAGTTCCTGATGGACTATCTCACATTCTTCCAGCCCGATATGCTCTATTACCTCATCTATTGACCCGGCCTTGCCCTCGCAGTAGCGGGCCTCTATGGCCTCGTCCGGGGTGAAGCTCAGCACACCCGCCGTATCCACCATTTTCTCGGCTATGGCAGGGTCCCTGAACCATGTGCCGTCCGCTCTGCGGCCGTGGGCCTCCGCGGTGGCACGCATCATTCCCCGCATGAAGGACTGGTATTTGTCCGGCATCACCTCCCCGTTCTGGTTGACTACGGTGGCAGCCCCTATCGAGGCTCCCGGCCTCATGTATATCGAGTCACAGGCTATGGAGATCAGGGCACCTGCGGAAGCGGCCTGCATGTCGATAAATGCGATTACCGGCATCGGTGCATGTAGAATGGCTGTCCGCATACTGTCCGCCGCGTCCACAGCCCCTCCGTAAGTGTCCAGATGCAGGATTATATAGTCAGCTCCTGCCCTTTCCGCCTCCCTGAGCCCCAGGCCCAGCTTCCGCATGGAAGACTTGTCAATGTCCTGCCGTATCTCGATGACGAATACCGTGTCCTTTTCCGCCGCCTCTGCCGAAAAGACTGAAAAAGAGAGGATAATACATGCGATGACCGTAATGCTGGCTGATATTGTTTTCATCTTGGTGAGTTTTATTGCTTTTGACTCCACAAATATAAGGCAGAAATCGCATTTTTTTCTAATTTTGCATTCTTAGATATGAAAGAAGCAGTATTACATCTCGGAAAAGACTTTGCAGTCAAAGGATTTTCCTTCGGTTATGAGGACCGTGCCGACGGAGAGGTGGTATTCAACACCGCAATGGTCGGCTATCCCGAGTCCCTCACCGACCCCTCCTACTCGGGTCAGATACTATGTGTAACCTATCCTCTTGTCGGCAATTACGGCGTGCCTGAGGAGAAAACGGCCGACGGTATCTCAGTCAATTTCGAGTCCGACCGGATTCACGTCCGGGGCCTGATCATCTCAGACTACTCCTTCAAGTACAGCCACTGGAGCGCGGTCAAGAGCCTGGACGAATGGCTCAAGGAGTACCGCATTCCGGGCATCTTCGGAGTGGATACGAGGGAGATCACCAAGATTCTCCGTGAGCAGGGCTCCATGCCCGGCTGCATCGTGCCGGAAGGTTTCGAGGTACCGGAGACACTTTACGACCCGGGCTCGGAAAATCAGGTGGCCATAGTCAGCTGCAAGGAGGTGATCCGTTACGGCAACCCTGAGGGGAAGAAAGTAGTGCTGCTCGACTGCGGAGTCAAGAACAACATCCTCCGCTGCCTCCTCCGCTCCGGCGACATCGAGGTCATCCGCGTGCCATGGGACTATGATTTCAATACCATGGAGTACGACGGCCTGTTCATCTCCAACGGCCCCGGCAACCCCGAGTACTGCGGCGAGGCCGTCCGTCACATTCAGGCCGCCATGGCCGCCGGGAAGCCGATTTTCGGCATCTGCATGGGCAACCAGCTGCTGGCCAAGGCCGGAGGCGCATCTACCTTCAAGCTCAAATACGGCCACCGCAGCCACAACCAGCCCGTGCGCCTCGTAGGCACTGACCGTTGCTACGTCACCTCCCAGAACCACGGCTATGCGGTGGACGGGAATACTCTCGGCGCTGACTGGGAGCCCCTATTCATCAACATGAACGACGGCACCAACGAGGGCCTGCGGCACAAGAGCGGCCGTTTCTTCTCGGTACAGTTCCACCCCGAGGCCTCCAGCGGTCCTACCGATACCGAATTCCTCTTTGACAAATTCATTAAAATGCTGTAGACACCATGATCGACACCAGTATAAAGAAAGTCCTGCTCCTGGGTTCGGGAGCCCTTAAAATCGGTGAGGCCGGCGAATTCGACTACTCCGGCTCCCAGGCTCTCAAGGCCATGCGCGAGGAAGGCATAGAGACTATCCTGATCAATCCCAACATTGCGACTGTCCAGACATCGGAGGGTATCGCCGACAAGATATATTTTCTTCCGGTAACTCCCTTCTTCGTGGAGGCAGTTATCAAGAAGGAGCAGCCTCAGGGCATTCTCCTGGCATTCGGAGGCCAGACCGCGCTGAACTGCGGAGTGGCCCTTTACCGTGACGGCATCCTGGAAAAATACGGCCTGAAAGTGCTCGGCACCCCCGTCCAGGCGATTATGGACACAGAGGACCGCGAGCTCTTCGTCAAGAAGCTCGACGAGATTCACGTCAAGTCGATCAAGAGTCATGCCGTGAACAACATCGAGGACGCCCTCGCGGCAGCCTCAGAGCTCGGATATCCGGTGATTCTCCGCGCCGCCTATGCTCTCGGCGGTCTCGGCAGCGGATTCTGCGACAATCCTGAAGAACTTATCAAGTTGGGAGAGAAAGCCTTCTCCTACTCACCTCAAGTACTGGTAGAGAAATCCCTCAAGGGCTGGAAGGAGATAGAGTACGAGGTGGTGCGCGACCGTTTCGACAACTGCATCACGGTCTGCAACATGGAGAACTTCGACCCGCTCGGCATCCATACCGGCGAGAGTATCGTGGTCGCTCCCTCGCAGACCCTCACCAACCATGAGTACAACCTGCTCCGCGAGCTTTCGATAAGAATCGTCCGCCACGTGGGCATCGTCGGCGAGTGCAACGTGCAGTTCGCCTTCGACCCCAATTCCGAGGACTACCGCGTCATCGAGGTCAACGCCCGTCTGAGCCGTTCCTCGGCACTGGCATCGAAAGCGACCGGTTATCCCCTGGCTTTCGTGGCCGCCAAGCTCGGCTTAGGCTACGGCCTGTTCGAACTGAAGAACTCCATCACCAAGACCACTCCGGCATTCTTCGAGCCCGCCCTGGACTACGTAGTCTGCAAGATTCCCCGCTGGGACCTCTCCAAGTTCCACGGAGTCTCCCGCGAGATCGGCAGCAGCATGAAGAGCGTCGGCGAGGTCATGGCCATCGGACGCACCTTCGAGGAGGCCCTGCAGAAGGGTCTGAGAATGATCGGCCAGGGAGCGCACGGCTTCACAGGCAATAAGGAAATACCGATAGAGAACATCGACAAGGCCCTGCGGGAGCCTACCGACAACCGCATCTTCGTCATCTCCAAGGCCCTTATCCATGGTTATACCCCTGAGAAGATACACGAGCTCACCAAGATAGACCGCTGGTTCATCGACAAGCTGATGAACATCATCAACACGGCTGCGGAGCTCAAGGCCCTGAACTCCCTCGAGGAGCTGGACAAGGCTCTGCTGCGCAAGGCCAAATGCCAGGGTTTTTCCGATTTCCAGATCGGACGCCACATACTGAAAGACCGCATCGACTCAGAGGAGATGGTAATCAAGGTCCGCGAATACCGCAAGAAGCTCGGGGTGCTGCCTGTCGTAAAGCAGATCGACACACTTGCAGCCGAATTCCCGGCCCAGACCAACTACCTCTATCTCACCTACAACGGTACTGCATCTGACATAGCCTATGAGCATGACGGCAAGTCGATTGTCGTGCTCGGTTCAGGGGCCTACCGCATCGGCAGCTCCGTGGAGTTCGACTGGTGCAGCGTCAATGCCCTGCAGACCATCCGCAAGAGCGGCTGGCGCGGAATCATGATCAACTACAACCCGGAGACCGTATCCACTGACTACGATATGTGCGACCGCCTCTATTTCGATGAACTGACTTTCGAACGCGTAATGGATATTCTGGAACTCGAAAATCCACATGGCGTCATTGTATCTACCGGTGGACAAATTCCGAATAATCTGGCATTGCGCCTGGATGCACAAAATATCAATATTCTCGGTACAAGTGCCAAAAGCATTGACAACGCTGAGGATCGCGAGAAATTCTCTGCCATGCTCGACCGTATTGGTGTAGACCAGCCGCGTTGGCGTGAACTGACTTCTATGGATGATATCAATGAATTTGTTGACGAGGTCGGTTTTCCTGTACTTGTCCGTCCGTCTTATGTGCTTTCGGGTGCCGCGATGAATGTTTGCTCCAATCAGGAAGAACTGGAACGTTTCCTGAAACTGGCAGCCAATGTATCGAAGAAACATCCGGTAGTAGTAAGTCAGTTTATTGAGCATGCCAAGGAAGTGGAAATGGATGCCGTGGCTCAAAATGGAGAAATCGTAGCGTATGCTATCAGTGAGCACATCGAGTTTGCCGGTGTGCACTCCGGTGATGCGACCATTCAATTCCCGCCGCAAAAGTTATATGTGGAGACGGTTCGCCGCATCAAGCGTATCAGCCGTGAGATTGCCAAGGCTTTGAACATTTCCGGTCCGTTCAATATCCAATATCTGGCAAAAGATAATGATATCAAGGTGATCGAATGCAACCTGCGTGCCAGCCGCTCTTTCCCGTTTGTCAGCAAGGTATTGAAGATAAACTTTATCGAACTGGCAACGAAAGTAATGCTTGGCCTGCCTGTCGAAAAACCGGAAAAGAATCTTTTTGAACTGGACTATGTTGGAATCAAGGCTTCCCAGTTCTCCTTCAACCGTTTGCAGAAAGCCGACCCGGTGTTGGGGGTAGATATGGCTT
>ERZ779889.1118-NODE-1118-length-28564-cov-5.345856_pt1 | contig 28564 bp, 26 predicted proteins | sample MGYA00511030_ERZ779889 | MGnify/ENA primary metagenome ERZ779889 (study PRJEB29588, sample SAMEA2160616) | human gut metagenome | biome: human gut; feature: human-associated habitat; material: faeces | place: Denmark | collected 2008/2010 ...
CTTGCGGAAGCTTGTATATTATATCACACCACTCCGCTTTTGTCAATACCTTTTTCTACTTTTTATTGTAACAACTTTGTGAATCGAAAACCGGTCGTTTATGTCATTTTTTGGCAGATATGGCAGAATCGTGTCGTCCATTGTCGATTTCTGCGAAAGTGTTTCTGATGGCAGGCTCGAGATACTCCCACAGCTCCGGGGCGACAGTAGACAAAGGTTCATTTCTCCTGCACACCTGCTGCGCAACTATCCCATGTTCAACCCATGACCTGCCCTTGCCTGCTATATTAAGAAGCACTGGCTGGAGCCGATCCATAGCTTTTGCAAACCGGGATTCGGGACTTTTCATTTCTTCAAACTCCGTCCAGAGTCCGAACAACCACTGCCCTTTACCCTCCGGAAGCATACCCGCAAGCCTGATTGCAGCCTGACGCTCCCTCTCGGATTGTCCAAGCTTTGCCGTATCGTCATAGCAATAAGTATCACCGGCAAAGAGCTCTACAAGATCGTGAATGAGAACCATCTGCATTGTCTTTTCACGGTTAACAGGTTCCGCAGCGTAATCGGAAAGCAACATTACGCAGAGCGCAAGATGCCATGAATGCTCAGCATCATTTTCCCGGCGTGAGGCGTCTGCAATATAGTTCTGACGAAACACGCTTTTCAATTTGTCGATATAAGTGATAAAATCAAGAGTTCTGACAAGTTCATTATTCATAAGTTTTCCTTCCCGCACCATACGTTGGCGCAACGTATTTATATAATATAGTAGACTTCATAACAGAAAAGACCCGTGCACCGGCAAGAAAACCACCCTGTTTACCCAATTGGCGCTCCACAAATCTCCGTTTTAACGACAAAAAACACATCGGCGTCATTCAAATGACACTTTTTTGTAACATAATTGCACTATACTGTGGGTGTTATCGGAGGACGATAATATGGTTAAGCTATTTCGTTCATTTTGACTCTTTTAAATTATTTTTTGTTTCATTTGCCTTTGCCCCCGGAGAATTCTCCGGGGGACCTTTCTTTTCCGGAGAAAAATCATCGGCAATCCAGAGCAGAAGCATACAGATAAAGATAAGATCCGGCATGCCGCAATTTACTTGAATATTGAGTCAAATCAAGTACCCGAAAGTCGTTCTGTTTGATATGGGGCACACCTTAATGTACCCATCGGATGTCGATTTTGCCGAGGCTTGGAAAAATCTTCTTGAAAACCACGCAAAATCCAACCCTATGTCCGTCTCGGGAGCAGAGATAGCCGAATATGTGGGAAATCTTTACAGGCAGGCGGAAAATGGGCGCAATCAAGGTCTTGAATTACCCATGCGTCACATCTTACAGACAGTTTCGGAACACTTCGGGGTAATGCTGAATTGCCCGTTGCTGACAGCCGAAAGGACACTCCTGAAAATCGGAACAAGGCCGAGACGTATGCCTTACGCTCTCGAGCTCTCGGAATATCTCTATTCCAGAAATATACATACAGGGGTGGTTTGCAACAGTCCGTTTTCGGGAGCAGCCATAACCTCTGTATTCCGGGAACACTTCCGGCACCCTTTTGATTTTGTCATAAGCTCCGCCGACACGTTTATGAGAAAACCCCTGCCGCTTATATTTGATCTTGCGGTCAGAAAATCCGGTGTCGACCCGAGCAGTATATGGTTCTGCGGCGACGATGCGGTCACGGATGTCACAGCGGCGTACCGTTCCGGAATGTTTCCGATATGGTATACGGATAAAACTGTGGACCGGGATCCGTTCCGAGGGAGTTTTCTTGACGATCCATGGGAAGAACATAACCTGAACACACCAGGGGTATCCGGGGGAAAAGGCACAATGACCGAAGGTAAGGACTATCTCCGGATCGAATCCTTGCAGCAACTCGAGGCAAAAATCGAAGAAATACTCAAAAGCCTCCTTCCGAAAATCAAACGAAACTACTATTACGGTTAAAACAGCACAAAAGATCCCCGAATCAACATCCGGGGATCTTTTTTATTATTTCCGAACCTCTTCCCTGTCGGGAGAATAGACATTTTCTATTGCCTCAGCAGCGATCGTTATTCCGTGATCGTGAGTACAATCCAGTTCCGGATGATCTTTCAGAACGATCTTAAGGAGTATCGGGCAGGCAATTGAAGATATGACTATAAGAAAAATCGTAGCAACAAGGGGATCTATGCCGGCAAGAACTCCGTCCTTATAATATATAAGACTTTGCCCGGAAGCATAGACCGCAAGGGCAACTTCTCCGCGGGCTATCATTCCGCAACCTATTGTGGCGCATTCCTTTCCCCTGTATCCGAACAGACGGCTGACGCCTCCGCAACCGACAATCTTGCCGATTATACCAAGGGCAACAAATACAAGACAAAAAACAAGGTCCGAGGGAACGAAGTGGCTGAAATCAGCACTTATACCGATATAAGCAAAGAATATGGGAGTAAAAATCATATATCCGCTTACAACGACCTTTCGGTCCACAAATTCGGTATCCTTGAGTCCGCTGAGCATAAGCCCTGCCATATATGCGCCGGTAATAGCGGCAATACCGAAGAATTTCTCCGCACAATAAGCAAAAATAAAGCACATTGCCAAGGCAAATATTCCCGTGCGGCGTTTATGCGGATAACGGCGGACAAGCCGTTTGAAAAGCATCCTCAGCAGGTAACCCACACCAACGGAAAACACAATGAATCCGACAGCTTTCAGAAGCGTTATCCATATGTTACCGCCGCCGTTCAGGCCCGTTACTATACTGAGGACGATTATTCCGAGAACATCGTCGATTATTGCCGCACTCAGAACCGTTGTTCCCACTTTTGTGTTCAACGCGCCGAGCTCCCTGAGTGTCTCAACGGTTATTCCCACGCTGGTAGCAGAAAGAATACAGCCGATAAACAGGGCGTTCATCACTTTATCGTGATTTCCGAGCTCACCGAATCCACCCATAAAAAGCATGGACCCGAAAAACCCGAGTGCAACAGGGACAATGACTCCGACCGCAGCGATGAAAGTAGCAGCGACGCCGCTCTTTTTCAATTTAACAAAATCCGTTTCAAGACCGCTTGAAAACAGAATAAATACTACACCTATCTGAGAAAAACTCTGAAGGACCTTCATCTCAACCTCAGAAGGTGCTACTATCCCGTCAAAACCTATTCCCAGGCGTCCTACTATGGCGGGACCAATGAGCAATCCAGCAATTATCATACCCACCACCTGCGGTAAGCCCAACTTACGGGTAAGCATGCCGAATATCTTGGTGGAAAACAAAATTACGGCACAGTAAAAAAGAATGTTTATCACTTCAAACTGCATGGACAAAAGCCTCTTTCCGAATCGGTTGCAATATATGGAACAAAACGTCAGTTTCGCCCGAACGGGTACATTATAGTCGATTTACCCCGAAAATTCAAGTACCGGGAAGCAAGATTAAAGAATTGTTTGAAAATGGGCAAAGAAGCCGTCACAAAGTTATCTGAAGGCTGCTCAGAACCTCCTGACATGGGCCTTTTCAAAAGACAGCAGTCTCCTTTTGACGTCCAGTCCTCCGGCATAGCCGGTCAGAGATCCGTCAGTTCCCACAACACGATGACACGGGACTATAATACTGATGGGGTTCCTTCCCACAGCTCCGCCCACGGCCTGCGCTGACATCATCTCAACGCCCATTATCCCGGCGACTCTTTTTGCAAGCTCGCCGTAGGTCACGGTTTTACCGTAGGGGATCTTTAAAAGTTCACCCCAGACCATTAGCTGAAAATCCGTGCCGGAAAGTGACAGTTCAGGAAGAAAACCGGGGACCTCTCCATCAAAATATGCATCAAGCCAACGATAAGTGTCCGCAAAGGTATTTCTACAGGACATGTTGTAATTTTCCACCTCAGGGGCATATTTTCCGCCGGCAAACCAAAGTCCGGAAAGGCACTGTCCGTCAAACCTTAAAACTATCTTTCCTACAGGAGAATCATACGTTCCATTCACCATAATATTTTACCGTCCTCATATACAATCCTTCCGGGTTTTCCGAAAGATAAATATATTCCTGCAAGGGCATTTTTGCGACGCCGTCACGAGCTCGGCGTGCGCACTGCGCACCGGGCGAAGTACTGAACCTTTCGCAGAAAAGTTCGCCCTCCAAAGTCCACCAGGAGTAAAAATGTTTGCTTGCAAGGGCTTTTTTGCGACGCCGTCACAAGCTCGGCGTGCGCACTGCGCACCGGGCGAAGCCCTGAACCTTTCGCAGAAAGGTTCGCCGAGCAAAGTATAACACATTTCCCCCGTTTTTTCAACCCCGATATACATATACCGACGTCTATCTGCAAAAAAATGATTCAATTAACGTCTTTCGGTGGAAATATGGTATTGTTTTTTTCACAAAAATGTAGTATTATAATCTCAGCGCACCGATTCCGTTCAACAACCATTGATATTCAATTGACAGTAGGTTGAAATTCCCACGATAAGATGTATATTGAAATTTTGTTTCCACCAACCGGCGGGAGGTTTGAAATGTTCAGAATTCTGATAGCGGAGGACGATCGGGAGTTGCGTCAGCTTTTTCAGCACGTTCTCACCAAAAACGGATATACGGTCACGGGAGTATCCAACGGAGAAGAAGCCCTGAAAGCCCTCGACGAAAGCTACTACGATCTGATAATATCGGATATAATGATGCCCAAAACAGACGGATACGAACTGGTCAGTTCCGTAAGAAATTCGGGGATGAACATCCCGGTTCTGATGATAACGGCAAAAGACGCTTTTGACGACATGAGACTGGGTTTCATGTCCGGAAGTGACGACTACATGGTCAAACCGGTAAACGTCAACGAAATGGTGCTTCGTGTAGGAGCGTTGCTCAGACGTGCCCAGATGATAAATGAACGAAGACAGGTCATCGGGGACACGGTTCTGGAATGCGATTCCCTTACGGTACGCTGTAGCGGGGAAAGTCAGATACTCCCGCAGAAGGAATTCATGTTGCTGTACAAAATGGTTTCCTTCCCCGGAAAAATATTCACAAGACAACAGCTCATGGATGAAATCTGGGGCTACGATTCAGACACTGACACACATACAGTGGATGTACACATCGGAAGGCTCAGGGAAAGATTCAGAAATAATCCCGATTTCCGGATAGTTACAATGCGTGGAGTCGGCTACAAGGTGGTGAAAGCGTGAACCGGAAGACTGAACGGCGTATAAGTCTCAGATTTCAGTTTTTTCTGATATGTATCCTTGAACTTGCCGCGGCCGCCGCACTGGCGTATCTCGCCGGACTGGGGCTTGATCACTGGTTCGGAATAAAGCTTAAAATCCCGGTCCTGCTCTGGGCTGTACTTTTCAGTATAGTTATCGGAGGGGGCATAGCCACATATATTACAAAGACATTCTTCGACCCCGTGGTAAAACTGGGACAGGCAATGAAAGAGGTTGAAAAGGGCAATTTCAAGATTTCGATTCACACAAAAAGCCGTTTTCGGGATATCAGGAACATTTACGACGGTTTCAATTCAATGGTAAAGGAACTTGACGACACCGAAACACTTCAGACGGATTTTATCTCCAGTGTCTCCCACGAGTTCAAAACCCCCATAAATGCCATTGAGGGGTACGCTTCCCTGCTTCAGGGCTGTTCCGCTTCTTCCCCGGAGCAGGAAGGATATGTCGAAAAGATACTGCTCAATACAGGAAGACTGTCTGCCCTTGTAGGAAACATACTGCTTTTGTCCAAACTTGAAAACCAGTCAATCAAACCTCAGATATCAACATTCAGACTTGACGAACAGATACGTCAGGCAATAGTTGCGCTTGAAAACAAATGGACCGAGAAGGATATAGATTTTGATATTGACCTCGACAGCACGGAGTATACCGGGTTTGAGAAATTGACATTTCATATCTGGTCAAACCTCATCGACAACGCCGTCAAGTTTGTTCCGAAAGGCGGAAAAATCGTTATGAGGCTCACACGGGAGGGTGAATTCACCGTATTCTCAATAAGCGATAACGGTCCCGGCATAGGACAACAGGAAAAAGAAAAGATATTCAATAAGTTCTATCAGAGTGATCTGTCACACGAAACGGAGGGAAACGGTCTCGGACTGTCCCTTGTCAAACGCATTACAGACCTCAGCGGAGGCAGCGTAACCGTGGAAAATCTCCCCGGTACGGGTTGCCGGTTTACTGTCCGCCTCCCTGAAATTGCGGATTAACAGATATCAGCATATGAAAGGAAAAATATGAAAAAAGGAATAACCGCCGCCTTTCTGGCATTTGCCGTACTTACCTCTTTACTTTTTACGGTATCATGCAGTAAGTCCGGAGAAGAATCACCTTCGGAAAACATATATGTGCCCACGGAAAAGCCCACCGTTCCAGAGGAAGACACGGACGACACGGAGGAGGATCTTCCTGAAGCGCCTGAAGTTGATACCTCGGATCTGAAATTTCCCGAAGACAACTACGTCTTCAGTTATGAATTTGCAATGCAGGCACTGACCCTTTGTACCGGACACGAAAAAGGCACCCAGGCCGAGAGACTCGAAAATGCGGGATTCACAGTAATTTCCCAACAGAATTTTGATAAGCCCGGGGATGATCCGTCCCACACATGCGCCTGGACGATAGGAAAAAAGACCGTAAGCCACGGAACTGACCGACGAAATATGTATATTGTGGCGATAAGGGGCACAGACGGAGGAGAATGGTATTCAAACTTTGATTTTACCCCTTCCCACAGTGATGACACCTCTTTTTCGGAAAATTTCCTTTTTGCGGCAGAGGACGTTTTTCTCGGACTCAGACAGATCCTCGCCGAAGAAAAAGAGCCTTTGCTGCTCATATGCGGACACAGCCGCGGAGCGGCCTGCGCAAATCTTCTCGGAATGCTCGCAAATGCCGTCTGGGGAAGTAAAAACGTTTCTGTCTACACCTTTGCCTGCCCGACTACGGTCAGAACCGGCTTTACGGTAACCGATACCGGTAATATTTTCAACGTTATAAATCCATGTGACACAGTCACCGCGGTTCCCCTCACCAAATGGGGATACACCCGTCTCGGAAATGATATAATCCTGCCCGCGAATTCCGGCAAGGCGAAAAAAACAGCCGAAGAGATCGATTCTCTTTCAGATATAGCACCTTCGGTTTCAGCCTATTACGACCAAAGGCACAGCCTTACCGGCCCCGGACTTTCCGATGACGGAATAACGACCTTTGAACTGATGATGGCAATGACAAAAACGGTTCTTGAAAGCGAAAACAAAACAGATATAACGATTCCCGAAGGATTTTCCTCTGACTGCGATTTCGCACCGCTTTTCGACCTGATCAGAAAAGGTACGGAAAAGGATGAAAACGGAAAAACATATGTTCTCAGGCAGCACTTGCCTGAAACGTATCTGAGATTGCTCGCAGCTGCAGGAAAGGAATAAGAGGTGGTAAAAATGGCTTATATAGAATTCGAAAACGTATGCAAAACATATAAAAGCGGTGAGCATGAAATATTTGCCCTCGACCATATCAGTCTTACCGTTGAACAGGGCGAACTCTGCGTTATTGTCGGTCCCAGCGGCGCAGGCAAGACCACGCTGCTTAATATTTTGGGCGGCATGGACAGTGTCAGCAGCGGCAGGGTCACTCTTGCGGGACGTGAAATAAGCGCTTTGAGTGACCGGGAACTTACGGATTACAGGCGTACCGATGTGGGGTTTGTTTTTCAGTTCTACAATCTCGTGCAGAATCTTACTGCCAAAGAGAATGTGGAACTTGCCTCCGAAATATGCAGGGACAGCATTGATGCGGAAAAGGTTCTTACAGATGTCGGGCTTGCGGACAGGATGCAGAACTTTCCAGCTCAGCTTTCGGGCGGAGAGCAGCAGAGGGTGTCAATTGCCCGTGCGCTGGCGAAAAATCCAAAAATAATTCTCTGCGACGAACCCACGGGAGCATTGGACTACAACACGGGAAAAGCGGTACTGAAATTGCTTCAGGACACGTGCAGAAATACGGGAAAAACCGTTATAATAATCACTCATAACGGTGCTCTGACACAAATCGCGGACAGAGTTATAAAAATCAAAAACGGCCAGGCCACCTGCAATCAGATCAATCCTGAACCGATCCCCGTTGAAAGGATCGAATGGTAAGAGATGAAACGCACCAGAAGAAAAAATCTGCTCAGAAACATAAAGGGCAGTCTGAACAGATTTCTCTCGATACTTTTTATTGTTGCCCTCGGTTCCGGTTTCATGGCAGGACTCGCCGCAACTTCTCCGGATATGTATGACTCCGCGGACAAATACCTTGACGACTACGGACTGTATGATATTGACATAAAATCAACCCTGGGTTTCTCCGAAGCGGACGTATCTGCAGTGTCCGGACTTGAATTTGCGGACACGGTAATGCCCGCCAGAGTAGTGGATATGATACTCACCGCCCCGGGAGAAAAGAATTATACCGGAAGAGTATTCTCCTTTCTCGATGAGGCGGGAAAAAGTCCTCTGAACGGGTTAAGGCTGACCCAAGGAAGACTGCCCTCAGCCCCCGGGGAATGCGTTATTCAGGAAACAATGGGACGTTACTCCGACGGACATATAGAAATCGGGGAAACACTTACAATTTCTGCCGAAAACACAAATTACGCGGATTTGCAAAAAACAGTAAAACAAACGGTTCTGACAATAGTAGGTATTGCGGAAAGCCCGATGTGTATAGGAATATCCGCGGAAGCGAGTACAGTCGGAAACGGAAGAATAGCCCTCGACGTATATGTTTCTGAGGAATACTTCGGCTTTGAATACTACACCGATATTTACCTGACGGTTAAAGATTCCCGTGATCTGAATACATTTTCGGACGGATATGAAAGCCTCATATCGGAAAAGACCGAGATACTCAGATCTTTGGGAGAAGAACGCTCCGAAATAAGGGCTGAAGAACTGAAAAACGAAGCAAAGGATCAGTTACAGTCTCTCCGGGACTATGCGGACACGATCTCCGGCGTTACGGAAACCGCAACCATCCTCGGTGAAGACACAGTAATAAGACTCGGACAGACTGCGGCTGTTACCCGGCTGCTCTCAGAGGTTTCCCCTGAAATTGCGGCTGAACTGACAAAAACCCGGGAGGCTGTCACCGAAACTCTTAAAAATACGGATCCGAACCGTGGTAAACAGTTGGCGGAGGCTTTTGAAAAATACATTTCGGAAGCGGAAAAAGCTGTCTCTGATATCGGCACGGGATCCTGGCTTATACGGACCCGCAGTGATGCATCCGGGTATTCGTCATACGATGGAAACGTCGGAAAAGTTGCGGCTTTATCAAAAATATTCCCCGTTTTCTTCTTCATGGTGGCGCTTCTCGTTGCCCTTACCACGATGACCCGTCTGGTGGAGGAAAACCGCGGACAGATCGGAACATTGAAGGCTCTCGGATTTTCAAACGGACAGATCCTCGAAGAATATATGCTTTACAGCCTTCTTTCTTCGGCTCTCGGATGCGCCCTGGGATTCGCGGTGGGCTTTAGGCTGTTCCCAAAGGCGATAAGCTCTGCCTACAGCATGATGTATATACTTCCGGCAACGGAAACACCTTTCAGGTTAAGCATTGCGCTTTGGGTAGCTCCCGTAACGGTAGTCAGCATACTTCTCGCCACCCTTTGGGCGTGTTGGGGAGAATTCAGAGCCTGCCCGGCGCAGCTTATGCAACCCAAAGCTCCCGCTGCGGGTAAGAGAATATGGCTTGAACATATACCTTTTGTATGGAAACGTCTTTCCTTTACCCATAAAGTCACCTGCCGTAACCTTTTCCGGTACAAAAAGAGGTTTTTTATGACAATTATCGGGGTCGCAGGGTGCAGTGCCCTGCTTCTCACAGGGTTCGGACTGAAAGACTCCATCAATGACATAGTTGACAAACAGTTCGGTCAGGTGTACAGATATGATCTCACTGTCATGACCGAAAGCCGGGAAAATGCCGAGGATGACGAAAAACTTCAGTCTGTTCTCAACAATGGCAGTATTATTTCCGGTAGTCTTGTTTACAGTTCCGAAAACGGAAAAATAATCACGGATAAGGGTGAAGAATCCGTTGCTGTAAACGTTCCGGCGGACATAACGGCTTTTCCCGGTTTTATAAGTCTCTCAAACAGAAAGACCGGAGAAAACATCCCCTTCCCGGAGGACGGCGCAGTCCTGACGGAAAAACTTTGTGAGACCCTTTCCGTTTCCGTAGGAGATACCGTCACGGTTGAAAGTGCCGACGGAGTTCGCGGGAAGGTCAGAGTCACGGGAATCACTGAAAACTACATTGCTTCAGGCGCATATATTTCCGAAAACACATACAGAAAAATTTTCGGTGAGACTCCGGCATTCTCCACGATCCTGTGCCGCGTTGCCGACGGGGCGGACATTGACGGTGTAATTACGGATCTGATGACCGCGGACAGTGTAGTGTATGTAAATGCCGCCCGGAGCCTGAAAGACAGTTTCAATGATTCGATAAAAAGCATTGACGGAGTCATCCTTGTGCTTATTCTCGCCGCCGGGCTTCTGTGCATGGTCGTCCTTTACAATCTCACGAATGTAAATATCTGCGAACGGCGCAAAGAACTGGCAACCATAAGGGTTCTCGGATTCCACAAACGGGAGGTTGAACGGTATATATTCCGGGAAACAGACACACTGAGTTTCCTTGGCTCTGTTGTCGGGCTTTTCGTGGGTATATGGTTACACGGATTCGTTGTCCGGACAGTGGAGATTGACCAGGTAATGTTCGGCAGAAGCATTTATCCGCAAAGCTTCGCCTATGCACTTATAATATCAATGGTATTTACCCTGCTTGTGAACCTTGTGATGCGCCGCAGAATACGCAGTGTTGATATGGTGGAAGCTATGAAGGCAAACGACTGAACCATCAAAAGACCATCCCTTCCGACGATCCGCATTACAACAGAATTAAAAAAACATTCATACGCCCGGCACGGACTTAAATGTCCGTGCCGGATATTTTTATCCGGACTCTGCTCCGGACACCTTTCCCGTTTTCGACATTATCCGACAAAATATTCCCTTTTTCAACAAAAGTTGATATTGTGTTGAGGTTCAGTTCAGATTTTCAGAGTATAATTTACCCGAATGATATGAAGCTGGATCTGGACGCCGGAGGACTCACAATGGAACTGAAAACAAGGATCAGAACCGGTGCTGTTATATTCTTCGCAGGGGCGGTGACTGTCGCCCTTTCCGGAAATGATCCGTTTTTTCGGGCTGTCATAAGCGTTCTCTGCATGATGGGGATATATGAAATAATGAATGCGGTCCGGATACGTGGATCCGGTGAGATCATTGCGATGAGCGTCATAGGAACTGTCATTGTTTTCTGTCCCCTGCCCTTTTATCCCTTTTTCGCCGGGATCCTTTTTCTGCTGGCTGTTATTTTTTTCACGATACTGATGAAGAAAATCAAAACTGTCAGCTTCAGGAATTTCACTTCACTTCTGCCGATAATTCTCATGATCCCGGCATTTCTTAAATGTCTGCCTGAGATCAGACTGATGAATCATGGCTTTGTCTGTCTCTGTACGGCGATTGCCATATGTATGTTCACCGATATATTTGCCTATTTTTCCGGAAAAGCATTTGGCAGACACAAGCTCCTGCCGTCGGTCAGTCCTAAAAAGACAATAGAAGGATTTGTCGGAGGGCTGTTATCGGGGACATTTATCTGCGCCGCAGGGGTCTATATTTACGCTCATTTCATGACTCTGGGTGTAAAGCCGCTGAATCTTCTTATATATCTGCTTTCGGCATCGCTGGCGGGACAGTTCGGAGACCTTGCCATGTCTTCGGTAAAACGCATTTCCGGCATAAAGGATTACAGCAACCTCTTGCCGGGACACGGGGGAATTCTGGACCGGTTGGACAGTCTTATTTTTGTTTCCCCGTTCACACTGTCTTTTCTGTATATTACCGGGGGATTTTTCCTCTGAAACGAATAGATGAAAGGAATTGACTGAAATGAAAAGATACCGGATACTATTCAACCCTCACGCCGGAAACGGCAGAGGTGAGGAGGAATCAAAGGCTCTTGAACAGCTCCTTACCGACGGCACGATTTGTTTTCAGGACATGACAAAAATCGGCAGCTATGAAGATTTCTTCACATCTTTCGACGAGAATGACACCCTCATTATCGCCGGAGGTGACGGAACTCTGAACCGGTTCATAAATGATACCGACGGGCTTTCCTTGCCGGAGGACGTATACTATTACGCCGTGGGAAGCGGGAACGATTTCTGGCATGACCTTGGATATCGGAAAGGCGACCGTCCGGCAAAAATCAACAGATATCTGAAAGACCTTCCTCGCATAGAAGTCAACGGCAGGCAACAAAGAGTACTGAACGGAATCGGATACGGAATAGACGGTTACTGCTGCGAAGAGGGAGACAGACTCCGTAAAAACTCTGTTAAAGAAATAAACTACACCTCAATCGCCATAAAGGGACTGCTGTTTCATTACCGTCCCACCGCAGCCACAGTCACAGTAGACGGAAGGAAATACAGATTCGACAGAGTCTGGCTTGCCCCGACAATGAACGGAAGATTCTACGGCGGAGGAATGATGCCTACACCGTCGCAGAACAGACTTGACCCGGAAAGAAAAGTCTCCCTTATGGTAATGGGAGGCTCCGGAAAGCTTAAGACACTTATGATATTCCCCTCGATTTTTCAGGGCAAGCACATAAAACGCGAAAAATATGTTCATGTTTTTTCCGGCAATGACATCACAGTGACCTTTGACAGGCCCACTCCCCTTCAGATTGACGGAGAAACGGTTTCGGGTGTAAAATCCTACCGGATATTCTCGTCAGCAGTACCGGAAAAGAAAGAACAGGCGGAGCTTGCAGACGCCTGACCGGCAAAGTATTACACCTTCAGATACAAAGAAAGAACCCTGGACGAAAATACCGTCCAGGGTTCTTTCTTATAACATTCTGTCTGAGGAACTCAGCCGTTACCACGGCTGACCTTAATGACAATAACCTCTTCGAGGGAGACATATTCACTGCTTCTGGAAGCCTCGACAACCGTACCCTTGGGCTCAGCGCTGTCAACATACTCGGTCCGGTAGGACAGAGACGCACCGTTACGGTTGAATTGGCTGAACAGTTCGGGAAGCTCGTTTTCCATCTTTCCCTTAAGCTCCGGCATAAAAGGTCTGCCGAGGGAGTAGGTCACGGTTATACTCGTGCCCTTCTGTATCCGGGCTCCAACAGGAACAGTCTGGCTCACAACAGTGCCGTAAAACACACTGTCGGAGTATACTTCACGGACATTGACCGTCACTCCGGAGATAGCGGAAGCGGCAGTGTCGGCGGTGTACTGAGAGAAGTCCGGAACAATAACATACTCATCCACAGGATCGGGATCGGTAACATTTCCGCGGCTTATCCATACGACAAGAGTATCATTGACGGAAACATATTCTCCGCCGGTGGTCTCTCTCCCGCCTATGGCGACTCTGACGACCGTACCCTTTTCCTTTGAGCTGTCAACATAGAAGGTGTAGAGATTCAGATTTGATCCGTCAGCGTTGAATTCATCGATCATTCTGGGAAGCTCGTTTTCACTCTTTCCGATCAGTGTCGGTATATAGGGCTTGCCTTTGGAGTAAGTCACGGTGACGCCCTGACTGGATTTGACATTATCCCCAGCCTTCACCGACTGACTGACAAATTTTCCGTAGGCTACGGTGTCGGAATAGACCTCTTTGATTATAACAGTCAGATTTCCGGCAGCGGTGGTTGCATCCCTCTTCGGAATGAGAGAGAAATCGGGAACCATTATATCCTCGCCGGAGGGCGTATCATCGGAGAGATTGCCCTTGCTTACGCTCACGATTATCTTTTCATTCACATCAATATATTCATTGCTCCTGCTTGCACTGACAACCGTTCCTTTTTTGGCACTGCTGTCAACGTAAACCGTGGTATAGGTAATGTTCGCGCCCCCGAAACTGTACTGACTGAACAGCTCCGGCAACTCGTTTTCTTTTCTTCCGGTAAGATCGTCGATATACGGTCTGCCGAGAGAATATGTAAGCTCTATAGTGGTTTCGCCCGCAATTATCTTCTTGCCTGCGCCTACCGACTGGCTGATAAGCTTTCCGTAAGCAACTTTATTGCTGTAGATATTCCGGAATATGATACGGATGGAGGGATCTACGTTTTCCGCATCAGTCCTTGCGTATTTGGAGTAATCGGGGACAGTGACGCCCACGCCTACGGAGACTTCGATGGTAACGGTCTCGCCCTGTCTGATAACGGTTCCGGCCTCAACGCTCTGGGAAGCTACGATGTCTTTTGCGTATTTGTCCGAAATGACTTCCTTTACGATAAGTGTGAGTTTATTGTCGGACGCCCATTTTTCAACTGTGGCACGGGTGGAACCCACAAGGGTCTGAACCTTCACCGTAGCTACCTGTGCCGGCCCCTTGGAAACATATACGGTTATGGAATCGCTGCGCTTAAAGGTATCGGGGGTTACGGAAACAGAGGCAAACTCATATCTGAGAACCCCGCCTTTGGGAACAGTGTCGCTGTTTTCTTCGACTATTTTCACCGCGACTATCTGATTCTTATCCGCCCAGCTTCTTATTTCCGCAGCGGTCATGGACGAAAGATCGGGAACATCGATATGCTGACCGGGATCCGCACCAAGGCTGACGACAACGCTTATGGATGTCTTGGGGGAACGTTTTTCCCCTTTCTGAATATCCTGGCTTATGATCGTATCTGAGGGAACGGTGCTGTCATAGATCTGTTTTTCATCCAGGATCATATTGTATTCCGCAGCCCATTTACGCATCTCAACGATACTTCTGCCGGAAAAGTCCTTGATCTCCACCAGACGGGCCTGATGTACGGCAATGATTATACCGACAATGACAATTATCGCACCTACAATGCTTCCGACTATTGCAAACAGCTTTTTGAAAAAGTACTGTCTGTCTACATAAGTCTCATGTTCCGTGGAGCGTATTCCCCGGGGTACACCCCCCTTTTCAACCGTTTCTCTTTCCTCGGCGGCAGATACCGCTTCAGGCTTGTTCTTCTGCTGGCTGTTTACTTGATCCAGAAAGCTCGCCATTGTCCATCAGCACTCCTTTCTTTAATCTTACTATACAATCCGAACGGCTTGCCACCGCACTTGAGTGCGTAACGGCAATTATACATTTATTGAAGTCATGAGCAAGTGACGCAAACATCTGAACCACTTCAGCCTGTTTTTCCTCGTCAAGGTTACCTGTCGGTTCGTCCGCCAGGATAACCTCCACATCCGTTGCCATAGCTCTCGCCACAGCCACACGCTGCTGTTCGCCGCCGGAAAGCTTGGTGACCGGTCGGGTCGCCTTATCTCCGTCTATACCTACGTATCTCAGAAGATTCAGAGCGGTTTCCTTCTTGTTTTTCGGAAGTTTCTTATCGGTAATGCTCATGGCAACCATAACATTTTCGGTAGCCGTCATATACGGGATCAGGTTATATCCCTGAAAAATGATCCCTATATCGTTACGACGGTATTTGCTGTAACCTATATGGGTTATATCCCTACCGTCATAAAGCACTCTGCCGGAATTTGGTTTATCCAACGCAGACATGAGAGACAGCAGTGTGGTCTTGCCGCTTCCCGATTCACCAAGAATGGTATAGAACTTTCCCTTTTCGAAGGTGTAGCTCACATCCTTGAGTATGTACCGGCGGGTATCGCCGTCCTTGTAGTAGTAGCACAGATCCACAAGAGTAAGTATATCGTTGTTTTCCATGTTTTCCATATTCTTCACCTCGTCACAACAAAATCTTTCGGGGTTTGAGTCTGAGAGTTGAAATAACAGGGATCAGCGTGGAAACAAGTACGCTTCCCAGACTTACCGCATAAATAAATCCTACGGTCTCACCGTTGAGATCCACACTGTACTCATCCTTGAAATCGTCGCCGGAAATAGTATCATTACCATAGTAGATATTGTTTTCTTGAGTTTCATCAAGCTGGCTGGAAAGCAGACTTGAAGACATCTGTTTTGCGAGCACATTTCCGGAGAAAACGGACAGCGTCACCGCAATTATAGCCACAAATAGAACTTCGGTAAGTATCTGTGCGGCGATCTTGAATTTTCTCTCGCCCAAAGACAGATATATACCCATCTCTCTCGTTCTGTCCTTGAGGAACAGGGTTATAAGCAGTGCGATTATTAGAACCGTCGCGCCCACCGCAACATAGAGGATTATATTGGCTATAAGGTTCATATTGTCCATGGGTTTTGCGATTTCGGACAGATTTTCGGAGTTGTCGGTAAACTTGTAGCCCCTAGGCAGACTGTTTTTATTCTGTGCCTCGTAAAGTTCCACGTCATCGATGGTATTGACGATGAAAGATGCGCTTATGTCAGGGTCAACGGTATAGTCATCCATACCCATCTCATGGGCTTTTTCAAGGACACTGTCTATAAAAGCGCCGATGGCTTTGTTGTTGGTCATGGCCGAGTTATCGTACTCACTGTCGTAGTCGGACTGATTCCCGTCATCTTCACCGTTATTTGAACTGTGCTTGGGAATGGGAGTAAAGATACCTATGACCGTAAAATCCTGTTCAACTTCTTCTGACGTGGTGCCGCTTTCCCAATCGCCCCAATTGTAAAGGGTCTGACTGATGGTAACCGTAGAACCGATGCTGAGATTATTTTTCTCAGCGAATTTTTTGGAAACAAGTATGACTTTTGCTCCGCTGTCAATTTCTTCCTGAGTGTAGGCTCTGCCGTCGGTTATGGAAATATCGCCGTTTTCAACCTGTCTGATAACGGTCTGATTCCCGCCGTACAGAGTGAGACTCGCGTAATTTATATACGGCTCATCGGGATCAACAGGCATTATCATTTTTCCCGATGACACGCCGGAAGAGTACAGCATATCGTCAAGTCCGATAATACCGCCGCCCCAGGTATTCTGCATATTCTTTGCCTGAGCCCAGAACTGCATGGTATAATATGTACGTTTGACAAGTTCGGAACTTCCAAGCTTTTCAACAAGGTCCTGATCAAGTTTCTGAAGCATGGAATAATCGAAGCCCTCGGTATTCCAAACGTAATCCCAGTCCACTTCAATTCTTACTTCAGCACCCATTTTCTCGAGAAGCGAACGCTTGGTGTTGTTCAGTGCGTCCTTGACGGATATGGCGCCGGCAATGATATTGCAAAGCACGAATATCAGCAGCAACAGGATAAGAGGTTTACCCGGTTTACGGGCTATGCTTGTAAAAGCTCTCTTAAAAAAGTTCATAGAAATCTCCTTCTGATCTTTACTGGCACTGTAAAATTATAGCTGACAATCGGGGAAATTCCCCGTCAAAAAGGTGACGCAAATGCGGACATTACCTAAACAAATCCGCAACCGCTCACGCTAACGGAAGTCTGACTTCAAACACTGCCCCCTTTTCGTCATTATACGCCGAGACGGTTCCCTTATGCAGGGTAACTATCTCCCTGGTAAGTGCGAGACCTATGCCTGTATTTCCGTTTTTGCCGGTATAGAACCGGTCAAAAATGTGCGCAATATCCTCCGGAGCCACGCCGCCGCCGTCATCGGCAATGGTTACAATGACATTTTTCTTATCCGATTCACACCTGACCCGGATCAGACTGCCTGCGTGACGCAATCCGTTTGTAATTATATTGAGAAAAGCCCGCCGCAACTGCACGGCATCACCCGTGACCCTGACCGGTTCCTGAGGGAAAAGTATTTCCACGCTTATTCCCCTCTTCGCCGCCGTGGGATCTACTGAGATCAGACAGTCATCGAGTATTTCACGGACGTCGAGAACATCCGTCCTGAGTTTCGCCTGGTGAGAATCCAGTTTTGATACCGCCAGAAGTTCCTCCACAAGGGAAGTCATTTTATCGCTTTCCTCAAGAATAACATTTGCAGAATCCTTCGGCGGAAGAACTCCGGTCTGTATTCCCTCAGCATATCCCTGAATGGACATCAGCGGAGTTTTGAGCTCGTGCGAAGCGTTCTGAAAGAATTGACGCTGAACCTGCTGAGAATGTTCCACATTTTCCCCGAGACGCAGCCCGAGAACGCTCATTACAGCGGCAACAACTACCAGAGAAACGAGGAGTATCCAGTTCAGTGTGCTTGTATACTGGATCATGGGGCGTATATCTATAAAAAGGATTGATGTACCGGGATCATCCTCCCAGGGCATAAAGTCCTTATACCGGAGAAAGACATAACAGCCGTCTTCCGTTTTCAGGGTATAGCAGGTCTCCAATTCGACATTATTCTTTTCACAGTACTCAAGTATACGATGTTCGGCAGTCGCTATACTGTGATTAAGACTGTAATTGAACTCTTTTTTTGCCTCGGAAGCGGCAGGTATCATATTGTCGCTGCCGGTATTGAAGGAATTGATTATTCCGCTGAGGAAGCTGCCGTCGTATTCATATGTACCGGCCAGTATCGGCCCCCATTCTTCTGAGGATCCGGCAGAGGCCTCCGTAGGATAATCAATAAATACACTTTCTCTGTATTCGGTCTGATTATATACCCTTTTAAGGTAATTAAGCTCGTACAAAAGAGCGCTTTTTGCCTCCGACTCAAAGTGTTTCGGGACAAAAACATTTATTATCACAAATGACACGGCGAATATGAGAAGTACCGAAGAAAGGATTATCAGGAGTATTCTTGCTTTGAGATGTTTCATCATAAAGCCTTTACCTCCAGTTTATAACCGTATCCCCATACGGTCTGGATCGTGACATTGCTTCCCGCATCCGCAAGTTTTTTTCGCGTACGGCGGACAGTTTCGTCCGTAACCCGGGTTTCGACCTCCTGATCAAATCCCCATATAACATCGAGAAGTTCGCCTCTCGAATATGCCTTTTCGGGTTTCTGCATCATATATCCGAGCATCTTCAGTTCGGTCTGTGTCAATCCCACAGGTGTGTTGCCGAGGAACACATCACTGCGTTCGGGCAGATACCTCAGATCCCCCACAGATGTCTCGGGAAGAGTCTCCGTCTTCTGATTTTTCTTTTTTTCCATCTCGATACGCCGGAGCAGCGCGCGGACACGCATCAGAAGCACCGTAGGTCTGAAAGGTTTTGCCAGGTAATCGTCACTTCCGGAGGTTATTCCCTGAACATAGTCAAGTTCGGAATCCTTTGCCGTAAGCATTATAATGGGAACATCCGTCTTTTCCCTGAGCCTGCGGCACACGGTCAGCCCGTCGGTGCCAGGCATCATTATGTCAAGTATCAGAAGGTCAGCCGGATTACGGTCAAATTCCTCCATAAGCATATCACCGGTCTCAAAGGCAACCACGTGGTATCCGTCGCTTTCAAGAAAGCTTTTTATCAGATCCCGTATGTTCTTTTCATCATCGGCAATATAAATGGTGTATCCCATATCGTCAACCTCCTTATCATGATCCGGGATCTCTTTCCCGACCCCATGGCATTGTACCATATTTTACCGGTTTTGTCCCCGTAAAACTGTATTAAAACTGTCAAAAAAATGTAACGGCGAAAGCCGGAAAGGAAAAAATCGGTTTTTGTCAAAAACAAAAAAATACGGACAGCCCGAGAAACCCCGGAGCTGCCCGTATTCCGTCAGATCCACCGAAACGCCGAAACATCACCGGGCATTTCCGGAAACAGAGGTGTTATCGGTTTCAAATCAGTAAGTACAGTCTAAATCAGTTTATTTCAGAAAATTGAGAGAACGGATGATCACAGGATCCTTCGCCTTGCCCATGCAGATCTGAACAAAAGCAATTATTCTCAGCACGAAGCAGATGGCTATACCCGCACCGCCTACAATCCAACCGAGAATCGGAACTATGCAGCAGACCGCGCACAGAAACTCAATAACAGTAAACTTAAGTACGGTACGGATGTGGAACTGCACAAACTTGGAAGTATTTGCAAGCAGGATGGCAACAATGAGACCCAATACACCGAGGATATAAGGCATCATCGCAACAACCTTGTTGTCGGAGATATCTTTGGCATCGAACTCGGAGGTATGATCGTAAGGATCATATGCAGCCTGGTTCTCATTGACAGGTGCGCCGCAATCAGGGCAGAAAGAAACCCCGTCGGCGATTTCAGCATGACATTTCGGACAGTTTTTCATAGAGCTTCTCCTTTTGTTAAGCCGTCAGGCCTTTGATATTCAAAACCAATCCGGAAACTCCCCGGACTTTATCATATTATATCATATTTTTCCGTGTAAGTCAATACTTACATACAGAAAAACCGACAATATGCGTGCCGGAGAAAAAGTTGTCCGCCGCATATGTGAAAAACCGGCGGATATCCGGGAAATCCCGGATCATTCTGATCCTCTGTCATAAAAAAAATATCGCAAAAAGGGAAAAAAGCAGTCAAATGACTGCTTTTTTCTTTTACTGGTCCGAGCGGCGGGAGTTGAACCCACGGCCTCTTGAACCCCATTCAAGCGCGCTACCAAAACTGCGCTACGCCCGGAAACAGTGGAGCTGATGATCGGAGTCGAACCGACGACCTCATCCTTACCAAGGATGCACTCTACCAACTGAGCTACATCAGCATATTGCAAGGTTCGTTTGTCAACGCTTAGATATTATACAACAGTTTGGAATATTTGTCAATACCTAAATTGTAAATTTTTTTTTATTTCGGTGTTTTTATGTGTTTAAACTGTGACAACAAATGACATACGTTGCCTGTAATTATTTCGTGAATCCCGCCGTATAATCGGAACAGAGGTGAGAACACTGCTTGGTTTTATCGCTTTTCTCATGATACTTGTTTCCGTGGTTTTTTCCATAGTCTCGGGAAGGACCGATCAGGTGTCATCGGCTATGCTCTCCGGTGCGGGAGACGCTATAGTCCTGTGCTTCAAAATAGGCGGAAGCATGTGTTTTTTTTCGGGCATGATGAATGTCGCGAAAAAAACGGGGATAACCTCCGCCATAAGCCGGGCACTGCGCCCGGTGGTAAAAAGACTTATCCCGGATGCGGCTTCCGATTCCGAAGCGGAGGAAAGCATCTGCATGAACATTTCCTCAAATATGTTAGGTCTGGGGAATGCGGCGACTCCGGCGGGAATAAAGGCCACAAACGCCCTTGCCGCGCGGAATCCCGGTAGGGAGATGAATCTCTCTCTGGCAACTTTCCTTCTTTTGAATACCTCATCGGTGGAACTTATTCCCACCACAGCCGCCTCAATACGCGCCGGATACGGTTCAGCCGAACCGTTTGCGATACTGCTGCCGACACTGATAACCCAGACCCTCAGCTGTGTATTCGGGATAATACTTCTCAGATCTGTTTACGGAATTACGGAGAAAACTCATGGAAGTTGTACTGCCTCTGGCAATAGCCGCCGTGGTGATAACGGCTCTGGTAAAAAAAACAGATATAATCGGCGCCTTTACGGAGGGCGCCCGTGACGGAATGAAAGCCACCGCAGGTATCCTCCCGGTTCTTATGCTTATGCTGACCGCCATAGGAGTGTTCCGGGCTTCCGGCGGAATGGATATACTCGTATGGCTGCTCTCCCCTGTCGCAAACATTATCGGAATGCCGGCAGAGGTCCTGCCGGTCGCGGTAATAAAGCCCTTCTCCGGTTCCGGAGCTATTGCACTGCTGGATGACGTTATCAAATCCTGCGGTGTGGACAGCTTTGCCGGAACCCTTGCCGCAGTGATAGCCTCAAGTACGGAAACGACATTCTACACTCTTTCGGTTTACGGCGGTCAACTCGGCAAGAAGTGCGGAAGAGTTCTTTTCTGTGCCCTTGCGGCGGACTGCTTTTCAGCGACTGCGGCAACTGTTATTTGCCGGTTTATGCTGTGATCGCCTGGCAGAATCTGATACGGTTTTTCATAAAAAAACAACCCGGATACAGTTTGTATCCGGGTCATCTGGTGATCCATCGGAGAGTCGAACTCCGGACACCATGATTAAAAGTCATGTGCTCTACCTACTGAGCTAATGGATCATTTATCAAGCCCTGATATTATACCAAATCATCGGCTTCAAGTCAATACAATAACTGTAAACTATTTGTAACATAATTATGACTCGACTTTCGTCGCCGCCCCTGATACAGAAAAATTGACGGGAATTTTAAAAAAAACCGAAGGATGAGCCTAAGCCTTGACTATTGGGGAAAAATAAGGTATAATATGGTTAACTGTATTTGTAACTGTGCGATTCGGACAAACGTCCGGGGAGAATAGAAAATGACAAAAAAAGTAAAGGCATCAAAAAAGGTTTCCGCGGTGACTGATCCCGAACAGCGTCAGAAACTGCGTCAAAAGCAGAATAAACAGGCACAGAAGATCCGCCACTACTATTTCCGGACCTTCTATTATTCGTTTGCCATAACTTTTATCATTGCCGGGCTCGCCGCGGTAATGCTTTTTGTTTACGGGCAGGACAAGAACTTCTTCGGATCCGCGGACAAACAGTATGATCAGGCTCTTCAGTACATCGAAAACGCACAGACGGACAAGGCGATCGCTGCGCTTGAAGAATGTCTGGAGCTCGACCCGGACTACTCAAAGGCAAGACTGATGCTTATCGAACAGCTCCTGCAGAAGGGCGACGCCGTAACCGCGGAAAAGCTTACTGACGAAGGAATAGAAAGACATCCCCGCAACGAAAAGTTTTATAAACTTAAAATATCCCTGCTGACCCGGCAGAACAAGATTCAGCAGGCTATGGAGTTTATAGACTCCGTGGCTTCGAACTACATCGTAATCAAGCTGACAGAAGTCCGACCCTCAAATATAATCACAACCCCCGATCCGGGAACTTATGACTCCGCGCTCCAGATTCGCTTCAACGCTCAGGCAAATACCGACATATACTACACCCTGGACGGTTCCGCCCCCACTCTTCAGAGTCTTAGATATTCCGCGGACAACCCCATAACCGTGGAAAAGGGCACTGCTACGGTACGGGCTTTTGCCATAAATTCCGACGGGCTTATATCCGACGAATACTCCGCGACTTACCGTATATACAGTGACTACACCCCATACACTTTTGTAGACGCGAAGATAGAGCAGATCGTCCGCAAAACACTCGGGAAATCAACCGGGACCATATACTACAAGGATCTTGACAAAATCAAAAAACTTTCCAATGAAGAGACTGCCGACGTATCTTATTCCGGGCAGGTGACCTCCCTTGCGGACCTCCTGGAAATGCAGAACCTGACGGAAATACGGCTCGACAATGAACCTGCGATTGCGGACTATACTCCCCTGATCCAGCTTAAGCTTCTCAAAAACCTGAGCCTGAGCGGGAACAACATCGATGACTCCATGGCAAAGCCGATATTCTCCGTTCAGTGGCTGTCCACACTTGACCTTTCAAACAACCTGATCTCAGATATCACTCCGGTCAAAGGACTCACCCTTCTGCGCCAGCTTAACCTTGCCGGCAATGCCGTGAAGGACGATGTGATCCACTCTCTGGGCGGGCTCACGAGTCTGAAAACACTTGACCTTTCAAGGAATCTCATCTCGGATATATCTCCCCTCTCATCCCTCACGCTTCTGACAAGTCTGAACCTGTCCAGCAACATAATCACGGATATCTCCCCCCTCGCGGGAATGTCCATGCTGACGGAACTTGATATATCTTACAACGGAATACTTCAGCTTGACGCGATATCAAGGCTGACTAATATACAGACACTTAACATATCCGATAACCCTGAAATCGTTACCCTGTCCGCACTCTCGGAATATACAAGACTGACCAACCTGAAAATCAGCGGAACCGCGGTAACGACCATAGATGAGATATCGACAATGACCTCACTGATAACCTTTGACTGCAGCCGTACCGCAATCACCGATCTTTCCGTAGTTGTCCGCACAAATATCAAGAATCTTACCGCCTCCCAATGCGGTCTGACCTCAGCCTTCTCACTCATGGGTGCCCCGGAGCTGGAGGTTCTCGACCTCTCGGTCAATGCTATTTCCGACGCAACGCCCCTGACGGTTCTGCCTAACCTGAAAATCCTCAATATAGCTTCAAATCCCGTGGTCAATGTTTCCATGCTTGCGCAATGCCCGAAGCTGGAGAGCGTTACTCTTACAAACGTTCCCATGCAGTCCACGGATATATGGGCACTTCAGATGAAAAACATAACTATAATCAACTGAGAAAGGAACTCTGATGGAAAACAAAAAAATCAAGCCCTCGCGTTTTATTCTTCCCGCGGCGATACTGGTGATACTTCTCTATCTTGCATTCACAAGTTTCTTCACCGTAGGCGAAACCGAAAGAGCGGTGGTGACAACCTTCGGAAAGGTGACCTCCGTTTGCGAAGCGGGACTTCACTTCAAACTGCCCTACCCCATACAGTCCGCGAAGATGGTCAACATGACTACCCGCAGGCTCACCGTAGGGTATGAGCTTACCCCAAACGGAGAAACCGTGGACCTTGACGAATCCACGATGATAACTGGGGACTACAATGTTGTCTGCATAGACTTTTTCATTGAATGGAAGGTCAGTGACGCACGTAAATTCCTGTATAACTCCAAAAATCCGGAGATGATACTGAAAAATATTTCCCAGGCCGCAGCCCGGGATGTGGTCGGCATGAAGACGGTAGACGAGGTTCTTACCACGGGAAAAGTTTCGATACAGTCCGAAATAAAAGCCAACATTGTCGAACAGCTTGAAAAACTCGACATCGGAATCCAGCTTGCGGAAGTAAAGATCCAGGACGCTGAACCGCCCACAAACGAAGTCATACAGGCGTTCAAGTCCGTGGAAACCGCAAAACAACAGAAGGAGACCACTATCAACGTTGCAAAGGCGTATGAAAACTCCGTGCTGCCCGATGCGGAAGCAAGAGCGGATAAGATAATAAAAGAGGCAGAAGCTTACCGTGAGGAAAGAATAAATCAGGCGAAAGGTACGACCGCCGGATTCCTTGCGATGTTCTCCGAATATACCGAAACACCCGAAATAACAAAAAAGCGGCTGTATCTGGAAATGATAGAAAAGGTCCTGCCCGGAGTTGACGTTTACATAGACTCCTCTGACGGATCCCTGGATAAAATAGTTATAGTTGACACGAAGGGAGGCAAAAACTGATGAATACCGCAAAAATAATCAAGGCGGTGGTTGCGGCGGTTATCGTCGTTGTTGCCCTTTCCGTTATTTTCGGTTCCCTTTTTACCGTCGAGGAAAACGAATTCGGCGTGGTAAAGCAGTTCGGAAAGATAACCTCCGTCAAAAACGAAGCGGGCATATATTTCAAAATACCTTTCGTGGATGAGGTATCCACGCTCCCCGATACTAAACTTGTCTATGATATACCTCCGAGCGAACTCCTTACCGGTGACGCGAAAAGTCTTGTGGTGGACAACTACGTGGTCTGGCAGATCACGGATCCGATAACCTTTATCCAGCGTGTGGGAACCGTTTCGGAAATGGAACGCCGTCTCGATGCGACCATATACAGTGTCGTTAAAAACACTCTGGGTCGCACTGAACAGGCGGATATAATCTCAGCCGGAGAGGGCGCAAGAAACGAACTCAACACGGTAATAACGGAAGAGGTCAATGAAAGCCTCCGGGATGAGTACGGGGTCACCGTTGTATCGGTGGAAATAAAGAAACTTGACCTGCCGGAAGCGAACGAAAGCGCTGTCTACAACAGAATGATATCCGACAGACAGCAGATAGCCGCGGCACTTACAGCAGAGGGCGAACTGGAAGCGGCAAAGATCAAGAATGAAACAGATAAAAAAGCCACTATAATAGTCAGCCAGGCGGAAGCGGAAGCGGAACGTATAAAGGGTGAGGCGGAGGCGGAATACATGAAAATACTTGCCGAAGCGTTCGACACACCCGAAAAGGAAGAATTTTACGACTTCATCCGCAGTCTTGAAGCGGCAGAAGTCTCCATGAAGGACGGAAGAAAAGTTCTTATACTCTCCGGGGACAATCCCCTCGCCCGGATATTCGCCAACGACTGAGACCGATCGCATACTTAAAGGAATAAAAACCAGCCACCTCTAATAGGATTTCTATCAGAGGTGGTTTTTTATGTCCGGACAGATAAATCTCGGAAGACTCCGCTGCAAAGAGGTAATAAGCATTACCGACGGCTGCCGGATCGGCTATGTGGACGATATTGAAATAGATACCGATACCGGAAAAGTAGTATCGGTGATCGTACCGTCCCACAGAAAATTCCTGTTTTTCTTCAGTCGGACGGTTTACAGTATTCCCTGGGACAGTATCAGAAAAGTGGGAGATGAAACCGTACTTGTGGAATGGAATACCCCCGAACCCGAAAAAAGAAACGATATATTCTCTCTGAGAGGTGTGAAGAAATGAAAAGAAGTCTGTTCACTTCCGTTTTAGCTGTTTTCCTTGTATTTTTCCTGGCTGTTCCCTGTTTTGCCGACGGAACGGATAAGCCAACTTTGTCCGACGATGTCATAATGACCGGACCTGCCCTGACCGTAACGGGAAAAGGTTGCGTACTTATGGAAGCAAGTACGGGACAGGTGCTTTTTGAGAGCGGCAAGGACACTGTTCTTCCCCCGGCAAGTGTAACAAAGGTTATGACTCTGCTGCTGATAATGGAGGCAGTGGACGATGGAAGGATAACTCTTACGGATACCGTAACCGCCAGCGAACATGCGGCTTCCATGGGCGGTACACAGATATACCTGCAGGTGGGAGAAACCATGACGGTAGACGAACTGCTGAAAGCCGTGGCTATTCCCAGCGCAAACGATGCCGCGGTTGCACTGGCTGAGTTCGTTGCGGGTTCAGAGAGCGAATTTGTCTCAATGATGAATAACCGGGCGGCAGAACTGGGCATGAAAAACTCCAAATTCACCAACTGCACCGGGCTCTTTGACGACAATGAGCATTATACCACAGCATACGACATAGCCCTGATGACCCGGGAACTTATGAAACATCCAAAAATATTCGATTACACGACAGTCTGGATGGACTCACTCCGAGACGGAGCATTCGGACTCGCAAACACCAATAAGATGCTCCGCACATACACCGGCATGACGGGAATGAAGACCGGATATACAAAACTTGCGGGGCATTGTCTGAGCGGAACCGCTCAGCGGGACGGAATGTCTCTTATTGCGGTGACTCTGGGGGCTCCCACCTCAAAAGAAAGATTTGATGACATCGCGGCAATGCTGGACTACGGCTTTGCTACATACTCCGTCATCGACAGGTCCGCAGAAACTTCTGAGCCGATAAAGGTGATCAAGGGAAGAAACGACAGCGTTCAGGTCCGGGCGGCGGAAAATCTCAATCTTCTGGTAAAAAAGGGCAAAGAGAAGGGGCTAGAAACGGAAGTGGTCCTGGAGCCTCAGCTCACCGCACCGGTGTACAGCGGGCAGAAAGTCGGAACGGTGAGGTTTATTCTTGACGGTCAGACGGTCAAGGAGTGCGATGTTGTCGCCACTGAGGATGTGGAGAGGGCTTCTTTCACGGACTATTTCCGGCGTATAATGGGATTACTCTTCTGAAAAACCGGAATTACTGGAACAGATCCCTCATGGGTGCAACGGTATCCCTGCGGTAAATGCTGACACAGTCGGAGCTGTCACAGGTGGCAAGGAAAACATCTTTTTCGGACTTGAAACCCTGATTGCGCAGAGTTTTCTTGAGCCACTTCTCGTCATGACCGCAATATTTCAGATTTCCCTTTATGATCTTCCCGTCCTGAATAACATTAACCACAAGCTTATCGGCCTGAGGATTCATGTCCAGGTCAGACGGGCAGACGGGTCTGGCGGTGGCTTTGGCCAGAATTGAAACATGACCGTTGGCCTCAAGGATCGCAGTCTGAATATCGGAAAGATCGAAAAAGCCATTGATACGGCACTGAGCAAGAAATTCGTTTATATCAAGCCTTGCCCGGGTAAAGTTCTTTTTGAACATTTTTCCGTTATCCACAAGAATGATGGCTCCCCCTGTAATGATACGGCGAAGAGCAAGGCTTTTATTTGTCATAAGTGTTATAAGCAATGCTACGGCAGTATAAACCGTCATTGCAACAAGAGGGACCATGAAATTCTCATCCAGGCTCGTTGCCATTTCCGCGGCGATCGAACCTATTGTTATACCGTTGATATAGTCAAACATGTTCAGTTCCGACATCTGCTTGTTTCCGATAAGTTTTGTGAATATGAACAGAGCAACTATTGAGCCGAAAGATACGGCAACTGTCTTCAGAAGATACATTTTATCCACCTTTTCCTTTTTTGACTTATTTTGCACCGGATCGGCGGAAAAATACAAATCGGACGGTCTGACATTTCAGACACGGAAAAACAAGATCCGCAGGAAGGCTTTTATGCCCTCTTACGGATCTTGTTTTGTTTTTTACAATTATTTACTGAGTTTTATCCGCTGTCGGCCCGACACGTCGCCGAAGGAATCGGTAAAACGGACATCGGCCTCGTCTCCGTCAAGAG
>ERZ779889.1120-NODE-1120-length-28496-cov-3.053374_pt1 | contig 28496 bp, 24 predicted proteins | sample MGYA00511030_ERZ779889 | MGnify/ENA primary metagenome ERZ779889 (study PRJEB29588, sample SAMEA2160616) | human gut metagenome | biome: human gut; feature: human-associated habitat; material: faeces | place: Denmark | collected 2008/2010 ...
AATTTCAAGATTATAGTTTGGAAGATATGAGGCAAGATTTAGATCAATTAGTAACATGGGGTAATTTAATTGCAATCCAAGATCCTGGAACTGTCCATACAATTGCAGAATATAAAAATAGACAATATCGCTATTCTATGAGTGAAAGAGCGATTGAAGTGGAAAGAATGACAATTCGTCTGGAAAATCTTGAAATTGAAACGAGTAGCTTATCTACTGGATATTTCCAGAGAATTGAAGATGCATTGAAAAATGCAGAAAAAGTTAATTCACTTTCATTACAAGAAATTAATGAATGGTGGCATTTATTACAAGATGATTTTAAAAACCTGGATTTAAATTATAAAAGTTATTTAAGGGAATTTTATTCTGCAGATACAATGACATTGATGAAATCTGTTGAATTTATTTTGCATAAAGATAAATTGATTCAATATCTTCAGACTTTTATTAGACAGATGCAATTAAAATCTAAGAGAATTAAAAGTCAAATTTCGACGATACAAATTTTATTTGAAACAAGTTTAATGAATAAAATTGTAAAGAGTGAAATGGCTATTCCTCATCTAGGAAATAAAGTTCAAAGTGAAGAATTATTGAAAGAATCCATTCAAAAGAAATGGATATCATTTGAAAAATGGTTTATTGCGATTGATGGACATAAAGCTGAGTGTGAAAGAATATTAGATATAACAAATGAAATTATTCGATCCGTCATTGAAAATGCAAATATGATTGTGCAATTATCTAACTATGGAGTGAGTAGAAAAGATGATTATAAACAATTTATCCAAATGTTTGGAAATTGTAGCAACATTAATGATGCACATTGTTTATCTGCACATGTGTTCGGAATTCAAAATGTTGAACATTTTAGAATGTATCAATCTATTGATACAGAAGATATCAAAAAAAGTGCGTATATACAAGAATGTGATGTTGTTCAATTGCAATCTCATTCAAGAAATTATCGTGAAAAAAGGCAAAGACAAGGTGTGGTGCGTCGAACAATGGATAAAATAATAGCTCTTCAAGAGTATGAAGAAGCAGCAAATAAAAAGAAAAGTCAAGTATATCAGTATATTAAGAATAATCGATTGTGTATTGAAGAAATTCATGATGTTATTTCTCCTGATTTAAGAATTTCAATTCTGCAATGGATTTCACTTGCTAATATGAATACTTCAAAAACTGGCAATACGGAATTTGGTGAAAAATATATTTTAAGAAGAGAAAAAGGAAATTGTGTTTTACATTGTGAAGATGGCGATATTACGATGCCAAGATATATATTGGAGTTTGAAAAATGAACGGATTAGAAATGTTACTTGGACAATATTGGATTATCAGAAATGAAAACAAAGAGCAGTATTATCAAGTGAAAAAAGAGTTATCTGACAAGAATACACTTAAATTTATTCAAGAAGTACTTGGCTGGAAATTAATTCATACAGAACAATTGATAAAAATAGAAAAATGTCCAGCACATGCAAAAGCATTTATGGGAATTCAAGAGTTTACAGAAGTGCGAGATTATTGCTTTTTATGTGCACTATTAATGTTTTTAGAAGATAAAGAAGAGAGCAGCCAATTTTTGCTATCGGAATTAATCCACTATATTGAAATGGTGATGAAAGAATATATGGAAGTAGATTGGACCGTATACAATCAAAGAAAATCATTGGTACGTGTTCTTCAATATGCTGAAAAAATGTATATGTTGAAGAACTATGAAGGAAATGTAAGCAATTATTCAAATGAAGCTAGTAGTGAGGTTCTGTATGAAAATACAGGAGTATCAAGGTATTTTGCTACTAATTTTTCATCATCAATAAAAAATATGAATGATTGGAAAGATTTTGAAAACGAAAATAACAATGACCAAAAAATTGAGAAAACTTCACAAACTGTATTTCAAGATTTGATTACATCACCTGCAATGTACTGGAATGATGATAATGGAAAAGAAGCTATGTATGTTAAATCAAAAAGGCAATTTATTCAAAGAGAAGTGATGCACTATTTAAAAGCTTCTTTATTAGTAAATTCTCATAATGCATCTATTGTTTATGTGGATGCGCAACCAGTTGGCGATTTTCATCCAAGAACAAATATGATTAGTGAAATCGTATTACTGGTTTCTCAATGGATTCATGAAGCAGCTATGGATAAAAGAAAGATGAGTTTGAATGAAGATGAAACAATCATTATTTCTAAAGAGAGATTTCAAGATATCCTTTTAAAAGTGAAGATGGAATACCAGGAACTTTGGACAAAAGAGTATAGAGAAATCCAAAATGAAAAATTTGTTTCGATTGTTAAAGAATATATGAAGAAATGGATGATGATTGATGAAAATGATGAAGAAATTGTTATATATCCAGCATGTGTGCTGACTGGTGGTAACTATACAAAAGACGTGGAGGAAAAAATACATGAGTGAAAGATGGAAAATGAATCGAATTGGGTTTGTGAATTTTTGGCTATATGTGGACGAAGATTTTGAATTAGAAGATGGAAAACTACTTTTAAGAGGTCAAAATGGTTCTGGTAAATCAATCACAACACAAAGTTTTATTCCATTTATTTTAGATGGTGATCGTTCTCCTTCACGTTTGGATCCATTTGGTACGGGAAGCAGAACGATGGATTATTATTTTTTGGGAGATAATGAAAAAGCAGAATCTACAGGCTATTTATATTTAGAGTTTAAAAAAGGAAATGAATATAGAACGATTGCAATTGGACAAAATGCGCATAAAGGTCGTCCAATGACATTTTGGGGATTTGTATTACTGGATGGAAGAAGAATAGGAAAAGATTTGAAATTATATAGAGAATCTGGGGATAACATTGTAATTCCTTTGTCAAAACAAGAAATGAAAAAGGCATTATCTGAAGATACTCCATTTACTACTTCTCCAAAAGAATATAAATCTTTTGTAAACGAGTATTTATTCGGCTTTGACAGAATTGAACAATATGATCAATATATAAAATTATTGATCAAGGTAAGAGCTCCGAAATTATCAAATACATTCAAGCCAACTAGAATGTATGAAATCTTGAATGAATCGTTACAAGTATTGAGTGATGATGATCTTCGTCCTATGGTTGATGCAATGGAAAAGATGGATTACATACAAGAGCAATTAGAAGCGTTGAAGAGAGCGTATGCAGATGCAAATACGATTATGAAAGAATATGACCACTACAATCGTTATATGATTTCCAAAAAAGCACATAATTATTTGGAAGCGTTAAAAATAGCAAAAACTAGTGAAAAAGACTATGATGACATTCTGCATGAAGTGGAACAGTGGAAAAAAGATCAATTAGAAAAGAAAAAAGAATTAGAAGATTTAAAAATAGAAGAAGATTTTGTTCAAAAGCAAATTGAGCAATGTATTGATCCAGAAATTGAAAATCTTGATATAAAATATCAAAATACAAAAAAAGAATTGGAAGAATACACTGAAAACACAGAGAATAAAAATAAACAAATTCAACAGAAAAATGATTCAGTTTTTGAAGCAGAAACTGAAATAAAAAGATACAAAAATCTTGAAGAATATTCTCAGAAACAAATGAATGACACTATCAGCTGTCTGGAAGAATTACATGATGAAATCAAAGATGATTTTCACGGATCTTTAAAAGAACAACTTTCAACAAATCAAACATTTGATGATCAACTATATTTTTCAAAGTTGGATACATTAAAAAACAGTGTTAAGCAAGGTCAAAATTTATTGAGAAAATCAAATGATTTAGAGAAAAAATATGCATCAGATAAAGAAGAAAATGATCAAAACAGAAAACTATATGAAGATACAGAATTTCAAATTGAACAATTCACTAATGATAAAGAAAAGGTGCAAGATGCATTATTGCTAGATATCTCCAAATTGTCAGAAAATCGTTTCTGGCATTTGGACGATATCACAATGAAGTCAGCTTCAAAAGTAATTGAAGAATATGAAGTACCATCAGATGCAACAAAATTGATAGAAATTTTATATAATGATTACTCTAACAAGCAAGAAAAGAAAAAATATTATTTTGCACAATTGAAGGCACAAGAAAAACAATTGTTTTCTGAATATAATCAAAAGAAAGAAGAATATCGTAAAGTTGAAAGCCAAAAAGAAGTGGAACCTATTCGTGATGAAGATGCGATTGCTTCTAGAGAAAAATTGAAACAAGCAGAAATACATGCATTTCCTTTTTATCAGACAGTAGAATTTTCCGATTCATTGTCTGAGAGTGAACAGGCTATTTTGGAACAACAATTACATAAAGCTGGTTTATTAGATGCTTTAGTTGTATCTAAACATGATTATCTTCGTATTCAAAATGAATTTCCACAATTGTTAGATGCTTTGATTTATGAAGATAGTTTTGGAATAAATGTTTTTCATGATCTTACAATCGAAGAAAATCTTCCAGATGAAGTAAAGCAATCTGTAAAAAACATACTATCTAATATAACAAATGATGGTGGGAAACTTGTTTTAAAAAAAGATGGATACTATCGTCATGGGATGATTGAAGGCCATGTAAAAAAAGACAGTAGTGAATATATTGGAGTCAATGCGAGACAATTTCCTGAAAAGAAAAAAGGAACAATTACTATTCAATATTGAACAACAAATCAATGAAATAAAGCAACTTTTAGATGACAAAAGAGCAGAAATGGATTCTGAACAAAATGATTTACTTGAAATGCAGAAAGAATATTTATTGATTCCTGATACAAAAGAATTGAATTCCATATTAGATTGTATTCATAAGCTAGAAGTACAATTGCAGGTTTTACGAGAAAAACAAGATACATTGGATGAAAAAATGAATCGTTCATACCAACTGCTTAAGGAAGCAGAACGAGAAATGTTATCTATCTGTAAAATGTTACCATATGCTAGAAATATAGATACTTATGAAGATATTTTAAATGCAATAGATTCTTATAAAGAATATGTTCATGCTCTTTCACAAACACTTCTTCAAAAAGAAAGCTATGTGGACCAAATAGAAATACAGCAATCAATGAGAGATACAGCTCTGGGTGAAATTGATGATTTGTACCTTGAAAGAGATAAATATAAATCCAAAGCAGAATCCTGTGAAAAACAATTATCTCAAATTCAAGAACTGATGAATAATCCAGAAATCATTGAAAATGCTCGTAAGGTTAAAGCACTGAGAGAACAAGAAAAAATATTGCAAGAACGAATTCAAAATTTAAATAGTGATCTTGCAATTCTAGAACATGATCTAAATAAATCTAAAGATACAATTGTTCAAAAAGAAAATGATAAGAATGAAAAACAAAAGTTTCTCGCTATTGTACAACAATATTATCAGGAAGAAACAGAATTGAAATTTGTTATTCAAGATCAGAAACAATCTCTTGAACAATCTGCAAAACAGGCAATAGCACAGGAAGAAAAGAATTTTATCATGAAACCATCGACAGAAATGGATGGAAGATTACGTGAAATTTCACAACGAAATACAAGCAATCTTGTGAACTATAATGTAACAATTACCCCTGTATTTGCGGAAGAACAAGAGCAGAAATCAGATCGAAGAAGACTTATTGTAGAAGGTATTATTAGTGGTCAAAAACTAGGACTGGGAGAATTCATAGAAGAGTTAAGTCAGAAAATAGAAAGCCAAAATGAATTAATACGTGAAAATGACAGGAAGATATTTGAAGAAATACTATCTCAAACGATTTCTGAAAAACTAACGGATCGTATTGAAGAAAGTCGTACATGGGTAAAAGAAATGTCGCGTTTGATGAAAAAAATGGATACCTCAATGGGATTAACATTTTCATTGGAGTGGAAAGAAAAGGCACCTGAAGATATCGATGAAATGGATGTTAAAGACCTTGAGAAGATTTTAATTCGCGACAAGCAATTGATTACTACAGACGATATAACACGTGTATCTAAACATTTTCGAAGTATAATTCAAAGAGAAAAACAACAATTAGAAATGAATAATTTGATTGTTAATTATATGGAGCTTGTTAGAAATGCTTTAGATTATCGTAAATGGTATACATTCAGAATGAGCTATACAAGAAAAAATGAATCAAAGAAAGATCTAACCAATGCTGCATTTAATAGATTTTCCGGTGGTGAAAAAGCAATGGCAATGTATGTTCCATTGTTTGCTTCTGTCAATGCACAATATCAGAAGTGTAAAAAAGAAGATCATCCAAGGTTGATTGCATTAGATGAAGCTTTCGCAGGCGTAGATGAAATAAATATAGCAAGTATGTTTGAAATGGTGGAAGCATTAGATCTTGACTATATTATGAATTCGCAAGTATTGTGGGGATGTTATCCAACTGTTCAGAGGTTGCATATTAGTGAGTTATTAAGACCACTCAATGCTAATTTTGTTACTGTAGTCAATTATTTGTGGAATGGAAAAGAGAAAGTTTTAAATGGAAGGTAGTAAGAAATGTGCAGAATATCTTTTGACGAAAAATGTTGAAAGATGTATGAATGAGATTAAAAAGCGATGGGTTTCTTATGGCCGATTTACAGGAAAAATAACGATTTTAGATGCTACAAAAGAAGAAATCAATGATTTGACTAGAATTACAGGTATTCGTTTTGAAAGTGATAAGATTAAATTATCTGTAAAAGACTTTGAAAACTCTTTGAAGGAAAGTGATTTTGCACCATTAGATTTAAAAGAAGTTATAGATTGCTACTTTGGTTATACGATCATAACGAAAAATGATTTGCAGAAAAATAAAGAAGATGAAGAAAATCGATTTCAATCGAATCTATATACAATTCTGAAAGAAAATCATGCTCATGAAATTTTATATGAATGGGTTGATCATCTATTTTTAAATAAAGAATCAGGATATAGAATTCTTGTTCGATTAAAAAAAGAAAAACAAGAAAAAGTGTTTGATATATTTAAAAATATTATTTTAGGTGCGAAACTTGTATTAGAAAATCAAACAAATGTTCCTATTGCTGTATTTGCATCTCGTATTAGTGGAAATCCTCATTTTTTAGATAAAGGAAGTGAATCTGCAAACCTGTTTGTTTCTTTTTTGACATATATTTTTCATGTTGGGCAAATAAAAAGCACACAAGACTGGTATACATTGATGGAAAAAGCCGGCTTAAGTAAAGATGAAATCGCAGGATGCGTAGCAATTTATAATGTGCATCTAAATAGAAATGATGGATTTCATCAAGGATGTGAAGCATGTTATGCGTATGAACAGCCATTTATGGCTTCATATGCCAATATTATGGATGTAAATGCAATTACAACAGATGATAATAAAGTTTATGTAGTAGAGAATGAAATGGTCTTTTCGTATCTCCTGAAAGAAATTAGAAACAAACATGTCGCTATCATTTGCACTTCTGGACAATTGTCAACTACTGCACAAAAAATCATTTCTTTACTTGCTGAAAGTAACAATCAAATCTATTACAGTGGGGATTGTGATCCAGAAGGTTTGATGATTTGTGATAAATTATTTCAAAAGTATCCAAATCAGTTGCATGTTTGGAGAATGCATCCAAAAGATTATCAAAATAGCATATCTCAAGAAACTATATCTGAAGCTAGATTGAGACAATTAGAGAATTTAGAAAATGTTGTTTTAAAACAGACGGCTCTTCAAATGCAAGAAATGAGAAAAAGTGGATATCAAGAAAATATATTAGAGTATTTCCTGGATGATTTAAAATACGGCAAATAATGTTATAAACCAAGGACGCTTCCTTAAATGGAAATGACTTGGTTTTTTTACAACTGCAATATCAAAGTGTATAATTGTAAATCAAAAAGAGGTTTTTATGGGGAATTTAATACATTCGTTAGATACATTCCTTTGGGGATGGCCACTCATTTTAGTTTTGATTGGTACACATATATTCATGACGATTCGCACTGGATTTATTCAAAAGGAAATATTAAAAGCTATTAAATTATCAGTTACAGATGATGATGGAGAAAATGGAGAAATCTCACAATTCGGTGCTTTAACAACCGCATTATCTTCCACGATTGGAACAGGAAATATCATTGGCGTTGGAACTGCGATAGCTTTGGGCGGTCCGGGAGCAGTTTTATGGATGTGGGTCACTGGTATCTTTGGAATGGCAACAAAGTATTCTGAAACTTTGATTGCATTGAAGTATCGTGTGAAAAGTGAAAATGGAAGCATGATTGGTGGCGCAATGTATGCCTTGGATCGTGGCTTGCATATGAAATGGCTTGGAATCATATTTGCTGGTTTAACTGCAGTGTGTGGTTTAGGTATTGGATGCATGGTGCAGTCGAATGGCGTCGCAGAAAATCTGAATCAGAATTTTGGAATTCCATCGATTGTTGCCGCAATTGTATTAACAGTTGTTGTTGCTCTTGTCATTCTTGGAGGAATTCAAAGTATTTCTAAAGTTTCTGAAAAACTAGTGCCTTTTATGGCAGGTTTTTATGTAATTGGATGTTTCGTTATTCTTATTATGAATATTCAATATATTCCTCAAACAATCGTAACAATTGTAAAAGGAGCATTTGATCCAAATGCAATTGGTGGTGGATTTGTTGGAACAACAATCAGTGTATGCTGCAGATATGGATTTGCTAGAGGGTTATTTTCAAATGAATCTGGTATGGGAAGTGCACCACTGATTGCGTCTGCCGCAAAGACAAGAAATCCAAAAAGACAGGCACTTGTTTCAATGACAGGTACATTCTGGGATACAGTAGTTATCTGTCTGTTAACTGGACTGGTTCTTGTTTCCTGTATTCTTCGCTATCCGGGTATTGATGCATTAAGTGGAAATGGTGCATTACTAACTTCACAGGCTTTTTCAACAATACCAGTCATTGGGATGCCAATTCTTGTGCTGGGCTTGATCACGTTTGCCTTTTCAACGATTCTTGGATGGTATTATTATGGCGAAAGATGTGCTGTGTATTTATTTGGTGAAAAGGCAATCAAGCCATATAAAGTTATCTGGGTCGTTTGTGTATTTATTGGTGCAGTCACTTCGATTGATGTGATTTGGGATTTTGCAGATTTGATGAATGGTTTAATGGCAATTCCAAATATTGTTGCGGTGCTTTTATTAAGCAGAATCGTTGTAGAAGAAACAAAGAAATATGCAGGAAAACATATTGATGATGTAGATGCAGCTGAAGTTGAAGTATTGAAAAACGCAGATAAAGGTGTCATAGGGTAAGAAGATTCTATTGCTTGTAGAATCTTTTTCTTTTCGTGATTATAATAGTCACGTGAGGTATAAAAAATGACAGTACAAGAAAGAATTGAACAACTGAGAAAATTAATGCAGGAAAGAGGCATTGATGTTTATTACATGCCAAATGCAGATGATCATCTGTCTGATGAATATACGGCTGACTACTTTAAATGCAAGAGCTATATGTCTGGATTCTCTGGAGATTCTGGATGCACAATCATCACAAAGGATTTTGCGGGTCTATGGACAGATGGCAGATACTTTACACAGGCAGAAGATGAACTTGAAGGAACAGGTGTTGAATTAATGCGTATGGGACAGGAAGGTGTTCCTGCAGCAGTTACTTTTGCAATCGAGAATACACCAGAAAATGGTCTTTTAGGTTTTGATGGTTCTGTTGTTTCTAGTGGAGATGCATTGATGATTTCTGATGCATTGAAAAAGAAGAATGCAAAAATGCACGTTGATGAAGATCTTGTTGGTATGATCTGGAATGATCGCCCATCTCTTCCTATGGAAAAAGTCTATGTTCTTGATACAAAATATACAGGAACAGATGCAAAACAGCGTATTGAAATGGTACGTGAAGAAATGAAGAAAAAAGATGCAGATGTATTGATTCTGACTTTATTGGAAGATCCATGCTGGCTGCTGAATATTCGTGGAAATGATATTCCATGTACTCCAGTAACATATGCATTTGCTATGGTAACAAATGATGATGTTTTCTATTATGTTGATGAAGAAAAGATTGCTGATGTAAAAGATTATCTGACTGAAAATGGTGTTACATGCAAGGCTTACAATGCTTTGAGTGAAGATATTGCTTCTTTACATAACAAGACAATCTGGGTTCAGTTAAGTTCATTAAATGTTAAGCTATATACAAATATTGCTTCTGATAATGTGATTGTAAATGAAATTTCTCCAATTATGCATTTCAGATCTGTTAAGAATGAAACTGAAATTGAAGTGATGCATAATGCACAAGTAAAAGATGGCGTTGCCATGGTGAAGTTCATCAAGTGGATCAAAGAAACTGTTGGTGAAGATACAATGAGTGAAGTATCTGCCCAGAATAAGCTGTATGAATTACGTGAAGCACAGGAAGATTACATTGAACCATCCTTCACAACAATTTCAGCATATCAGGAAAATGGTGCAATGATGCACTATACTGCTACGGAAGAAAAATTCTCTTATGTTCATCCAAAGGGATTCCTGCTTGTAGATTCTGGTGGAACATACAAAGATGGAACAACAGATATCACACGTACAATCGCATGTGGTCCTTTAACAGATGAAGAAAAGATGTACTATACACTTGTTTTAAAGGGACATATTGATTTACAGGAAGCTGTATTCTTAAAGGGCTCAACAGGAAATAACCTGGATATTCTTGCACGTCGACCAATGTGGAATATTAACATTGATTACCAGTGTGGAACAGGTCATGGCGTAGGACATGTATTAGGTGTACATGAAGGTATCCATGGTATTCGCTGGGGCATGCCAACAGCTGCTAGACCATCCGTACCATTAGAAGATGGCATGATCGTTACAGATGAACCTGGTATTTATCTGCCACATAAATTAGGTATTCGTATTGAAAATGATCTTTTAGTTGTTAAGGATACCAAGAATTTCTATGGCCAGTGGTTGAAATTTGAAGCAATGACATACTGTCCATATGATCTTGATGCAATTGATGTAAACTATCTTGAAGATTGTGAAGTCAAGGCAATCAATGACTATCACAAGAAGGTATATGAAAAGCTGTCTCCATTCTTGAATGAAGAAGAAAAAGCCTGGCTGAAGAATGAAACAAGAGAAATCGTAAAATGAAATGTGTCTCTTGGAATGTAAATGGATTGCGTGCATGCATGAAGAAAGGCTTCATGGATTTCTTTCAAGAGGTAGATGCTGATATCTTTGCGATACAGGAAACAAAGATGCAGCTAGAACAGCTGGAAGAAACGATGAAACCACAAGGGTATCATTTGTATATGAACAGTGCTGAGAAAAAAGGGTATTCTGGTACTCTGGTATATACAAAAAAAGAACCAATCCAATGTATTTATGGAATTGAAGGTGATGATACAAAAGAAGGCAGAGTCATTACACTTGAATATGAAGATTTCTACTTTGTATGTGCGTATGTTCCAAATTCAAAAGATGGCTTAACACGACTTCCATTCCGTGTTATGTGGGAAGATCTTTTAAGAAATCATTTGAAAAAACTGGATGAAAAGAAACCTGTGATTTACACAGGCGATTTAAATGTGGCCCATGAAGAAATTGATATTAAAAAACCACAGGCAAATCGCAAAAATGCTGGATTTTCTGATGAAGAAAGAAATAAGATGAGTGAACTGCTGAATGCTGGGTTTACAGATACATTTCGCTCACTCTACCCAGATACAGTAAAATATTCCTGGTGGTCATATCGTTTTAAGGCACGTGAAAGAAATGCGGGATGGCGTATTGACTATTTCCTTGTTTCTAATCGAATCCGTCAAAATGTAAAGGATGCAATGATTTATGATCAAATTCAAGGAAGTGATCATTGTCCTGTTGGATTAGATATATCACTTTTATGAAAAAGAGAGTAAAATAGAGCCATTAAAATTCTAGGAAGGGAGTTTTGGAATATGGATGTTAAATCTATGTGTGAAGGATACCGTGAGGAAATCATCAAAAGATTAGGTGAACTGGTATCTATTAATAGCGAACAGTCAGAAGCAGATGCAGATGCACCATTTGGAAAAGGGCCAAAAGAAGCATTACATGCTGCGTTGGATATGCTTGAAAAAGATGGACTAAAGACTGTGAACTTAGATAACTACATTGGATATGGTGAAATGGGTGAAGGAGATCAATTGATTGCAATTGTTGGTCATCTTGATGTTGTTCCTGCACGTCGTGAAGATGGATGGAATACAGATCCATATACAATGGTTGAAAAGGATGGCATTCTTTATGGAAGAGGTGTCTCTGATGATAAGGGTGGCGTTGTTGCCAGCATGATTGCAATGAAAGTCATCAAGGATATGAATATTCCAGTGAATAAGAGAATTCGTTTGATCATGGGATGTAATGAAGAAACAGGTTCTGCCTGCTTGAAATATTATGTTGATCATGATGAACAGCCAGATTATGGTTTTACACCAGATGGTGATTTCCCATGTATCAATGGAGAAAAGGGTATCATGGATGCACACTATGTATCCAGAAAAACAAATATTATTGATATTGATGGTGGTACTGCAGGAAACATCGTCTGCAGCAGCTGTTATATCGTTGTTGAAAAATGTTCTTTCTCTAAGAAAAAGCTGGAAGATTATTTCAACAATAACAACATTGAATTTGAAGTTGTTGATCAGGATGAATCTGTAAAGATTACAGTACAAGGTGTAGCTGCACATGCCAGCACACCAACACTTGGAGTGAATGCAATTTCTTACCTGCTGACAGGCTTGAAAGAAGCTGGTTTCCAGGATCCATTTGTAGATTTCTACTGCAGTAGAATTGGTTTAAATACAAATGGGGAAGGCTTAGGTTTAAATCTCAAAGATGAATACAGTGATTTAACATTGAACTGTGGATATATTCATATGAATGATGGTGTTATCAGTGGTAATATTGATGTTCGTTTCCCAGTTACAATGACTGGCAAGCAGATTGTAAAAGCATGCAGTAAGTATCTGGAAGATGAAGGTGGAGAAATCATCGTTGATTCAACACATGATCCATTGTATTATTCTCCAGATTCACCACTCATTCAATCATTATGTGATGCATATACTGAAGTGACAGGTGATGAACGTGATCCACTTGTTATCGGTGGTGGTACATATGCAAAGGGTATCAATAATACTGTTGCCTTTGGATGTGCATTCCCTGATGTGGATTATAAGATTCATAATGCAAATGAATGGTGTCCAGTAGATGATCTTGTAAAGCAGGTTGAAATCTATGTTGCTGGAATCTTGAAGTTATTAGAACTTTAATGATAAGTGCTCTTTGTTGTAAAGGGCACTTTTTGTTTGTGATATAATATTGTCCATATGAAAAAGATAGCAATTGTATATGATTTTGATAAAACATTATGCACAAAAGATATGCAGGAATATTCTTTAATTCCATCTCTTGGTTATTCTAAGGCAAGTGATTTCTGGGATGAAGTTACTGAAGTTGCAGTTAGAAATGAAATGGATTCTATTTCTGCATATTTGTATTTATTAGCGAAAAAATTCCGGGAAGCTGGACAGCCATTAAGAAAAGAATATTTTTATGATAAAGGAAAAGATATTGTCTTGTTTGAGGGTGTGGATACATGGTTCAAAAGAATCAATGACTATGGTAGAAAAGCTGGATTTCTAGTAGAGCACTATATTATTTCTTCTGGAATGAGAGAAATCATTAAATCAACATCGATTGCAGATGAATTTAAAAGAATTTATGCATGTAGATACTATTATGATGAAACACATACAGCGACATGGCCTGCACAGGTTGTCAACTATACAGCGAAAACACAATATATCTTCCGTATCAATAAGCAGGTATTAGATGTGAATGATGATGCAGACTTAAACAAGTATGTTCCAAAGACAGAACGTCCAATTCCATTTGAAAGAATGATTTATATTGCAGATGGCTTAACGGATGTTCCTTGCATGCGTCTTGTGAAGGAGTATGGCGGTAAATCTATTGCGGTATATTCCAGTAACAATGCAGTTGCAAAGTCACTCAAAGATGTTGGAAGAGTCAACTATATCGCAAAGGCTGATTATTCAAGTGGAAGTGAAATGGAACAGATCGTACAGAGTATTCTAGACCACATGAAAGCCGATGAAGTATTGAAAAAGTATGAGGAAAAGTGATGAAGCGTAACCAACTGATTGAAAATTTAAAAGATCCTATGATCATTATTCTGGCTGCATTGCTTATCTTTTTGACATGCGGTACTGCAATTTCTGGATGTAGAGGAAGGAAAACAGTGATTGCTTTAGATGCCGCATTTGGTGGAGAAGATACTGGGTATCAAGGTATTATCAATGAAGCTGACTTTACAGAAAGCGTTGTTGAAAAGCTTGCGGTATTATTAACAGATGATGGTCATTTTGATGTTGTATTAACACATGATGCTTCTACTTCTGCGACTGTTGAAGATAGAGTGAATAAGATCAAACAGGATGGTGCAGATATTGTTTTGAGTATTCATGCAACCGGTACACCAGATGCAACAAGAAATGGTCAGCAGATCTATGCAGACATTCCAACAAAAACAACACACGATGCGTCTTTGAAATTGGCAAATTGCATCCATGATGCATTTACAAGTGATACATGGACACCTTCCGTCAACTATCTTTACTATCAGCCATTTGATGATGATTCATATCAGATTGAAACAGTAGCGAGTGATGATACGAATGATTATCAATTAGAAACATGGGATATGATGGAAAAGTGTGATGTTCCTGTTGTGATCTGTAATCAAATCTATGTAACAAATCAGACGGATATTGATACGTGGGCAAATGAAGCAGGATATCAAAAAGCTGCAGACGCTTACTATCAGGCAATAAAAAAATATTATGGAATTGAAAAGTAATGCGGAAAGATTTCTAGATGCGTATGCACAGCTGGAAACAAAAATGGCTTCACTTGCTAAAGAGACAAGATATGTTCCATTTTCACAACTATTATCTCGTTTAGCACCACACAATCGTATTATTGCAAATAATCAGGAAGAACTAAGAGAATATAGTGAACTTAGAAATGCATTAGTACATATGCGTGGTGTGAAGCAGGAAATCATTGCACAGCCTTGTGATTCTGTTGTAGAAAATATTGAAAGAATTGCACGTTTATTAGATATGGATGATTCAATACTGAATTTTGCACGTACACCTGTAAAAACAGTGAAAAAGTCAGATTCTATCAAACATGCATTTTCCTTAATGGAGCAGATGGATTCCAGTAAGATTCCAGTATATGAAGAAAATCGCTATGTCGGTCTATTAACAGCACCTATGATTGCAAAATATGCGTTATATCATCAGGAAGAAGGCTGCGTAAAAGACGCAATGATACATAGAGAGAATGAAAGAGTGCTGTTTCTTCCTAAGAGTTCAAATATTCAATTAGCAATTCATGGATTTGATAGAGCGGTAAGAGAAGGAAATTCATTACTTGCGATATTGATTACAGAACATGGAAAAACAAATGAAAAACCATTAGGAATCATTACCTATGCAGATTTCCCAACAATTATGAAAGGTTAGATTGTTTGATATCTAATCTTTTTTTGTATCTATTTGTTTAAAATGAATCTACAATAAGAGTATGAATATTCCATTTTTTCATCGAAATCTTGATGAAGTATCATTACATTTGAATTATACGGAAGATGCATCTGATTCTACAAGTTGGGTAAAAGATGTTCATTTTTCAATTTGTAAAAAACATACAAATCAAAAAGTAGGTGAATGTGATCTTCGATTAGGAATGAATGATGAAATTTATTATGCAGGACAGGTTGGGTATCGTATCTATTATCCATTTCGTGGAAACAGTTATGCATACAAAGCTTGTCTGCAGTTATTTGAAATAGCAAAAAAAGAATATGGAATGAAAGAATTGATCATTACTTGTTCCCCAGATAATATTCCTTCTTTATGTACGCTGCAGCGTTTACATGGAACACTTTTAGAAACTGTTGATGTACCAGAAAGTCATTGGCTCTATCAAAGGGGAGAGACAGTAAAGTGTATTTATCAATATGAGCTATAAGAACAAATAATTATACAATTTGTGACATTTGTTGACACTATTTACTCTTTTGAAATAGAAATGATAGAATATAAGGCATGCGAAGAATATTGAAGATTTTAACAAGCCGTCTATTTATTGTGGCACCACTTGTAATATTACAGTTTGTGTTTTTTGCACTGCTTTTTTATAGTGTTGCATATACAGAAAAAGCATTGCCTTTTATTTCTTTGATTGCTATTTTGTTTTGCATTTATATTATCAATCGTGAAGAAGATCCATCCTATAAAATTGCCTGGGTAGCAGTGATTCTTGGTGCTCCAGTCATTGGGATTCCATTGTATGTTTTAGCTGGAAATCGACATGTTCCAAAGAAACTGTATTATGGAACGATTCGGGCAAACAAGAAAATGGAACATCTCTTGCGGGAAAATGTAGATATAGATACCCATAATGATATTGATGCAGGTGCAAAAAGGATATTCCATTATGGAGTCAATCGACTTGGACTGCCAGTCTATAACCACACTTCTAGTGAGTATTATGCTTCAGGAGAAGAATGGTTTCCACATTATATTGAAGCTTTGAAAAACGCAAAACATTTTATCTTCATTGAAACGTTTATTATCGTACAAGGTTCTGTATGGGATGAAATTCTAGAAGTTTTAAAGCAAAAAGTAAAAGAAGGCGTGGAAGTAAAACTTATCTATGATGATTTTGGTTCCATTACACTTCCACATCACTATTCAAGACAGCTGAGAGAAATAGGCATTGAAGCACACCGATTCAATCATGTAAGAGCACGTTTTATCATTCAGATGAATAATCGAGATCATAGAAAAATTACTGTGATTGATAATCAGATTGCATTTATTGGCGGTGTGAATCTAGCAGATGAATATGTCAATCGCATTGTTCGTTATGGATATTGGAAAGATAGTGCCACGAAGATTGAAGGGGAAGCAGTATGGTCATATACAGTCATGTTTATGGGAATGCTTTCCTATGTTCGCAGCAAAGAGGAAGGAAAAGTTGATTATGAAAAGTATCATATTCCTTATTCTGTAAAAGAAAATTATGGATATTATCAACCATGGTCTGATACGCCTACAGATAAAGAAAGCGTTGCATTAAACATGCATTTGAATATGGTAAAATATGCCCGTGATTATGTGTATATTGATACACCATATTTGATTTTGAATGAAACGATGAAACAAGAATTGATTTTAAGTGCGAAGAGTGGAGTTGATGTAAGAATCCTGACACCGCATATTCCCGATAAGAAAATTGTTTTTGAAATAACACGTGGTTTTTATAAGCAGCTTGTAGAAGCAGGTGTTAAGATTTATGAATTTACACCAGGATTTAATCACACAAAGAATTTTGTGGCGGATGATACTCTTGCAATCGTAGGCAGTGCAAATACAGATTATCGCAGTTATTTTCTGCATTATGAAAATGGCTGTTTAATGTATAAAACAAGTGAAATCAGAAAGATTAAACAGAACTTTTTAGATGCTTGTGAGAAATCACATTTAGTTACATTAGATGAAATTCATAAAACAAATGTCATTGTTCGAATGATTCGAGCAGTATTGAATCTTATGATTCCGTTGGTATAGGAGAAAAAGTTATGGAAAAGTTAGGACTTGTATTAGAAGGCGGCGGTATTCGTGGTGCGTATACTGCTGGTGCCCTGGAATGGCTGAAAGATAACAATGTAAAGTTTGATTATTATGTTGGTATTTCAAGCGGAGCTGCCTATCTATCTTTTTATCTGGAAGATCGTGTAGAAGTTGCACATAAAATGGCAACATATTATACATGTCAAAAGGATGTCGTTGGACTAAAAGCATTGTTACGCTGTGGCCACTATGTTGATTATCAGCGTGTATTCGAAGAAGATATGAGAAAAAAAGAAGGTATGAATGTCGATAAAATCATTTCAGAAAACCTTCCTATGGAAGTTGGATGTTATGATCTAGCGCAGGGCAAAACAATTTACTTCAATGCAGAACAATTAGATCGAGAAATGAAGATTATTCGTGGTGCATGTGCGCTTCCAATTGCATCTGCAGTTGTTGATGTAAATGGCTATCGTTTGATGGATGGTGGCATTACAAAAATGATTCCAATTGAAAGAGCACTTGAACAGAACTGTACAAAATGTCTTGTTATTACAACGAAACCAAAAGATTATGTACGTAAACCATCTTCTAAGATTGTTTGCTGGTTAATGAAACTGATTTATAGAGAATGTCCTCAAATGGCAGAAGACTACAAAGTAAGACATTTAAATTACTACAAGCAAAGAAAAATCATAGATGATATGTGTGAAAAAGGCGATGCAATTAACATCTATCCTTCTAAAACACTGAAGGTATCTCGATGGAAAGGTGATCCTGCAACTTGTGAGGAATTGTATCAGTTAGGATATTCTGATATGGAGAAGCAGAAGGATCAAATCTTTGCATTATTACAGAATAGAGAATAGGACTGGAAACAGTCTTTTTTTCTTAAAAATGGATGTCAACAGTTGAATATAAAAATAAGCATGCTAAGCTATATGGCGGGTTGATACCCAAAGGAGAGAATGAAAATGAAAAAGATTGGAAAGCTCCTGTTGAGTGCAATGATGGCGATGAGTCTTGTTGCATGTTCTTCAGCAGGAAAAGGTGTATCAGGTGAATATACTGGTACAGCAAAAGGTCTTGGTGGTGATGTTAATGTTACATTAACACTTAAGGATTCTGTCATTACTGATGTTAAGGCAGAAGGAAAACAGGAAACAGAAGGAATTGGTACAAAAGCTCTTGAACAGTTACCTGGTGAAATGGTTGAAGGAAATACAATCAATGTTGATGGTGTTTCTGGTGCAACTGTAACTTCTGATGCTATTAAGGAAGCAGCTAAGGAAGCTTTAAAGAGTGCTGGTCTCAATCCTGATGACTATGCAACAGCAAATGCTGGCAAGAAAGAAGAAGACGTTACAAAGGATGCAGATGTCGTTGTCGTTGGTGCTGGTGGTGCTGGTATGACAGCTGCAATCGTTGCTGCAAATGAAGGTAAAAATGTAGTTGTTGTAGAAAGTCAGTCTGCAGCTGGCGGAAACTCTGTTAGAGCAACAGGTGGAATGAACGCTGCTAAGACAACTTACCAAGATGAAAATACATTTGAAGAATCAGCTGGTGTTGAAAAGACATTAGCAGCAGCTGAGGCATATAAAGACAATAAAGACATTGCTGCATTAACAGAAACAGTTAAGAAGCAGTGGGATGAATATCAGAAGGATCCTAAAGGATACTTTGATTCAACTGAATTAATGGAATTAGATACAATGATCGGTGGTAAGGCTGTTAACAACTTTGATCTTGTTAAGACATTAGTTGAAAACAGTGCTGATTCTATCGAATGGTTATCCACAATTGGTGCTGATCTTAAGAATGTTGGTCAGTTCGGTGGAGCTTCTGTTAAGAGAATTCATAGACCAGTGAATGATCAGGGACAGGTTGTTTCTGTAGGTTCTTATTTGATTCCAATTCTTGAAAAGCAGGTTGAAAAAGAAGGTGTAGAAGTTCTTTATAACACAACAGCTAACAAAATCATTATGAAGGATGGTAAGGCTGCAGGTATTGAAGCTGAAGGCAAGACAGGTAACAAGGTTACTGTAAATGCTAAGGCTGTTGTACTTGCTACTGGTGGTTTCGGCGCTAACAACGATATGGTTGCTGAACAGAATCCTGATCTCAAGGGTTATATTACAACAAATGCTAATGGTGCACAGGGTCAAGGTATCACAATGGCTACTGCTGATGATGTAAATGCTGCTACAGTTGATATGAAGCAGATTCAGTTACACCCAACAGTACATGTTGAAGGAGATAATGCTGTATTAATTACAGAAGGTCTTCGTGGTGATGGTGCTATCTTAGTTAACCAGTCTGGTGAAAGATTTACAGATGAAGTTGGTACAAGAGACGTTGTAAGTGCTGCTGAAAATAGCCAGGAAGGTGGTTATGCTTGGTTGATCGTTGATCAGAAGATGGCTGATGCTTCTGCAGTTATCCAGGGCTATGTTGACAAGGGATATGCTGAAAAGGGCGAAACATATGAAGAATTAGCTAAGGCTATGAAAATGGATGAAAAGACATTTGCTTCCACAATGGATGAATGGAACAAGTGTGTAGAAAGCAAGAAGGATGAAAAGTTCAACAGAACTACATTCGCTGATAAGTTAGATACAGCTCCATACTATGCAATTAAGGTTCAGCCAGGTGTTCACCATACAATGGGTGGTCTTGTAATTGATACAAATACAGAAGTATTAGATACAGACAATAATGTTATCCCTGGATTATTTGCTGCTGGTGAAGTTACTGGTGGTGTACACGGTGCTAACAGACTTGGTGGTAATGCAGTTGCTGACTTCGTAGTATTCGGTAGAATTGCTGGTACTCAGGCAGCTGACTACGTTGGCTAATTCATAGAATCATGTTGAAAACAGATGCTTGTGAAAGAGTGTCTGTTTTTTTTGTTGAGAAAATAAAAAAACAGACTATACTATTTCTAACAAATACTGCGAGGCTGAAAGAATCCCTGGACAGCTGATGATACGATATGTGGGGTCTGCTATTTTTGATAGCTGGGGGGCCCACGGCAGTATTGAGGAACATAGGATGACTTCTGTCATCCTTTTGTTTGTTAATAGTAAAAATGATGTAAAATACTATTTATTATTCAGGAGGTGATGTGAGTGAAAGGAAATATGGTGAATGGAAATCCATTGAAGTTGATTTTGAATTTTGCTTTGCCACTGTTGCTAGGTAATTTATTTCAGCAAACATATAACATGGTGGACGCTGCTATTGTAGGACAGACATTAGGTTCTTCTTCTTTGGCTGCTGTTGGTGCAACTTCTTCTGTGCAGTTTCTAGTGTTGGGATTCTGTATGGGAACATGTGTTGGATTTGGTATTCCAGTTGCGCAAAGATTTGGTGCAGAAGACTATGATGGTTTAAGGAAGTATGTGTATTGTGGTAGTATTTTATCCGCAGTCATTGCAGTTGTGATGGCTGTTGGAACAGTTGCATTATGTGCTTTAATTCTTGAATTATTACAAGTGCCAGCAGATATTTTTTCACAGTCATACAGTTATTTAGCAATCATATTTGCAGGAATTCCTTGTACAATTCTGTATAACTATTTATCTAGTATTTTACGTGCAATTGGCGACAGTAAAACACCATTTTATTTTTTAGCAATGTCTGCAGTATTAAATATCTTTTTAGATTTCTTCTGTATTGTTGTTTTGAAATGGGGCGTTGCAGGTGCTGCAATTGCTACGATATTCTCACAAGGCGTTTCTGGAATTCTTTGCTTATTATTAATTGTTAAAAAATTTCATATACTACACCCTCATAAAGAAGATCGTCATATGAATGGTAAAATTTCAAAAGATTTGATTGTTATGGGAATGCCAATGGGACTGCAGTTCTCTATTACTGCGATTGGTTCCATGGTTATGCAAAGTGCAAATAATGGCTTAGGAACAATCTATGTTTCAGGCTTTACTGCAGGAATGAAAATCAAGGCATTTATGATGTGTCCTTTCGATGCAATTGCTACAGCAGTTTCCACATTTGCTTCCCAGAACTATGGTGCCGGAAAGATGGATCGAGTTAAAACTGGTATTAGACAGGGTACGGCAATTGGCGTAGGCTATGGTGCAATTGCTGGTGTTATATTGTTCTTTTTTGGAAGAACATTGTCAATGTTATTTGTTTCAGCCAGTGAAGCAGCAGTACTGGATGCGAGTGCATTATATTTAAGAAGAATGGGTATTTTCTGGTGGACACTTGGAATCTTGAATGTTTTAAGAACATCTGTACAGGGGCTTGGATATGCTTCAAGAGCTGTCATGGCTGGAGGCGCAGAAATGTTCTGCAGATGCTTTGTAGCAATCTTATTAGTTCCAGTTTTCCATTATGATGCGATTACATTCTGTGATCAGGTTGCATGGGTTGGCGGATGCCTATACATCATTCCAGCTTGCATTTTAACTGTCAGACACCTGGAACAAGAAGTGAAATCCAGGGCAAACCTAGATCAGTTGCAAGCATAAAAAAAGGATTTTGAAGTTTGACTTCAGAATCTTTTTTTTAGAAGCTGCAAGTATCTGGATTAATATTTTCTGGTCCATAGTTTTTCATGGCATCTAAGAATTTCATATCTGTATCACTGATATCGAAATTAAATGCTTCAAAACATTGTCTTAATTCATCTTCATTCTTTCCGGAACATAATGAGATACAATCTTTTTCAAGATGATATCTTGTTGCAATTGCACGTGGGGTTGTGTGATACTTGTTTGCGAAAATTGCTAATTCGTTTGAATTAAGAATGACATCATTCATAGGAGGTAAAAATGCCTCTGTTTGAATGTTGTGTTCATTTGCACAATATAAATTGTCATTGAATGGGAATCCTGGATAGATTCTAGCCTGGTTTACCATTGGGGCAATTTCTGACTGTTCTAGACAGAATTCAATATGTCTAGCTTCATAGTTTGCAACACCAATTGCTCTAGCTTTTCCTTCTTTATAAATCGTTTCTAATGCTTTCCATGTTTCGATTGCTGTTTCTTCATATGTATCACGATATTTTGAAGGATTTGGCCAGTTGATTAAGAAGAGGTCAACGTAATCTGTCTGTAATCTTTTTAGTGTATGATCAAATTCTCTTAAGGCCTGTTGATATCCATGATTATCATTATCTAGTTTCGCTGTGATAAAAAGTTCGCTTCGATTGACTTTGGAATCCTGGAAGGCCTTTCCAGCTGCTTTTTCTGTAATGCTTTCTGGAGAAATATCAAAATGTCTAAAACCGACATTGATTGCACTTAATATTCTTTCATAGTTGTTTTCACCATGATTTTTATCTACACGATATCCAAGAGTTGGAATCACAACGCCATTATGTAGTTGAATTTCTTTAGTATCAATTTGACTCATAGGTACCTCCGACTAGTATTATACGCCTATTATTTCCACACGTTAAAAAACAAAAACAGCAAAATGTATATGTGTCCATAAAAATGGACAGTAAAAATAACGATGAATGCTAAAGTATTGGCGTACAAAGAAAGAAGGACACATATATGAACACAGAACAGAAAGTATGCATTAGAATTTGGAATCATGAAGTTGACGCTGATCAAATGACGGCAGAAGAATTGTATGAAAGTTTAATGAACTCTTTTGATGCAATTAAGCTTCCATCCTATTCCAAGTTGTAAATAGCATAAATAAAGCAAAATTCAAGGAAATATATAGGAAAATGCGTGCTGATAGCTATGGCAAATCGGTTATATACTTGTTATAATATTTGGTGGAATCTCTAGTTATATTTTCCTTTTAATAATAACCAGCCTTTCCTCTTGAACAATGATATAGGGAGACAATTGTATGGATATAAAAGAATGCTATGAAGCAATGCATGGCGATTATGAAGATGTTTTTTCTCGCCTTAGAAATAACGCATTGATTATTAAACTTGTTAAGAAATTTGAATCTGATCAAAGCTATGCAGAATTAAAACAGGGCTTAGCTGACAAAGATGCTGAAAAAGCATTTCGTGCAGCACATACATTAAAAGGTATCTGTTTGAATCTTGGTTTTTCTCAGCTGATAGAAGATGTTGTTAATATTACAGAAATTTTAAGAGCTGGGAAACTTGAAGGTACAGATGAACTATTCTCAAAGATTCAAACAACTTATGAGAATACAGTTGCTGAAATTAAAAAATTGGACTAAGAGGAATCGAAAGATTCCTTTTTTGCATTAGTTTACAGGTATAATAAAAACATGTTGAAAATGAAGAATAAAGGATTTACATTAGCAGAATTACTTATTGTTGTAGCTATCATTGCAATACTTGTGGCAATTTCATTGCCATTGTTTTCATCACAGATTGCAAAAGCAAACCTATAGGCAGACCAGACACACGTATCTGCGGCAAAAGCAGTGCAGTAGCAGAATATTTAGATTCAGACAGCCATGATACAATCACTTTTTATTTTGATGCTGGAATTGCAATGGCAAATAAGAATAATAGTGAAGGTATTGCTGGATACGGAAAGAGTACAAAAGAACCATATAAAAATCAAACAGGTGCAAATGGTGTACCTGTGAGTGAAGATGGTTCAAAGAATATCATTCAAGTCATTGTTGGAAACAATGGAACTGTAATGTCTACGAGCTGGGTACCAGTGGGTACAAATTCAAACTCTCAAGGTGGTGGAAGTATTCAACCAACACCTGTACCTATACCTACACAAGAACCTGCACTTTCAGCAGCGCCAAATCCTAATGTACCAGATTGGGTAATCACTAATTGTAGTGGAAGCTGGCCAACAATACAAAACGACAACACAGTTAAGCCAAATTCTGTCGTGAAGGGCAATATTTATACATACGATGGTAATTATTATGTAGCATCTCAAGATCAAGCTATAGATAAAAATAATTATTGGAAACCTTCAGATAATAAGGGCTGGCTTGCAGTGAAGATTGAAAATACGAATCCTGTATATACTGTTAACGATTTAATTCCAAATCCTGAAAATCCTACACAAAAGCATATAGATGTTAAACAGGGCGATATTTTTAAATATTCAGATACAGAAATCTATATTAGACAATATACGAGTGATTGGGTTAGTGAACTACATGTTGAAATGAGAGATTGGATCCGTGTCAATTTAAAATAATTTTCAACCATCTGCTGAATTCCTGGCAGGTGGTTTTCTTTATACTGAATATGGTAGAATATTGCTTATACGGAGGTATTTACGATGATCATAACACTTACTGTAATTATTCTTTGTATTGCGAATTATATACGTCTAGTACAAAAGCAAAAGAGTGAGACATATGACATAGCACTTGTAGAATGCGGTGCTCTACAAAAGCCATCCTATAACATTCAAAAAGAATTCTATAGATTCTTAACAGCGGGATTTGTTCACTTCTCAGTAGCACATCTACTCATTAACATGTATTGCTTATGGTCAATGGGATCAAGTATGGAAATGATGTTAGGACCAGTGAGATACAGTATTTTATTGTTTGGCTCTATCATCACAGGAAATATATTTGCATATCTTATGGGAGATGAGTATTCCATTTCTGGTGGCATGAGCAGTGGAATTTATGGGTTGCTTGCAGTGGAGGTTACTTTGATATTTGCTACGTATGGAATAGAAGGAATTACAGGCAGTCCTTCATTGCTGACTGCATTATTATTGAACTTAGGAATGAATTTTATGCCTGGTGTTGGATGGAAGTCGCATCTTGGCGGTGCATGTTTTGGCGTGTTATTTGTATCATATTTATTCTATTTTTGAGTATTTCCTCAGGGAGATACTTTTTTTGTTAGAACGAATTAGAAAAATATTTAACAAAAAAATAATTGACAATGAATCTATTTTTCCGTTATCCTATTGCAGTACAAATCGTACAGAAATTGACCGCTTAGAAATAGGCTAAGGCTACACGGACGGCCGGGTCAAATGCCGAAGACTTGTTGAAGAAGCAAGAACCGTATTTAGGGAATACGGAAGGGTGTTTACCCTTATTGATTGAGTTAAAAGCTCAGTTTTGTAAAGTTATGTGTAATATATACCTTATGAAATGGTCAATAAGCTGGAATTTCTGTAACGGAAAGTATGCAGGTAGATTGTGAAGATAGGTGTGTATTGCGCATCTATCTTTTTTGTTTGTGAAAGGGGAATGAATTAAAAATGAAAAAGACATTGCAAGCAAGCCTTAGTGCAGTATTAGTGTTGAGTTTAGCTGGATGTAAATCTACAGCAGCTTCAGTATCTTCAACACAAAGTGCGCAAAACAACACTTTCTATCAAGAGGCTATTGATGCATATGTGAATGAAATTGATATGGATTATGCATATGATTTCACAAAAACATTATCATTGGATCCATCACTACATGACAATTCACTTGGTTTTAGAACAAGTGGATCTGATGCGGAACATAGAACTGCAGATTATCTTGCAGAAAAAATGGAAGAAATTGGTTTAAAGAATGTAGAAAAGATTCCAGTCACAGTTGATAAGTGGCAGTACAATGATGCTTCTTTAACAATTGATGGTACAGATATTGACTTGATGCCTGTGTCTTATATGGTTAACGGTACTGATGAAAAGGGTATTACAGCTGAAATCGTTGATTGTGGAACTGGTTTTGCGGAAGATTATGAAGATAAAGATGTTAAAGGAAAGATTGCATTAGTTGGTGTTGACCAATATAACGAATCTTGGATTGGCGGATATATTTATGAAGCATATGAACATGGAGCAAAGGCTTTAGTTACATATGACTTAGATGGCTATGGCAGATACAGTGATGATGACCATCAGATTCAGGATGTATGTGCTGAAGATGTTATGCCAACAGCAATCATTACAATGAGTGAATACAAGCAAATCAAAAAGGCATTGGATGCAGGTCATAACAAAGCAAATTTAGTCATTGACAGTGTCATGGAAGAAGGCAAGGGAACAAGCTACGATGTTGTTGGCTATATTCCTGGCAAGTCTCATGATCAGCAGATTATTTTTGCAGGTCATTATGACATGTATTTCACAGGTTTTCAGGATGACTGCAGTGCTATTGGCACAATCATGTCGATGGCTAAAACAATGATTGATAGTGGCTATGTTCCTGAAAATGACATTGTCGTAGTAGCACATGGTGCAGAAGAATGGGGTGCAACAGGTACAGAATTTGACTGGACAAGGGGTGCATATGAACTCATTAACAATGTTCATCCTGAATGGGCAAGCAAGACATTAGCAATGTTCAACTTTGAATTGGATGCATTTGATGATGGCGGTGATACATTCATGATCACAAGTGTTCCTGAATATGCAGCTTTAGTAAAGAACTTAGTTGATGAAGGTGTATTGGATGGTGCTGTAAAAGACTATGAAAAGGGTATTTCTGCAGAAACATTTGATACAACAACAATGGAAGATGGTATTTCTTATAGAGGTGCAGGCGTGCCTTACTTCTTGAATACAACGGATACATGTTCTGGTTCTGAAAGTGAAGATGGTGAATATACATGGTCACAGTTACACTATCATACAGAATCTGATAATACAGATACATATAGTGAAAAAGTCATGAAGGCAAACATTGCGGTATTTGGTAGTATTGCGATTGCAATCGATCAGCTTCCAGCAATGACATTAGATATGCAGGCTACAATTGATGATCTTTCTGAAAGCTTCAATGAAGACTTGGCAGAAGAAGCAGGCGTTTCTAAAGAAGACTGGGAAAATGCACTTTCAGTATTCCAGAAAGAAGTTGATGCATTGAATGCTGAAGGTAAAGATATCAATGAGAGATATGTAAAGTCTGTATCTTCTAAGGCTGATGTAGAAGCAATCCAGGAAGAAGGAAAAGCTTACAACAAGAAAGCATTAGAGTTATTTAAGTATGTTCAGGATAACTTTATTGGTATTGTTTTCTCTAGTGATGTTGTGATGAAGCATGTTGGCTATCAGAATAACATTGAATACATGGATGAAGTCATTGATGATTTAAACGATAACAAGATAAGTGATGCATTAGATGTTGCATATCAGTTAAATGGTCTATGTGAATATAATTACTATTTATTCTCACCAAATGCTGCAGCTAAGATTGACGCACATGCTGATAAAGCTGTTGATAATAACAAATGGTGGGGAAATGACAAGGGATTCTACTTCACAAATACAAAAGAAGCTACTGCTTCCTTACTCAAAAGGGAAGATGGAGATGATGTGAGTGAAGAAATCAAAGTTTATGAAGATGCTAGAGCACAACAGTTAAACTACTACAAAGATTCTCTTGAAAAAGAAATCCAGGCAATGGAGAAGATTGGTAAATAAGGTTATAATCCTGACTTTAGGAGTTGAAGATATGGATAAGAAAAATAAAGGTTTTACATTGGCTGAATGACTGGTGGTTGTGGCAATTATAGCTGTACTTGTAGCTATTTCAATTCCTATCTTTACATCTCAATTACATAAAGCAGAGGTGACAACGAACCAGGCAAACCTTAGAGTTTACTATGCTGAGATTCAGACGGATTATCTTCAAAAAGATAAATATAACAGTTTAGTTCCAGAAAATGATGGTGGTGTAAATAAAAACCATATTATTAGACATTTAGATGGAACAACAACGGAATTGAAAGCTGGCTTCTATGCGGTAGCTAAATTATCATCTGGTGGCTATCAAATATCATATTATTGTGATGACTACATGAAAGATTTTCATAAAGAATGCATGATAGTTATTGGATGATTCATTTAAAATAATTTCATAAACTGAGCTTCCTGTAACATGTAAATGAGGAAGTGGAAAGGAAGAATGAAATAAAAAA
>ERZ779889.1121-NODE-1121-length-28445-cov-5.681965_pt1 | contig 28445 bp, 24 predicted proteins | sample MGYA00511030_ERZ779889 | MGnify/ENA primary metagenome ERZ779889 (study PRJEB29588, sample SAMEA2160616) | human gut metagenome | biome: human gut; feature: human-associated habitat; material: faeces | place: Denmark | collected 2008/2010 ...
GCGCCGCCAATACGCGGCGCCGTAAGCCTAAAAAATCCGTTCTGTCCGGGACACCGGAAAACTATTCGGTAACGATAAGACCGTAGTCTCCGTCTTTTCTTCTGTAAATAAGCTTCACAGCTCCGGTGGAAACGTCCCTGTACAGGAAGAAGTCATGTCCGAGCATATTCATCTGGAGCACTGCCTCATCCTCATCCATGGGACTGAGAGCCACTGTTTTGGTCCTCTTTATTTCCTGTCTGTCCTCTTCTCCGGCATCATAATCTCCGAAACCTTCAAAGGAAATCTCATCTATCCGGAGTCTCTTTTCGAGCTTTGTCTTATGTTTTCTGATCTTACGGATAAGGGTATCCACAGCTTCATCAACGCTTATCTTGAAATCCGGGGTGCAGGACTGCGCCCTGAAAATAAGACCGTCATAGTCAGCGGTAAGTTCAACTTTGCAGGCGCCTTCCCTTTCCAGGGTATACACCACATGGACCTCGCAGTCCCCGCTGAAAAACCGGTCAAGTTTTGCAAGTTTTTTTTCGGTATACTCCTTTGTGGAGTCCCAGATGTTGCACTTTCTTGCATTGTAACTGATCCTCATTGTAACAACTCCTTTTTCTTGCAATTCGGTCGGGAATTTCTTCCTTTCCTGTCTTAATTATAGCACATACAGATAGAAAAGTAAAGAACTATTTCAAAACTTTTTGCGCCTTTGCACAAAATTGTAACCCTGTAACAGTTTTGTCAAAATTCGAAAACCTGTTTTTGTGTATTATGTCACAGTTCTATCCGGGCAACGCTGTCAAGCACCAGGTCCGGGGTGATGCCGTAACGTTGGATATCCTCCCGGGTACTTTCCCCGGACAGCACGAGGACGGAAAAAATCCCCGCATTGAGTCCGCATTTTACGTCAGTATAAAGCCGGTCTCCTATCACCGCGGCATCAGCAGGTGTAAAGCCACGGGATTTTACTGCCTCAAGAGCCATTTCAGCCCTCGGTTTGCCTATATAAAACGGAGTCTTCTCCGTTGCCTGGGTCAAAGAATAGCAAATACAGGCACAGTCGGGCAGATATCTGCCGTTTTCGGCGGGACAGCGCCAGTCCGGATTTGTGGCGTAAAACGGAACATCTTCACACAGCAGGCGGCAGGCTACCCGTAATTTTTCATAATTCAGCTCGGTATCATACCCCACGAGCAGAAAATCGATCTGTCCCTTTCCGTCCCCGGACACTTCAATACCCATGCTTTCAAGTTCCCTCTTCAGGGCTTCGGTCCCCACAAGGTATATCCTGGGAGATTTTTTCATGTCATTGAGGTAGAAAGCGGCGGCCTGACCGGAGGTAAAAACGTTCTCCTTTTCCGCAGGTATACCGAGACGATGGAGTTTTTCAAGGTAATCGGACGCGGCACGGGAGGAATTGTTGGTCATGAAAATATAATCCCGGCCTGTCTGACGCAGCCGGCGGATAAACCCGTCGGCTCCGGGAATGATCTGATCCCCGAGATACACGGTACCGTCCATATCAAGTAAAAACAACCGTTTTTGCGAAAGTCTGTCCATAGTTTCTCCGATCCGGAAACAATAATTCTGCTTCCGGCTGTATTTTATCATATTTTGAAACAAAAATCAACAGCCTCACCGAACTCCGGGAAATTTTTGCCCCAATTCGGGGATTTTATGTAAAAAGCCGCAAAATGCTATTGCAATTTCGATCGGTTTGTGTTATAATGTATACGAGTAATTATTAACTATCCCACTGGAGATAATAATGAGAGTAATTTCAGGCAAACGTCGCGGAGCAAAGCTTATTTCTCCCAATGATGAAATGCAGGTGCGCCCCACGACAGACAGAGTTAAGGAATCAGTATTCAATCTTATACAGTTCGACCTCGGCGACAGTTTTCTCGACCTTTTCGCAGGAACGGGTCAGATGGGAATTGAAGCAATAAGCCGGGGAGTGGAAAAAGTCTGTTTCTGCGAACACGATGCCTATACCGCCGAGTTGGTAAAGGCCAACCTGAAAAAAACAGGATTTACGGATTCGGCTGAGGTGACCGTCGGAGACAGCATTGCATTTCTGAAAAAAACCGATAAGAAATTCAAGACCGTATTTGTTGACCCCCCGTATGAAAAGGGACTGAGCCAGAGAGCTCTGGAAATGCTGGGACGGGACGATTCCTGCGTCAGGGATGACGGACTTGTGGTAGTGGAAAGCAAAAACGGCGAAGAATTTCCCGAACAGCAGGGAAAGCTTCACCTTGTTACAAAAAGAAACTACAGCGGAGTGACTGTTTCCGTTTACAACGTATCAGGTTCCGGAAAAGAACAGTGAGGAGTATCGGATGACGAAAAATGCAGTTGCCCTGTGTCCCGGCTCATTCGATCCGATAACCTTGGGACACGAAGATATAATACGCCGTGCCGCCGGTCTGTTCGGAAAAGTTTATGTGGCGGTAATGGTTAACGGCGAAAAAAATTATATGTTCAGCGAAGAAGAACGCACCCGTATGTGCCGCAAAGTCTTTGAAGATACGCCGAATGTGGAAGTCGTGTGCGACGACGGACTGCTCGTTGATCTTGCGCGTAAAGTCGGAGCAAACGTCATAGTCAAAGGCATACGGGACAGTTCGGACTGGGATTACGAGGACAGAATGGCACAGGCAAACGCCGTCATGGCACCGGAACTTGAAACGGTATTCATAGCCTCCCGTCCGGAAAGAAAGTTTATCAGCTCCACCCTCGTCCGGACCCTTGCCTCGTACGGTCGGGACATTTCCGGACTTGTATCCGGAAAAATATCGGACATGGTAAAAAACGGATCCCGCACCGAAAAATAAAAAACTACGAACTTTAAATAAATCCGAAGAAAGGATACTATCGCAATGATTAGTGAATTCAACAAACGTCTGGAAGATCTCGACGATCTGTTGGACGAGTCCCTGTCTCTTCCGTTTTCAAGCAGTAAATACATAATAAACGGAGAAAAACTCCGGGGGATCATAGACGCTCTGCGTCAGAGCCTGCCCGAAGAACTGAAAAGGGCAAACAGTATCCTCGAGGGCAAGGAAAAATTTGTCAGCAAGGCAAAAGAAGAAGCCAATATAATGACCGAGAGGGCTAAGAAAAACGCCGAACTCATGCTTTCCAAAGCAAAAGCGACTGCGGAGACCGTTGTCGCTAATGCAAAAGCGGAGCAGGAGGCTCTTGTGGACGAGCAGGAGATCATGCTCATAGCCACAGAAAGAGCCGAAAAGATCATTGAGCAGGCAAAGCAGGATGCCCTTAAAATGCGTAAGGTAACCCTTGAATACGTGGACAGCATACTTTCCCAGTCCATGCAGGCGGTACGTTCCGCAAATGACGACATTTCCCGCACCAACGACGCTGTGGCCGAGGCTCTCCGGCAGACGGCGGAAACGGCGACCGATGCCGTGAAGTCTTCCTGCGGAAGAACCTCCGACGCCCTTAACCGCGCAGTGGCGGCTCTCGACCAGGCAAGGCAGGCATACGCAAACGACAATGACACTTCCGATTCTGAAAACTGAACATAAAAAAAACAGACATATACTACGCCGCATTGCGTTTGTACTCACTGCGGCGCTGTGTTTGCTGTGCCTTTGCGCATGTGATCTCGGCGGTCTGCTTGAGCCCGTGGAACCTACGGAAAAACCCACGGCCCCCTCAGGAACGGAGCCGGGATTTACTTTGTCATACAGGACCGACGACAGCCTGGATCCGCATTTTTGTACCGGGAGGACAAATTCCGAACTTGCGGCGCTGATGTACGACAAGCTTCTTGTCATAGGTTCCGACTATACTCCTTCGGGGGGACTCTGTTCAGGCTGGGAAACCGACGGACAGACCGTAACGCTGACTCTCAGGGATGACATATTCTTTTCCGACGGAAGCCGGTTTACCTCGGCGGACTGCGACTATTCCTTCAAAAGGGCAAAGTCGTCTCCCGGCATTTACAGCAGCCGATTCAGCCGGATAATCTCGTGGAACGCGGTAAGTGACTTTGTCTTTTCCGTCACGTTTTCCACTGAAAATGAATACAATGTCAACCTTTTGGATATCCCGGTGATAAAGAACGGGACAGGTTCGGCCCCCATAGGCACCGGAAGGTTTATCCGTGCAGAAAAAGACGGAGAACAGGTTCTGGTTCAGAATTATCTGAACCCCGCTTCCGCTGACGGAGACTTTCCCATAAATACGATAAAACTCCAGGGTGCGGACAGCGCTGAGGATCAGATATACGATATAAATTACGGTGTGATACATCTGCTTTATTCCGACCTTTCCAACGGCAGCAGTTCCATGCGGGGCAACATTGAACTTGTCCGTTATACTGATAACAGCCTTATTTTTGCCGTTCTCAATACGGACAGGGAGTACTTTGCGGACCCGAATGCGGCTCTGGGAATACTGTATTGCATCAACCGGCAGACTATCGTTCACGATACGCTTTCAAATACCGCGGAGGCCGTATGGTATCCTTTCTGCCCTGCGTGGAATCAGACCCGGCAGGCGGATCTGAACCGTGACATATACTCCTCTGTTCTCGCTCACGAAAGCTTTACTGCGGCAGGGCTTACCCTTAAAGGACTGAAAAGGACCTGGAAAGGTTCCGACCTGGAACTTACACTGCTTGTCAACAGCGAAAGCAGAGACAAGATGAAGGTCGCGGAAAATGTCGCGGATGATCTCCGGAACATGGGCTTTTCCGCTACGGTGAAAGCTCTGAAACAGAAAGATTTCGACACCGCCGTAGCCAACGGGGATTATGATATTTATTTTTCAAAAGAAGCAATACCGGCAAATATGGATTTTTCCGGTCTGATGTCGGGGGATCCCAAAGGGCAGATCAGGTATACGGAGGAATTGAAGGCGGCCCTTTCCGAGTTTTTATCCGGGAAGACGGATATGAGATCTTTTCTCGGGGTTTTCCGCCAGCAACTCCCCTTTATCCCGATATGCTATACCCGCTCCGCCCTCGCCGTGAACAGACTTGTTTCGGGGAATTTCACTCCCGGGCCCTCGGAACTTTATACCGGGATAGAAAAATGGACTTTTAACGAGGATGACCGATGACCCCGCCGACCCTGTACCTCGCCCCTCTGGCAGGTGTAACCGACGACGCGTTCCGCAGAATATGCAAACGGTTCGGAGCCGATGTTTTATGCACGGAGATGGTAAGTGCAAAAGGACTTTTCTACAATGACAGGAAAACCGCCCGACTCATGACTTTCGACCGTTCCGGCAGACCGACCGGAATACAGCTGTTCGGACATGAACCGGAGATAATGGCTGATGCGGTGAAAAAAGCTTCCGGATTACAACCGGACTTCATTGACATAAACATGGGTTGCCCCATGCCTAAGATCGTCAACAACGGCGATGGCAGCGCGCTTATGAAAAACCCGGTGCTTGCCGGAAGAATAATAGAGGCGGCAGCATCGGCGACGGATATTCCGATAACGGTCAAATTCCGTTCCGGGTGGAATGAAAATTCCGTCAATGCGGTGGAATTTGCCAGGATCTGTCAGGAAAGCGGCGCAACGAGAATAACGGTTCACCCCCGGACCAGGACACAGATGTACACCGGGACCGCAGACCACTCCGTTACGGCGGAAGTCAAGGCGGCGGTAAAAATTCCGGTGATTGCAAACGGAGATATTTTCACTCCGGAGGATGCATTGTCCGTAATGCAAAAAACAAAGGCAGACGGGGTAATGATCGCCCGGGGTGCAATGGGAAATCCTTTTATTTTCAACCGGATTAAAGAGTTTTACGACACCGGTAAATACCACTATCCCACAGCGGAGGAAAAAATCAGTACGGCTCTTGAGCACCTGCGGCTTATGTGTGACCTCACGGGTAATGAGGAGACCTCAGTAATTGAGATGCGCAAACATATCGCATGGTACCTTAAGGGGATTAGGGGAAGCTCCGGATGTAAAACCGAAGTTTTTACCTGCCGGAAACCGGAACAGGTGGAACGGGTCTTACTGGATTTTCTTTCCGCATGTGCAAGAGAAAATTAAGAAAACGAACCGAAAGGAGGTCCCGGAGTGACCGCAGAAGAACAGAATTTCATACTGCTTCTGAAAAAAGGAAATGACGAAGCGTTCAGGGATCTCGTTGAAAGATTCTCATCGAAAATGCACGGACTCGCAATGTCGGTCACAAGAAAGCCCCAGGAAGCGGAGGAGATAGTTCAGGACGTTTTTGTAAAGGTATTCACGACCATCTCGACTTTCCGCGGAGAATCATCTCTTTCTACCTGGATCTACAGACTTACATATAATATGAGTATAGACGCGGTCCGCCGCAGTGGTCGCAGAGTAACGGATATATCCCTTGACGACCCGGACAACGGGACTGAGATTACGGACACGGAGTATATACCGGAGGATGTCCTGATCAGAAAAATGAGGGACGAGGATCTTCGCCAGGCATTGATGACACTGCCCGACAGGGACAGAATGATTCTGCAGATGAAATACGTTGTGGGGATGTCATATGAAGACATCTGCGCTGCGACAGGTCTGAATGAAGGGACTCTGAAGTCGGGGCTGAACCGTGCCAGATCCAGGTTGCGAAAAAAGTTACAAAATATGTGGAACATTTCCGAAGATAAAACGTCCGAACAGTGAATAACAAAGAAAGGAGCAAGGGTATGGATAAAAGAACCTGCTTTACCGAAGAAGAAATATACGATGCAGTTTTCGGCGGAAACGAAGAGATGACGGCAAAAATCCGTGAACACTGCGCATCGTGCAAAAACTGCGCGGCTGTATTTGCGGAAGCTTCTGCCCTCTGCTCCGCAATGAAGAAAACAGTTCCTGTCGCTTCTCCCGATCTGACTGCCCGGATAATGAAGGCAGTAAAGAAGGAGAAAAATTCCCCCGTAAGATTTTTCTCTTCCTACATGGGTAAAATGGTGGCTGCGGCCGCCGCCTGCATGATTATTGCGGCGACAGTTGCCATCTCCGGAGTATTTTCCGCAACAACCGGATCACCCCTGACGGAATACGTGCTGAAGACATCTCCCAATGTAAGATCGACCGATGAGAATCCGGGAGTGGCTGTGATGTATGATCCTCCGTGCGATACAAGCAACTATCAGAATGCACCCGGGGGCCTGTTTCAGTTCTCGGCAGAGGCACCTGTGCCGGAGGCAATAGCTTCCGCAGCGGAAAATCTGGGAGAAGATGCCTACTTCTACGCCTGTGCAAATAAAAATTTTACCGTGGGACAGAATTTTGAATTCCAGGGACAAAACTACAGGATACTCAGGGGCAGCAGCGGTTACCTTGAAAGTTTTGCGCTCAATAATTTCGGATTGAATTTCGGTCTGCACACCGTAAAAGACAAAGACGCGACGGTCATGATCGTATACATTGCCGATTAGAGCTCTTTTTCAGCCCGCTGAAGTTTTTTGGACAGAACAGAGGATTTCTTCTCTGCCGGTTACATTGAATAAATTTCCAATTCCCCGGACTTTCAGATCCAGGGGATATTTTTTTCCGTCAGGCAAATATGCCGGGGCTTCCGGAAACACCCGCCACAAAGTTTGTCGGTACAGCCGATTCTATGGAATTTATTCGCTTCAAAGGAAAATAATTTCAATTTTCTATTGACAAAACGTCAAATTTATGTTACAATATAGAAAAGAAAAATTTACAGAGGGTCAGTTCAGTGAAAAAGATGATATCGGTATTACTGATGTTTTTACTGATACTCGTTCTTCTTTTCCCCACCTCGGCGGAAACAGAAAAAACGGTCCCGGTAAAGACAGGCAGCATGGCAGAAAAATTTTTGCCCTGTGATTTCCCGGATAATTCTGATTGCGGACAAGGTATCGGCGCAGAGATAAATGTAATGATATCCGGCTTTACAGGCAAAACCGGAAGCAGTATTCAGAAAGAAATAGAAGAGCCTTTGAAAGGCGATTTCAGCAACACCGTTATCCGGGCTCTCGATACGGAAAGAATGGAGGAAACACTGGTATATGTTCCTGACGGCAATGAGGGAAATATTACTGATCTTGCGGAAAACAAGAATATAATCCTGATTGCGGCCGTCGGAATAATGGCTACCGTAATATCTGTTCTGACGTTGGTTGCGATATTGAAAACAGAAGAGTAGAACATGCGTGTAAAGCCTTTTACATTAACATAACAGAAACAGTGCAGACTTCCTTCCGGGAAGTCTGCGTGTTTTTATATTTCCGGGACAGAAAAATCAGCTGTCAAAAAATACCGTTTATGTATTGACAAAATATTACAAACGTGCTATACTGGGAAAGGAAGAAAATCATTTGAATCTCTGAATGTCCGGAACATAAACAATGAAATCGGAGAACTGCGATGAAAAACAGAATTGTCGTAACGGCAGCGGCGATCACACTGGCATTTGCGCTGCTTTGTTCATGCACCGGACCTGAAAACCAGGTTCACCCAACTGATGCTCCGGCAACGGAACCCTCCTCTCAGGCTGAAGTCTCTTCAACAGAACCTCCTGTAGAAGATATCATATCTGAGATCGGAGACCCGGAGGAGTTTCTGACAAAAGCTTATACCAGAACCATCCGACTCCCGGCGCTCAAGGCAAAACAGATAAGCAAGATCACCGTAAGTTCCGGATATGAAGAGAGCACTTCCATCACACAAAATGTACTTTCTTTTGACCAAAGCGAAAACGGGGAGTTTACGGCAAATTTCAGTCAGGTTCAGGTCACTGGCGGGATCACCGTGGAAAATGCGGAATACTTTTATAAAGACGGCTATATCTACGAACCGGATATGACTAAAACAAGAATGACAAAGTCTGAATTCCTCAATTTTGCATGGACTCCGTTCTATTGTCCTGAGGACTATTTATTGAGAGACATAAGCGTGATCCCCTACCCGGATTGCATATCGATCAAGGCCCACCTGACACCGGAAGCCCGGCAACAATTGCTGGAGTATTATCGGGATTTTGTTCCGGGAGCCAGCGGGATCTCCGCAACCATTGAAGCGGAAGCGGACATTGAAGGCTATCTGTCTCAGATGCACATTTCCTACCTGTTGTGGGGGAAAAATACGGATGTATCCATATCTCTGAGCACGGAGTTTTCAGCTCCGGGAAGCAACGTGACCGTACGGGAACCGATGGTACATCTTTACGAACCTTCACAAAAAGAACAGCTCGTGAACGGGGCGGTTTCCCAATACATATCCGCTCTGAAAAAAACATCTGAAGCAAACTTTCTCGAGGTCCTGGGCAATGTCCTGTGGGATGATATTCTGATTACAGGAGAGGCTGTTACCGGTAAGGAGGTTTTTTTGATGAAAATGGACAGAGCCGGGAGACAGTTTATCATGGAAGAAGAATACGGCGCAGTCCTTTACATTTCAGGAGGAACCGCATACATCAAAGAGGGAAATAACTGGAATACCGAAACCATCGACTGGGACAATGCAGTGATCAGCCTGATATCTACGGTAAAATCTCCCCGAAGCATGGGCGTGGATGAAGTAACAGAGGAGACTGACACAAACGGAAATAAGCTGTTCAGAATCACGCTGAACGATCTGTACGTCAACTATGAAACCAATATAGTGGAGACCCTGTTCAACCTGGAATACTATAACTCATATTGGGCTTCCGATATTGTCTTTTCCTTTTCCATAGACGGACAGGGGAGGTTTGAACGACAGTCCCTGAAACTCAATGCCCGGCTTTTCAATGATACCGGAGAGTTTTTCAGTATTACGGAGAGATCCGTTGAATATACTTATCCCGATTCAACCGAAATTGTACCGCCTGACATCGGAACGGCGGCATAGTCTTGACAAAACGATAAAAATGAGGTACAATGTAAGAAGATATAAACAGAGTATAATATTCAAAGGAGAAAAGGCATGAAAAAATTCCGTATCCCGGCATTGGTTCTCGCCATTCTAATGGTGACTGCCCTTTTCTGTGGCTGTAAAGAAGTCAAGACCCCGAACAGATCTATGAAGACGCAATGCGAAAGACCCTGGAACTCAAACAGGTCCACTCCAACGGCACATTATCCGTCAGCATTGATACTTCCCTGGGAATTGCGACGGATACCGGTCTGAGTTTTGAAACCTGGATCGATACTACGGAAGTCGAAAATCCCTACACGAAAGCTTCCATTGTATTGAACTACGCCGCAATGGGCATGAAGATCAAAGCCTCCGTGTGCTTTTCCGACGGCTACGTATTTATTGAAGCCATGGGACAAAAGCAGAAAATAAAGATTGACGACGAAATGAAAGATATGTCCGAAGGCATCTCTGCCGAAGACTATCCCCAATACATCAAGAGTATAACCAGGGAAGACTCCGGGTCAGATGAGACCGTACTCAAGATACAGTTCGATACAAAGGCATATCTTACATATGTTATCTCCGAAAATGAAGAAATCCAAGAATTCATCGAAAAAATCAAGGATGAAATCGGAGGAGATTCCGAAAAAATGCCTGAGATAGATATCGATGACACGGAAATAATCTGTCATTTGGACAAAAACGGATACATCTCCAAGTCGGAGATAGTTCTCAGCATAAAAATACACGACGAAGAAAACAGCCTTGAAATCAATATTTCGGGAAACATTGAGACAGACAGTCCCGGAAAATCCTTTGAGGTGACGCGCCCCGATCCGGAAGAATATACGGACGTAGATACGGATTTCGGAGACATGGGCGACATAATAATGTAACCGCGCCTTATCCCGCACCTGAAACGGAGCGGGATATAGGTTTGACGGATAAAAAAATATTTTCAGGAGAAAGACCATGAAAAAGTTTCGCATTCCCGCACTTATCCTCGCAATCCTGATGGCAGTTACCCTTTTCTGCGGTTGCCAGCCGAAGGAGAAAGATAACACTCCCACAGAGCCCCCCACCGAAGACATCAAGAACATGACTCCCGAGGACCTCTATAAAAAGTCCTCCGAAAAAATGAACTCCCTTCAGGATCTTCATATGAAAGGTTCCATGTCCTATGAATACGGCGGAGAAGTAATGGATATGGACCTCGAATCCTGGGAGAAGAAGGGCGCAAACCCCGTATCCAAATCCGTAATGACGATGCACGTCAGCGGCATGGATCTGTCCACCGTTGTTTACATCAAAGACGGATACACCTACACCGATTCCTTCGGAATGAAGATGAAGCAGAAGATCGTTGAAGGTGAAACTGACTCTACCTCTCTGGCAGATATCGCAAACCTCGACGGTTACAATTACATCAAGGAAATGAACTCCGAAGTAAGAGACGACGGAACATTCCTCAATATCGTTCTTGATTCCAAGATGCTGGCCGACAACCCCGAATTCGGAAGCGCCATGGCTGAAGCCACCGGCGGTTACGGCGGAGAAGGAATGGATCTGAGCTTCTCCGACATAAACATGTCCATCACTATCGACAAGAACGGCTATTACAGCAATCTCAAGATGAGCTTCACAATGACCATGTCCATAATGGGACAGTCTCTGGATATGGGCATGAGCTTTGATTTTGACTATATCGACGTTGGCTCCGCGGTTGAGATCGAAGACATCAATCCCGATGAATATTACGATATGGATGATGTTGACGACGACGATGTAGGCTGATCCTCAAAAAAAACAATGCCATTCACTTTTATAAGTGAATGGCATTTTTCCTTTCCCGGCGTATAATGATAGTAAAATCGCCGAAAAGGAGTAATTAAGCATGAACGGAAACGGTATTCGCACCTTTCTGAGCGCAAATACGCCGAAAGGGTTCTTTTCCTTCTTCAATGAATTTGCCGCGGATAAGGATAATTACATAATCAAAGGCGGACCGGGCACGGGCAAGAGCGGCCTTATGAAGAAAGTGGCAGGAAGAGCTTTGACCGAAGGCTTTTTCGTGGAATATGTATACTGTTCCTCGGATCCGGATTCCCTTGATGCGGTCTATGTCCCGGAAAAGGGATTCTTTATTGCCGACGGCACCCCGCCCCATGTACTCGAGCCGAAATTTCCCGGAGCCTGCGGCGGAATGATAAATCTCGGAGAATGCTGGGATGATAACGTCCTGCGCAGGAACAAAGATGACGTCAAGCAGCTCAACGGAAGGATCGCCGAAACATATAAAAGGGCCTACCGGTACATGAACGCCGCCGCCGATGCCTTCTGCGACATCCGCGAAAGCGCGGAAAAATATATTATCGGACAGAAGGCGGAAAACTTCATCAACCGTCTGATATCGACCACCATAAAGAAACGCCGGAACGGGGAAGGATCCGTTTTCCGCAGATTTCTTTCCGGGGTGACACCCAAAGGTTTTTTGACCTTCAAGGACACGATATACACCCTTTGTTCCAAAGTCGTCCCCTTCAGCGACGGTTACTGTATAAGCCCGATATTCATCAATGCCATAAAGGATGCCGCAGTTGCCAGCGGGTATGACGTATACCTGTTCTACTCCCCCATTTGTCCCGAAGAAGCGGTCCATGTTGCGATTCCGGAGCTTGATACGGCTTTTGTAACATCAAACAGACTCGCCTCATTTGATCCCGAAAACGCCAGAAGTGTGAACATCAGACGGTTCCTTTCCCCGGACATAAGCAGCGTGTCGGCAAGAATGAGATTTGACAGCCGCCTCATGACCAGCTGTCTTGACAGAGCGGTGGAGGAATTCCGGAGAGCCAAAGCCCTTCACGACGATCTTGAGGAAATATACATCGCCGCCATGGACTACGGCAAAGTCGACAGGATTACCATTCAGACCGTTTCCCGGTTGTTCGGCACCGCCTCCGAAGAGTAAGCATTACCTGCATTTTCCCGAAAGAATCAATATATAATTAAACCGTCCGGAAACAAAATTTCCGGACGGTCTCCTCTTGACCTTTTCCCCTTTTTGTGATATACTACAGGGTGTATAATTCGCTTTTTTTGCAAAGGAGTCATTATGAGTATCTGGCAGTCAATATTACTTGGTCTTATTCAGGGAGTAACGGAATTTCTTCCCATTTCAAGTTCCGGTCATCTCATTCTTTTTCAGCAGATTTTCAACGTCCAGCTTGAAGGCAACGATATGCTTTTCGACACTCTGCTGCATCTGGGAACACTTGTAGCTGTATTCATAGCTTTCCGCAAGAGGATATGCGCCCTCATAAAATCCTTTTTCCGTTCCATCCCGCAGCTTTTCAAAGGACAGCTCAAACCATCCACGGCGGACGGAAATCAGAGAATGATATTCTTCATAATCCTTTCCGTGCTTCCCCTGTTCATTCTTGTCCCGTTTAAGGATAAAATTGAATCTATAGCCTACGGTTCAACACTTTTTGTCGGAATAGCTCTTCTTTTCAACTCCGTGATACTTCTTCTCTGTGACCGTATAGTGGCAGGCAGAAAAAAAGCCGAAACAATGACCGTAAAGGACGCGCTTATAGTGGGCGGAGTCCAGGCTGTGGCGGTCCTTCCCGGTATTTCCCGTTCAGGTTCCACAATAACCGCCGGGGTCGCCTGCGGAATGAAGCGTAAATTTGCGGCGGAATATTCCTTTGTCCTTTCCATCCCGACAATTCTCGGGAGCGTCGTGCTCAACGTCCTGGACGTAGTCAAAGAAGGGGTTTTCAACACCGGAGATATCCCGGCATACATAATAGGCATGGTCGTGGCTGCGGTTTCCGGATTTTTCTCAATAAAACTTCTCGAAATACTTCTCAAGTCCAAGAAGTTTTCCGTATTTTCCATATACTGCGCTGCCGTAGGTATTTTTGCGATAGTATATTTTCTGCTGAATAAATAAGGAGCTGACTCAATGGCGACCAAAAAGAAAAAGACTGCGACAGGAAAAAGAAAAACCTCAAAACAGGTAAAGAAAAACAGTTATATTCAGGATACTGTTTTTGCATTATTGCTGATTCTTTCCGCAGTACTGACCTTCATATCCTTTGTATCGCACATGATAGATCCCGTAGGAACGTGGATAAAAGCGATCCTGCTTGGTCTTTTCGGTGCGGGCGGATATATCTTTCCTTTCCTCGCCGTATATATCGCCGCCGTTCTCATTTTCAAATCGGGAAGACCCGGTTTCAAGTTCGGTGTTGGGATTCTTTTCACCACTCTTTTTGCTGCGTTTTTCAACGTCTTTTCGTATAACATCCCCGAATCGGTAACTGAAGCGGGGGCTTTTCCGAAAAACTTCGCCGCACTGACCGCGGACCTTTTTGAGACGGGCAAAAACTGCACCTCCGGAGGCGTTGTAGGGGGTTGGATCGAACTGCTCTTCCGAAGCTTTGCCTCCAAAGTAGGTTCCGGAATAATAATCGGTGCGGGCATGCTCATCGCACTTGTTATCACTACGGGTGTGACCTTTGCCACACTTAAAAAAATATTCACCCTTCCCTCGCAGGATGAGATCGAGGTGGATAAGCAATCCGGCAAAGCCCGTCCGGTCTCCGTTTCAAGAGATATAAAAGCGATCAAAAAGGATCTTCACAAATTGGCCAGACAAACGGAAAAAGCCGACCGTACGGGAAAATTCGCAAATGATGAAGACCTTATTCTGTCCACTGTGAAACAGGATAAAAACGGGGAAAAACAATCTTCCAAGGCCGCAGATAGTGTTCTGCCGAACTCCGTTCAGACGGATTCTGAAAACGGTGACATAGACAGTATTCTCAACGAAATATCCTCGTCTTACAGGCAAAATGCCCGTAAGGCGGAAAAAATCAGAAAGAAAAAGAAGATACGCCAGCAAGTCTCCGACGAATCGGGTGATCTGCTGTTGCCCTTTACGGCGAAAAAAGCCGTAAACTCAACCATTGCGCCAAAATCTGCCGAGTTTATTTTCCCCGCGGTGAAGACCCCGGGAGTCAAGACCTTTCCGGCGGTTGCCGCAACGCCGACAACATCTCCGGACACAGTCAATGCGACAAGTTTCGGTATCCCGGTTTCCGCCGACGGAAAGATGCAGCCTGAACTGAGAAACAAGACAGACAAGCCCCAGGCGGAAATATCTGTACAGCAGAACCTGACACAGAAAGAACCGGAGCCCCGGACCGAACAGGAAAACACTGATCAGATAATATCCTCGGATATTCTTGACCGTGCCGTAACGCACCAGAAAACGGCGGAACAGCTCAATTATGTCCAGACGGAGATAAAACCGGAATACACTCTTCCCCCGCTGAGCCTTCTTGAATACAAGCCCGATGCGAACACGGACAAACAGAAAGAAGAGCTTATCGGTACAGCGGCAAAGCTCAAGGACGCATTGCTCACCTTCGGAGTGGAGACTACGGTTCTTGACGCAAAAAGAGGTCCCACAGTAACCCGGTACGAACTCGCTCCGAACGCCGGAGTAAGAATAAACAGAATAACAAACCTTTCCGACGATATTGCCCTGCATCTTGCCGCTTCTGCGGTCCGTATAGAGGCACCGATACCCGGCAAGTCCGCAATCGGCATAGAAATACCTAACAAGAACCCAGGTATGGTATATCTGAAGGAAATAATCGCAAGCGACGAGTTCAAAAACGCGAAAAGCCGAATCAGTGTTGCACTGGGTAAAGACATTTCCGGCGCGCCGGTCGTTATAGATCTGGCAAAAATGCCCCATCTGCTTATCGCCGGTTCCACGGGTTCGGGTAAGTCGGTCTGCATCAACTCAATACTGATGTCCATACTTTACAAAGCATCTCCGGATGAGGTGAAACTTCTCCTTGTTGACCCGAAGGTAGTGGAACTGAAGGTATACAACAGTATTCCCCACCTGCTGATACCCGTCGTCACACAGGCTAACAGAGCCGCGGGTGCACTTCAGTGGGCGGTACAGGAAATGATGCAGCGATACAAACTCTTTGCGGAAAAGAATGTCCGTGATTTTGCCGGCTACAATAAGTCCCTGAGGCCGGATGAGGAAAAAATGCCCCAGGTGGTCATAGTCATAGACGAGCTTGCCGACCTTATAATGGTGGCAAAAAGCGAAGTTGAGGATGCCATATGCCGGCTGGCGCAGATGGCGAGAGCCGCGGGAATGCACCTTGTAGTCGCAACCCAGCGCCCCTCCGCAGACGTCATTACCGGTCTTATCAAGGCGAACATTCCTTCAAGAATCTCTTTCGCAGTCTCCAGTCAGATAGATTCCCGTGTTATCCTTGACACCACCGGAGCGGAAAAGCTCATAGGAAGAGGCGATATGCTTTACAGTCCCCTCGGTGCGATAAAACCCCTGCGTGTACAGGGATGCTTTGTTTCGGACAAAGAAGTGGAAGCCGTCATAGATCAGGTGAAACTCAACGGCGAAGCAAAATACGACGAAAGCGTCCTTGAAAAAATCAAGCGCATTGAGGCGCAGTCCGCAGGCGGCGGAGCGTCCTCCGACGGAGACGGGGAAAACAGTAAGGAAGACCCACGGCTGATGGAGGCTATAGAGTGCGTGGTGGATAAAGGAATCGCCTCCACGAGTATGCTCCAGCGTTTCCTGGGACTGGGTTATGCGAGAGCGGCAAAGGTCATAGACCAGATGGAAGCCAGAGGCATTGTCGGGCCCTTCCAGGGGTCAAAACCCAGAGAAGTGCTTATGACAAAGTCACAGTTTGAAGAGTGGCGCGCACGTAACGAAGAGTAAGGACAACAGGATGGACAGAAACAGGTTTCTTCCCGTAAGCCGTGAAGACATGGTACGGGAAGGTATAGAACAGTTTGATTTTATTTGCGTGACGGGTGATGCATATGTGGATCACCCGTCCTTTGGCACAGCAATAATAAGCCGTGTTATACAGGCAGAGGGATTCACCGTTGGAATAATCCCGCAACCGGACTGGAAAGATCCTGAGGCATTCCGGAAGCTCGGTACACCGAAGTACGCATTCATGGTCAATTCAGGGAATATTGACAGCATGGTCGCCCATTATACCGTTGCAAAAAAGCCCCGCAGTACCGATGCTTACTCCCCCGGCGGAAAAGCTGGACTGAGACCTGACAGGGCTGTGGTCGTATATTGCAACAAAATAAGGGAGGCCTTCGGGGACATTCCCATAATCATCGGAGGACTTGAAGCCTCACTGCGCCGCTTTGCCCATTATGATTACTGGCAGAACGATGTGCGGAGAAGCATTCTCATAGATTCCTCCGCCGACCTTCTGAGTTACGGTATGGGAGAACTCATAACAAAGGAGATCGTCCACCGTTTTGCCGACGGGCAGACCGTCTCCGAAATGACGGATATCCCGGGAACCTGCTACATAAGCCGGTTCCGTCCGCCGGATTGCGTGGAATGCCCCTCATTTGAAGAGGTCAGAAAAAGCAACGAAAAATACGCCACAGCAACCCGTATACAGTACGAAAACCAGGATCCTTATGCGGGAAAAACTCTGGTTCAGAAGCATTCTCTTCGTTGGCTCGTGCAAAATCCCCCTATGCGTCCTCTTACAACAGAGGAAATGGACGAGACCTACGCCTTGCCATATACCAGGACGTATCATCCGATGTATGAAAAACTCGGAGGTGTACCGGGGCTGGCGGAGGTTGAACAGAGCATTACCCACAACCGGGGATGCTTCGGCGGATGTAACTTCTGTTCCATAGTTTTCCATCAGGGAAGACTGATAACCTCACGGAGTAAGGAATCCGTGGTAGAAGAAGCGAAAAAGATAACTGAGGGTCCGAATTTCAAGGGATACATACATGATATAGGCGGCCCTACCGCAAATTTCAGGCATAACAGCTGCGGCAAAAAGGTAATGTGCAAAGACCGCAAATGCCTTGCCCCCGATCCCTGCCCCGCAGTGCGTGCCGATCATGCGGAATACCTTGATATTCTCCGGACCGTAAGAGGTCTGCCAAAAGTCAAAAAGGTGTTTATACGCTCCGGAATACGGTTTGACTATCTTATGCTTGACAAAAACGATGAGTTTTTCAATGAGCTGGTCAGATATCATATTTCCGGACAGCTTAAGGTCGCGCCGGAGCACTCCTCGGACAGAACCCTTGAAAAAATGGGAAAACCGAGATTCAGGTACTACAAAAAATTCTGTGATAAGTATTTCGAACTCAATAAGAAATTCGGATGCCGCCAGTTTCTTGTTCCGTATCTGATGTCATCCCACCCCGGATGCACCCTCAACGATGCAATAGACCTGGCGCTCTACATAAAAAGTATAGGCTATCAGCCCGAGCAGGTTCAGGACTTCTACCCTACCCCCGGAACAGTCTCCACGTGTATGTTCCGCACGGGACTTGATCCCTTTACCATGAAACCGGTGTATGTTGCCCGTTCCGCAAAAGATAAAGCCATGCAGAGAGCGCTCATGCAGTTCAAAAACCCTAAAAACCGGGAGCTGGTCCTCGCCGCACTTCGTCAGGCCGGAAGGACAGACCTGATAAAAGTGCTGAAATAAAGCGGAAAAGTCGGATTTTGTCGAAATCTGTTTCTTTTTGCGTTTAACAAATTCTTAATAAAAATGTCTTTTTTATAACATAGAAAAAAAACATATTGACAAGCTGTGAATTTTATGCTATAATAAATCAAGATAAGCGTGACAAAGGCTTGTCAAAAGGTTTGCAACCGTTGAAAAAGTTTACTTTTTGTCGCTTATCTTACTGTAAGAAGTTTTGAACTGGGGGTTGTTACGATGGATAAAATTATTCTTATTGCGGATGACAACAAGGATATTGTCGATATCCTGAAGGTTTATGCGCAAAAAGAGGGCTACAAGTGCGTGTGCGCTTATGACGGCGAACAGGCTATGAAGATGTATAAGGAGTTTAACCCCATCCTCATACTGCTTGATGTTATGATGCCCAAAATGAACGGCTTCGACGTGTGCCGTCAGATACGTCAGAACTCCAACGTTCCTATTATAATGGTAACGGCGAAAAACGAAGAAGCGGATCGTATCCTCGGTCTGGATATAGGCGCCGACGACTATGTGGTCAAGCCCTTCTCCCCCCGTGAAGTAATGACCCGTATAAAGGCGGTTCTCCGCCGTGTTTCCGACGACGTTTCCGATGAGCATTCCAAGCGCATCGAGATCGCCGGACTGGTCGTGGACATGAACTCCTATGAGGCTTCCGTTAACGGCAAGCCCGTGGTCCTGACAAAGAAAGAGATTGAAATAATCTGGCTCTTTGCCTCCAACCCCGGAAGAGTGTTCACCCGTGACCATCTGCTTGAGAATATCTGGGGCTACGAGTATTTCGGCGATACCCGCACCGTTGATACCCACATCAAACGTATCCGTACCAAGCTGAACCTTGACAATACCGTCAATTTCGATATCAAGACCGTTTGGGGTGTCGGCTACAAGTTCGAAGTAAAATAATAAATGTCCATCTTCAAACGCCTGTCCTTTAAGATGGCAGTAATATTCATATCGGTAACAGTGCTGGTGGTTGCGATCACCGGTACTGTTTTCGTGTTTTTGTTTAATGACCATTCCTATAAGGATAAAAAACAGGTACTTATGGACACAGCGGAGGCATACGCCGATCTTCTGACCTCCGAAGCGACCATATACTCCAAGGGGCTGACATTCGAAAAGCTCCCCGCATACACCTCCGTTACCAAAAACACAGGAGAGGCTGCAGTCTGGATATGCAAATCAGACGGTTATTTTCTTACAGATACACCGGGAATAAGACCGCTGTCGCTGCTGGATCTGACTAAGCCTCAGAATGAACTTTTCGCTAGGTGTATGAAGGGCGAAAAGATTATAACGACCGCTTTTTCCGAGGATTTCGGGCAGGAGACCCTGTCCGCCATGGTTCCGGTATACGATGCGGCCACCGCAAATCAGTATGTAAAGAGAATAGCTGCCGTTGCGGTCTTGCACTCCTCCACGAAAAGCATAAGAGACACGCTCAACGACGTTTCCGTGACCCTTGTGGTAACCTTTGCCCTGGCAGTAGCTCTTGCCTCTGTTGTCGCAGGACTTTTATCAAGAAAAGTGACCCGTCCTGTCCGGGAAATGTCCGTTGCGGCTTCAAGGCTTGCGAAGGGTGACTTTTCGGTGGATATAAGCACCGATGCCTCTGGGGAACTGAGCGAACTGTCCGTGGCTCTGAACAGGCTGGCAGCAAACCTGGATACAAGCTTTACCAAACTCAAAACAGAGAACGACAAGCTTTCCAACATAATCAACAACATATCCGACGGACTGGCATCATTTGACTCAAATATGCGCCTTATCCAGTATAACTCATCCCTCCTTGCCATGTGTGATGAGGGACAGTTCCAGGATCCGGCACTCAGGGATATGATAATCCAGGTCATGCAGGACGGCAAACAGCAGTCAATGGTAATGGAAGGCAAGGATATACTCAAGTTCACCGCAACCAGGGTAATGAACGGGGACGAGGTGAACGGCGCGGTGGTTATTGTCCAGGATATAAGCCAGTCGGAAAGACTGGAGAAACTGCGTAATGAATTTGTGGCAAACGTTTCCCATGAATTCCGCACTCCTCTTACCATAATCAAGGGGTCGGTAGAAATACTTACCGACGGAGTTCTTGACACAGAAGAAGAAAAAATGCCCTATTATAAACGTATAGAGACCGAAACCGTTGCCCTAGAAAAACTGGTAAGGGATCTGCTTGATACGTCCAAATATAAGGCAGGAAAGATCATTCTTGAGCTGAAACGCTTCGACATCAATCCGATGCTTGCGGATATAGTTGAAAAGATGCGTGATGTGGCAAAAAAGAAAAAGCAGATACGTCTCGATTTTGCCGGATCGTCCCTCCCGGACATCATGGGAGACAGAGACAGACTGCGCCAGGTATTCATTATCCTCATTGATAATGCCATAAAATTTACCCCGGAAAACGGCGTTATAACCGTTTCCGTAAAATCCGATGCAAAATATGCTTACTTTACCGTCAGGGATACGGGAATAGGCATAAGCGAAGAGGATCTCCCGTTCGTTTTCGAACGCTTCTATAAAGCAGATAAATCCAGAGGAGGCTCGGAGACCGGGTCCGGGCTGGGGCTGAGCATTGCATGGCACATTGCCGATCTGCACAAAGGAACGATAAAAGTCGAGAGTGAACAGGGTGTCGGAACAGCGTTCACCGTGGTGATTCCCCTTGCAACTGAAGAAAACTCCGGAGAAGATCCGGAAGAACAGATCCGTTAAAAGTTTAAAACAGGCTCTGCCGGGAAGTATTTTTCCGGCGGGGCTGTATTTTTCGGTAAAACGGAACAAAAACAGGAGAAATACGTCATAACGGCAGAAAAGAAATAAAAATATCGAAAGGAACCTTCAAAAATGAAAAAAGCACTTGTTATTCTTCTGACCCTTATCCTGACGGTATGTCTGTTTGCCGGATGCAAACATCAACCTGCCCCGTCAATACCGGACCTGGCATATTCCGCGGAAGAAATGATGGATCTGGTAAAGGAAAAAGCATCGTTGAATCTCAGCAACTACTCTTTTAAAGTCTCCGATGAGGGAGGGTTTATCTGCTCCGGGATCAGGAGCGTTGACCTTGTGGAAGAGGATGCAGTAATGTGCGAACCGGATTTCGGCGGCGGATTTTCAATAACAATGGTAAAGGTCAAGAATGCCGCCGATGCGGAAAAAATCCGGGACGAAATGAACGCAAATCTTGATACGGGCAAATGGATATGCATGTTTGCGGAACACCTGACAGTAACGGTAAACGGCAGATATGTAATGTCAGTAATGACCTCCGAAGCCGAATGCGAACGTATATCACAGGCCTTTGCCGATGTTTATGCGGAAGTCACGGAAGCAAAATAATCTGTCACAAAAGTAAAACAGGCGGTCCGGTCCCGGACTGCCTGTTTTAAATATTCATTTCAGAATCAGATAAACCGTCTCCGGATTCCGTACATCATGCCGCAGGATGAATTTCAGCCATTTTCGAGGTCTGACGCTGAGCCATGACAAGGTTATAATACACGCCTTTTTTCTTCATCAGCTCATCGTGTGTTCCCTGTTCCGCAACCTTGCCTTTATCAAGAACAATAAGCCTGTCCGCGTGTCTGAGGGTGGAGAGCCTGTGGGCGATCGCAATTGTGGTCCTTCCCTTTGTAAGAGTCTCCATTGCGGTCTGAATCTTTTCCTCTGTTCCCGCATCAAGGCTTGCCGTAGCCTCGTCGAGTATGAGTATAGCCGGGTCACGGAGTACCGCGCGGGCTATCGCTATGCGCTGCCTTTCTCCCCCGGACAGGGTATAGCCGCTCTCCCCGACAACTGTATTGTAAGCATCTGGCAGGCGTATGATGAATTCATGGGCATTGGCTATCTTGGCAGCGGCGAAGACCTGCTCCGGAGTCGCCTCCGGCCGGGCATAAAGTATGTTGTCGTAAATACTTCCCTGGAACAGAAACGTTTCCTGGAAAACCACGCCTATACTGTCGCAAAGGGTCTGCCTTGATATCTTACGTATGTCCGTTCCGTCTATGAGCAACGCCCCGGAATTTACATCGTACAGTCTCATGATCAGATTTATCAGAGTGCTTTTACCTACACCCGAATGACCCACAAGACCTATCATCTCCCCTTTCCTGATATCAAGAGTGACGTTTTTCAGTACCGGTTCATAGCTCTTGTAACCGAAGGTCACATTCCGGAATGAAATATTGCCCTTAATCTCCGTTTTCAGAGCATCGGGAGTATCATCGATCTCCACCGGTTCGTCCAGGATCTCGTTCAGCTTTGCCATGCTTGTCGCCGCATTCGCTATATCTTTGGGAAGGCTTGCTATCCATCTCAGAGGACCGTAAATATATGCGGTATAAGTGGAAAGCTGAGTCAATTCGCCCAATGACATCGTGCCGCCGATAAGAGAACTGCCCAAAACGGCCTGCGCGCCGAAAAACAGAACAAAGAATTCTCCTATGCTGATAAGAAATCTCAGCGGAGGAAACAGCAAAGCGAACGCACGTTCCGCATCGGTCGAGACCTCAGCAAGTCTGGTGGATGCGTCTCCGAATTTTTCCACCTCCTGCTTCTCCGTTCCGAAGGCTTTGACGACCCGTATACCCTTGATTATATCGTGAAGAATACCGTTTGCGGTTGACCCTGCGACCCACTGACGGACGTATTTCATATGTATGAACGTCCAGAAACGGGTAGTAAGGAACAGAACAAGCGGAATGGGAATGAGTATCATCAGTGCAAGCAGTGGTCTGGTAACAAACATATACACAGAGACACCGATAAAGATAACACCGACCTCGATTATCCAGGATATCTGTTCCTGCATAAAAGAAGAAACCCTTGAAGTATCCTCCGTCACCCTTTTGATCAGGTCGCCCGGAGTATGGCGGGAAACGGCAGAAAGAGACAGCTGCTGTATTTTGATATAAAGCCTGCGCCGCAATTCATCGGAAAAAGAGGTTGAACCTCTGTTTATCAGTCTTTGGGCAAAAATGCCCAGCAGTTTGCTTACCGCATGGCATGCGAGCATGGAAAGAACGAGCAGTATAACCGCAGGTACGGGATCCGTAGCCCATTCCGCACCGCCCTGTGATGCCGGATAGAGATATCCATCCACAAGCTGACGGTTTATGGCAGGGACTGCGAGCATGACAACATTGGACAGAAGCACAAGAAGACTGCCGAAAAGGAACAGAGGGATATAACTCTTTCCTATCTGAAGCATGCGCTTGAAGACAGACGTTCCTTTTGCGCATTTTGAGCAGACCGTAGTTCCCGGAATAAACTCTGCACCGCATTTGGGGCATACCGTGTCTATGTGCTGCATAGGTGTATATTCGCCCTCGGAAAGGGTGAAATTTGCCGCCTTCATAAACTCTGACATAGGCTTCATGAGGCTTTTCGTAAAGCGGCACACATATATGCGGTCACCGTTCCGGAGCTTAGCTTCAAGGGAAGCACAGCCCAGGTGCGAAGAGATGAAGAACTCCTCCACGGAGTCGAAATCAAACTCATTTTCGGTCCTTGCGGCGGTTGCCACACGGACATTTCTTTTTCCTTTGTCCTCCGTAACGGATATTTTTCCGTCACAGAGATTTCCGTCGGAATTTATATCGTATCCGACAGTATAAAGTTCTTTTATTTGCCGGTTTTGTTCGGACACTGTCCGACCTCCTTCCCGTCCTCAGACAAGGAATGTATTCAGCTTTTTCAGACTTCCCGGATCAAGGGCGGAAATGTCACTGATGTGATATCTGTTTCCGTCCACGTCCGTGATCTGAACTCTTTTTCCGTCAATAAACCGTACATTCCGTACAAAATCCCTGACAGCGAAACTCCGTTTCCCCTGCACGGTCTCCGTATCGAAGTACATAAAGCCCATACTGTCCACGATGGACATTATTTTTGTTATTTCGGGGCTGAAGTAGATCATATCCAGCTGCTTGCGCAAGACCGCCCGACTGTTTTTGTCAAGCTCTGCCATGTCGGAAATTATTCCTATTTCCTTTCCCTCGCCGTCACTTATACTTATGTATTTATCCGGCATTTTGTGGGGAAGAGCCCTGGCGATCTTTATCTTCGGATACTTTTCGCCTTTATATTCCATATTTGCGTATCCGTTACCGGACTCGGTCAGGATCACCTGTGCCGGATCCAATATACCGATATCCGTAAGAGCATTCTTCTGTTCCATTCCGTCACCTCCGGTTAATCAAATCCTATGAATTTCAGAGCATCGAACTGAAGTTTATACAGCTTTGCGTATTCTCCCTTTTTCTTTATGAGCTCATCATGCGTACCGTATTCCACCATCTTCCCGTCGTCGATGACAGCTAAAACATCAGCGTCCCGGAGAGTGGACAGCCGATGGGCGATTGCGATGGTCGTCCTGCCGTTCTTCAGTTCCGATATCGACTGCTGTATCCTGCGTTCGGTCTCCGTATCCATTGAAGCGGTAGCTTCGTCAAGGATAAGTATTTTCGGATTCTGGATGATCGCACGGGCTATGGAGATACGCTGTTTCTGTCCGCCGGAAAGATCCTGCCCCCCGGCTCCTACCCTGGTCTCATATCCGTCGGGCAAAGCCATTATAAACTCATGGGCCGCCGCAGCCTTTGCCGAGGCTATTACCTCCTCCATGGTTGCATCCGGACGGGCGTAACGTATGTTGTCGGCAACAGACCCGATAAAAAGGTATATTTCCTGACTTACAATTCCTATATTGCGTCTCATGTCGGCAGTGGCAATATTCCGGACATCAACCCCGTCAATGGATATTGAGCCGGAATTGACGTCATAAAGCCTTGCCATAAGGTTAACTATGGTACTCTTTCCCGCGCCGGTCTTGCCGACTATTCCGACCATCTGTCCGGCTTTGACGGACAGGGACAGGTTTCTTATAACCGGATGCCCCGCATCATATTCGAAGCTCACGTCCTTAACGTCTATATTACCCCTCATCTCCGGCATGGAAACAGGATTTTCAGCCTCTTTGACGTCGCTTTCCGCATCCGTTACTTCAAATATACGCATAGCGGAATCCATGCATCTGGACCACCAGTTGGAAATGTACGCAAAGAATTCAAGGGGACCGTACAGCATGGAAAGATATGCTATGAAAGTCATCAGCTTACCGACCGTCATACCGTCAACGCCTCGGACGATCATTATGCTGCCGACGCACAGCACCGCCATATTTGCCACCACGGTGGCGAATGAAAGGGCAGGAAACCAGGTTCCGGAGGTATTTGCGACACGAAGATCAGTAACTCTCGTTGCGTTGCTGTAATCCGAAAAACGTCTGTCCTCCTCCTGCTCCGTCGCGAAGGCCTTTATTATACGCTGCCCGGTCATTGTCTCGCTTATGTGGCTGTTCATCCGGGAAGAATTGACCCATGCGGTATAATGCATCTTGCGGAATTTACGGCGGAGGACTTTATATGCGGACACGATTATCGGTGTAACACTGACCGCAATCAGCGCAAGTTTCCAGTTCATCACGAACATTATGACCGTGGCGCCGATGAATGTGGCGGCATCCATCACAACTCCGGGAACTCCGTCAACGAAGAACCAGTAAATATTGTTTGAATCGTTATTGACCCGTGAAATAAGCTGTCCGGTCTGTTTCCCGGTATAAAATCCCACCGAAAGCCGTTGCATAGCGGAGAATATCTTGACCTTAAGGTCATTCACGACCCAGGGAACGACACCAGCAACAACGTAATTCTGAAGCATTTCCAACCCCAGCTGCAAAAGCCGCGCACCTATAATTATCAGCATTACAAGCCCGACCTTGCCGTACAGCGTGTCGTCCACACCGGGGGTAAGGACATTGTCATATAAGAGTTTGGTCCCGAAATAGGGGGAGACCACACCGAAGACAGAGCCAAGGACCAAAGTCAGGAAAAACAGGGCGAGTTTTTTGCCGTAAACGAAGAAAAAGCCCATGAGCCGTCTGAAAACGGACTTCCGGTCAACACATTTGGGACAGATCTTTCTATCCGGATCCGGATATCTCCGTCCGCATTTCGGGCAGTACAGTTCCCTGTCATCATCAGCCTTCTCAGAAAACTCCTCTCCTCTCCGGAAGGCATCAAACCTCCTTGTGAGATGGTCAAACCTCCCCGAAATCCCTATTGAAAAACGGCAAAGTTCCTTATCCGGAACAGATTTATCGGCATAGTGAGCAACAAGACGTGCCGTACTGACAAATCTTTCGACTTCAAGACGCTCCACACCGGAAATATCTCCGAAGTCAAATCCGGTCAGAGTATACCCGACAACCGGATGATGAAGTTTACCGGAGGTCCTGACCTGTTCTCTGCCGTAAAAAACATACCACCGGTTTTTATCAAACATGAACCAACAGTCGGAAAAGCTGTCATCCGGCATTAAATCAAAGCTTTCATAGGCAATTATATCCATCAGACATATCCCGCGCCGGGTCATATCCTCCCGGAGATATCCGGGAATTATATCAAGATAATTCAGATCGGGCAAGTTTTCGCCCCCTTCGGAAAATCAATTTAAAAGCTAAGGCAATTAAGTTTATAATACAACGAAAATCAGCAAAAATCAACCTTTTTTACAAAGGTTTCAAACACTACATACTTTGTTCAAACCGCTGACATTGTACCCAGTAAAATTACGGGACAAAAGCTCTGACCGTTCATTTGTGTTCGTTTACGTTTCACTAAAATACTGATATTATCCGGAAGAAACGCATCCGTTTTCCGGATCGTTCCGGATTCAGTATTGACCAGTTCTTCACAGAGATGAATCTGTCCCCCTCATCGGTCAATATCAGTCATACCGTGCCTGTATAAGCAACTGTTTCCGTCGGTATGGAAATAATATCGTCTGTGGAAAACGTATCGAAAATTCCATTGATTTCTTTCAGATATTCCGGATATTTTTTATCGTTCTCCTTCAGAGAATACGAGGAAGACAGAACCCGGTTGATATAACACTGCCGGTCATACGTCTGAGTATTGTCAGCACGGAAGATATCGCACTCTCCCGAGAAGAAAGCTCTGCATTTTTCATCGCTTATACCGTTTGAAAAACCGCAAAACTCTGGGTTGTATTTATGCCTCAAATCAACAAGAGCTTTTGTACAGGCTGCTTTTTCATCCCTGGAATTATAGACAATCATAACTTTCCCGCCGGGTTTCAGAATACGTGCGGATTCTTTTCTGAACGCTTCAGGGTCAAACCAGTGAAATGCCTGTGCGGCAGTTATAAAATCGACGGATCTTTCTGGCAACCCTGTATCGCCGTCACTGCCGTTGACCGAAATGAAGTCTTTGTCGTGGGACAACTTCTCTTCCGCCTTTTTCCTCATATCGCCGTTCGGTTCCACCGCAAAGACCCGATACCCGCAATACAGCAACTGCCCGGTGAAAATACCTGTGCCGGAACCGATATCCGCAAAGACACTTCCGGCGGGAATATGTAAAATATTTTTCAGATAGTCAAAAAGTCCAGTGGTATATTTGGGTCTTGCTTTTGCGTAGATTTCACCCTTGCCGTCAAAACGGTTCGTATAATTCATTACAGTTCAGCTCCGTAAATTCAGATTTATCAATGGACTCACCCATAGTTTTTGCTACAGATTTTTTTGTATATGCGTATTACGCATATTATACCACTGATCCGTTTGATTGTAAATACCTGAAAACATCAAATAGGAATGTACGTCAGTAAAAAACAGATGTAACGTCACCCGGGCGGACGTATCATGAAATTCAGTTTTATAGTTATCGTAACGACTCCTGCTCTGTCCATATTGAACCTTTGGAAATTCAATTTATTATAACATAAACATACTGTTTAAATTTTTCCAACGCTTCGCGCCGGGGCAAAAAAATAACGGTCTGTAAGAAAACTTACAGACCGATATAGTTGGTGCACCATCACGGATTCGAACCGGGGACCCACTGATTAAGAGTCAGTTGCTCTACCAACTGAGCTAATGGTGCATAAGGAGTCGGCATTGACCTATTTTCCCGGGACGTTGCCATCCAAGTATCTTCGGCACCGG
>ERZ779889.1125-NODE-1125-length-28414-cov-5.249621_pt1 | contig 28414 bp, 24 predicted proteins | sample MGYA00511030_ERZ779889 | MGnify/ENA primary metagenome ERZ779889 (study PRJEB29588, sample SAMEA2160616) | human gut metagenome | biome: human gut; feature: human-associated habitat; material: faeces | place: Denmark | collected 2008/2010 ...
ATTTATCAGTGTTCGAATATTTCATTGAATTCCGATTCAGTCAGCTTTTCTTTTTGCAAAAGAGCCTGAGCAACGGCTTCAAGTTTATCCCTGTACTCGGTAAGGACCGATGTCGCTTTCGCATAAGCAAGGTCAATAAAGCGTTTGATTTCTTCATCGATCAGTTCGGAAGTCGCTTCGGAAAAGTTCTTATGTGTTGCAAGTTCGCGCCCCAGGAATACCTCGTCATTGTCACTGCCGAAGTTTACGGGACCGAGTTTTTCGGACATACCGTAAGAAACCACCATTTTTCTCGCGATACTTGTAGCTCGTTCGATATCGGAGGAGGCTCCGGTGCAGATATCGTCCAGGCAGAGTGCCTCAGCCGCTCTGCCGCCGAGGGTCATGGCGATGGTCTCAAACATTTCGGTTTTGGAGACATGGCTGTTATCGTCATCGCTCCGGGTAAGAGTATATCCGGCAGCCATACCACGTGGAATAATGGAGATATGCTGAACACTTTTCTGGGTGGGAAGAACTTTCGCAACCACCGCGTGTCCCGCTTCATGGTAAGCGGTGATCTTTTTGTCTTCATCCGTAACGATCCTCGAGGGCTTCTCCACGCCCATGACGACCTTGTAGAAGGCGTCCTCAATATCCTTCATGGTTATCTGCTCATTACCGCGTCTTGTTGCGATAATAGCACTCTCATTAAGGATATTTTTGAGTTCTGCCGGGGCAAAACCGGCGGTGTTACGTGCTATTGTCTTCAGATTTACGTCATCCGCAAGGGGTTTGTTGCGGGCATGAATCTTAAGAATAAGCTCTCTTGCACCCACGTCGGGAAGGTTTATTGTGATCTTCTTATCAAAACGACCGGGGCGGAGGAGTGCACTGTCCAGAACGTCCGGGCGGTTTGTTGCAGCCATGACTATTACGCCTTCGTTTTCTTCAAAACCGTCCATCTCCACCAGGAGCTGGTTCAGCGTCTGCTCTCTTTCGTCATGTCCGCCGCCGAGGCCTGCGCCGCGCTGTCTGCCCACGGCATCGATTTCGTCTATGAATACGATACAGGGAGCATTTTTCTTTGCCTGTTCGAAGGTATTACGGACTCTGGATGCACCTACACCGACGTAAAGTTCAACAAAGTCTGAACCTGAAATGGAAAAGAAGGGGACTCCGGCTTCGCCTGCGGTTGCCTTTGCAAGGTAGGTCTTACCCGTTCCCGGAGGGCCGACAAGCAGAATTCCTTTAGGAATGGTTGCGCCCATATCCTGGAATTCTTTCGGAGATTTAAGGAAGTCAACGACTTCTTCAAGTTCCTGCTTTTCTTCATCCGCACCGGCAACATCCGCATAGGTGATCTTGCTTTTGGAGGTGTCGTTAAGTTTAAGCCTTGCTCTGGAAAACGTCATTGCACGGGTGTCATTGGTCATCCGGCTCGTGAACATCATGACCATTATAACGCCTGCAGCAACGAGAAGTATCGTGGGAAGTATGGAAACCCAGACAGAGGTTTCCTTCGGCCTTATGAGATCATAATCCGTCAGAGTCTCTGAGTTTTCAAGATACTGGTCGATCTTTTCGAGGAAAAGAGCGGGACTGTACAGTTTGTAATCAAAACGGGAAACTCCGTCAATGGCTTCTTCGGGTACTACTTCGAATTCAAGGATGTAGTTATCAATCTTGAATTCCTTTACTTTATCGTTTTTAAAGTATTCGATGACTTTCTTGTAGGACATGTTTGTCTTTGACTGGCTGTTATACACCATGTATACCAGGGAAAGGACCATGCCGAAAGTTATCGCTATAAGAAGAATGTTTCTCCACTGGAATTTTTTCAAGTCCGTATTCACTCCTTATCAAAATCGACAATGCCGATGTAGGGCAGATTTCTGTATTTTTCGTCGTAATCCAAGCCGTAACCTACGACAAATTTATCTTCAATTTCAAAACCGCAGTAGTCCAGGTCCACCTTAGCCACTCTGCGTTCCGGTTTATTGAGCATTGCGCATATTTTCAGGGAACCGGGATTCCGGGTTTTAAGCATTTCAATTACTTTAGACAACGTATAGCCGCTGTCAAGAATGTCTTCGACTATGAGTATGTCATATTCCGAAATATTGATATCGAGGTCCTTAATGATCTTGACGTTACCTTTGGAGGTCGTTCCGGAGCCGTAGCTTGAGATTATCATGAAGTCTATGGCAAGAGGCAGGTCTTTGCAGGCTCTCATAAGGTCAGTGAGAAAAACCACGGATCCTTTGAGAATGGCAACCATCAGCAGTTTTCGGGGGCTTGCGGCATAGTCTTTCGTAATCTCTTTTCCGAGTTCTTCGACCCGTGATCTTATCTGCTCCTCGGTTATATAAACGGAAACATGCTCGCTCATACTTGATTTTACCTATCCTTTTTGATTATTATTCATTTTTAGTCGTAATTCTTGATATATACACAGATGTCAACCGGGTTTTTGCCGGGGGAAAAACTTTCCGTTGCTCCGTAACCTGCGACCCAGGCTATTTCATCCTCCGAGGTAATCAGAGGAATACTGTCTCTTCTGTCCGAAGGTATTTTGTCGTCTATCAGCAGTTTTTTAAGCAGCTTTTCCGGACGCTTGGGAAATCTGACCCTGTCTCCCGATTGTCTTTGGCGGACGTAAAGATGTGCTCCGGGTTTACAGGAAAAAACGTTTTTGCACGGGCAGTCGTTCCGGACCGGTCTCAGTGTGATCTCAAATCCGGACAAACAGACCGTTTCGTTAATTGTAATCCCAGTTTTTGGTATAATTATGACATCACGGGTAAGTTTATCGGGATTTATGAAAAAAATTCTGTCATAACCACGCACGGCGTAAGTATTTTCGCCTATAAGAACTCTGTCAGAAGTCTTTGCTTCAGTCACAAGCCGACAGAGATCCGCTGTCTGTAGGTATGTCAGATCAAAACCTGCGTCCCTTGCCGCAAGGCGGACAATTCTTGACAGAAGCGCAGGGGAGAGTTTCGATATCTGGGGCAACAGAAGTTCACGGTTGCAATCATGAAAAATTTTCAGAGCTTGTCCGCTGAGTTCATTTTCGTCGTTTGTTGCTGAGGTTATGAAACGAAGGAACGCGTCGTCCAATGACGGGTTGATCTGCCTGAGAACAGGAATTACCTGATTCCTTATCTTGTTACGGGAATATACGGACTCATCGTTGGTCTTGTCACAATAGAACGGTGTGCCAGTGACACGGCAATACCCGATTGTCTCATCCTTTGAACATCTCAGAAGGGGACGAACCACGTTGTCCTCACGTTTTGGGCTTATTCCTGTGGCACCGTTAAGGCCGCTGCCCCGGATCAGGTTAAGGAGTAGCGTCTCTGTATTGTCCGAGCCGTTGTGTGCGGTGACTATGTGGGTATAAGCGAGCCGGTGCCGTACAATATCAAAAAAAGCGTAGCGTATTTCCCGGGAAAAGTCTTCGCTGGACGCAGTTTTTCTCATCTTTTCCACATCAACGGACACTGAATGAAAACTTACGCCGTAATTCCGGCAGAATTCCCGCACCCCGGCTTCTTCGTCAGAGGCTTCGGGTCTTATACAGTGATTTACAAGGGCGACGGTAAAGGGAAAGTCAAACAGTTTCCTGTTTTCAATGAAAAACCGGAGCATTGCCATTGAATCAGAGCCTCCGGAGACCGCAAGAACAGCACCGGTGCAATCGTCAAAAAGACGCTCTCTGCCGATGAAATCCAGTACTTTTTTTTCAAAATCAGTCTTTGTTATCATATTTGGGCTTTACGTCAACAGCACGGAAGGAGGTATGGCTTCCGTCCCAATGTACCTGGATCTTTCCGGTCTGACCGTGTCTGTTTTTCGCGACGATTATTTCTCTCATATTTGAGTTCTCCGCATTGTCATCCTTGTTTATGAAAATAACAACGTCCGCATCCTGCTCAATAGAACCGGAATCTCTCAGGTCGGAGAGTCTGGGGGTCTTGTCCCCCTGTCTCTGCTCTATGCTACGGGACATCTGGCTGAGAACCAGAAGGGGAACATTGAGCTCTTTAGCCATTATTTTGAGGGAACGTGTAAGCGCGGATATCTGCTGAACCACGTTTTCTCTGGATGAAGAATCGGTCATCATAAGGCCCAGATAGTCGATTATGACAAGTCCGAGATTTTTCCTCTGACGGAGCTTGGACTTTACTTCGTTTACAGACACGTTTGCGGTGTCGGATAGAAAAAGCTTCGTATCCTTGAATTTCGGCCACATACTCTGAAGAGCCGACCAGTCATCTCTCGAGAGCTTTCCGGAACGCAGGACTTTACTGTCTATTGCAAGAACGTTGGAAATAACTCTTTGCGCAAGCTCCGAGTTGGACATTTCCAGAGAGAAAAAGACCACGTCTTTTTTCGGATTTTCCTTTGAGAATTTATAGCAGGGGAGTTCACCCCGGGCTACATTATAGGCGATATTCAGAGCGAGGGATGTTTTACCGACACCGGGGCGGGCGGCAAGGATGATCAGGTTCCCCTTATTCAGTCCACCTATGAAATCATCCAGGGAGGAAATTCCCGTTTTAAGCGATTCAAACTGTCCCGTAGTGTCGTGTTCAATATCGGAAAACCTTTTCATTTCCTCATGAACCACTTCGTTAAGGGGTCTGAGTTGCATCTGCTGACGGTCAATGGAAATGTCGAAAAATCTCTGCTGAGCCTTGTCCAGTACCCCCGAGAGATCCTCGTTGTTGTAGCACATCTCGGAAACTTCCCTGCAGGTATCGATTATGTTGCGCAGAGACGACTTTTCCCTGATTATTTTGGCATACTGTTCCATATTCCCGATCATGGAGGACGCCTCCGCGAGGGAAAGAAGGTATTCCTTGTCGGTAGATTCGTCGAAACTGTCCGCTTCTCTCATTTTCTCAATGAGCAGAACGGGCTCTATCGGCATGGACAGGTTGTACAGTTCCAGCATTGCGGAAAAAATCCTGCGGTGCCTCGGTACATAAAAATTATCGGGAGTCAGGAGTATAACGGCTCTTTCCATCTGCTGCGGGTCCAGCAGAACAGAGCCAAGCACCATCTGCTCGGCTTCGGCACTGTAAGGAACTTTCTGCTCGTATTCCATCACAAGAACCTCTCGGGGAAAAGTTTATTCGGGTATAACGTGAATTGAAATTTTTGCCGCAATCTCGGGGTAAAGCTTTATTTCCGCATTATATTCGCCGTAGGTTTTTATTGCGGAGGACAGCGCAATCTTCTTTTTGTCAATGGTCAGACCGTTGACCTTTTCAAGTTCGTCGGCTATTTCTTTTGAGGTTATTGCCCCAAAGAGCTTAGCTTCACTGCCTTTAGCCTTTATTGTAACGGAGATCTTTTCAAGTGCCTGCTTTTGTTCAAGCGCATGCTGACGTTCTTCGGCACGTTTTTTTTCTGCCGCCGCGTTCTGCATATTTGCCGCGTTCTTATTTGCCGCAGTGGCTTCCACGGCAAGTTTTTTCGGGAAAAGAAAATTTCTGGCATATCCGTCAGAAACCTTGACGGTCTGATTTTTCTTTCCTATGGTTTTTACGTCCTGAAGTAAGATAACTTCCATAACTATTCAATCCCTTTCATTAGAGAATATTCTGAGGTGAACGCTGTTCGCTGATGTACTCATCAATCGCATTGGTAAGTTTGATATAAGCTTCTTTTATGTGCACGTCCTTCAGCTGAGTACCCGCCATAGACTGATGTCCGCCACCGTTGAGTTTTTCCATTATAAGCTGCACATTGACCGATCCGAAGGACCGTGCCGAAATGTTTATAGAACCGTCTTTCATTTCATAAATGGTGAATGACGCCCTCACGTTTTCAATGTTGAGCATTTCATCCGCAGCCTGCGATGTCGCGATTTTAGCATTGCCCGGTATGTCGAAATCGCATACCGAAATCGCAAATATATCCCGGTATATTTCGGCATTTCTGATAATCTCGGTTCTTGCCTTATAGGTGGGCATATCAGTCTGGAACATGAGTTTTACGTTTGAAGTGCTTGCACCTTTTGACCTCAGGTAGGATGAGGCGTCGAATGTACAGGTTCCGGTTTTAACCGTGAAACTCTTTGTATCAAGATAAATGCCCGCCAGCAGTGCGTCAGCTTCAACGGAGGTGAGACTGCACCCTTCAATGTATTCCACAATTTCCGTTACCATTTCACAGGCCGAGGAAGCATACGGCTCGTGGAAAAACAGAGTTGCGTTCTGTATGAAATCCGCACTCTTCCGGTGGTGGTCTATAACGACTATTTCTTTCGCATGCTCCAGAAGTTCCGGCATTTCGGTATATATCGCGCGGTGGGTGTCTGTAACCACAAGCATGGTATCCAGTCCCGCCTTCATCAGAGCCTCTTCCTTAGTGATAAACATGTCGGAATACTTCGGTTTATCCCTCAGGGTATTGAAAAGGGATTCGGCAAGGTTTGTGTCCTCGTCAAGTACGATATATGTATTCTTCTTCCTGGATCTTGCCACTGCAGCCATGCCTATACATGAACCGAGACTGTCCATATCGGCATATTTATGCCCCATGATGATGACATTATCAACCTCTGAAAGAAGTTCATCAAACCTGGTGGCGGTTACTCTCGATTTGATCTTAGCTCGGCTGTCATTAAGTTTTGTGTATCCGCCGTAAAATTCAAGACCGCTGTTGCGGCTGATCGCCGCCTGATCTCCTCCGCGGCTGAGAGCCATATCGAGGGCTTCCCGGGCTGCACGTTCGTTGTCGGTAAGGCTTGCCCTTTCAAGTCCGATACCTATTGACAGAGTAGGAGGCAGTTCGGTGGAAAGATCAAGTTCCCGGACATTGTCGAGTATTTCAAATTTCCCGGACACAAATTCATCCAGGTGTGCGCTTTCAAAGACGAAAACAAATCTGTTCGAATCAATTTTTTTCAGTATTCCCGACGAGCCCTGAGCCCATTTGCCTATTTCATCGTCGATTTTTGCAAGGGCTACAGAACGGTCGCTTTCCTTTGTGTTCCGGAAAAGTTCATCGTAGTTGTCTATCAGTATGTAGCAGACCACGGGTCGTGACGCATCATAATCTTTACGGAGCTGTGCATAATCGGTGCGGTCGAAAAAGTAGATGACAAAAAGTTCCGTATCATTGAGGATACAGCTGTCAATATACGTTTTAAAACTCTTGTCCCCGACGTGAACATCCGAAATCTTCTCATTCAGCAGACCTTTTCCGATGTCATCGGTATTCTGCAGGTCGGAGGCAAATTCCTCTCCGAAAGCGTCACAGAAGCTTTCGCTGAACCACAGAACGTCCCTGGCTTTATTGCATACGATGATCGGAATAGGGAACTCTTCAAGACGTTTCAAAGACGTAAGATCCATCATGGAAACGGTGTTACGGAGTATTTTTTTTATGTTACGGCGCATTATCTGCGCATAGATCTCATAAAACAGTATAAAGCATCCGGAGCAGAAGAGAAAAATATTGCTCAGAAGTCCCGGGAAAAAAATCTGAAACAGAATCGAAAAGACGGCGAGAACGACATAGGCTATCCTCGCGGTGACTGCCGTTACGAGATATTTTCCACGCATACTCTATTCCTCCCTGTTCGTCATCTTTTTGCGGAGATTCAAAGCCGAATCAGCAATAAGTCCGATAAGTGAGAGTATTGAAATACCCAGAGGGCATATGATCGAAAAGATAATAAAAAAAGTTATAAGGGATTTTGTGGTCGGGAAAGGCCGTTTTCTTCTGTTAAGGAAAAACGCCATAAAAGCAAGGCCTGTGTACGCAAACAGAAAATAACCGATCAGGTAGAAGTTTATAGCAGCTGTTGCCGCCAAGCCGGTGGGAAGAACTACCGAACCGATAAACACAACCAGATATATAAGAAAAAACGGTCTGGTCAGATGCGTATCGGCGAATTTGCCGAGATACGAAAGATCCGCCCCGAACTTATTGCTCAGGACCGATCTTGTGATCCAGAATACGGCGACAGTTACCGCAAGCACAAGTATGACCAGAATAGCGGGAAGGGAAGAGACGAAGGTGTTGTAAATTGCCTGTGTCATCTGCGAAATTTTTCCATCTGTCAGGTCTTTGACTCCGGTTCCCGTCATATATATTTCAACAGCCTGATTCAACGGTTCCTTAACGGACTCGAACAGGGGTTTTACAGCGGACATAATATCGAATGAGCCGGTTGTGGTATAGGTGAAAGCGACGGTCACGCAGAAAACGACTACAGAAAAAACGGCAAGTGTCGTTATGATAATGTCTTTAAGTCTGTTTCCGTGTCTCAGTGCACATCCGATGATTATTCCGGTAATGAATCCGGGAAATGTGAGAATGACGGCAAGAAATATATCATTGATCAGCACGAAACCTATACCTGTTGCCGCAAGTAACGCTATGACGGAAGCCCAGGTTCCAGTTGAATCGATATAGCTTGCAATTGCCGCAAATATGCCGCAGGCAAGGGCAACGGGAAGCAGCAGAATCGGGAAAAACAACGCAATGCAGACAGCCGCTGTTGCAATGGCGGGAAATATAAAACAGTAGGCTTTTTTTGCCATGATCTTTCTCCTGTTGTAAGTCAGATATAAGTTATATCTGTAACAAATCCATTATACCAAAAAATCCCGTAAAAATAAATAGCTTTACGCAGATTGTCGTAAATATTTTAAGTTTTTTCGCAGTTTTGTCATTGAAAAAAACACATTATAGTGTTATTCTTGACTTACTCTGTTTTTTCAGGGAGATAAAAATGAGTGTTTTTGAAGTCGTTCTGATCGGTCTGGGACTGAGCATGGATGCCGTTGCCGTTTCGATGTCCAACGGCATGGTCTACAGGTCCATGAATAAAGCGGAATTCTTCGGAAGTCCCGTGTTTTTCGGAGCTTTTCAGGGGATAATGCCGTTGCTTGGGTACTATCTCGGAAGTCTCTTTGCCTCAGTGATAAACAAGTATGCCGGAGTAGTCACGTTGCTGATACTCGGTGCGATTGGCGGCAAAATGATTTATGACGGTATCAAAGAGGGACGGGAAAAGAAGGATGAAACCCCGGTTTCCGGGACGCTGAGCCTCAGTATGCTGTTGCTTCAGGCTGTTGCGACAAGTATTGATGCTTTTGCCGTAGGAGTAGGTTTTTCCGTGTCAGGTGTTGAAATATGGTCCTCTGTCCTGATAATTGCCGCAACTACATTTCTGTGCAGCCTTATTGCCCTTATAGTGGGAAGAAAATTCGGCGATATCCTCGGTAACAAGGCCCAGATCGCCGGCGGCGCGGTTCTTGTGATAATCGGTATAAAGTCGTTTCTTACCAGTATTTTTTAGTAACTATTTCAATAGGTGTTATTGTATGACGGTTGAGTTCCGGATTCCCTGCAAGGTCCGACTTGACCGTCGTTTTCTTTACAGGCAGACCTGTTTCTTCCGCAAATTTTTCAGTTCGCTCAATCGAATCGAGAATATCTTTTGCCGTTGTTTCATCGCCGAGGTTTGAATTGTTGATCAATCCCGTTGCTTTCAGACAGGAAGCTCTTTCGATTTCCCTGAGAAGCTGTGCCATATCGCTGTCATCGGAGGACAGGGGACGGAAAAAATTCACAACATACAGCATTTCGTATCCCTGATCGGCAATTCTGGCACTGTATCTTCCGAGAACCGTTGCTCCTGCTTCGTCTCCTCCGATGTCCCATATCGCAGTGCAATCCCTGGAAAAAACCTGATGGATCTCAGCCGGGAGGGAAGGTACATCAAGGTTTGTATTCGCATACACGGGGGCAAGGACCTTTATCCCGTGCTGTTCCATTTCGTCTTTGCTGTCAAGGGAACGGAAATACGGGTTTACTATATCTGCATCTATAAGGATCACCGGTTTTGTGTCTTCTCCGGATCTTTCCAGAGCCATGTTTACCGCGACATTGCTTTTGCCGCTTCCGTAGTGTCCGGTTATAATGATGTGCTTCATGTTTCTCCTCAGTAAATTTAGTATTAGACCCTCCCCGTCAGGCTTTCCGTCTGACCGGAGAGGGCATTTTTCATACTTTCAGGCTTTGCGGTACAGGGACGGTCGGATCGAGGGGAAGAATGGTGTACCCCTTTGCCACAAGTCCTTCAATGATTCTGGGAAGAGCTTCAACCGTTGTGCCCTTTGTTCCGGTGTCGTGCATCAGAATCACTGCGGGGCTTCGGAGGGTTCCGTTGCCTTTATAGACACGGTTCATAACATTTTTCACTATCTGATCCGAAGACAAACCCTTACTTGAAGATGCGTCTCCGCTGTCTACATTCCAGTCGCAGTAGATCAGTCCCATTTCTTTCACCTGAGGAATGGCGACGGGAATCACGTCTTCCGCATTGCGGATAGTCGCATCAGACCCACCGGGAAAACGGAAAAAAGTCGGGAGAACTCCGGTATTCTCAAGTATTTCGGTCTGAAGCTTCTGAATATCAAGCAACAGAAAGTCCGCCCTGTCTTCAGCCGTCTGTCCGTCCATTATCTTGTAAAGAGTGTCCCAGTCATGGGAATAGGTGTGATTGCCTATAGTGTGTCCTTCACTTACGATACGGCGGTATTTTGCGGCATTGTTCTTTTTCCAGTTTGGGAAAAAAGTAGCCTTTACGCCGTATTCGTTGAGAATATCAAGGATCGTGTCGGTGTATTTGGATACACCATCATCAAACGTCAGGAAAGCGTACTTTCCGCCCTCTGTGTATTGGGATGTGTGGGACTCCGATCCGTCGGATTCCGCTATCTGCTTCTGGAGTTCTATGATCTGTTTTGTAAGAGCAGTATTTGTCTGTCTCAGAGCTTCGAGCTGTTCCTCCAGGCGCTGAGCTTTGACCGTAAGAGACTGAACCGTGCCTTCAGCGGATTCGAGAGCGTCAAGCTGAGCCTGCAGGGCTGCGGCTTTTTCCTCGTTCTGTCTGTACAGAGACTGAAGTTCCGAATAATCCTGAAGTTTTTGATCCAACTCCGTCTGAAGTCTGCCTGACTGCTGTTTTACTGAGTCAAGCTGCTCTCCTATGGAATCTATCTGCTGTCTGAAGGCTGAATTGTCCTCTTTCAGTTGTCTGAGCTGAATAAAAGAAAAAACAGAAAATGCAGCTGCTACGATAAAAAGTACCGCGAATACCGCCGAAACGATACGCATCAGTTTCAGTTTTGCGTGCAGACGACCCTTCTTCTTTTCTTCCAAAATGATTCACTCCTTCCGGAATCAATAAGCTTTGCCCCAGAGAACCATATGCTTTGCCGGTCTGCCGCAATAGGGACAGGTGTCGGTTATATGCTCCTGGTGCAGAGGGATACAGCGTGAGCCAACGCCGTAGTTTTCCTTGACACCTTTCTCGCAGGCTTCATCTCCGCACCACATCATCTTGATGAAACCGTTTCCGGCAGAGGTTACTTTCCTGAGTTCGTCAAGGTCGTGTACGGTAAAGGTCTTCTTTTCTCTGTCTGCAAGGGCTTTGTCGTACATATCTTTCTGTATCTTTTCAAGTGTCTGAGCAACCGTTCCGGCAATGCCGTCCAGGCTTACGGACAGCTTCTCTCCGTCAGTGCGGCACACGATCACGCAGGAGTTGTTTTCAATATCCCTCGGACCGATCTCTATTCTCATGGGAACGCCGCGCATTTCGTATTCGGAGAACTTCCAGCCGGGGGACTGTTCGGTGTCGTCAAGCTTCACCCTGACTCCGGCATCGGCAAGTATCTTCTTTATCTCCGCACATTTTTCAAGAACACCGGGCTTATGCATCGCAACGGGCACAATAACCGCCTGTATGGGCGCAATTCTCGGGGGTAGTTTGAGTCCGCTGTCATCGCCGTGAACCATGATCACCGCACCGATAAGTCTTGTCGTCACGCCCCAGGACGTCTGGAAAACATGGCAGAGCTGGTTGTTTTTGTCCGTATACTGAATGCCGAAGGCTTTAGCAAAGCCGTCTCCGAAATAATGTGAAGTTCCCGCCTGAAGAGCCACGCCGTCGTGCATGAGGGCTTCAATGGCATATGTTGCTTCCGCGCCGGCGAATTTATCGCTTTCGGTCTTTCTTCCTTTGATGACGGGCATAGCAAGATAGTTTTCGCAGAAATCGGCATAAACGCCGAGCATGCGTTCGGTTTCTTCAATTGCTTCCTGCGCCGTTGCGTGTATGGTATGACCTTCCTGCCAGAGGAATTCTCTTGAACGCAGGAACGGGCGGGTCGTTTTCTCCCAGCGGACAACGGAACACCACTGATTGAGCAGCTGCGGGAGGTCTCTGTAAGAATGAACTATATGAGAGTAGTATTCACAGAACAGCGTTTCGGAAGTGGGACGAACGCAGAGACGTTCCGCAAGGGGCTCGCTTCCTCCGTGAGTGACCCATGCCACTTCGGGGGCAAAGCCCTCAACGTGATCCTTTTCCTTCTGGAGAAGGCTTTCGGGGATGAACATGGGCATATAAACGTTTGAATGCCCCGTAGCCTTGAACATTGCGTCAAGATTTTTCTGGATATTCTCCCAGATGGCGTAGCTGTAGGGCTGCAGTACAACGCAACCTTTGACCGAAGAGTAATCAACAAGCTCCGCTTTGGTTACGATATCAGTATACCATTTGGCAAAGTCCTCATTCATAGAGGTAATCGCCTTGACCATTTTTTCTGCCATAAAATTCAGTTTCCGTCCTTTAAGTTTTTCCTTATTCAAACTATATTATAATACAAGACGCGCATTTTGTCAATGACAAATCTTCATATTTTTTGGATACGATCTTGCTCTGTTTCGTTATATTATAAGTAGGTGTAAAAACGTAAAAATCAATTCCTGAAAATTTTTAATAAATTGTTTGAATTATTGTTTCTATTTTTAGTGCATTATTTGTTGAAAATTTACGTTTTCTTTGTTATACTTGTAGCAACACTATAAATCTGACTGTCTTCTGACGGAGGTTAAACAATGGAAAAAGTGTGCAAAACCGGCATTTGTGTGCTGTTGGCGCTTTGCTCCTGCCTTATTCTTTTTGCGTGCCAGGGCAACACCGGTTTGTCTGAACTTAACACCGAATGGAGAACGGACACGTATTCCCGCGGCAAGGAACCTGTGCGTTCGGCGGATATGATCTCATATCCCGACTATGCCAGCGCTCTTGCGGCGGATAAGAAGTCCTCTCCTTACTATCTGAGCCTGAACGGGACCTGGGATTTTGCGTTTACGGCAAATCACAATTCCGTTCCCTCAAACTTCATGAAGTCCAACTTCGTGTATCCCGATGAAAACACGAAGGGCAACACTTCTTCCAAAACGGAGATACTTTACTGGGATACCATAACCGTTCCCTCCAACTGGGAGCTTTCCGGTTACGGTAAACCGTCCTATTCGAAGGCTGCATATGCCTGGGATCCCTCAGTAAAACCCGTCACCGTTCCCGAGATAGACAACGAGATCGGTCTGTACCGGAGAGTTGTGGATATTCCCTCTGACTGGTCCGGCAGGGAGATTTATATTTCCTTTGACGGCGTAGCTTCAGGATGTTATGTTTACGTCAACGGTGCTCTTGCCGGTTACGGAGAGGACAGCTATGCGACCAAGACTTTCCGGATTACCGACTATGTGAAACCCGGGCAGTCCGCTCTTGTTGCCGTGAAAGTTTACAAATATACGTATTCATCATGGCTCGAAGCTCAGGATTCCATAAAGCTCGGCGGCATTTTCGGAGATGTTTACCTGACCTCCGAACCCAAGACTTTTGTCAAAGATATTTCCGTTGCCGTTACCTTCGATGAGGATTACAACAATGCAACCCTGAAAATTGATGCCGACGTTGCAACCGTATCCGATTCAAACTCCGGATACAGTGCTGAGGTCGCCGTTGTCGGTCAGGACGGTCAGACTTACATCAGTAACAGAAAACTCGGCAAGGATCTTAAATTCACTTCAAACAAGCAGGGTGCAACGTACTACCTTTCTTCCGCCGGAGAACGTTTTACCGTTACGTCGCCCCGTAAATGGTCTGCCGAAGATCCGTTCCTGTATACTGTCGTCGTCACTCTTAAAAACAGCAGTGGGGACGTCGTGGATGTGGCGAGTACCAGATTCGGAATGGTCTCCTCCGGATTCTATGTAGACGGAAACGGAAATCAGCGTTTCCACGTCAACGGACAGCCGGTCAAACTCAAGGGCGTTCTTTATTACGAATTCAGCCCCGAAACCGGACTTGCGGTTTCCCGTGAGCAGAAGATCAGCGATATTAAGCAGATGAAACAGCTTAACGTAAACGCCGTCCGTTCACCCGGCATCCCGTTCAGCAACGATTTTCTTCAGCTGTGCGAGGAGTACGGTCTGTATGTAATATCCGATATAAACCTTGAGTCTGAGCCGTATGCGGATAAGGAAGAACTGTCACTCCCTGCCAGCCAGTCCATATGGCAGTCAATAGCCATCGACAGACTTCTCAACGTGGTCGACCGCGACTGCAACAGAGCGTGCATCGTCATGTGGGCGATCGGACATCAGTCCGGAACCGGAACGACCTTCCGCGATTTGCGTAACTACCTTATAAATAACCTTGATGACAGACTTATAGTCTATGACGGTGACAAGACCTATTCCGATATTTCCGTCGGTGTTGACTGGTCCTTCAGCAAACTTACCGAAGAGATCGGAAATGTAGGCAAGAAACCCGTACTTCTTGAGTTCTCCGATATTGCGTACCTCAACGGTGCGGGGGATCTGTCCACATATATGGACATTATCGATTCCACAGACTGCCTTATGGGCGGATTCTTCGGCTACTGGGCTGACAAAGCTCTTTTCTGGCCTGTCGACAGCGACAATGCTTCTAAAATACTGAAGCAGACACCGTACGCTGCTGATCCATCCGCATATCAGCTTACCTATTCCGGCGATTGGGGAGAGAAGATCTCTGATTCCACAAAAGGCCTTACCGGAATTCTCACTGCGGACAGAAAGACTCAGCCTGAAGCAGGGGAGTACAGATCTGTCTTCTCACCCATAAAAATAAAAGCCGAAGATCTTAAGAACGGTAAGTTCACTCTTACAAATGAAAACAGCTTCATAAATTATGAAGACAATTATACCCTCAGCTATGAAATATTCCGTAACCATACCGGGATATCTTCCGGAAAGGTGACGGGCATAGTTGCCGCTCCCGGTCAGTCCGCTTCCTTTGATGTGGATTACGGCACCCTTGATATTGAGAATAATGAGTATTTCATAAACTTCACCATAACCTCCTCCAAGGGCGGAAATGAAACCGTATGCACGGTCCAGTTTGAAATTACCGGACACGAAAGCATGCCCGACAGCAACGGCGCGGACACCGATCACGGTTCCGACCTTACCCTGAGAATAGTGGAAAAGCCCCAGCTGTACGCGACTGCTCTGGATATGTATCTTGGCAGATTCTATGTCACCAATAATTCGGACATAAACTTCAACAGAATGTTCGACTGCACCTATGAGCTCTATGAGATCAACAATTTCTGGTCTGTGCCCCGTTCGGTGCTTATAGCAAACGGTACGGTGAATCTCAATGCTCCGGCACACACCCAGTATTCCGAGCAGAGATTCAAGTACACCACAGCCCAGAAAGCTGTAGAAAACGGTACTTATTTCTTCGTTATCCGGATGACACTGAAAGAGGATATAAACGAAGAGTTCAAAGCCGGCTATTCCCTTGAGTGGGTGTTTGATCAGGAAGCGCTCGGAGCTCCCATTCCCTTTGAGATAGACAAGAGCAGAACTCCGAAGGCTGTACTCGATGCCGACGGTAATCCCGTTCTTGATGAAAACGGAACGCCTGTGATCGAGGGCGGAGATCCGGAACTCGATGCATCCATTCCGTCCGCATATCAGCCTGATCCCGATTACACCGAGTACAATCCGTATACTACCATATCCAACGATGATGTTACGGTTGTCATCGACAATACCACCGGTCTTATAACGAAATTCACGTATAAGGGACAGAATGTTCTGTACTCCAACGGTCCCCAGTTCAGCACATTCAGAACTCCCACCGGCGGTGATCTCAGTTCCGAGGTTTCCGATAAGGAAAATGTTTCTCTTCTGAAGGCAGCTGCGGCGGCGAATCTGTCGGCTCCTGTGTCAGTCAGAAAGATTTCCGATAATCATTACCGTGTCTCTGTAAGCTATAAGAGGACCGATTCGGATTATGCAAACCTTGCCATAGCCGCACATACCACCGAATATACCGTAACTTATGACATTTTCGGCGACGGCGAGATAGTTGTCGGATTTGCGTACGATCCGTCTCTGTACGACGGTATCCCGATGCAGGTCGCAAACATTCTCACCCTCAGCAGAGATTTTGATAAGGTTTCCTGGTACGGCAGAGGCCCCGGTGAAAGCTATGCGGACAGAGCGGGCGATAATGTCATCGGACTTTACAAGGATATTAAAGTCTACGATATGACAGAGGACTATCTGTACTATTCCGGAAACGGAGACAGAACCGATGTCAGATGGCTCGAAATTTCCTCAACCTCCGGACTGAAGCTCCTTATTTCCAGCGATACCTCAAATTTCGCGTTCAATGCTTCCAAAGTTGCGCCCGGAACGTCCGCGGCATATACGAGAAATGTGCTCAGGGAAATGGGTCTGACTTATATTTCAGTTATTGCCGATCAGCGAGGCGTTTCTGCGGGAGATATAGGCGATTCTCAGCATTATACGGAGAAGACCATAATAGAACCCGGAAAGACCTGTGTGTTCAGTTACAGACTGACTCCCTACACCGAGGGCGATGCCGACAGTATCGCATCCACCTCTCTCAGTGTAGAACCTGCAAAGAAGGTTGAGAACAGAGTTTCTTCCGGCGTATACGCAATAGTCTCCATAAATAACCCCGATTCTTTCCTGTCCCTTTCCGATGACGGTCTTGCACTTATCGGAGGTCTCGGTACCGAGGACCAGATGTGGACTCAGAAAACCGACTCCGAGATATTCCAGCGTGATCTGTTCCAGCTTTACAATGTCGGACGTGATTTGTATCTGACCCCTGTTTCCACGAGTGCTTCTTACCGTAAGTACGTCGAAATAGGTCTCGGCAAATACAAGGGCAACTCCGCATGGCAGAGTTTCTTTATTGACAGGGATTTCAAGAATCTTGTGGGAAATACCTTCTCTCTGTCTCTTCAGACCGTAAATGAAAAACTCGGTTCAAGAACTGTTCTCAAGGCGATCTCGGGCGAAGCATCCGCTTGCTGGGAGTTCGTTCCCGCAAAGGATACTGGATACTTCTTCCTTCGTAATAAAGCTACTGGCTATTACCTGACTCCCGTAGAGGCTTTGAGCTACAGAAATGCAAAGCTTGAAGAAATGGCGGATAAACTCCGTAATTATGTGACTACAGACTGGAATTCTCTCAGTGCCCTGGATGCAAAGAGACCCTCTGAGTCTGCACGTAACTGGGCAAAAACCTATAATTCCGTTACCGCGTGGACTCTTCTTCCCGATGACTCCCAGCGCTGGAGTTTCAAGAAGATTTCCGGTGATGAGTATGTGATCACTAACCGTGATTCCGGTCTTGCTCTGACCCTTGACGGTACTGAGCTTTCCTATACAGAGTCTGACGGCAGCGATTCTCAGACCTGGAGAATAATTGAGTCCGACGGTCTTTACAGCTTTGTGAATAAATCCAACGGTTATGCACTGACCGAAAAGCTGACCCTCATACCCATGACTCAGGATGAGATTAACGAGAACCGTATAACGGATGTTTCCAAAGCATTCTGGAAGGTGTACAGTGTTACTGTCTCCGAGTGGAGCGGCGCCGCCTCTCAGAAATGGTCGGTCAAGTCTGAATCTGACCTTGAGGTAAAAATCGAGGCAGGGGAGACCTGGTTTGCCGAACCCGCGAAAGAATGATTCAGAAGACCCGTCTGCAAAGACGGGTCTTTCTCTTGAAATAATTCGTTTATTTTCGACAAATTTGTGTAATCCCTTGAAAAATCAAGCAGTTTGATGTATTATAATGAGTAAACATAATTGTGTTAATAAGGAGCGCCTATGGTCAATTCAAACCCCGAATATAAGTTCAAATGTGAAGGACTGACGTTCGATGATGTTCTGCTCGTTCCCGCAAAATCCGAGATCATTCCAAGAGAAGTCGATCTTTCCACAAAGCTTACAAAAACAATAAAGCTTAATGTTCCGCTGATGTCCGCGGCAATGGACACTGTTACAGAGTGTAATATGGCTATTGCAATGGCTCGCGCCGGCGGCATAGGAATCATTCACAAGAATATGTCCATTGAGGCTCAGGCGGAAGAAGTTGACAAGGTTAAGAGAAGTGAAAACGGCGTTATAGTCAATCCTTTTTATCTTGCACCCGATAATTCCGTCCGGGAAGCAAATGAACTTATGCGCAAATACAAGATAAGCGGTGTTCCGATCTGCCAGGGGCGCAAACTTGTAGGTATTCTTACCAACCGAGACCTCAGGTTCGTTTCCTCCTATGATATTCCCATCAAGGACGTAATGACAAAGGATCACCTCATTACAGGTCCTGAAGGTACAACGCTTGCCGAGGCTCAGGAAATACTTAAACGTTACAAGATTGAAAAACTGCCTATAGTTGATAAGGATTTCAATCTTAAAGGACTTATAACCATAAAAGATATTGAGAAGGCAGTCCGTTACCCCAACAGTGCCAGGGACTCCGCCGGCAGACTTCTCTGCGGTGCGGCAGTCGGTGCCACTGCGGATCTGATTGAACGCGCATCGGCACTTGTTGCCCAGGGGGTCGACGTTCTCTCTGTTGACTCAGCTCACGGACATTCAATGAATATCTATAACGCCGTTAAAAAACTTAAGGCAGCGTTCCCCTCCATACCGGTCATAGCCGGAAACATCTCCACCGCAGAGGCTGCGGAATTCCTTATGGATGCGGGTGCCGACTGTCTTAAGGTCGGTATGGGTCCCGGTTCAATATGCACTACCCGTGTTATTGCCGGTATAGGTGTTCCTCAGATCACTGCCGTATACGATATAGCGTGCGTCGCAGAAAAACACGGTATTCCCGTTATTGCTGACGGCGGCATTAAGTACAGCGGCGACCTGACTAAGGCCATAGCCGCAGGTGCCGATGTCGTAATGATAGGATCTTTGTTTGCCGGATGCGAGGAAAGCCCCGGAGAAAGTGAGATCTATCAGGGAAGACAGTTTAAGGTTTACCGCGGAATGGGCTCTCTTGCCGCAATGAAAGACGGCTCCAAGGACAGATATTTCCAGGAAGGCGCGTCCAAACTCGTTCCCGAAGGTGTTGAGGGACGTGTACCTTACAAGGGTGAGGTTGCGGATACGGTATTCCAGCTTCTGGGCGGTCTTCGTTCAGGTATGGGATACTGCGGAACAAAGAGCATTCGTGAACTTCAGGAGAACGGCAGATTTATCCGTATAACCGGCGCCGGTCTCAGAGAAAGCCACCCCCACGATATTTACATCACCAAGGAAGCTCCCAACTACTCCGGTAGCGTAAACTGAAAAAAGATAAGCGGAACGCATAGCGTTCCGCTTTTTTGTTTACACCATCCCGGATGATCCCATACTGTCGGATATTGTATTGTCGTATACTTGCATATCGGTGCTTTCCGTCGGCTTCTCTGTCGGGTGCTGTTCCGACTGTTTGACTCTGTCAATCAGATACCATCCGAATATCGCTATAACGGCAATAATTATCCACACAAACAGTCGTCGTTCCGATCTGTCTTTGAAAGTCATTTTCGTCTCCGTTTCATATTCAGTTCCGGGAGCACTTTTCTGCATCTATGGCAAGCACAAACATCAAAGCCCCCAACGCATCCCTGTCAGATACTACATCGATGATATATGTATCCGTCCAGTTCCAGAGTTCTTTTGAAACTGCAGCAACAGTTTGTCCGCCGCAGTCGTATATTGTGTAATCCCATTCCAACCAGTTACCGTCAATATGCCAACCGTTGAAATCAATATTGTACCGGGGCTTGAAAAATGTGAATTCTTTGCTGATCTGCCCCATATAACGGTCCCCGATGTAAATTTCGAATTTCGGCAAAAAAGTAAACACCCGCTCTTTTACGGTTCCTACTTCATTTCCTGACTGATCATATATTTTTAGACAGTGTCCCCAGGACAGTTGTCCCTTGACCGTGTAGGCTATGCTTCCGTCTTCATGGTAAATGTCATAGCTGTCAAACCAGGAAAAAAATCTCTGTTTAAAAAGAAGTTTCATTCATTTCTCCGGAAAATCAGTTGTTTTTTATATAAAAAGTCTGTTTCGGTCCGGTGTCTCTCATAAGGGTATCAGGACTTCTGAATCGGAACAGGTAAAGGAAAGTATCATAAAGATCACCGATACATCCCCCTACATGAAGTCCGAGCATGACGAAAGCATAGATTTTATCCCAGGGGCCGGTCATCAGAAGCGCCGGAATAAGGAATACGGGAATAAAAACCGCAAACGGGGCAAGAAGCGCAATCAGCGCCGCATTGCGGTAAACGTAAATATCGGGGACTCCGCAATATGCCACACTCAAAGTAAATCCGAAGGTCAGTTTCCGATGCGTAAGCATTTTATATGCCGCACCGTGTGTAAGCTCATGCAGTACTATGTATGAAAAAGCAACTATTACCAATAATATGTTGCGGCTAAGACTGTATTGACCGAAAAAGTCCACAGGCTTGATTATCAGCCAGGCAGGTACGACTATTATCACCGCTATAAGTAAGGCAATAATATTCATTACTATTCCTACTTTGATATTTTTTGCATCAATCTCATATGCCGGGGAATAACCTTCCGGTAGTTCTGTTTCAAATGTTCTTTTCATATGTGCTCCTGTACTGTGGCGAATCCTATAAAATTCGTCCCGCTATTGATATTTCTTCTCTGTTATTATATATCAGAAGCCTGTTTTTGTCAAGGGGGCTTATAAACCTGAAAAGCTTTGTTATTACAACGCAATAACAAAGCTTATTCAACACGGTATTGAAATTTCTTACAGACCCGGACAGCTCCGGAGATTTCGCTTTCGGATTATTATCCGGTTATGTGTGCTCAGCAAATATATTACCGATATGATCGCAATATACGACCATATCGGTATCTCTGGTCGGAGTAGGGAGGCTCGAACTCCCGGCCTCAACATCCCAAATGTCGCGCGCTACCAACTGCGCTATACCCCGATGGATTAAATTCAGAAAAATAAAAGCCCAACAGGGCAGTTGGGCTTTACTGGTGGACCTGGTGGGGATCGAACCCATGACCTCTGCGTTGCGAACGCAGCGCTCTCCCAGCTGAGCTACAAGCCCGTTTGACATCGACACAGTCGACGCCACATATTATACACCACGCCGGAATATTTGTCAAGGGCTTTAATAAAAATTTTAAAATTTGGGCTCAGACTATGAGTTCAACACCGCTCCTAAAATTTTTCACACTGACGCAATTGTTGGTACCGCCGAATTCTCCGTCAAGAGTCCAGGAGACCGGTTCAATCGTTCTGATCTTAATTTCGGAAGTTTTATCAAAAATTATCAGGGGATCATCATATGTTTTGGAATTGATTGCCACGAGTATCCGTGTGAGCTCGGAGGGAAGTTTCGGAGCTTTTATCAGGATAACCTCAAATAAACCGTCATTGAGATCCACAAGATCTTTTCTGATATTGATAACTCCTCCCAAGGATACAGAATTGGTGATTGCGCCGAAAAGTATGTCTTCTGAATACAGATTCCCGTTGAATTCCGCTTCAATGTGTATGGGCCGTATATTGGGAATGGTTTTCATTCCTTCAAGAATATATGCAAGGTGTCCGAGGGCATTTTTCACTTGTTGCGGTGCAGAATAGGAGGCTGAAGCAAACGCGCCGAAGGACGCTGTATACGTAAAAAATCCCGATCTGCCATCACCTTCGAACAAACCTACGTCAATGCTTCTCGGTTCATTTCCGAGTATAGTTTCTGTTGCCGCCGGTATGGATAGGGGAATTCCGAAGTTGTTGGCAAAATCGTTAGTGCTTCCGCAGGGTATATATCCGATAGGCTTCTTTTCCGGACATTGCATCATTCCGCTGACAACCTCGTTTAAGGTTCCGTCACCTCCGCAACAAATCACAGCGTCATAATCACATGACTTTTCTATTGCAAGACGGGTGGCATCTCCGCGGCAAGATGTGGTTCTTACCGTAATATCGTTATTTCTCTTTGAAAATCTGTCAACAATGTCAAAGATCCCGTTTCTGGCTTTCATTTTCCCCGAAACCGGATTTACTATAAGCAAAACCTTAGAATTTTCCATTGTTTTCCCCTCCCAAACAAAAGTATAACACAATCCCGGAGAATAGTCAAGCCAAATTCAGGAAGATTTTTAAGTTTTGATTGACAAAAAGCGGCGGGGGTGGTATAATACGCTTGACGAACCTTTCTGCAAAAGGTTCGGGGCTTCGCCCCATGTGCGCGTTGCGCACGTCAAGCTATTGACGGCGTCGTAAAAATGCCCTTGCAGGCGGTTTCGCTGATTATTGCCTGAATACTTTAATTTTCAAGGCTTATTGATTTCTCAACCTGATTTGGGTTTTTGTATTATCGGAGTTTTACATGAATACAGTGAAAACAGTCAGAAATATTGCCTTCGGCGGAGTAACTGCTGCGGCTTCTGTCGCCCTTTTGTTTCTCGGCGGGGTGGCGGATATAGCAATGTATGTTGCGCCTCTTGCAGCCGGGGCGCTGATGATAGCTCTTGTGTATGAATCCGGCCGGGCGACCGCTGTTACCTCATACGCGGCGACGTGTCTGCTTGCTATGCTTCTGGTTACATCAAAAGAAGTTGTGTTTCTCTATGTATTTTTTGCGGGATATTATGGAATTGTCAAACCGTACTTCGACCGCATAAAGCCCCATTGGCTGTCGTTTGCGGTAAAAGTTCTTTATTTCAATGCGGCTATGGCTGCGGCATATGCATTGCTTCTGCTGGTTATCGCACCTCCGGAACTGGTTTCTGAGTTCGCGGAAAACGGGATAGGGTACGCTCTTACGCTCCTTGCCCTGGGCAACCTGATATTCATCATTTATGATGTGCTTCTGCGGTTTGCACTTGTCTTTTATGTGAAAAAGCTCCGTCCCAAACTCGGGCTGAAATAGGTGAGGAAAATGATTACGATTCTTTCAAAGATTTTTATTAAAGATAAGGACTATTCCTCCGAAACCGCCCGTAAGGGATACGGCATGCTTTGCGGCGCAGTGGGTATATTCCTGAATATCGTCCTGTTTTTGATCAAATTCATCGCCGGAACAATATCGTCGTCGATTGCAGTTACGGCAGACGCTTTTAACAACCTTTCCGATGCAGGATCGTCCATAGTTACACTTGTGGGCTTCAGGATGGCAGGGCAGAAGCCCGATCATGAGCATCCGTTCGGACACGGGAGGTTTGAGTACATATCGGGACTGATTGTTGCATTTCTGATCATTCTTATGGGTTTTGAGCTGGGAAGATCCTCCGTGGCGAAGATAATTTCACCCGAACCGACTCATTTCAGTATCCTGACCTGCTGTATACTCGTTATCTCTATTGCCGTTAAAGCTTATATGGCGTTTTATAACCGTGCCATAGGGAAAAAAATTGATTCCACGGCAATGAGAGTGGTATCCGCTGACAGCCTCAATGACTGCATTGCCACTGCTGTAGTTCTTGCCTGTACTCTCGTGGACAGTTTTTTTCACATCGAAATTGACGGATGGTGCGGTGTTGCCGTTGCGATATTCATTCTCGTTTCCGGAGTCAAAGCGGCAAAGGAGACAATCAGCCCGCTTCTGGGGGAACCGGCTCCGAAGGAGTTTGTTTCCGCAGTGGCTGATACGGTTCTTGCACACGATCAGATAAGGGGCATTCACGACCTCATAGTTCACAGTTACGGACCCGGCAGACGCATGATTTCTCTTCACGCTGAGGTTTCGGTGAACAGCGACTTGCTTCAGATACACGATACCGTTGATAATATTGAGCGTGAATTACAGCAAAAGCTCGGTTGTATTGCCGTGATACATATCGACCCGGTGTCGGATGAGGACGAATCCACAGTCGCTCTCAGGGGTAAGGTTGCGGATATAGTCGAGGGACTGGACAAACGCCTGACAATGCATGATTTCCGGGTCGTTGCCGGACCAACCCATACCAACGTCATTTTTGACGTTGTCGTGCCCTATGATTTCAGCCTCAGCGATGAACAGCTGAAAAACAGACTTCAGGTGTCCGTTTCGGGTATAGACCCGTCGTACTATACCGTGGTAAATATCGACAGACCTTATAACTGACGGAGGTTTATATGCCGAAAAGTCCCAATCAGAAGCTGAAGATACTGTACCTGCTGGATATCCTCCGTCAGAAAACGGATCCCGAACATTTTCTTGATGCGCAGGGACTTATTGACGAGCTGGCCCGCCACGGTGTGGTGGCAGAGCGTAAAAGTCTTTATGATGATATAGAATGTCTGAGGCTGTACGGTGCGGATATCGTGCTTGTAAGGAATAAGGGGTATTTCCTTGCACAGCAGGATTTTGAACTTCCCGAACTGAAGCTTCTTGTGGATGCGGTTCAGTCCTCCCGGTTCATAACCCGTAAAAAGAGCGCCGAACTGATAAAAAAACTTGAAGGACTTGCCAATATATACGATTCAAAAAAACTTCAGCGGCAGGTATACGTTGCAAACCGTGTCAAGACGATGAATGAGAGTATATATTATTCCGTGGATGGGATTCATACGGCTATCAGTAACGATCAGCAGATAGAATTCAGGTACTTCGACTGGGACGAAAACAAAAACCGGAAGCTGAGACATAACGGCAAAACATACCGTATCAGTCCATGGGCACTGGCATGGAACAGCGAAAATTATTATCTTGTCGGGTATGACTCCGAAGAGGAAAAAATAAAGCATTTCCGTGTGGATAAGATGCTCAACATCACGTTGACTGAGCATAAAAGGGACGGCCGGGAGCTTTTCCGCAACTTTGATATTGCCTCATATTCATCGAAAATGTTCAGCATGTATGACGGGCAGGAACAGACGGTCACTTTGTCCTGCGCTAACAGAACGGCGGGAATAATTATTGACCGTTTCGGACAGGATGTGACGTTTTTCAGGGAAAATGAGGGACGCTTCCGTGTTAATGTCAAGGTCGCGGTCAGCAGTTTTTTCCTTACCTGGCTGATGAATTTCGGCAGGGATATAGAAATCGTGTCTCCGGACAGCGTACGACGTGAAATGATTGATTTTATCCGGAAAACAGGAGAGATTTATAAGGCAAATGATATTAACTTCTGAACAATTTGTGAAAGCCTATTGCAAATCAGACAGAAATGTGGTATAATCATTCGGCGTGTGAACAGGCACGCTGATAACGGGGTGTAGCGCAGATGGTAGCGCGCTTGGTTCGGGACCAAGAGGTCGTGGGTTCAAATCCCGTCACTCCGACCATATCGAGTGTTCATAACAGACCTTACGGGTTTGGTATGGACACTCGATTGTTTTTTTGCCTGAAATACTGTTTTTGCTATTGCCGTGCAGGTTCTCCGCACGGCTTTTTCTTTTGGAATAAGCGGTGAGAATCGGCGTTTCACTGTGTTGGTATAGTTCGGTGCGCTCTGCTCTCGCTTACGCCGTCTGCGCCCCGTTCACATACCGGATTGCCACGCCCTGTCTTGTCTCCATCAGAACCGGAGTCTTTTGCACATACGGGACATCAATCACGCCGACAAACCGATAATGGATCACAATCTTCTGCGTTCGGTTCTTGCCTCTGCCCTGTAAAGCGTGAATGGCAATGCGCTCAACCAATTCGTGAAGCACGGTCGGGGTCAGCGTCTCCATCTGCATGAAGGAACGGATGGCTCGGAGAAAGCCGTCTTTTGCTGTCTGCATACCGGACAGGCGATTCAGACGCTCGGTATAATCGAAAATCTGCTTCTTCAGTTCCGCTTTTTCTTCCTCGTACTTTTTGGAAAGCTGCATGAACCATTCGTCGTTGACCTTTCCGTTGACATTGTCCTCATAAACACGCTCGTACAGTTTCAGAACCTCGGCATTGCGGGATTGGGCAGCGGCAAGACCGGTTTCCAACCGTTTTTGCTCCGCCATCATATCCGCATCTGTCTTTTGCCGCAGAAGTTCTGCAAAAGCGTCCTCATCGCAGGCAAGGAAGGCGGCAAGCCGCCGGAGTTCGGAGAGAACGACCTCGGTCAGCGCATCCTCCCGGATATAATGATGATCGTTGCAGGTGCCTCTCATGCCCTTGTAGTTGGAACAGAAGAAGTGCCGAACCGATACCTTGTTTGTGCTTTTGTGAAACCACATCCGGCTCCCGCAATCGGCGCAGTAGAGGAGATTCGTGAAGATACTCTTTTCTTCCTCCGGATTCTTCAGATGCCGTTGTTTCACCTTCCCGACGATCTGCTGAACACGCTCAAAGGTCTCACGGTCGATGATCGGCTCATGAACATCGCGGAATACCCCCAATTCTCCTGCGGATTGTCGATACGGGTTTTACTCCGGAACGATTTGGAATAGGTCTTGAAATTGATGACATCCCCGCAGTATTCCTGCTGCGTCAGCATCTTGGCAACGGTCGTTTTACACCATCGGTATGGATTCGGCTGTGTTTTCTTGCCGCCTCTCGGAAGTCCCTTGCTCTGCCAGTAGGCTTGCGGGACAAGCACTTTTTCATTCTGCAACTGTCTTGCAATCGTTTCATTGCCTTTTCCCTCCATACAGAGACGGAACACCTTACGGACGACCTCTGCCGCTTCCGGGTCGATCACCCATTTCTTCCTGTTCTCCGGCGACTTCCTATACCCGTATGGCGGCGGCGAGAGCGGCTCTCCGGCGTTGCCTCTCAAGCGTTGTGAGCTTCTGACCTTCCGGCTGATGTCCTTGGCATACATCTCGTTCATCACATTCCGGAATGCACCGAAATCATCCTCCCCGTTGTCGCTGTCCACGCAGTCATTGATGGCGATGAAGCGGATATTATGCTCCGGAAAGTAGTAGTCGGTGTATTTGCCCACTTCCAGATAGTTCCTCCCCAACCGTGACGAATCCTTGACGATGACCGTGGAGATATATCCCATATCCATGTCGGCAAGCATCTGCTGAAAGCCCGGACGGTTGAAATTGGTACCGGTAAAACCGTCGTCCACATAAAACTTTGTGTTGCCGAACCCGTGTTCCTTGGCGTACTTGGAAAGCAGTTTCTTCTGATTGGCGATGGAGTTGGATTCGCCCTCGCTTCCGTCGTCTCTCGACAATCGGCAATACAATGCGGTCATGCCACTGTCGGTTTGTTTTTTGACTGTCGTTTTCAATTATCCTCCTTTCTTTTGGCAATTTGCACATCGTGCAAATTGTGGGTTGACATAGTGAACGATGGGATTCGCACTCTGTTCATTGTCAGCCTGATCCTCTTCCGACAGTCGGATCATATTCCTCGCCTTTTATTTTATCCGTTTTCTCCGGTATTGTCAAATGTGCGGAACCGGTCCGGATGATTTTTTCAAAGCGGTCACGGAGATCGGTTTTGCAGGGCGGCAAAGCAAAGCGGGATTCCACAAGGAAGTCCATATGATTTACCCGATAGGAACGGGGCGAACCGTCAAGCGAGAGGCATAAGGGATACTTTCTCACCTTGCCTCCCTGTCCCGACATCGGCGGAGGTATTGCGCATAATAGGCACAGGCTTTTATTATAAAATCCTGACTTCCCATTCCGTCGGGCAGATAATCCCGCAACATCTCGGATGAGATTTTGATGGTCTCCTTTTGGTTTGCCTTTTCTTCCGCCATAATTTCGGCAATCCTCTCCGGTGTGAGGTTGCCTTCCCGACTGATTTTCTTCAACCGTACCGCTTGCGAAAGAGACGGTGTCTTTTCTTCCGCTTCTATGATTGCAAGAAGATCCGCCTGTTCCTGTTCATTGAGGTAGGACAGTTCCACTGCCGGGCGGAATGCGATTCTTCCCGCATCCACAAAGTCAAGTAAACCTTTGGAAAGGTAAGTCAGGCGGATATAGCGGAAGATCTGCCGACGGCTTTCTTCTGCGCTTTCCGCAATCTCCGTGGCGCTGTCCACCGGCTTTGTGTCCTGCGGGCACAAAGTAGTCTTTTTCCCCTGCCGATCCATGGCTTCCAGTTTCATTTTGTAGGCAAAGGCTTTCTCGGACGGAAGCAGATGCTCCCGGTGGAGGTTGCTGTCCACCATGGCAATGACGGCTTGATTGCGGTCAAGATTCACGATATTGGCAGGAATGCGATCCAGTTTCAGTCGTTTACAGGCGTGGTAACGGCGGTGACCGCTGATGATTTCAAAATAATCCGTCTCGCTGCTGTTCTCCTTGCGGATGGCACGGACAGTGATGGGCGTAAGAACCCCGTATTGACG
>ERZ779889.1134-NODE-1134-length-28277-cov-5.880164_pt1 | contig 28277 bp, 26 predicted proteins | sample MGYA00511030_ERZ779889 | MGnify/ENA primary metagenome ERZ779889 (study PRJEB29588, sample SAMEA2160616) | human gut metagenome | biome: human gut; feature: human-associated habitat; material: faeces | place: Denmark | collected 2008/2010 ...
GAAAAAATCGCAAAATGGATCGGTATTTTTTCGAAAAAAAGCAGGGACGAAAAAACGGGAGAAATCTTTCGAAATCTCCCGTTTTCTCTTGTTTTCTCGTGCGGATCGATTTTGACCACACAACATGGCAGGGGCAGAAGGAATCGAACCCTCGGCACGCGGTTTTGGAGACCGCTGCTCTACCTGCTGAGCTATACCCCTGTACAGAACGCACGCCGAAGAACCGAAGAATCGGGAAAGTTCCACGACTTTGTGCCTGATAATTATATCATATCAAAGAAGTTTTTTCAAGTATGCAAATTGAACAAATTTATGAACAAAAACCCTATATATCCCGTGACACAGCTCAGGAATAGATCTTCCCTATCAGAAAATTTGCCGTACCGGCAGGCAACAGTTTTATAAGCGCCACCGCGGCCTTGTATTTCAGCCCCACGGTGTACAGAGGTCTGACTTTTTTCTTTTCCGCAAGACACAGCACAAGTGAGGCAACCTTATCCGGGTCGGCTCCGTTCTGTTCATCCCTTTCCATTGTTGCCACGGACTTTGATATTCTTCCGCCGTACTCAACGTCACCCGCAACGGTTTTTCGTCTGGCGGCGGTAAATCCGGTTTTGGTATCCCCCGGCATTACGGCACAGACACTTATGCCGAAAGGTCTGACTTCATTGGCAATTGCAAGGGTAAGGGAATTTATTGCGGCTTTTGAAGCGGAATAATATGCCTGGAAAGGAATCGACGCCACCGCCGCAACGGAACTCAGATTTATTATTCGGCCGAAATTGCGCCGTCTCATTCCCGGCAAAACACTCCGGATAACGTTAAGCGTTCCCAGAATATTCAGACCGAACTGTCTTTCGGTATCTTCCGGGGAAAGGAACTCAACCGCGCCGGAGACTCCCATGCCGGCATTGTTCACAAGAAGGTCTATACCTGACGGGGATTCAGCCTTCCGTATCGCATCCGCAACAGCGGCAGCATCCGTAATGTCACATCCGATATGTTCGACTCCGGGACGGCTTTCACCGTTGCGGCTCAGTTCATATACCTTCCAGCCTCTTTCGGCAAGCATATCGCATATTCTCTTACCTATTCCGGAGCTCCCTCCGGTAACGACAGCAGTTTTCATTTCAGCCTCCGAAAGATAAATGTTACATTTGTTACATTATACTGCGGTTTGGATTTTTTGTCAAGTGTAATGACAGCTAAAAATACCTCCTTCTGACAGAAGGAGGTATTTTACCTGAAAACAGGTTATTTATTCAGTTCTTCCTCGCAGAAATCCGCAACGGTCTTATCCCCGTACACCTGGCTCCAGTCGGCATTGAAGTCGTCGATGGCATACTGCGTCAGGGGGTGATATGTCAGCATCTGGAACAGATCGGGGTTGATGGTGACAGTATCACAACCGCAGAGAGCGACCTTATGGATCTGCTCAACGGTTTTGAAGCTTGCGGCAAGTACCTGGGTCTTTATACCGTATGCATTGAACATTTTCTTTATCTCTTCGATAACATGAACACCGTCGGAAACAATGTTATCGAGTCTGTTTACATAAGGAGCAACGAAATCAGCTCCGGCCTGCGCGGCAATAAGAGCCTGCTGCTGGGTAAATATGGCGGTCATGGTAACGCCTATTCCCATTTTCTTCAGCGCCATAGTAGCTTTGAGACCCTCGGGAGAAATCGGAATTTTGACATAGAACGGATCCCCGACGATGGTATGGAGTGCCACAGCTTCCTTGACTATATCCTCGGCAAAAGAGGCGGTAGTCTGAATATGGAGCATTTTATCGTTGCCGATTATCTTCCTTATTTCCTTTATCAGAGGAATAAAGTCGGTATGCTCCTTGGAAATAATGGTAGGGTTGGTGGTAACGCCTGCCACAGGATAAAATTCTACGCATTTCCTTATTTTTTCAAGATTTGCGGTATCGATAATATACAGCATAATGACTGTTCGCTTCCTTTTTTTATTTTCTCCGTCAGAGTATAACACAACAATATTTCATTTTAACAAAATAAATATGACGATTTTGTTTATTCACGGTAATTTTGTTTTAAAAAGGCTATTTCCGACGCATATCCGTCAAGTTCATTCGGAGTTTCCAGAATAAACGGAAGATTCTTCAGTGCCGGATAATTAATTATGCGCACAATCCCCTCCCGGCCCAGAGACCCTAGTCCGATCTTCTGATGTCTGTCCTTATGGCTTGAAAATGGATTCATGCTGTCATTGAGATGCACCGCTTTCAGCCGGTTGAGACCTATGATCCGGTCAAACTGTTCAAGGACACCGTCAAGGTCTCCGAGAATATCATAGCCCGCATCGTAAACGTGGCAGGTATCAAGACAAACACCCAGTTTTTCCGGCTCTCTGACCGAATCAATTATACGCCTCAGCTGTTCGAATCTGCAACCTATTTCACTGCCTTTGCCCGCCATGGTTTCCAGCAAGACAGTTGTGGTTTTCGCTTCGGCAAGGACTTCGTCAAGACACCGGACTATGAGGCGTATCCCCTCATCTTCCCCCTGTCCGACATGGCTTCCCGGATGAAAATTGTACAGATTTCCCGGGACAAACTCCATTCTCCGGAGATCATCCGCAAAAGTTTCCCGGGCAAAACGGCGGATATTTTCGTCTGCGGAGCAGGCGTTAAGGGTATACGGAGCGTGTGCGACTATCTGACCTATCCCGTTTTCTTCCGCAAATTCAAGATAAGCCTTCACATCGGCGGGATCAATATCTTTTGCTTTTCCGCCTCTGGGATTACGGGTGAAAAACTGAAAGGTATTCGCACCGATATCGCGGGCGGTCTTTCCCATCTGAAGGAATCCGCCGGACGCGGAAAGATGACAGCCTATTTTCAGCATAACAAACCTCAATTCCGGCGAAACACCTGTTCCGCCGTATATAATTCCGATGCGCCCGCCCAGGCAGGCAGGCGCACCGGTATTTTCAGTCTTTTGTACTCAATTTCACCGTAAAGGTAAGACTTTCTACATCCCTCAGAACGGAAAGTTCAACCTCTGCGCCGAAATCATATTTGCTCAGCACATTTATGAATTCATCTACGGAACTTACTCTTCTGCCGTCGATCTTTGTGATAATATCGCCCACCCTGATTCCTGCCGCTTCCGCACCCTGTCCGGAAATGATCTCGGCAACGTAGACACCCGCCGGTCTTGTGGAGGTGGACCCCTTTATCCCGATAGCGGGACGGATGACGGAGCCGTTTTCAATTATCTGGGTTATGATATCACGGATGCGGTCAACACGGATGGCAAAACCGATGTTTTCGTATTCTTCACTGGAAATCTTGATTGAGTTCATGCCTACAACTTCACCGTAAGCATTGATCAGCGGCCCTCCGGAGTTTCCAGGGTTGATGGGGGCGGTATGCTGTATAACGTCAAGGGTAAGCCCCAGGTCATCAAAACTCAGACCGTCGCGGATACCGGAAACATTTCCGGCAGTAACGGTATGGGTAAGATTCTGACTGTAAGGCGAACCTATGGCAACAACGGTATCACCCAAGCGCAGAGCTGAGGAATCACCGAACTTCACCGCAGTAAGACCGTTTGCGTCTATCTTTACTATTCCGACCTCGGAAAAAGTATCGTATCCAACAATCTCCGCGTCATATTCCTCTCCGCTGTACAACGTGACCTTGACCGAAACAGCCCCGTTTATAACATGGGCGCAGGTCAGGATATAACCGTCCGAAGAATAGACCATACCCACACCGGATCCCATGGAAGTACCGGTGGTCACTGTTATATCAACTACCGAAGGGTTGAGCTTTTCCGCGATCTCCGCCACGGACATTTCCTTTTGCGCGGGAACTATCACGGGTCTGGAAGGTTCATCCGTGGGCTCGGTTGCGTCAGGATCATCGGTGGGCGGTTGAGTCGGGGTATTTATTCTGTCCTCAGTGGCAGGTTCGGTGGGAAATACGGAATCTCCCCGGAGAGAAAGGATAACCGTCACGGTCCCGAGCATCAGGGCAATGACAAGAAGCAACACCCCCACAGTTATCCAGAAGCCTCTGGAAGCGGATCTCTGTTTTTTCTCGGCCTGCCTCAGTTTCTCCGTATACCCGTCATCGGGACGTCCTCCGGAATACGCAACAGTAACGGAATCCGCCGTTTCCGACCCGACGGGATCATTGATCTTTAAATTATCGTCGTTCATACTGTCCTCCGTTCTTCCGGTCTGTCCGGAATTTACGTTACAATTTGATTTTAGTATATATTTTAGTCCGCCTTTTTACGGAATTGTTAATTTTTCATACAGATATTCTATTTAAGCAATGAGAACACTGCGATATCGGACTGAGTCTTTCTGCCGTTAAGATTTATATACATATACCGGCGCAGTATCCCCTCCTGCTGCATTCCCACTTTTTTCAGCACAGCGATACTTGCGGCATTCTCCGGACTGCAAAGGCTCTCTATCCGGCACAGCGGAGTGCTTCCGAAACAGTAACCGATCACAGCTTCAGCCGCCTCCGTGGCGTAACCTTTTCCCCATTGATCGGGACTGACCCAGAAACCCAGTTCGGCCCTTCCGTGATAAAAATTCTTATTGTGCAGGTTTATCATCCCCACCGGCTCATCGTCCTCATTACGGGCGATGACCCATTCGGTACAGTCCCCCCGTTCATACTTTTCCATGACCCGGTTTATAAACTGCATCGTGTCCGCCACTGTCTCATGGGGACTCCATGCTTCGTATTTTGAAATCCTGGGATCGGACAATGATGAAAACAGTGTCAGGTCGGTGGTATATATGCGCCGGAGGGTGAGTCTCCGGGTTTTTATTTCAACAGGAAAAGGTGCGGGTTTCGGCATATCTTAATCCTCAGTCAAGAGTTTTCTCTGCAACACGACGGTTTATTTCGGCTATGAACTCATCCGCAGTCATGCTTCCCTTGTCCCCATCCTTGCGGCAACGGACGGAAACGGTTCCTTCCTCCGCTTCCTTATCTCCAACCACCAGCATGAAGGGAACTTTCTGCATTTGAGCCTCACGGATCTTATAGCCTATCTTCTCGTTACGGTCATCAAGTTCATATCTGATATCGTATTTGTCGAGTTTCTCCGCGAGAGCACGGGCATAGTCGTGATGTCTGTCCGCAATGGGAAGGATCTTGACCTGGACGGGAGCAAGCCAGGTGGGGAACGCTCCCGCATACTTTTCTATGAGCAGTGCAAGGGTCCTTTCATAGCAACCGATGCTTGTACGGTGAATGATGTAAGGATTCTTTTTTACACCGTCGCTGTCTGTGTAGACCATTCCGAATTTCTCGGCAAGCATCTGGTCTATCTGGATGGTTATGAGCGTATCTTCCTTACCGTAGACATTTCTGATCTGAATATCGAGCTTCGGTCCGTAGAACGCAGCTTCACCCACACCTATCTTGTAGGGTATTTCCAGGTGATCAAGGATCTTTTTCATCACGCCCTGGGCTTCATCCCACTGTTCCGGAGTTCCTATATACTTTTCCCTGTCATTGGGGTCCCACTGGGAGAAGCGGTAGCTGACATCTTCATACAAACCGAGAGTTTTAAGCATGAATATTGCCATTTCCAGACATCCCCTGAATTCCCCCTCAAGCTGATCGGGAGTACACATAAGATGGCCCTCTGATATTGTGAACTGACGCACACGGATAAGTCCGTGCATTTCGCCGGAAGCCTCATTGCGGAACAGCGTGGAAGTCTCGTCATATCTCAGCGGCAGATCTCTGTAAGAACGGGCACGGTTCAGGTACGCCTGATACTGGAACGGACAGGTCATGGGTCTGAGGGCAAAGACCTCGTCATCCTTGGTCTCATCCCCCATTACGAACATTCCGTCCTTATAGTGATCCCAGTGTCCGGAAACCTTGTAAAGATCGCTCTTCGCCATATAAGGGGTTTTTGTCAGCTGCCAGCCTTTTTTGGCCTCCGTATCCTCAACGAAACGCTGAAGTATCTGGAGTATCTTCGCGCCCTTGGGCAGCATTATGGGCAGACCCTGTCCGATAAGCTCAGAGGTAGTGAAAAGTTCAAGTTCCCTGCCGAGTTTGTTGTGGTCACGCTTTCTCGCCTCTTCCTGGTCCGCAAGATACCGGGCAAGCATTTCCGCCTTGGGAAATGAAATGCCGTAAACACGGGTCAGCATTTTTTTTGTAGAATCTCCGTGCCAGTATGCGCCGGTGGCGGAAAGAAGCTTTATAGCCTTTATTTTGGTGACATAAGGCAGATGAGGACCTGCGCAGAGATCCACAAACTCACCCTGCTTATAAAAGCTTATGGGCTCGCCTTCGGGAAGATTTTCTATCAGTTCAATCTTGTAAGGTTCGTTTTTCATGAGCTCCAGGGCTTCATCCCTGGGCAGCTCGAAACGCTCAACCTTAAGATTTTCCTTTGTAATTTTTTTCATTTCCGCTTCCAGTTTCTCCAGAACTTCGGGAGTAAAGGAAACATCAGTGTCAAAATCGTAGTAAAAGCCGTTGTCAATGGCAGGACCTATGGTAAGCTTCGTCTCCGGATAAAGTCTTTTTACCGCCTGAGCCAGAACGTGAGACGTGGTATGCCAGAATACCTTCATCTCGTCAAGATTTTCAATAACCATTTCTCTGTACCTCTTTGTATGTCAAGAATTGTTTTTCATTATTTATCGGAAAGCAGACGGAGAAGCTCCGACGCTATTTTGTTTACCTTTGTGGCATAAGCGAAAAACGCACCCTCACCGTCAAGCCGGAGAAGAACCTTTCTGTCACCGATATCGGTAAATTCCATTACCGTATCGTCACCGTCGGAAACTCCGTAGACGATTTTCAGCAGATTACCGGACTCCTTTTCGTCGCCCGAAACAAGTCCGTCGCAGGTTACGCTCATACAGGTAACGTAGAACTCACGGAATGCCTGCTGATCGATCTGCCCGTAACCGTCACAGCTTACACTCAGATCGTCATCACCGGTCCACTTCAGCCGGAAAACATACTCCCTACCCTCATATTCGAGAGTAAGAGTGCTCAGGTCCGTAATATTATGAAGCGCGAGCAGACTTACACACCACACGTCCGCGGGATCCTGAAGCCAGTCAAAGACCTCCGCATCAGCAGAATATACCGCAGTTGAATCGTTGAACATCAGATATGTTTTTCCGGCATCTGTCTTCCCCACATAATATACATTTGTGACGGTAACGAACCCGTCCGTATCCGACGCATCATAATATGGGTTCTGCCGTCCCGAAAGAGAGCTTATGGGATTTTTTGTATCCGTATTTACGGTAATAGTCACAGTTGTAGGTCTGTCCAGTCCGTATTCCGCAAGTTTTTCGGCGGAAAAGTCTTCCCCCACAACGTCGGCGGACAGGAAACAGAGTTTCTTCATCATCTGTTCCACGGGAGTATAACTGCCGGGGAAATGAAAGGGTTTTTCCAGCACCGTTCCGCCGTAATAGCGGAGCTGACTGCTTTCTTCATCGCTTGTCCTGCGGACGGACAGCTCCCTCCCCCCGGAATCACTGACACTGAAGCGTACAAACCCGGTGGCATATTCAGCCTCAGTGCTGATAAAGGTTTCATAATACCCGGTCTTTGCCTGAAGAAATCTGCCGGCAAAGGCATTTGAACCAAGATAAACATCCCGGCTGTCTTCCATCCGGATATAATATCCGTCTCCCAAGGGGGCGGGGTCCCCTACCAATATCTGAGCAGAGGTTCCGTCCCTGAAAGATATTTTCACGGTGGCTGAGGGATTTTCAAGTCCATACCAGTCAAGATTCGTGCTGTTTTTTTCTATTGTCGACAAAGCGTATACGCCGTCCACGCTTTCATACAGAAGCTTCACATATTGCTTCTGCAACGGGACGGTCTCGCTTCCCGCAAAGGTTATATTTCCGGAAATATCCCGTTTCAGTGTATACTCACCGTATCCGTTTACCACATTCACCGAGGTAACATCGTAAAGATTGCACTTATAGACCAGATACTTTTCGTTTTCATGGTTTATAGTCACATCCGTGGATTCCGTCGGTTTTTCGGGAAGCTCATCCCTTCCCCTGACCCAGAACACGGCGGCAATGACAGCCGCAGTGACCGCAACGACCACAATAATAGCGATAATCTTGTTTCTGGTCATAGTTTTCTGCGCCTTCCCGCAATCACAATGCCCACTACCGAGAGCAGCAACGGGATCCCCGCCACAAGACTTATCATAACGGCTATGACCTGAGCATCGTTTTCAAAGGAAAGTGTATTGAATATCAGGGTATCGGGCAAAATCATTGAATCCGTAGCTTTTGTGGTAGAAGTCACCGCACGGACAAGGCGAAGCATATATGCCGCCGTCTGCTGGTTTGCACCGTCAATATTGCTGATAAAGTAATCTTCGACAGCCGCCATGGATCCGGTGACCGTAACGGAGGAAGCAAACTGAGTCATTCCCTCATGTCTTGTCCTGAGAGCGACCACCGCCACATCAAACGGCCCTTCGGTGTCCTCTGTTTTCCTGACACAGTAATCCCTGAAATTGGACAGGGACACCGCATCAGAATCGGCGGTATAATGTCCGAAAGAAGTACCGGATGTAGTCAGCACGGAGTAGAGGGTGGTATCATCTTTTGAATCGTAAAGCTTCTTCACGCTCCGGACCTTTCCCAGCCGGAGATTCAGATATGAGCCGAGATCGGAGTTTTTACCGACTATATCCGCCGCACCTGTACCGTAACCTACACGAAGCAGCGGAGCGTACGCACCGGACAGGGTATAAACATTACCGGATGAGGTAGTATCAAAGATATTGTCACCGCCGAGTGACATCCCCCACTCTGCGAGATAGGAATTGAGATGTCTGTCATTATAAGCGTCAAGGTCTGAAAAGAGCATGAGATGATGCCCGAGTTTCCATTCCGCGGAAAGCCAGGAATCTATTTTTTCTATGTCATCGGTACTGTAGCCCCGGGAAGGGTTGCAGATAACAAGCAACGAAATATCATCCGGGATCTTTTCCGATGTTTTATCGGAAAAATCATAGTAATACACGTCAAAGCCGTTATCCTTGAGAAGCTCGTAAAAATACGCCGTTTCCTTTTCCCCGTGCCCGGATGCAAAAGCGACTTTCTGAATATCCCGTGCCGTAACATACATAAGTCCTGAAGTCATGCGTCTTTCAAGTCCGACATAATTCATATCATCAAAGACAGTGGTCTTTACCGTCCTGTACCTTCCTGTGTCCGGACTGTAAATAACCATAAATATACTTGATGCGGTATCCGTACCGTCATCCAGTGATATTCCTCTTTCGGTGAAAAACCGGGGATTGTAGCGGGGATCGATGAATCTGATGCTGATTTTTGCGCCGTTTTTTGTATAGTTGTCAAGGGTCTCGGTCACATACTTATACAAAGATACCGAAGACACCTCGGAAGATGAGGAGCGGTACTTTGCTTCATCACCAAGGACTATTATTTCCACTCCGGACACGTCTTCGCGTCCGTCAAGCTCGGAAAGAAGCGTCAGAGTCTCCGTATCAAGAGAAAAAGTTTTCTCCTCCGTCATATCCCATTTCATTGTGAAACGGCTCTCCGCATAGGAAAGAAAAATATTGACCGCAACCACCAGTGCTATGAATACCGCAGTTAAAACAGTGGCAGTTCCTCCGTATTTTATCTTCTTGACCACATTTTTTCTTGTCACCTGCGCGGAGGAAACGCCTGTCTGCGCCGCAAGGGAGGGAGAAGAAGCGGAAACGCGGGAAAGATCGGTGTTTTTTTCTTTTTTACTCATTCTGACACCTCAATTCCAGCGACGGCGTTCCAGAATCCTTACGGTCAGGAACAGAAAAACGGCGGTAACGCTCAGGTAATAAACTATGGGACGGACAGAAAGGATTCCGTTCGCGAAATCGCCGAACATTGCGAAAATATTAAGTGCGGATACCGCCGACGCAAGCCAGGAAGGAAGCATCGACGACAAAAAGTCCGCCGTATACATAAGCAAAAACACGCCGAACGTTCCGGCTGCTGCGGCGATCGGACTCTCCGTAAGAGCGGAAACGAAAACGGCAACACTGACTATAGCCGCAAGAAACAGCAGTGACCCGAGAACCGTGACCGCAAGGGAAGGGGTCAGAAGAGTTCCGAATTCATGAGCCGTGTCATCAAAGAAGTCAAGTACTGCAAAATAAACTATATTGACCGCGGAACAGGCAAGCATCACGGTGTAAGCTCCGAAAAATTTTCCCATAACCACGGCAGTAAGTCCCACGGGACTTGTCATTATGAGCTGGTCAGTCTTATTCCTGTGCTCCTCGCTGAAAAAACGGACAGCAAGCACGGAGACCGTTATAACATCCACAAGCGTGACCCACAGTCCGAGATAATTGCCAAGATAAGAAGTGTTGGACCATATAACGAAAAGGGAAAACATTAACGAGGAGAGAAAGGCGTAAACCGCCATAATGAACCATCCGGACGGACTTTTGAAAAAAGCCGTCAGTTCACGTTTGAAAATCGCCGTCACTGGTCTTCCTCCTCCCGGTTTCCGGCTCCATCTGCCCCTGTCTGCGGTTCAGTTCCGGAAAACTCATCTCTTGCTTCCGCAGATATAACCGCGTCATCTTTTTCCGGACTCTCTTCCGAAGTCGCTTTTTCTTCATGACCGCCGGCATCGGTACCCGGGGTCATTGCCTTTGCCTCCGCATCACTGTCCACAAGTGTCAGGAACATATCCTCAAGGGACATACCCAGAGGAGTTATCATCAGGATATACCAGCTCCTTCCGGCACAGGATTCAAACAGCGCCTTCCGTATATCCTCACCCTTCCGGGCGGTGACAATATAGTCCCCTGTGCCTCTTTCCGTGCTTCCGGTATAGCGGATATCGGCAATTCCCGGCAAAGAACCGAGAACCCCGACAACATCAGCCCCCTCCGGTGCGGCAATTCTCAGACCGTAACGGGTATTTGCACCCATTGCGGCGGAAATGTCAGCCACGGGAGAATCAAGCACGACATACCCCTGGTTTATAACAATGACCCTCTGGCAGGTAGACTGTATTTCCGAAAGAACATGGGAACTTACAATGACCGTCCGACGGTCGCCGAGGCTTTTTATAAGACTTCTTATCTGAACTATTTCGCGGGGATCAAGTCCTGCGGTAGGCTCATCAAATATCAGTATGTCAGGATTTCCTATCAGCGCCTGGGCTATGCCCACTCGCTGCTTGTAGCCCTTGGAAAGATTCTTTATCAGCCGATGATAAACCTCCTCTATCCGAACAACGGAACAGACCTCCGCTATATGCGCTTCCCTGTTGCATATATTGGGTTTTTTTGCGCATTTTTTCAGGTCATACACGAAGTTCAGATAGTCCCGGACGGTCATGTCATGATACAGCGGCGGAATTTCCGGCAGATATCCGATCTTTTCCTTGGCCTTTCTGGGCTGTTCGAGGATATCGTAGCCGTTTACCCTGACGGTGCCGCAGGTAGAGGAGGTATAGCCCGTCATCATATTCATAGTCGTACTCTTCCCCGCTCCGTTAGGGCCGAGAAGTCCGACTATCTCCCCTTTTTGCACAGTAAAGGTCACATCATTGACCACCGTGCGGGATCCGTATCTCTTTGTCAGACCGCAAACTTCTATCATCGGGTCATGCCCCTCCGTTTCTGTTCCGGAGGGGCTTCCTTTCCGGTTTATTCCTTAATAATGGATATATGGAGGTCTCTTAACTGCGCTTCATCCACTTCGGACGGGCAGTCCGTCATAAGTTCGGAAGCGTTCTGAACCTTCGGGAACGCAACAACATCACGCAGGCTCTCCGCGCCGAGCATCTGCATCACCAGCCGGTCAAGACCGATTCCCATTCCGCCGTGCGGGGGTGCACCGTAACGGAATGCGTCAAGCAGAAAGCCGAATTTTGCATAAGCCTGTTCGTGGGTGAATCCAAGGAGTCTGAACATTCTCTCCTGAAGTGCGGGATCGGTTATACGGATGGAGCCGCTTGACAACTCTATTCCGTTAAGAACCAGGTCGTAAGCCTTTGCCCTTACATTTGCCTTGTCCGTCTCAAGATAAGGCAGACACTCATCCAGAGGAGAAGTAAAGGGATGGTGCATCGCCAGCCAGTTGCCCGTCTCCTCGTCATACTCAAAGAAGGGGAACTCCGTTATCCAGACGAAATTATATCCCTCAAGTTTTAGTTCAAGTTTCTTGCACACCTTGATACGCAGCAGACCCAGCTGAGAAAGAACATGACCGTTGTTGGAGTCCGCAATAATGAGTACCACATCGCCTTTCTGCGCTCCGGTACGGCTTATGATGGCGTTCATCTCTTCCTCTGTCATGAATTTGGCAAAAGAGGAGGAAACACCCTCATCGGTCATACGGATCCAGGCAAGCCCCTTGCCTCCTATACCCTTGACATATTCGGTAAGCTTGTCTATTTCCTTACGGGTAAGAACGGATACGGCATTATCCGCCTTTATCGCCCTTACGGATCCCTTCTGGCAGGCAGAAGAGAATACGGAGAAGCCGCAGTCCCTGACGATATCGCTCAGATCAACTATTTCCATTCCGTAACGGGTATCGGGTTTATCCGAACCGTAACGTTCCATGGCTTCCTTATAGGTAAGACGGGGGATCTTCGGTATATCCACACCGAGAGCTTCCTTGAAAAGTCTTTTCATGAAGCCTTCGCCTATTCCCATAACGTCTTCAACATCCACAAAGGACATTTCCAGGTCTATTTGGGTAAATTCGGGCTGACGGTCCGCTCTCAGGTCCTCGTCACGGAAGCAGCGGGAAATCTGCATGTATCTGTCAAAGCCTGCGACCATGGAAAGCTGTTTGTAAAGCTGGGGAGACTGGGGCAGAGCGTAAAACCCTCCGGGATGGATACGGCTGGGAACAAGATAGTCCCGCGCACCCTCCGGGGTGGAACGTATAAGCATGGGGGTCTCAATCTCGATAAATCCGTTTTCATCGAAGTAGTCACGGGTTATTTTTGCCACTTTATGGCGGAATATCAGATTCTTCATCAGATCCGGTCGGCGAAGGTCAAGATAACGGTACTTGAGCCTCAGTTCCTCATTGACATTGGTCTTTTCCGAGATCTCAAAGGGCGGGGTCTCCGCTTTTCCCAATATTCTGAGTTCGCTTGCGCGGAGTTCGATCTGTCCCGTTGCCATATTCTTGTTCTCGGCACCTTCACCCCTTGCGGCAACGGTTCCGGTAACAGCAATAACGTCCTCACTGCGCAGAGTATAGGCAAGGTCAAAAAGCTCCTTGGACTGCTGCTCGTCAAATGCTATCTGCAGTATTCCGGTACGGTCACGCAGATCAACGAATATAAGCCCTCCGAGGACCCTGCGGCGCTGAACCCAACCCGCGGCGGTAACGGTCTGTCCTATGTTTTTCGTTCCGAACTCGGCACAGTATGCCGTTCTGTTGATATAACTCATATTTTTACACCTTCTGTAGTGATTATATTATTCTTTTTCGTCATCTTTGTGAACGTCAGCGGGAAATAATGCGGCTTACGGCCTCACCGGAGAGAACAGTCTCCGTTTTGTCTCCGGTAAGCATATTCCTGACGGTGCCTTTATCGGCAGCAACCTCGTCGTCGCCGAGAACCAGGGTAAACCTTGCCCCTATTTTGTCGGCGTATTTCATCTGAGCCTTGAGGGACCGGTTCATAATATCGGTTTCAGCGGAAATTCCCAGATCACGGAGCCGGGAACAGAGGAGCGCCGCTTTGGATGCCGCGGCGACACCGATATTGGCAATATATATATCGGTCACGGGTTTCTCTCCGAAGGAAAGTCCCTCCGTCTCCATAATGGAAACAAGTCTTTCCATACCGCTTGCGAAGCCTATTGCGGGAACGCTCTTGCCACCCAGTTCCTCGACAAGGTTATCATATCTGCCGCCGGCAAGGACCGCAAGTCCGGAAACGCTGTCAATAAACTCAAAAACAGTCTTTGTGTAATAGTCAAGGCCACGGACTATGCCCGGGTCCTTCTCAAATTCAATTCCGAGGGCTGAAAGATTTTCCTGCAACCGGATATAATGATCGGTGCATTCTTCACACAGGTAATCCGTGATCTTCGGAGCATCCGCGGCTATGGCGGAACAAACCGGACTCTTGCAGTCAAGTATTCTCAACGGGTTCCGTTCAAGTCTTGTACGGCAGGTATCGCAGAGCTTATCGGCGGAAGCCGCGAAATAAGCCTTGAGAGCCTTGGAGTATTCGGCCCGGCAGGTGGGACATCCGATGGAATTTATTTTCAGCTTTGCACCCTTTATCCCCAGAGAGCGGATGAATCTGTCCGCCACGGATATGAGCTCCGCATCGGCAGAGGGGTCGGAAGCACCGAAGAGCTCCATACCGAACTGATTAAACTCACGGTATCTTCCCGCCTGAGGTTTCTCGTAACGGAAAGTGGTTATATTGTAATACGCCTTGAACGGAAGGGCATCATTGAGCAGCCCGTGTTCAAGAGCCATGCGCACAGTGCTTGCCGTGCCCTCCGGGCGGAGCGTCATACTCCGGTCACCTTTATCGGTAAAAGTATACATTTCCTTCTGGACGATGTCGGTAGTATCCCCTACACCGCGCTGAAACAGACCGGTCTCCTCAAATGTGGGAAACCGAACCTGCTTGTATCCGGCACAGGCAGCGGCTTCGGAAGCCTTTCTTTCCACAAACTGCCATTTATATGAATCCGCCGGAAGCACATCATGGGTCCCCCGGGGTGCTTTGATCATTGTTGCCATAAATTTCACCTTTCAAAATTATATATCCTGGTATGAGTCCTGTCCCTTACGGTGCCGGGCAGAAAGAATATCACGCCACGCAAGATCTCCCCGCTCAAGGGCATGAACAAGGACCTCCGCCGTTGCGATATTTGTTGCCACGGGAACATTGTGAACATCGCACAGACGCAGTAGCGTCATATCGTCGACACCGCTCCTGTCACCGTTTGTCGGGTCACGGAAAAATATGAGCAGGTCTATTTCATTGTTCGCGATACGGGAGCCTATCTGCTGATCTCCTCCTGAACCCCCGCCCATAAAACGGAAAATATCAAGTCCCGTCGCATCGGCAACGAGTTTTCCCGTGGCGGCAGTGGCACAGATCTTATGCTGCGCAAGAATTCCGCAGTAGGCAATACAGAACTGCACCATCAGCTCCTTTTTCTTGTCATGAGCGATAAGAGCTATATTCATCTCGTCTTTCACCTTTCCTTCTCTGACGAAGCGTTATTTCCAGAATTTATACAGAGGTACTTCATCCCCGCAAAGCCGCCGGCTGATATTGGTCACAGCAATCTTTGCCCGGGAGCGTTCCATATCGGAAAGCAGAAGACCTGTGTTTCCGGAGCTTATCACTTTTCCGTCCTCGGGAACAAGCCCGAGGAGCTGAAGGCTCACGCTGTCGATTATATCGTCTATATCCGGTGCGTATCCCCTTTTAATGAAACCGGGACGGACACGGTTTACTATCATCCGTATATCACGCAGTCCCTTTTTGCGCATTATATCCGCGGTAATCTCTCCATCGCTGACAGATGTCCGGTCCGCCGTTACCACAACTATTCCTTTCATCCCGGGGCGAAGAATGCGATTGAATATATCTCCGATTCCCGCAGGCATATCAATGAGTACAAAATCCACCTGCTCCGCCGCCTTCTGTGCGGAAACCGCAAGACACTCAGCCGTAAGCACCGGATCTGCAGGTGGGGTAAGAGGAGCGGAAACAAGAGCCATGGACGGGTAACGGGGATGGGTGACGGCGGCCTCGTCAATATTTTTCCTTCCCCGGAAAATATCTTCGATATCGAAGACCACATTCTCCCGGAGTCCGAGAACAGTATCGAGATTCCGGAGGTTCAGGTCCGCATCCATAAGCAGGACGCTTTTTCCGGCCACGGCAAGAGCCGCGCCGATGTTCGCCGTCAGTGTGGTTTTCCCGACTCCGCCTTTGCCGGAAGCCACGACTATAACTTTTCCCATGTTCTTATTTCCTTTCGCTTTATTCGGCCTGCGCCGATGGAACATCTATTTTGTCGGGATCGGTCTTGTCCGAGAAATAGAAACTCAGAACATCTTTGACCAGCTCCGCATTATACCTGGAAACATTCAGTCCGCCGTTTTCAATAACAACAACGAAAGCGATTTTCGGGTCATCGGCGGGGGCGACACCTATCATAAGGGAAGTAGGGATCTGTCCCGCCTTTTCGGCTGTTCCGGTCTTCACCGCAACGGAAATATCAAAATCTTTAAAGCCCTCGTACACCGTGCCGCCCTTTTCGGCAGCCATGCGCATACCGTTGAGAACGGTTCTGACGGTTGTTTCGGAAAGGTCCAGTCTCTCTATGACCTCAGGCTCGATCTTCTTGATAACTTCGCCCGTTTCGCTGTCCATAACGGATTTTATCACATGAGGGCGAAGTCTTGTGCCGCCGTTTGCAATAGTGGCGATATAGTTGACCAGTTGCAGAGGTGTTGCGGTATTATCCGTCTGACCGATAGCTGCAATAAGAGTGTCACCCAGCTGCCAGGTTCCTCCGAGAATATTTTCGCGGTACTCCCGGCTCGCACAGACGCCGGAAAGTTCCCCCGGAAGATCTATCCCCGTTTTCTGACCGAAACCGAGATGTGAGGCGTATTCGCTGATGACGTCAATAGTGAGCCGTCTGCCGAGATCAAAGAAAAAGGTATTGCAGGACTTCGCGAGGGCACTCTCCACAGTCATGTTTTTGTGGGAAATTGATGAAAAACACGAATAAGAGTAATTTTCATAATAAGTGTATTTACCGGTACAGTAATACACCGTTGCGGGGGTTATAAGACCCTGTTCCAGACCGGCGACAGCCGTCACGCCCTTGAAGGTCGAACCGGGCATAAACAAACCGGATATGGCACGGTTGACGTACGGTCCCACCGGATTTTTGGACAGGGAGACAAAATCCTGGTTGTAAGTGGCAATATTGAATGTAGGCCAGGAAGCCATAGAAAGAATCTCCGCAGTATCGATCTCCATAAATATGGCGGCACCGGAGGAAGCGGAGTCCTCTCCGTTGAGTTTTCTGATATCGTATATTATCTTTTCGAGACTGTCCTCGGTTATCATCTGCATATCCGTGTTCAGCGTAGTGATAACGTCATATCCCGCCTTGGGCTCCACAGAGGAATCGTCATTGATTATCTCAACAACGGACCCGGTCACGTCTCGGACGGCATATTTGGTCCCGTTCACACCCCGGAGATAGTTCTCGGCGATTTTTTCAATCCCCTCTTTGCCTATATAGTCATCCACGGAATACCCCTGATCCTTCAGGGTTTCATATTCCTCCGCATATATTCTTCCCAGGTGACCTATAATGTGAGATGCGAAATACTCATTGGCATAGGTCCTCACAGGTTCAACCTCTATATAGACTCCGGGGATTTCGTCACTGTTTTCCTTGAGCATTGTCGCCGTTTCTATACCGATGTCAGTGGCAAATGTAAAGAATGAAGAGGAGGAACGGCAGTCTATTTCATACCGCACCGCAACTATTTTTGCGGCATCGGCAACGGGATACTTAGTCAGTTTGTAATACTTGATCAGCGCCTGCATGGTATCGGCGGCGGTCATGTCCGTTTTTATCTTTCTTGCGGAAAGGTACTCTCCGAAGGACTTCGGGGCGGATTTGCTTTCAAGGTAAGAAACACTGTAAATGAAGGGCTCCTGCTCCGTTATCGGAAAGGTATCAATATACTCCTCTCCCGTGGATTCAAATATTTCAATTACCCGGAGGATGGTGGCGTTCATGTCCTTGATCAGGGTTTTGTTGAACTGTACCGTCATCGCTTCGGTGGAGGATGCGATCACACGGCAATACCGGTCAAGAATAGCTCCCCTTGCCGCCTTGACTGAAGTTTTCGTAACGACACTGTTCCGGGACTGCCGGAGATACTCATCCCCCTGAGAAAGCTGAAGCACGGCAAGGCGGACTATGAAAATCGCGCAGATAATGATAAAGAGGCTGAAAACGGCGATCGTACGGGCTTTTTTATTTACCATGACCCACTTACCCCCTCCTTCTTCAGCATGAGCTTATCAAGTCCCCGGAATCCGAACCAGACCAGAAGAGCCACAGGAACAGTCAGCGCAAGTTTCGGCAGATAAATATATAAAAGGAACGAAAAATCAATCTTTTCGCGGAAAGCGTAGCAAATAAAAGAAAACATCTCTCCCATCGTAAGAGGGACAGCGGTGAAGAGAAGCGCACTTACAAAATTTATCCGGACATCCTTCAGACAAAGGTTTCCGATCACCCATCCGGCAAACATGAACAGAATAGCTTTTTCCCCGAAGAAGAACGAACCGCAGAAGTCGCACATCAGACCGAATACGAGTCCGTAGATAGCGGCAAATTTACCGTTTTCCACCATTGCCAAAGCCGCAACGCCGCAAAGAACATATTCCGGCCCGACTCCGAAGACGGTTACCGGATTGAAAATGAACTGGAGGGACCATAAAAAAATAAAACACAGACTCCATACGGTAATACGTCGAAACATTTTCATCCCTCCGCGTCATACCCGATAAGGATATACACCCGGCGTAGACCTGCCAGATCCGCAGCAGGCTCGATAACGGCGTATTTTGTCAGTCCGTTTGACTGCACGGCAATGTCCCGGACCGTTCCTATCATTATTCCGGAGGGATAGAGTCCTCCGAGACCGGAAGTCCGGACGGTATCCCCGCGATTGACCACGGCGTTGGCATCCAGATATGAAAGACGGCACATTCCCTTTGCTTTCAGGGAAAGGGAACCCTCTGTCATTCCCACATCACCGGTACCGACGACCACCGCGCCCACGGCTATCTGAGGATCGATTATAGTAGTCACCGTCGCCCAATGACGTCCGACGGCGGTCACTTTGCCTACAAGACCGTCGGCACTGACAACAACATCACGCTTTTCCACGCCGTCAGCCGACCCCTTGTTCACCGTAAACCCGGAGACCCATCCCCCGGTGGAGACGGAGGAAACATCAGCCGCAACCACGGAGTATTCTCCATCCGTACCGACTATTCCCGTAAGGGCACGGAGACGCTCGTTCTCCACCTGCAGGGCATCCGTACGGGCAAGCTCAGCTTCAAGTTCCGCAATTCTCTTACGGAGAGCTTCGTTTTCGTCCGACAACCCCCTGTACTGCGTCATGGAAGAAAGGAAATCCGTGACGGTTTGCTTTACCCAGGTCGCCGCGCTGCGGAAAGGGGAACCGATAATGCCCACAAGATCCCTGTGTGAGGTTTTTCCACCGTCAATGAGAATATTAAGGCCGAACCCGAAAAGGAACAGAGCAATAAAGACCATGACTATAAAGAATTTTCCACCTTTAGGCTTTTTCATGACAGCTCCTCCTTCCGGAAAAGATCAGATGGTATCAGACCGAATCAGCGTCCTTGAGCTGCTGAAGCATGTCCAGAGCTCTTCCCACTCCCATGGCAACTGTTTCCATGGGGTTTACCGTTACCTCAGTGTGTACTCCGGTCTCCTGCTGAATGAGTTCGGCCCAACCGGGAAGCTGAGACACTCCGCCGCAAAGCGCGATCCCGTTATTCATTATGTCCGCCGCAAGTTCCGGATTAAGATGTTCCATGGTATTTCGAATACCGTCGAGAATACTCTGTACCGTGGGATTTATCGCCTGGCGGATCTCATCCGAAGAAACAGTCACATTCATCGGGAGCCTTTCCCCCGGGCTGATACCGCTGACGGTCATAAAGTCGGGGATTTCCTTTTCGGTGACTGACCCCAGAGATATTTTAAGGTCTTCAGCCACAAGGTCACCGATAATAACACCGTAATTGTACTTGATATAGGTAACTATATCCTTGTCCATCTGCAGACCGCTGTCAAAAAGAGTGGTCTGCGCCACGACTCCGCCCATGGAAACAACGGATATTTCAGTACTTCCGCCCCCCATATCCACGACCATGTGTCCGCTGGCTTCAAATACCGGAAGCCCGCATCCTATGGCGGCGGCAATGGGTTTGTTAAGAAGATAGACCTTCCTTACCCGGGAAGCGTAGACAGCATCCTCCACCGCACGCCTTTCAACCTCAGTGGATTTATACGGAACGGCAACTATCGCACTTACGGAAGACCAACCCCTCTTCACCTGGGCAATATACTCCCGAAGCATGGCGGAGGTCTTCTCAAAATCAGCAATCACGCCGTTCTGCACGGGCATCGTCGCCGTGACCGTATCCGGAGTCCTGCCCAGCATGGCACGGGCCGCCGAACCGATGGCAATAAGTTTATCGGAATAGGTGTCCGTGGCAATGACGGAAGGTTCGTTAAGCACAAGTCCCCTGTTTTTATTGCTTATCAGGGTATTCACGGTACCGAGGTCTATGCCTATATCGTTTGCTCCCACAAGTTTACTCCTTTTTGACCGAGCATTCGGTAAAGAGTCGGCAGGGGCAGACCGACAATGTTTGAATAGCACCCCTCTATTTTTTCCACAAAAACTGCCGCACGGCCCTGGATCGCATAAGCTCCGGCCTTGTCGCAATACTCTCCCACGGCAACATAAGCGTCAATCTCTTCCGGAGTGAGTTCTTTGAAAAAGACCGCTGAACGGCAACACTCCGTAGCTGTGCTTCCGTCGGGCATTATTACCGTAACTCCGGTAAAAACCTCGTGTTCCCGTCCCGAAAGCAGACCGAGCATTCTTCTTCCGTCGAACTCATCCTTCGGCTTGCCGAGGATCTCACCGTCAACCGCGACGACCGTATCGGCGCCGATAATCACACTGCCCGGACACATTGAATGCACATCCAGGGCTTTTCTTGCGGAAAGCTCGCAAACCAGCAATGCAGGCTCCGTATGATCCGTTTTTTCATCCACCCGGGAGGGGACTACGGAAAAACGGAGTCCCATACCGGAAAGAAGCTCCTTGCGTCTCGGAGAAGCGGATGCAAGGACAAAATCAAGTTTGCTTCCCATTATTTCGCACTGTCATCCCAGTTGTGCCAGACGTTCTGCACGTCGTCATTATCCTCGAGAGCGTCCAGCAGTTTCTGCATATTCTTTATCTGCTCCTCATCGGTGAGCGCAATGTAGTTTGCGGGAACTTCTTCTATCTGGGCGGACAGGAACTCATAATCTCTCTTGCCCAGTTCCTCTGCCGTCTCCGAAAATTTTTCCGGGGCAGTATATATCTCAAACACATCCTCTTCGATGACGAAATCCTCAACGTCAAGCTCCAGAGCGTTGTTCATCAGCCGTTCTTCGTCATAAACTTCCTTATCGAGGACAAGAACACCTTTTTTTGTAAAGAGCCAGTTTACGGAACCGGTCTGTCCGAGGTTTCCTCCGAACTTATCAAAATAGTGGCGGAGATCCCCGGCGGTACGGTTACGGTTATCAGTAAGAGCCTCGACTATAACGGCAATTCCCGCAGGACCGTAGCCTTCATAGGTTATCTGTTCATAATGAGTCTCATCTCCGCCTCCGGCGGCCTTCTTGATAACTCTTTCAATGTTGTCGTTGGGAACATTGTTTGCCTTTGCTTTGGTGATTATATCCTTAAGTTTGGAGTTTGACTCGGGATCGGGTCCACCTTCCTTGACGGCGGCAGTGATCTCTCTGCCTATCTTTGTGAAGACGCTGGCGCGCTGCGCATCGGTCTTCTCCTTTTTGTGCATGATGTTCTTCCATTTAGAATGACCTGACATATAATAAAACCTCCAAAAAATTTACTGTTTGAGCACCGACAGCAATATTGCCGGCAATGACCATAGAATGTTGAAAAGCACCGTCCAGATCATGGACACTGTTGCGGGAACGCACAGCAGGGCAATGAACGTCAGCAAAAGACCGAGACAGATGCTTGCCTGTTTTGCAAAAATACACAGTCCGACGGTGGACGAAAGGTTCTTTGCCAGACGCACGGACGAAAGTATTCCCAAAGAATTCTTCGTTGTTATCATGGCGGGAAGCTCCTCCCTGTCGGCATTCTTCGCCGCCTTTTCAAGGAGAGCGGATTCCTCCGCGTCGGGGACTATAACCCTGGTGGTCTGCATATCATAACGCTTCTGAACGATATTTTCCGTGACACCGCAGTCTCTGGTAGAAACTATTATGTTGAAATCTCCGATATTCTCAGCCGCTTTTTTAAGTTCAGGGTCGGGTCTGCAGGTATACAGCAGATACGCCGCAAGATCTCCGTTGATAGCGAGATAAAGAATGCTCCGGTTCATTGTTATGAGAGAGACCTCTTCCTCCTGAGGCAAAGGCGTAACTCCGTGGGAAAGAAGAAGATTACGGTTTCCCAGAAGCACCTCATCTCCGTATATATGAGCGTAAACCCCGTAATTTTTAATAAACTTCCAATCATCCACGACCGGCAGCCTGTCTACGGAACAGCCCAGTGTCCGGCAGAATTCATCCTTCACGGGAGAATCGGATTCAATCAGGAGTGTGGCGGTATATTCCACCGCCTCCGAAAGATGCTTACCGTCCCGGAAACGGAAACGGACCATCTGCACAAGGGATGGGGGAAAAAGCTCGGTATCCTCGACCACGAGAGTGTCGGCATCCCGGAGGGATTCTATGGAATGATATCCCAAAAGTACGCTTCCGTACTTTCTCAGCCTGTGCTGTGCCATCATATAGGGCAGGACAAAACTCATTTCGCCCGTAAAAGAAGCGGTGACCGCAACAAGCGCGGCAAGGGATGAGGTGAAGAGCCCGAAGCCCTTTGATATGCCTACAATCAGAGCCAGCAGAACCACCGCACCGCAGACCGCAGGAGCGAAATATCTGATCTTTTTTTCAGAGGGATCCCCTTCATAGGTCGTGTCCACCACATTTGGGAACTTCACCACGGGATTGACCATACATACCCTGTCGATATATCTCTTGGTCAGATTTATCCTCTCAGTATTGACGGCATATGTCTTATTGTTTTTTATCAGATTCAGATTCGCAATAAGTTCCTGCACAAACAGGAGCTTCATCAGCATCGACACAAACACCGACAGGCTTATTGCTGCGAAAAACGGGACATAATCCGCGAAAAGCCCGTAAACCGCATTGATGAAACCCACGGCCAGAGCAACGGCATTGAGGCTGTCGTTGGAAGGGTCAAGACGGACAAGACCCGTTATACCCTCTGTCATTTCCCTGCGGCAGATAAAGAACACCGCCGCCGCGAATATCATTTCCAGAAGCCCCATAACCGTGTGGGGCAACCCGAAGAATGCCGGGATTCCCGTAGCGAGTGCCGCAAGCCCCGCAACCGCGGTCTTGACCCTGAAAGTATCTCGTGCGGACTGGGCGACGGAATACTGTTCAAGAAAATACTCGTCCTGCATATTCTGACCGAACCCCAGAGGAGCCCGGACTCCTTTCTCCGGTATTATTTTCCGCCGAGCCGTTGGCGGACCACTTCGTACATGGCTACCGCACCTGCGGCAGAGATATTAAGAGACGTGATATTTCCTGCCATGGGAATGCGCAGAAGATAATCACAGTGTTCCCGGACCAGACGGGAGATTCCTTCGCCTTCATCCCCGAGGACTATGGCGACCGCTCCGGTAAGATCGGTTCCGTACAGTTCACCGCTGCCCTCACCGCCGTCCATACCGTAGACCCAGACATTGTTTTCCTTCAGTTTTTCAATGGCAGAGGTTATATTTGTCTGCCTTGATATCTTCATGTATTCACACGCACCCGCCGCCGCCTTGAACACGGTGGCAGTCAGTCCGCAACTGTTGCGTTTCGGAAGGATTATTCCGTGAACACCTGAGGTTTCAGCCGTTCTGATTATCGCCCCCAGATTACCCGGGTCCTTTATCCCGTCAACAACAAGAATAAAGGGTTTTTCCCCTCTTTCCTCCGCAAGTGCGAGGATATCTTCTATTTCGCAGTATTCAAATTCGGTGGTGAATGCCATTACTCCCTGATGCGCGGAAGTTCCGGTCATCTTTTCAAGTTTTGCCTTATCCGCCTCCACCACGGGAATGCTTCTGTCTTTTGCCATTGCTATAAGCTTGACTATGGAACCTTCCCTTTCACCCTTCGCGACATAGATCTTATCTATTGTCCTTCCGGAACGGATCAGTTCCATAACGGGATTTCTGCCGTAGACCACATTTTCACTGTCCACAGAGGGGGTTGCTTCACGCCGGCGTTCAGAATACTCCGGATTTCTGCCGGTGGTTTTCCCCGCAGCGGAACGCTTGAATTTCGGATACGCTTTTTCTCCGTATCCTTTATTTCCACGGGATGTTTTCCCCGTACGGGTCTTTGTTGCGTATCCGTCGGAATACTTTTTCTTTCTGTTTTCCATATCTTTCTTTTTCTCCGAATGGTTTATTTTTTGCCGGTACTGCCAAAGCCGCCGTCACTGCGTGCCGATTCATCCAGTTCCGGCACAGTTTCGGTCTCCGCTCCGAAAAACGGAACGATAACAAGCTGCGCAATACGGTCTAGAGGATTGATGGTATATGGCTGACCGGAGGTATTCATCACTCCTATCATTATCTCACCGCGATAATCACTGTCGATAACCCCGACACTGTTGGTAAGCATTATCCCGTGCTTCACACCGAGGGAAGAGCGGATACACACAAGTCCGACATACCCCTCCGGTATCTGCACACATACCCCGGTATCAAGCCTCGTTCTCTGTCCGGGCTGAAGCGTCAGAGGCTCTGCCATACAGGCGGACAGGTCGTAGCCTGCACTTCCTGCCGTCGCCCTCCCGGGAACAGGGGCGGTAACACCGTTTTTTGTCAAAAGCTTAACCTTCAGCTTCATCGGTAATAAAGTCCTCTCGTAATATCTCCGGGCTTGCGGCATTCCCCGCCGGAATAGCCCTCAATCACCTGTGCAACTCTTTCACGCGTCTCATCGGTGAACATCAGATGTAAAAACCCCGCATCCGTAGGCAGGCGGTCGGCAAGCCACAGCACGTCCGCATTCCATATTCTGTTGCGGCAGCCGAAATCACATGTCACAAAAAAATCCTTGCCCATGCGATCAGTGAGGAATTTCGGTTTATCCTTGAGGGCACAGCCCCTGCCGTCCCCCTTTATGCAGTTACGGACCGTCATGAAAGGAAGTCTGCCGTAAGCGAATATTCCGCTTTTTCCGTCCGTAATGCTTTCCGCGGCGCGCATTGTAAGTTCAAAGGAAAGCATTACGCTTTCGAGTCCGGCATCTTCAAACCGGTCAAGACTGATACTGTTATACACATTCAGCCCGCATCCTCCATGGACTCTGAACCCCCGTTCAAGACAATGGCGGACAAGTCCGACATTTTCACACAGCAGCTGCCTTACACCCAGATTATCCGCTTTATCAAGGAGTTTGTCAAGAACCGGATATTCGCTGTCGTGAACCGCCGTGGGGAGGAAAAATCCGACCTTGTCTCCGAATTTCTCAATTATTCCGGCAGTACCTGACTGACCGGCTTTCTCAAGGGGAAGCCATATGATGTCAAGTTTACCGGCATTGTCCGGAACCTGCGAGGGGAAAAGGAACTGCCCCCGCAGCCCCTTTGACGGGGGATCTGCCGTATTTATTTCCGGGATCCTTGAGATCATTGACTGGGGACGGATGCACCGCATTCCGGTGATGCTTTCCACAACTGTCCGGCGGGCTTCATTCAGCAACGAAACCGGAATAAAAATATCATCAGGAAGTTGCGACCTTACTTTTCCCAATTCGTACGGGGTATCCCCCAATTTATCAAGGGCTTTTCTCAGTTCCTCTTCTCCGGTGACGCGGTTCCGGGCTTTCTGAGCCGGAAACGAAGTCTCGGCGCAAAATCCGTCGCTGCTGCTGCCGGCAAGCCTGACAACATAGGAATCATCTGAGGTCAGGGAAAAATCAAGGCTGAATCTTTTATATTCCCGTGTGGGGAGAGGTACGCGCACGGACACATCGTCCTTCTTCCGTACCCCGAACATTTCTCTCCCCGTTTTCCCGGTATAGTATCCGTCAGTGAAGCCGTCCCGGCTGAAAACGGAAGCAAGATATGCTTTTCTGTCCTCGGAAAAAACTTCGCCCTTAACGGCACGGACATAGGCATCGGTCACCGCGGCAACGTATTCCGCACCCTTCATCCGGCCCTCTATTTTCAGGGACGTAACGCCCATTTTTTTTAATTCCGGGACGTATTCAAGAAGGCAGTTGTCCTTAAGGCTGAGCTCGTACCCGTTCCTGTAGGGCAGTCTGCAAGGCTGAGCGCATTCTCCCCTGTTGCCGCTCCTTCCGCCGATAACACTGCTCATATAGCACTGGCCGCTGTAGCACATACACAAAGCCCCGTGGACAAAGACCTCTGTCTGTATGGGAACATTTTTCGCGATATATGCTATATCCGCGGCGGAAAGCTCCCTGTTGAGCACGACACGCCTGAAACCCATATCAAGCATCTGTTCCGCACCGTCCGCAGAACAAACCGTCATCTGCGTACTTGCGTGAAGAGGTACGGAATCTCCGAGGGACAGTCTCAGGCAACGGGCAAACCCCACATCCTGAACGATAAACGCATCTATACCGGCCTCGGTAAAAACTTCGGCGGTTTTCAGCGCGTCGCACATCTCTCTGTCAGAGATCAGGGTGTTCATGGTGGCATAGACCCTGACTCCCCGTTCATGACAGAACCTTATCCCGTCGGATATCTCTTCCCGGGAAAAATTCCGGGCGTTGGCCCGGGCATTGAAACCCAACCCGCCCAGATACACCGCATCCGCACCGGACATTACCGCCGCACGAAGGGCTTCGGGACTTCCGGCAGGTGAAAGAACTTCCATCAGTTGGAGCTTCCGCCCTTGGACATGTTTATTTTCAGCGCAAGCAGTTCGTCACGGAGCTTTTCTGCCATACGGCGGGCTTCGTCTCTTTCCGCCAAAGCTTTCGTTGTTCCGTCAAGATATTCCTTGAGCTGATCGCGCATGTTGTCCGCACCGGTCTGAAGTTTGACGATCTCATCATACAGATCCATGCATACCAGCAGTGACGCACTGGTGAGAGAAAGGCTGGGATTGCCGTCCATAATTTCCCGGACCTTCGCGTCAATTGCCTCCGCGATCTGATTGGTGTATTCCGCGGTTTCGGTGGAATACAGGGTAAGATCGAATCCGCCGATTCTGACAGTGTAAACACTTTCCATGATTAAAAAGCTCCCTTATGTATAAATTTTGTTTACCCGATTAAAATATATTCTTACTTTATAATATATCATAAATTTTGCCGGAAATCAAGATTAAAACCGAAAAAAATCAAATATTTACGCTAATTTTTCCATAATTTTCGGTTTTGTGCCGATAAGCACCTTTCGTCCCGCAAAAAGACCGCACATGTCGGGAAATGACGAAAGATAATAATAAAATTTTTTGTAAATTTATATTGACAAATTAAAGAAAACATGGTACAATAAAAGCGGAAAGAGAGGCGAAGATCAAATGAACGATAAAATCACCGTTGCCATATCGAGACAATTCGGCTCATGCGGCCGCGCAGTGGGCAAGGAACTTGCAAAGAAGCTCGGAATAAGCTTTTACGATAAGGAACTCATTTCCCTTGCGGCAAAGGAAAGCGGAATAAGCGAAAAGATATTCCGTAACATGGACGAAAAGCCCACCAACAGCCTTCTTTATTCTCTGGCTGTAGGGGCTTACGCACTGGACAGTCAGTATCTGCCGTGGTCGGACGCCGCTGTCCCTCTGAGCGACAAGGTGTACCTGGCGCAGGCGGAACTCATAAAAAAGCTTGCGGCGGAAAAAAGCTGCGTTTTTATCGGAAGATGCTCCGACTATATTCTTAAAGACTCCCCGAACATGATAAGCGTGTTCATTACCGACACCGAAGAAAACTGCGTAAATCAGATAGTAAAAGACTATAATCTCTCCGAGGCAAAAGCCCGGGACATGATCAATAAAACGAACAAAAAACGCTCAAATTACTATAATTTCCATACCAACCGAACCTGGAAGGACGGCGACAATTACGATCTGTGCGTCCGGACCTCAACCCTTGGAATAGAGGGAACCGCGGAACTCATTATTGATTTTGCGGAACACAAACTGGGCAAAAAACTCAGATGACCCGGCGGGAACTCCCATAGCGGCGTTTCCTTTACAGCAAGAGGTTAAGCCCGGGTAAAACCGGAGATATACTTTTTCATTACGGCAACCGCATCATTCCTTTTCATTTACCCTTGAAAGATCCCGGAGGGCTTCCGCACGGAAGCCCTCC
>ERZ779889.1137-NODE-1137-length-28261-cov-5.351592_pt1 | contig 28261 bp, 22 predicted proteins | sample MGYA00511030_ERZ779889 | MGnify/ENA primary metagenome ERZ779889 (study PRJEB29588, sample SAMEA2160616) | human gut metagenome | biome: human gut; feature: human-associated habitat; material: faeces | place: Denmark | collected 2008/2010 ...
TGCTCATCACTGCCGCCCTGCAGATAAACAAGTGCGCCCGCTGCCATGGCAGATGCTGAACCGATCTCTGCCTGACAGCCGCCCGCGGCGCCGGATATACAGGCCCGGTGTGCAATTACCGCGCCTATTCCGCTGGCCACATACAGCGCTTCCAGAAGCTGATGCTGAGTGAGCTCCTCATAATTGCAAAGGGGCAGCAGCACCGCCGGCAGCACTCCACAGGCTCCCGCCGTAGGAGGAGGCACTATGCGCCGCATGCATGCGTTTGACTCCGCCATGCTGAGAGCCTCCGCTATAACATCGCATACATAACCGCCGGACATGGCGGCGCCGCGCATGGCGTATTGGCGCATTTTAATGCCGTCGCCGCCCACAAGGCCGCTGACGCTCTTTCGCGTGCCGGTATATGTGTCTGCTGCGTCCTCCATCGCCTGCCAGGTGATGAGCATCTTGGCCATGGACTGCTTGCGCGTCACCTGCCGCTCCTCCATGTCGGCCTGCAATACGACCTCCCAGAAGGGTATGTTCTCCCGCTCCATCTGGTCAAATATTTCCTTCATCGAATCGAGAGCCATCGTCCTCTTCCTCCTTGTCGTAATAGGTCACGGAAATTATTCCGGGAAGCTCGCTCAAAAACTCTACCTGATTGGGTTTTACATGCTGATCCGTCTCTATAACCATAAGCGCATCGCCTCCCCGTTTATGGCGGCAGAGGCTCATGTTGGCCACATTTACCCTTATCTGGCTGAGTATGGACGTTACCGCCGCCACCGCGCCGTTTTCGTCCTGATTGCGTATGACGAGAGTATTGAAATTGCCGGTAAAGTTCACATCTATACCGTCCAGCTTGTTGACGACTATCCTGCCGCCGCCTATGGAGGAGGCCTGCATGACAAGCTGCTTGCCGTCTGCGCCCGTAAGCTCTATCACCGCAGTATTCGGGTGCGCATCCCGCAGCGCAACAGCATCTATTTCATATTTTAAGCCCCTCTCCTTCGCCTCGTCGAAAGCGAAGGGTATGTGGCTGTCGTCAGGTTTCATGCCCAGCAGCCCTCCAACTATGGCGCGGTCGGTGCCGTGGCCCTTGCCCGTCTCGGCGAACGAACCGTGAAGATGTATCTTGGTCTCTACAGGCTCGCTGCCCAGCAGTGTACGGGCCATGTTTCCCATGCGTGCGGCCCCCGCGGTATGCGAACTTGACGGGCCTATCATCACAGGCCCTAATATATCAAAAATGTTCAGCATATTTCACCTCCCGCAAAAATACAAGGTTAATTATATCATATAAAAGCATTGAGCGGCACTCGTGCCGCTCAATTCCGTATAATTTATAATAATATGAATGTATGAATGTTCTCACACATATTTTTTCAGGTAATGGGGCATCTCTCCCCCGTCCTCGCTGACGCCTATGAATATTTCTATGCCGCTCCTGTCAGCAAAATCCTGTATCTGCGCGAACATCGCTTCCAGTTCATTCAGCGGGTGCTTTACCAGCTTCCTGAAGCCATCCACGTATATCCTCTGAAGATCGAAATCCTGAGCCGCTATGCCCGCAAGGAAGCCGTAGAACATCTTGGGGCTGTTTATGTTGTAGTGTCCCGCGTCTATAAAGCGTATCGCATGCTTGAGATCGAAAAGATACTGGCCCTCCGCGTCAATAAATACCACGCTGCCCTGAGTTTCATCTACCGAGTCATTTGCCATTTGGATAATGCGCTTTGAATTGCCCGTCCCCTTTTCGCCAAAGATGACACGAACCACTGATACTTCCTCCTCGTCTGTTTTATATGTAGATTATAACCTCAAAGGGGTCCGGGAATCAACTTCGCCGGCCCCTTTTTGCAAAACATTTGCAATTATGCTTTTTTCAGCGCTTCTGCCATGTCGGTATGCTCCCAGGGAAGGTCTATATCCGTTCTGCCGAAGTGGCCGTAGGCTGCGGTCTTTCCGTAAATGGGCCTCCTCAGCTCCAGTCGCTCTATTATGGCCTCCGGCCTGAAGTCGAAGCACCTGAGAAGCTTTTGCTGTATCTCGTCGTCGGGTATTATCCCGGTGCCCTTTGTGTCGATGTATACTGATACCGGCTCCGCCACGCCTATGGCATAGGCTATCTGTATTTCGCAGCGCTTTGCCAGCCCCGCCGCCACTATATTCTTAGCGGCGTAGCGTGCGGCATAGGCCGCGCTCCTGTCCACCTTGGTGGGGTCCTTGCCCGAGAACGCGCCGCCGCCGTGTGGTACATATCCGCCGTAGGTATCGACGATTATCTTACGCCCGGTGAGGCCGCTGTCTCCCTTTGGGCCGCCTATGACAAAGCGGCCGGTGGGGTTCACGAATATCTTTGTTTCCGTGGTGAGGTACTTTTCGGGTATTACCTTCAAAATCACCTTTTCCCTTATATCCCTGCGGAGCTGCTCCATGGAGATCTCCGGGTCGTGTTGAGCAGAGATGACTACCGCGTCTACGGATACCGGTCTGCCATCCTCATAATTTACCGTGACCTGGCTCTTTCCGTCCGGCCTGAGATAGCTCAGCTCGCCGCTCTTGCGTGCTTCTGTAAGGCGCATGGTAAGCTTATGGGAAAGGGCTATAGGCAAGGGCATAAGCTCCTCAGTTTCGTCACAGGCGAAGCCGAACATCATACCCTGATCCCCCGCGCCGGTGGAAAACAGCCTGTCGTTATCCCCATCCTTGGCCTCGAGAGACTTGTCCACTCCCATGGCTATATCGGGCGACTGTGCGTCCAGCTTTACTATCAGCTCAAGCTCGTTGCAGTCAAAGCCGTATTCTGGCCTGTTGTAGCCTATACTGTCTATTGTGCGGCGTATTATGTCCTTAACGTCCACGCTGCCTTTTGAGGTTATCTCCCCCATTACCATTACGGTGCCGGTGGTGGCGGCGCACTCACATGCCACGCGTGAATAGGGATCCTGTGCGAGATAGGCGTCCAGCACTGCATCGGATATGCTGTCGCATACCTTATCGGGGTGTCCCTCTGTAACCGATTCAGATGTAAAAAGTCGCTTCATTGGTTCAAAATTCCTCCGAATAAAAAATTAAAACCTCATACGCAGATGAGGTTCACTTTTCGTTAGCTCATCTTCCGGCATATCGCCGACGGAATTGGCACCTTGCCGCTGCGGGCAGGTTGCCGGGTTTCACAGGGCCGTTCCCTCAACCACTCTTGATAAGGCATATTCGGTTTTCGCGGTATATATTAGCACAAACTATTGCGTTGCGTCAATAGCCTCTTTTGGGTTATAATGCTTTGTATATCGTTATTTGAAAGGTATTTTTATTATGAAGCGTGTTCTCGGCTGCATAAGACGTGCCGATGAAAGATACCGCATGATACATCCCGGCGATAAGATATGCGTCGGCGTATCCGGCGGCAAGGACAGCCTGCTGCTGCTCTACGGCCTGAAGCTGTATCAGAAGTTCTGCCATACCCCCTTTGAGCTGATAGGCGTTATGCTGGATCTCGGCATATCGGATCAGAATTATCAGCCCGTCGCGGACTTCGCTGAGTCCATAGGCGTGCCCTTTGAGATACTCAAAACAGACATAGGCGACGTCGTATTTAACATACGCCAAGAGTCCCACCCCTGCGCCCTGTGCGCCAAGTTCCGCCGCGGCGCGCTTAACGACTACGCACATGCCCACGGCTGCAATCTCGTGGCCCTGGGCCACAACCGGGACGATGTAATAGAAACCTTTTTTATGAGCCTGCTCTACGAGAGCCGCCTCAATACCTTTGGCCCCGTGACATATCTGGACAGGCAGCAGGTGTCCGTAATACGCCCGCTCATATTCCTGCCGGAAAAGTATGCCCTTTCCGTAGCAAAGCGGCTGGAACTGCCAATTCGCAAGCCCAACTGCCCCGTGGCAGGGCATACCAAGCGGGAGGAAATGAAGGATATAATACGTTACTTTACAAAGCTCATGCCGGATGCGGACGAGCGCATAATGAACGCCATAGCGGATACCCACAAATACGGCATGTGGGACAGGTTGAAGCTGCCCCCATGGAACGACGAGCCTATCGGAATAGAGCTCTTTAAGGATGGGAAGGGCCATGAAGATACCCTTTAGCGGAATAATTATAATATGGTGCTCCGTAATGTCCTTCGCCTGCTTCATGGCGATGGGCATAGATAAGCTCAAGGCCCGTGCCGGAAAGTGGCGCATACCCGAGCGGACGCTTTTTCTTCTTGCAGCCATGGGCGGCGCGCTGGGCGGTATTTTCGGTATGCTGGCCTTCCGCCACAAGACAAAGCATAAATCCTTTGTAATAGGCATGCCGCTGCTGCTGTTGCTCAATATCGTCTGTATTGCCGGCGTAATCTGCCTTGCCATGTGCGGCTGAATACTGCGTTATTTTTGCCCGTTCGTCTTATTCCGCCATATTATCCATTCCGCCGCCGGCCGTATGTTTTCTTCGGATACAAAGTCGCAGCCCTTTTGCATCAATTCAAGAATGGCCGCATACTTTGCGCTTCCCTCCATGCTCTCCATTGCGCCCCTGAGCATGAGCCTGTGTACAGGGCTGAGCTTGTCCTTGTCAAATGCCCCCCGCGCGTAAAATATCCTTATCCGGCTGTCCACAATGCCGGTATTTCTCCTCAGCTCAAATACGGTATCCGCCCTCTTCTCCTCAAGGCCCACGGCGCACACCCCCGCTATCCGAAACCTCGCCGCTGCGCAGGCATATCCCTTTATGCGTCCATCCATAACGCAGCCCAGATAAAAAGCCTCGCCGTCAGAAGCGCCGGCATTATGCAGCGGCGACGCGGGTATCCCCATATCTTTAGACAAAAGCTCCGCATATCGCTGAGTGCTTCCATAATTGCTCCAGTATATTATAGACTTTATCATAAAATAACGCCCCTTTCCGGGTTATACTGCCCGATAAGGGGGGTTTTTATTTTAAAGCTCTTTGATCGAGTGGTTTTTGTAAACGTTAAATCTGTATTTTAATCCGCCATGCTCCCTTTCCTCGCCCTGCTCTGCCAAACGCCAATTAGGCATGCTCCGTATATCCGGGAAGAAGCGGTCGGCATTGCCGCACGCTTCCACTTCCGTTACATACGCCCTTTCGCAGTAATCCAGCAGCATCGCATAGATACTTTCCCCTCCTATGACGAAGGCTTTGTCACTCCCTATCGCCCTCTTCAGCTCATCAATACTGCTCACAGCGTCGGCCCCATCAGGCACGCGGTCCCTATTACGGGTAAGCACTATGTTGCGGCGGTTCTCCAGCGGCCTGCCCCCTGGCAGTGATTCCAGCGTTTTACGGCCCATTATTACGGTCTTGTTTACGGTCATACGCCTGAAATACGCCATATCCTCCGGGATACGGAAAAGCAGCCCGCCGTCCTTTCCTATTCCGTTATTTTTGTCAATGCAGACTATAATATCCATACGCTACACCGCCACCGGTATCTTACCTATACTGCCGTGAGACTCATACCCTTCAAGGGAGAAGCTGTCCACGGTGAACTTGTAAAAGTCGTCTATGCTCTTATCAATAATGAACCTCGGCGCGTCCAGGGGCTCACGGGAGATGAGCTCCTCCACCAGCGGCACATGCCTGTCGTAAATATGTGCGTCTGCTATCACGTGCATAAGCATTCCCGCCTCGAGGCCGCTTACCTGAGCCATCATGTAAACCAATACCGCATACTGGCATACGTTCCAGTTGTTGGCTACCAGCATATCCTGGGAGCGCTGATTCAATATGGCGTTCAACCGATTGCCAGATACATTGAAGGTCATACTGTAAGCGCAGGGATACAGCCGCATTTCGGAAAGATCGGCGTGATTGTATATGTTGGATATTATCCTGCGGGAGCCGGGATTGTGCTTCAGGTCGTAAAGTATCCTGTCCACCTGATCCATATCCCCTTCGGGATAGTGGTGCTTTACCCCCAGCTGGTAGCCATAGGCCTTGCCTATGCTGCCGCTGCCGTCCGCCCAGGCGTCCCAGATGTGGCTGTGCAGGTCGTGTATGTTGTTTGACTTCTTCTGCCATATCCATAGAAGCTCGTCTATTGCGTTCCTGAAGCCTGTCTTGCGCAGGGTCATAATAGGGAACTCCTGTGACAGATCATAGCGGTTCACCACGCCGAAGAGCTTTACGGTATGTGCGGGGGAGCCGTCCTCCCACCTCGGGCGCACCGGCCTGTCGGTATCCCATACGCCGTTTGATATTATATCCCTGCAATTCTCTATGAATACCCTGTCTGCGATGCTCATGGGGCAAGCTCCTTTATTTTTTAGTTTTATTATCCCCCAAATGCCGGCGCATTTCAAGACGTTCTTCCTTTGCCGCACCTGCCGGGCGGTTTAAGGGCGAAAAAAAAGCACCGTTTGTGCAACATTGTCCAGCACAGTACCCATATCGGTACCAATTGCCGTTTTTCATATTGATTGAGCACGTAAATTGCACTAAGCTTAACTTATAAAACGTTTGTTCGATGCGTTTTGCTGCCTTCGCTCTCGCTCCGCGAAGGACTAATGAATCAAATCAGGAGGTTTCAATATGTCAGTAAACAAGGTATTCGACGTTGATCTCGATATCAAGAGGCCCTCCTCACACAGGGATTTTACCGTGGTGAACGGCGACAACGGCAACAGGATCAACGTTACCCTAATGGATGGAGACAGCCCCGTAGACCTTACGGGCTGCAGGATAATCGCCGCATTTTCCCGCGCGGACGGCTCTACCTCGCTTCAGGACAGCGGAGTCCAGAACGGCGGCATCACGATTTCGCCCGACGATGCTTCCAAGGTCACCATAGACCTTTTTCCCGCCTCGTTCTCTCCCGGTGTTGTGGAATGCGAGCTTCAGGTATACTCCGACTCTTCCCTTTCTACCCTCGTCACCACCGCCCGCTTCAACTTTATCTGCCGTGAAGCCATAGTAAACAGCAGCACCGTGCAGGCGGCTGCCGAATACCCTCTGCTTAAAACTCTGAAGGACGGTCTCACCTCCCTCAAGGCATCGCTGGACGAGCTTATGGAGAGCGCCAAAGCTGCTGAGGAGGGCAGACAAACGGCAGAAAACAGCCGAGAGGCGCTGTATGACAAGCTTTCCAAGCTCAGGGCAACCGCTACCATGCTGCAAAGCGGCACCGATCCTACCGCCAGAGTAACCGAATCGGACGGAGCCAAGGTGATAGAGCTGGGCATACCCGCAGGGCCTCAGGGACCTAAGGGTGAGACCGGCGAGGCCGGCCCGAAGGGCGATGCAGGCGAACGCGGCCCGCAGGGTCCTAAGGGAGACCCCGGTCAGGACGGTGCGCCAGGCAAGGACGGAGCTGACGGTAAAGACGGCGCTCAGGGGCCAAAGGGTGACACCGGTTCAGGCTTTGCCGTGCTGGGCTATTTTGCCAATCAGGCGGCTCTCGAGGCCGCCATAGCGCTGCCCTATGCCGGCGACGCATACGGCATAGGCTCGGCACAGCCTTACGATATATATATCTGGGACGGCATAAACAGCGTCTGGGTAAATAATGGGCCGCTGCAAGGCGCAAAGGGCGATACAGGCCCTCAAGGGCCTCAGGGCGAAACTGGCCCACAGGGATCTCAGGGCGAAGCCGGCCCTCAGGGATCTCAGGGCGAAACCGGCCCTCAGGGGCCTCAGGGCGAAGCCGGCCCTCAAGGGCCTCAGGGCGAAACCGGCCCACAGGGACCTCAGGGCGAAACCGGCCCTGCAGGCCCTGCCGGTCCCGTTTCTGTATTCCAGCGTTCCGTGCTTTCCGCTCCCACCTCAGTGGCGCTAAGCGACGAATGCGAATATTACCTGACAGACGTAGGCGACATCTCCTTCACCTACCCGTCAGATACGTATTTCGAGTGCTGGATAGGCCTGAGCCTTTCATCTGCGGAAAGCCATACCGTCACATTCCCCGACGGCACTTCATATATCGGCGGCACACCCGAATGGGAGGTTTCGGCGCAATACGAGATATCCGTAAAGGATAAGGTCGTTATAATAAAAAAGGTCGGCGAATAAAAAGCGTGGAGGCGGAAAACCGTCTCCACTATTTATAATTATCATCTCATCAGCCGCAGCATATCCTCCGGCGGCGGCGACACTATATGCAGCTTATCCCCTGTCAGCGGGTGCGTCAGCCACAGCTCGCAGGAATGCAGTGCCGGCCGCGCTATCAGCTCCCTGTCCTCCCTGCCGTAAAGCCAGTCGCCCGCCAGCGGATAACCTATGGCGGACATGTGCAGCCTAAGCTGATGTGTGCGGCCGGTATGCGGTATGAGCCGCAGCAGCGTAAAACCATTGTTGCATTGCAGCGTTCTGTACTCAGTAAGCGCAGGCGATCCCAAAGGTTGGATAGCACGCTTGTATCTGGAGCCCTGCTCAAAGCCTATGGGCAGCTCTATCCTGCCGCTCTCCGGCTCCACACGTCCTACGGATATTCCCACGTATTCCCGCCTGAATTCCTCTGTGTGCATTATGCGCTTGAGCCTGTGGTGCATGTAGCCGTTCTTGGCTATCGTCATTATTCCCGTCGTGCCCCTGTCCAGCCTGCTTACCGGGTGAAAATTCTCGCCCTCCTTCAATCGCGCGGAAAATGCATTTTCCAGCGTAAGCTCCCGGGGATCCCGGGTAGAGCTGTGTACCGCAACACCGGCGGGCTTATCAATTATTATTATATCCTCGTCCTCATAAAGCACCACGAGCGGCATATCCATGGGCGTTGGCCGCACCGCCTCCCCATCGCATATCTCGGCGCAAAGCATGTCGCCAGCCGATAAAGTAGCCGTAGTATAGGCCTTTTTGCCGTTTAAAGTTATGCCCTCCGGCCTGCGCTTAAGACGCGATATGTGGTCGTTGGACATGAAGAAGCAGCGCTTGAGCCCGCTTTCCACACTGAGGCCCGCAAGTTCATCTGTAATTTTCTCACACAGCTTCCGCACGATACTTCTCTTTTCAATTGTTTTATTTGAGTTTACATCGGACTATTATAGTCTATGAAGTCCATTTAGACAATCGCCTGGCGGTAGTAAAATTTCAATCGGACTTTTTTTGAAAAAGGGGTTGCTTTTTATGTCCTGATGCCTTATAATAACACTCGTTCCGTTCCTCCTTAGCTCAGTCGGTAGAGCATGCGGCTGTTAACCGCAGTGTCGTTGGTTCGAGTCCAACAGGGGGAGCCAGAAAAGCCCGAAAGCACAGCGCTTTCGGGCTTTCAATTTTACAGCCGCATAGTCTTTGAACCTGCTTTAATTTAATATTCCGCCATTGCAAGCGGAGAAAAGCCGTAATTTTAGGCTACTGTTTACCGGAAAAATCAACGATTAAATATGCACTCGGATTACACTGGCAGAAAAGCCGTTGAAGCTTTATGCAAACGGCTTTTTTCTATACCATAACACTGCGCTTGACAAAAGCGCAAAAAAGGCGTAATGTGCTTTCGGAAAATAGTGTTGATTCGCGCGGCGGAACCCGCGCAGGAAAGGATGTCCCCCCTATGCTGTTGTTCATTTATATTACGAACCGCGTAGCAACCGTCTCTCCCATTCTGCAAAAAATGGCGGAACGCGGGATTCATGGCGCCACGATGGTGGACTGTGAAGGAATGCTGCAAACGCTTGCGGCTGATTCGATTGAACCGCCGCCGTTTTTCGGCTCTCTGCGCAAATTTATCAACCCGGATCATGAGCCCGGGAAAATGCTTTTTGCCGTGCTTGGGGAGGAGCAGATCGGCGTTGCAAAGTCCTGCATACACGATGTGTGCGGCAGCCTCGACAGGCCGAACGCCGGTATCATGTTCACCGTGCCTGTGACAAGCGTAGAAGGAGTCGAATAACCAATATGCAAATCATTCTATGTCTTGCGGCCGCGATGATCTGCGGTCTGCTGTTGACGCGCGTTGTCAAGCCGGTTCACCTGCCGAACGTAACGGGGTATCTCATCGCCGGTCTCATCATCGGCCCATATTGCCTTGGCATTTTTCAAGAGAGCGACGCGGCTGTCACCGATGTGCTTACGGACGTAGCGCTTGGTTTTATTGCTTTTTCTATCGGCGGTGAATTCCGGATCAGCAACATCAAGCAGATCGGCACAAGCTCCATTACCATTACATTCTTTCAAGCGTGCCTCGCTACGCTGCTCGTCGACGCCGCGCTCCTTGCTTGCGGCTTCCCCGCCCCGCTCTCACTCACACTTGGCGCAATCGCTGCCGCTACCGCTCCGGCCGCAACGCTGATGGTCGTCAGGCAGTATCACGCAAAAGGTGAAGTGACATCGACGCTGCTCCCTGTTGTCGCGATGGATGACGCCGTAGGGCTGATGCTGTTCTCCATCTCCCTTCCCATCTCGCAGGCACTTGCTTCAAACGCAGCGCTGACCGTAACGTCCATGCTGCTGCAGCCATTGCTTGAGATCGTGCTTTCGCTTGCAGTCGGCGCCGGCATTGGTCTACTCATCGCCTTGGCCATGCGATTCTTTCACTCCAAGGTGAACAGGATCAGCGTAGCGGTCGCCGCAGTGCTGCTCGGTTCCGCACTTGCTTCTATTTGGAACCTGTCCTCTCTGCTGCTCTGTATGGCCATCGGTGCGGTCCTTGTCAATCTGCGCAAGGACGCGGATGAGCTGCTTGAAATCACGGATGCGTGGACACCGCCGCTGTTTATGCTGTTCTTTGTACTTTCGGGAGCCGAGCTGGATCTTGCAGTTGTTCCTACTGTCGGGCTTTTGGGCGTTGTCTATATGGTAGCTCGTAGTTTGGGAAAATACTTCGGTTCTTTCCTTGGCGCAACCATTGCCAAGTCTTCGCCGAATATCCGCAAGTATCTTGGCTTAACGCTTCTGCCGCAAGCCGGTGTTGCGATCGGCATGGCGCAAGTCGCCTTGAATGCCCTTCCGGAATACGGCACTCAGATCCAAGCGGTCGTGCTGACGGCGACGCTGATTTATGAACTGATCGGACCGGTCATTACAAAATTAGCGCTGACCGCAGCTGGCGAGATTCAGGATTCAAAGAAATCCAAGGCAAAAACGGAACAAAACGCCGGTGGTGCGAAGTAGAGTATAAGGCAGCCGAGTATATCGGCTGCCTTTTTACTGCCGAATCACAGCTTGTCATTCATCATCGGACTTCTATACTGAATAACATAGATACTGATAATTTGGAGGACACTGTGCTTTATCGCAAGATACTTCCGCTATGCCTGCTGATTCTGTGTTTGCCAATTCTGGCTGCTCGCGCTGATGGCGAGACCGATGCCGCTGAAGCCGACGCTGCGAATGATGCTGCCGAGGCCGCTTCGCATACGTTTTTGACCGTTGACGGTCTCTCTGACGGGTGTTCGGCTGCGGATTGCGCGGCATTTTTGCGCGGCGAATGCGATGCGGCGCTTGTGCAGACTGTTGCGGCGGCTACAGATCGGACGCGACGGACCGGATCGCAACCAGTCTTCTCAACCTGTCCATTGGTCGACCAGTCTACGGCAGACTCGCTTTTACGGAATGCAGCGAAGTCCCAATGATTGACAGACGGGTACGTTCTGGAGCTTGGTTCGAACTATAATTTTCACGGAAACGTTACATCGGGCGCGCCGATTACTTCTGTTACAATCACCATTGACCGCGAGGAGCGCAAGGGCAGCCTCTACCCTTTCATCAGCACTGTTACATTTGCGCCGGAAGACAATATCACCCGTTATGATATCAATTCCGTGCCGGAGGGTGCAAAAAATCTCTGAATGATCTTACAAAGCTCAACAAGCTTCGCGTCGGAGAGCTTTATTTGATTGGAGGGAAAACGAATTGGAAGTGAAAATCAACCGTGAAATACGGGACTATCAGGAAAGCATATTCTTCGGGCTGAACCTGCGTCAGCTCGTTTTTTCTATCCTCGCCATTGGCGTAGCCGTCGGTATCTACTTTGGGCTGAACAATATCCTCGGAAGGCTCTTTCTATTATTCACAATTATTTTAATATGCACAGGCCCGTTGATGGTATAAAATATAATAGATAATTGTCTGCAATATGCTTGTACTGTCGAAAGGATATCCGATGTATCGCTTTATCACCCTCCTTCTCATTTCAGCGCTGCTTCTGACAGGCTGTGCAAAAGCTGAGACGGATTCATACATACAGGTCATAGTGCCTGAGGGCGGCGGCTACGAGGCGGCAGTCACTCCCAAGCCGATGGCTTCTGCGCCCACCGCATCTCTACCTTTGATACCCTCAGAAGCCCCTGAGGCCCCTTTCACACCGCAGCCAACAGCCTTGCCCATCCAGACAGCAAAGCCTGTTCCCTCCCTTACTGCGGCCCCTACGGCAGCGCCTACGGTTATTTTAACAGCGTCTGATGACGACTACAACTCGGGCATACTTGAGCTTGTCAACCAATACAGGCAGCAGGCGGGGCTGAACACGCTTAAATACTCGAGCAAACTGCAAAAAGCCGCGGATATTCGCGCCCGCGAGATCGTAACCCTTTTCGATCACACCCGGCCAAATGGCGCCAACTGCTCCACCGCCGTCACCGACGACGGTATAAGCTTCAGCGCATTTGGCGAAAACATATTTATGTGCAGCGGAGTGTCCAATGTTACATCAAAACTGATATTTGACGCCTGGATGGACTCTCCCAGCCACAGGGAAAACATTCTCAGGGAAGGCTTTACGGATATGTGTATAGGCATATATTCCGTTGGCGGCTCCACATACGCCGTTCAGCTGTTCGGCGCCGGCCTTTCCTGATGTATCGATATCATTCAGAAGGATTTTTTACAGGAGGCATTGTTTATGCAAAAAACCACCAAGGCCATCGCCTTTGCCCTGGCGCTTACGCTTATCATGGCAATGCTTCCCGCCTTCGCCGCGGTATTCCACAGCGACGTGCGGGTAAAGCTCTCCATAGGCAGCGGCAGGTCATTTACATTCACCCCAGTAGGCGAATACACTCTAAAGGAAGCCGGCAGCAGCGTCGGAACCGACGAGCTCACCGTCGAGGCGGTGGGCAGCCGGGTATCCATAAAGCTGGGGGACAAGACCTACACCGGCCCCTCCCTTACGCTGCTTTCAAAGAACTACGGCCAGACCACCGACTATATCAGGCTCAAGAACGCGGAATACGGCACCTGCACCTACCTCGGCAACATGACCTTTGACGTGTACGAGGGCAGCATACGCGCCATAAACACGCTGCCCATCGAGCAGTACCTTTACGGCGTAGTGCCCCATGAAATGAGCAATTCCTTCCCGGTGGAGGCCCTTAAGTCACAGGCTGTATGCGCCCGCGGCTATGCCGTCGCCCGCTGCTCAAGGTATGCCGCGAGCCGCTCATACGACCTTGTGGATACCTCCAAGGATCAGGTATACCGGGGCTACGCCAGCAAAAATACCCGCGCCATAGCGGCGGTTGACGCCACTAAGGGGCAGGTGCTGGTATACGACGGCGACATAATCGAGGCCTTCTACTCCGCCTCCAACGGCGGGCAGACCGAGCGCACCGGCAACGTATGGGAAAACGACCTCCCCTACTACACCCATGCCGACGACGTGTATGACCTGCTCAACAAGTCCAGCCTTGAAGAGAAGTCCTTTATTCCCGATGCATACGACGAGACGACAGAAAAGCTCATGGACAGCTCTGTCCTCACGGCTATAAAAAAGGCCGCCTATGCGGCCGCCGGGCAGGAGGTTGAGCTGCTCTCCACCGTAAAGGTTCTGGCCAAGGATCCCAGCGCCGAAAACGACCCGGAGCAGCGCTGCTACACTAACGTCGAGTTAACCCTGATGGTAGCGCCCAGGGACAACCCGGAGCAGGCAGGCCAGGTTACATTCACGCTGCCATTTGAGGAGCTCAGCTTCGGCAGCTATGAGAACACGCTGGGCCAGATAGGCGCGAAGAAACGCAACCTCCGCATGTACGGCGCGGAGCGCGGCGAATACCGCACCGCAGAAAAGGAATATTCAGGCTGGTTTCTCACCCAGCGCCGCTACGGCCACGGGGTAGGTCTCTCACAGCGCAGCGCGCAGGAGCGCGCCCGTGCCGGTCAGAAGTACGAGGACATACTTGCCTTCTATTATAAAGACACGGCGCTGTACACCGTGGGCACCTACGACACCGCCCCCAGGATAAAGGCCGAGGGCTGCACCTTCCAGTCCTGCGGCATAAGCGGCATAAAGCCCGGCACGACCACAGAAAAGCTGCTGGGCAAGCTGCAATCCGACGGCGCACTCTCCATAATCGACAAGAAGGGCGCAAAGAAGGAAGGTACGCTGTGTACCGGCGATTCCGTCCGCAATACCTATGACAACGGCCTCGCCATATTCGACCTGCCAATAGTGATATACGGCGATGTGGACGGCAACGGCAAAATAGACAAGGACGACATAGCCGCCCTGCAAAAGCACCTGATAAGGTCCTCCATACTGGGCGGTCCTTACCTCATAGCAGCGGACGTAAACCACGACGAAACGGTGGATATAATGGATATGATACGGCTGATACAGTACGTATCCGACGATGCAAAGATAACTCAGGAGGATTAAAAAATGAAGACTTCCATTACATATAAGCGGGTCCTGTCTCTTGTTGCCATGCTGCTTTTAGTAGCGCTCCCCGCCATGGCGTTCGCCGCTCCCGAGCTTACCGCTACGGCGGACAAGACCTCCGTCACCGCCGGCGACACCGTCGTGGTGACTGTCACCCTTGCCGGCAAAAAGCTTTCCGCCGCCGAGGGCGAATTCTCCTACGACCCCTCCCTCCTCACCTTCACCGAGGGAGACGGCGGCGCTTCAGACGGACGCATAGCGCTGGTCTCCGCCGAGAAGGACGGCGCTTCCTCCCTTTCCGCCCGCATAACCTTTACAGCTGCCGGCGCGGGAGAGGCCAAAGTGGATTTCAACATAACCAAGGCTCTCAGCTACAGCGGCGAGGATCAGGGTACAGCTGCAGCCTCAGTTACCGTATCTATAGCGGCCGCTCCCGCCGCTGCCCCGGCCGCCGCAGAACCCGCCGCGCCCGCACCCCAGGAAGAACCCTCCGCAGACGATAAAATCATCAACCTCAAGCCGCCCGTCTCCGTTTCCGAGCTGGCGGGCATGCTGAAAGCCAAGCCCTTCCAAATCATCAAGGATCTGATGGGCATGGGCATCTTCGCCAACCCGAACACGCCGCTGGATGCGGACGCCGTCAGTTCCATCTGCGACCTCCACGGCTACACATTCGCCCGTGAAAAACGGGAAAAGGGCGGCGGCGTGAAAGCCCAGCAGGAACCCGTCAAGGAACCGGAACCCGTGCCGGTGGTGGAAGAACCCAAAGCCACCCTCATCACGCGCACGCCCATCATCACCGTCATGGGCCATGTGGACCACGGCAAAACATCCCTGCTGGACTACATCCGCAAAACGCGCGTGGCCAAGGGGGAAGCCGGAGGCATTACCCAGCACATCGGCGCCTATACGGTTGACTACAACGGCAGCACGCTCACCTTCCTGGATACGCCGGGCCATGCCATCTTCACAGAAATGCGCGCCCGCGGCGCGGACGTCACGGACATCGTGGTTCTGGTGGTGGCCGCCAATGACGGCATCATGCCCCAGACACGGGAAGCCATCGCCCACTCCAAGGCGGCCGGCAAAACCATCATCGTCGCCATCAACAAATGCGACCTTCCGGCCGCAGACCCCGTCAAGACCAAGAGCGGCCTGATGGAAGAAGGGCTGGTTCCCACGGACTTCGGAGGCGATGTGGAATGCGTGGAAGTCTCCGCCCTGACCGGGGCCGGCATTGACGACCTTCTCGGCCTTCTCGTCCTCCAGTCAGAAGTGCTGGAACTCCAGGCCAACCCCAAGGCCAACTGCCGCGCCTCCATCATCGAGGCCCGCGTGGAACCCGGCACGGGCAGCTCCGCCACGGCCATCGTGGAAAGCGGCACCATCCGCGTCGGGATGCCCTTCATCTGCGGCCCTTACGCCGGCAAGGTGCGCGCCCTGGTCAACGACCACGGCGAACGCGTCAAAAAGGTAGGGCCCGGCATGCCCGTGGAAATCACCGGCTTCTCTGAAACCCCGAACGTGGGGGACGAACTGGTGGAAATGGAAAACGAACGCGCCGCCAAAAAGCTTGGGGAAGAACGCCAGGAGGAACTGCGCAAGCAGCGCCTGGCCCAACCCCGCAAGGCACGCATGGAAGAACTGCTCGCCATGATGGGGGACGGCACCCAGAAAGCCCAGCTCAAAATACTCCTGAAGGGGGATGTGCAGGGTTCCGTGGAAGCCATCAGGAAAGCTGTTCTGGACATCCAGTCGGACAAAGTGGAATGCGTCTTCCTGAACGCCTCCGCCGGCCCCATCTCGGAATCGGACGTTCTGCTGGCCTCCTCCTCGGACGCCGTCATCCTGGGCTTCAACGTCAAGGTGGAAGCCAACGCCGTCAAACTGCTCAAGCGGGAAGGCGTGCAGGTAAAACTGTATTCCATCGTTTACGAACTCATTGACCAGGTGCGGGATGCCATGCTGGGCCTTCTGGAACCGGAAACGCGCGAAACCATCATCGGCCACGCCAAAGTGCTCCAGGTCTTCAAGCTCAACAAGGGCCGTGCGGCAGGCTGCATGGTGGAGGACGGGAAAATCCTCCGCAGCTGCGAGGCGCGCGTCATCCGCGACAAGACGCCCGTCTTTGACGGTAAAATGTCCACCCTCCGCCGCTTCCAGGATGAAGTGGAAGAAGTCAAGGCTGGTCTGGAATGCGGCATCCGCCTCGGAGACTTCAACGAATACGAAACGGGCGACATCATCGAATGCTACACGCTGGAAAAAATCCAGCAAACGCTGTAACCCCCAACAAAAATCATCCAACAGGGACGGAGCTCCTTGCACGCTCCTCCGGGCGTCCAGGAAACCTCCGTCCCTGTCCTTTCCCTTATTCCTCCTTCTCCGATTGAACCAATCGGTCCCTTCATCACTCTATCCCTTCATATGAGCAGACGCACTGACAAGGTAAACGAACTCCTGCGCCGGGAAATAGGCACCACCATTCAGCGGGATTTTGAATTTCCCGGAACAATCGTCACCGTGATTGAAGTGGAAGTGACGGACGATCTGAAAGAGGGGAAAGTATGGGTGGGCGTCGTAGGGAAAATGGCTCCCTCCCAGGTGCTGGAAAAACTGAACTCCCGTCACGGCCTTATCCAGTCCGCCGTGGCCAGGCGCGTGGTGCTGCGCAATACGCCGCGCCTGACCTTCCGTCTGGACGACTCCGCCCAGCGCGGCGTTGACCTGGTCAACCTTCTGGAAGACATTGACAAGAACCTGCCCAAAGCCCCCCCTGCCGATGCGGAAAATGACGGGGAGTAATATTCTTCCCCTGGCTAAGGCACGGTGTCCCCGGCCGTACCGCGCTGGATGCGCCGGGACAGCGGAGGGCCGGAACACGCAGAATCACGCTTCCGGAAAAAATCCGTAACGGGCGGCAAGGCAGCAGGGCCGGAAGGTCCCTGTTCCCGTAAGGAATCATCATCGGGAAACGGAAAGAGAAACCGGTGATTCCCTATCTCGTCACCTTTAATCTCAGAAACCGGCGCTCCGGAGAGCCTTTTCCCAGCGCGACCGTATCGCGGAATTCCCCGCAGGCCCCGTCCGGAGTGACGGCCCCTTCGTCAGCCCATTCCTCCAGGTCGGAAGAACTTTCCACATGGAACGTCACATCCGTCGCCTCCGGATTCACAGGCCAGGAAAGCACGAGGTATTTCCCGCCCGCTTCCTCGCGGACAGCCAGCTTCGTCACGCTCCCGCAGGGCTGGTTGGGATCCATGCCCGTAGCATATTTCATCAGATTGGAAATTCCGTCTCCGGCGGGGCAGGCATCCGGGGCCATTTGCTCATCCGGCGTCCCATCCGCAAAATGGTCCTGCTTCCACTTGTCGTACCCTGCCGGGGCAGGAGCAGCTTCCTGGCGCAGCGTGAATGTCCTCTGCTCCCCGCCGCATACGACGGTGACAACGGCTTCCCGCTCCGTTTGCAGCCCGTTTGCTTCCACGGCAATATCCAGCACTGAGGTTCCGGAACCGGAAACGGGGGAAACCGTAACCCATGGCTGGTCGCAGGAAACTGTCCAGGGAAGATGCGTCTGCACGGTCAGCCCCGTACCGGAGGCGGCGCATCCTACCGTTTCCTCCGTCTTTTCCAGATTGAAGGGATTCACGTATTCATAGGAAAACGCGCTGGCGGGAACGGGTTCCCTGCCGCTGGTTTCCGGCCCCTCCCATTGCAGGGAAAGGGAGGAGGAAGCCGCCTTCCCCACATAGCCGATGCGGATGGGATGCAGCCCCGCGGTAAGCTTCACCGTCTGAACGGCATTGGGCTGCACATCGCCGGAAACGCCTTCCCGCGCGTTGGAGGCAGCCTGCGTTCCGGGAGTATAGGCATAATCCGCATCAATGAGCTGCATATCGTGCAAATGGACAAAAGCCCTGGAGCCTTCATTGGAATCCGTCTGAAGGTAAAATTGATATTCCCCGGTGACAGGCACCCTGAGATAGCCCGTCAATTCCACCCCCTTCTGACCGGAAAGCCCCGCCTTGACGCTGAGCACGTCGGAAACATCCGTCGCACCCGTAGAACAGGGCCCCTCCTCCAGCTGCCGGAAATCCGGCACCCAGTCAAAAGAACGGTTCCACGCGCGCCAGCACAGCCTTCCCTCCCGCAGGCCAGCGGGGGCGGAAACGGGCGCGATATAACCGGCGTCAAAACTGGTGGAGGCAATGGGGGAGGAACGGCGGGAACGCAGCGCCTGCGCCTTCATCTTCTCCTGCAGGTCCAGACGGGATGCCGCCAGATTCGCCGCTTCCTGCGGGTCTTTTTCCGTATCGTAGATTTCAAAATCCGTAGCGGGGGCGGCATTCCCCATCCGAATCCCCTTGAAGCCGTCCACAAATATAATCTGCTGCTGCCGCCGCCCTCTCCCCCTGTGTTGCTGGAGGAAATCGCTGTAATTCGGAGTGCTCCCGCTATAGGCATATTCCGCATAAATAACGCCCGTTTTCTGGCGTTCCGGCACCCCTGCCAGCGTAGGCAGCAGGGAAACGCCGTCACAACGGGACGGCACGGGCACTCCGGCCACGTCCGCAAAAGTAGCCATCCAGTCCTGGAACTGGCTGGCATTCAAACTGATTCCGCTGGGAACCACACCGGGCCAGCGTACCACGGCCGGAACACGCATGCCGCCTTCCCAGCAATCGCGCTTAATGCCGTCCATCATCCCGTAGCTCATGAAATACGCGGGATCCTGCGCGCCGTTGCCGTAATTGCCGGAACCGGGTTCATTGTGGGGGCCGTTGTCGGACGTGAAGACAATCATCGTATTGTCATCAATGCCTAAATCCTTAAGCAGCTGGATCATGTCCTTCAGGACGTCATCCACCCGGCGAATCATCGTGGCGTGGCGGGATTCCGTTCTTCCAAAAACCTCATGTTCCGGGTAGATATAGGTATCCGGAGAAAAATCCCCCTCCACCCCCGACCATCCGTCCGCAGCGGTATTGCAGGCTTCATAGCCGTCTTTTTTCTCCCACTGGAGGCCGCCGCCCCTTCCCAGCCCCGCCGGATAGGCACAGGCGGGAGCGGACAGACTGCCGTGGGGAGCCGGGAAAGCCAGATACAGGAAGAAAGGCCGGGAAGGAGTTTTCTCATGGTGGTCCACAATCCACTGTTTGGCGCGGGCCCCGAACAAATCCGTATCATAGGCGGTGCCCGGAACTTTCGCGCTGACGCTCTCCCACGCCGGAGCCGCGGCCTGGTCATTATATTCGTAAATATCCTGGGAACCCGCCGTCAAATAATGGTAATGCCCCGCCAAATGCTTGATGATTCCGTAAAAATAATCAAACCCGCGCATGTGGGGAGCCGCGGTCAGAGCCTTGCCGCTCTGTCCGCCTCCGCCCACGCCCCATTTCCCGATGGCCGCCGTATGGTAACCCGCGCTTTTCAGCAGCGTTCCCAGCGTATGGGAATTCTCGATAGGGTAATCAAACGTATTGTTGCGCACCACCCGGGAATGCCCCTGGTGAACGCCCAGCAGCAGGGAAGCGCGGGCCGGAGCGCATACCGGAGCCGCACTGTAATGGCGCCTCAGCTGCATGCCCTCCGCCGCCATCGTGTCCAGCGTAGGCGTCTTGAATTCATTCCTGCGGGTCACCTGCCTGCCGTTTTTATCCTGCTGCGTCCAGTTGACGCTCATATCCCCCCAGCCCATGTCATCCACCAGGACAAAAATAATGTTGGGCCTGGCTCCGGAAACATGCGCCGGCATGTCCGGCTTTTCCGCTACATCCGTCTGCAGCGTCAGCCAGCCGGATGCGGCATCATAATTCCATGAAACCGCCCCTTCAGGCAGTTCCTTTACGGTGACGGGGACGCCCATATCCGGCCGGAACTGCACGCCCAGCGTATGCCTGCCCGGCCATTCGGAAATCAAATCCTCAAAGGAGGAATCAAACAAAACCACATATTCCCTTGCCTGCTGGGCAGGGGTTTCCGGCCGGACGGCGGAGTTTTGCGGCACGCCGTCCAGCGTAGCCACATGGAGACGCCCCAGCGTCAGGGATGAACTGGGCAGGGAAATATCCCCATCCACAGTCAGGGTGCCTCCCGGCGCATAAGTAATCGTTCCTGAAAAGGCGCCGCTGCCGCCCAGCGCGCAGCTGCCCTGCACCACCAGGTCCACCGCCGGTATTTCTCCGTCAAAATGCATGGAGGAGTTATTCAGCGTTATCGTCACATTGCTGCCTACGCTCCGGATTTCCCCCGCCTTGACATTCCTGTCCGTATAAGTGACCCGGGCATCATCCAGAAGCGTCTGCCGCAGCGTTCCCTTATCCCCGGTAATGCCGGAAGAGCCGGAAAGAATCACGTTGCCGTCCACACCCGCCTCCGTCAGGTCCAGCGTGGAATTTTCCAGCGCCAACTCCGTGTCCGCGCCAATGTTCCATTGTCCGGACGCCTTGGCCTCCGTTCCGGAAAAAGTCACGGACGCGTTTTCCCGCGTCACCAGGGCCCCCTGGTACAAAGACATGCCTTCCAGGCGGGCAGCGTCTTCCACCGTCACCGTATTGCCCATGCCCCGGTCCGCCAGATCCAGCGTCGGAATTCCCTTTCCGGCGTTCAGCACAAAACCGATGAGGCCGGAAATATTGTTCAGCAGCATCCCTTCCCCGATGCGCACGGCGCCTCCGCCCGTCACTGTCACGCGCCGCGGAACATCGCCTTCCGAAGTCAGGGAATACAATCCCCCGGACGGAGCGTCATCGTCATGCCCCACATACAGGCTGCGCCCTTCAGCCACATGCCACTCCTGGTCCGCGGCTACGCGCAGCTGGGCGACCCCGAAATCCGCAGAATAACCGCCTTCTCCGGCATTTTCCACGGTAATGCCGCCCTCCTCCACGCGCAAATATACATCCTTGTTCGTGTTTTTAATGAACAATGGGATTTTGCCTTCCGGCTGGCTGTTAAGCCCCTCAATCCTGACGCCATTCAAATAGCGGCCCCCCGCGCCCAATCCGCCGACATCCGTCCTTCCCGCGGAATCCGTTCCATTGGTTACCATCCAATGTTCATAGGCGGAAGCGGCGGCCCCTGGCGCGGAAGAGGCGGCAACGCCTCCGACACTCCAGTTGGACAGGGAACCCCACTGGTAATCGGCACCCCTCCAGACATATTCAACATCGGCATATCCGGCTGGAGCAAGGAACAGAAGAAAAAAGAGGAGAACGGTAAAAAAACGGTGCGGGAACATGGCTGGCTGGCGAAACGATGACCCGGAGGACATCACGCCGAAGAACGGACTGCCTGGGGAATCATACCGGTTATTGATATTAAATGTTAAAAAATGCCGAATTTTGTTGGCTGAAAATGAACAAGCCGCCAGTTTCAAAGAAAAAACGGACGGCTTGAACAAGTGTATCAGGGACATGGGCTTCAACGTCTGCGACGGCGCATCATCAACGCGGCCAGTCCCAGAAGACTGAGGGAGGCTGTAGCAGGTTCCGGAACCACTTCCCCATTCACCTGAATTTCCTTCAACCCGATAAAACAGCCGCTACCGTAGGCCTCGTTTTTGGAAGCCGTGACCGTTAATGTCATGGATTTCCCGGCTTTCAACAAAACATTGCTATATTCATAGTTTCCCGTATGAACGCCATCCCAGGATCCCGTGGTTTGGTTGGTGGTAGTGGCTCCATTATAGGCCTGCGTCTGACTTTCCTGCCCCGTCATGCCAAGGGTGATATTGACAGGCTTGTTCAAATTGCCGTCAAATCCACCTACATAATCGTTATTGGCTACACCGCCGCCGGCATTCTGCGCGGCGCCTGCTCCATTGAACCCTACCATGGAAAGATCAATGGAAGAAATCAGCATATCCTGGGAACCGGTGTTGGTAAACGTAAAAGAAACGCTCCACGTATTATTCTGGTTATTACCCACATTGGCATTGGGGGAAAATACGGAAGCGGGAATGGAGTCTGAAGCCAGCAGGTTATTGCCCGTAGTGCTCTTGCTGAAATTCTCGGAACTAATCGAGGTAGAGGTGGTAAGTCCCGCATTGGAGGTCGTGCTCACAGTAACGGTATCCAGAGAATCTCCGGTCCGGTTAAACGTAGTGGTGCACAGCACCGCGGCCTGGGAAGCCGCCGCGCCAAGAGCCAGGGACGCAATGATTATCAATGTTTTCTTCATAACTGGGGAAGGTTGAATGGTGTCAACCTTTTCCGTTTAGCGGATTACAAATCCGAAGTCAACACTAAACGATAGAAACGAGATGTTTATACAAATATAGGAACAGAGGCGTCCTATAATCAGAAGCTTCCCTGCGGGAGATTTGAAACTATCATAAAATTTACAACACCAATTATTTATGCATAATAAAAAGGAGTGGATTTACTTTTCGGATTTGTAATCCGTTCCCTATTCCCCTCCTTTCACTAACAGCTTGCCAGAAGGCGGGAGAAAAGTTAAGTTCCGTGAACGGACAGCCTGTCCATGAGATGGCTGGCCCTTTTTCCAACATGAACGGTTACTGCTATTTCATTCTGGGGATATTGGCCCTGGCGGTCGGTTATTTCACTTACGGACGGGTGCTGGAAAGGATTTTCCGGCCGGACGCCTCCCGGCAAACTCCCGCCGTGGCCTGTACGGACGGCGTGGATTATGTGGTCATGCCGCGCTGGCGCGTTTTTCTCATCCAGCTGCTGAACATTGCAGGGCTGGGGCCTATTTTCGGCGCCGTCATGGGCGTGCTGTATGGCCCGGCCGCACTCCTGTGGATCGTTTTCGGCTGCATTCTGGGCGGAATGGCGCACGACTACTTTTCCGGCATGATTTCCCTGCGGCACAAAGGGGAAAACCTGCCGGAAATCCTGGGGCGCTACCTGGGCAACCAGGCCCAGTGGATCAGCCGCGCCGTCTGCATCGTGTTCAGCGTGCTGGTGGGCGTCGTCTTCGCCGTGGGGCCCGCCGCCATCCTGTCCCCCATGACGGGCTGGAGCGTTTCGGCATGGGTTTGGATGATCTTCGGCTATTACTTTCTGGCGACCATTCTTCCCATCCAGGCTATCATGGGAAAGGTCTATCCTCTTTTTTCGGTCGCCCTGATCATCATGGTCATGGGCATTCTGGGCGTGATGCTCCTGGCTCCCTTTGCGGATTCCATGCCGGCCTGGATGCACCTGCCCCGCATGGAAGTGCTTCCGGATCTGGACTTTTTCCATAACCGCCATCCAGCGGATTTCCCGCTTTTCCCCGTGATGTTCATCACCATCGCCTGCGGAGCCGTGAGCGGATTCCATGCCACGCAGTCCCCGCTGATGGCGCGGTGCCTGAAAACGGAGCGGGAAGGGCTGCCCGTCTTTGGCGGGGCGATGATTACGGAAGGCATCATCGCCTTCATATGGGCCGCTGCCGCGCTGACCTTCTACGGCTCTCCGGAAGCCCTGGGAGCGGCTACCGCCAACGGAAAGGCTCCGGCGCTGGCCATCCAGACGATTTCCGAATCCTGGATGGGAAGCGTCGGTTCCATCCTGGTCATGATCGGCGTGGTCATCCTCCCCATCAGCACGGGGGACGGCGCCCTGCGGGTCACACGCCTGATGATTGCGGATAGTTTCAAGCTGAGCCAGGAACAGCTGAGCCGCCGCCTGATGATCGCCATCCCTCTCTTCGCTGCGGCCATTGCCGTCAGCAGCATGGACTACGCCGTCATCTGGCAGTACTTCGGCTGGGCCAACCAGCTGCTGGCCGCCGCCACGCTCTGGGCCGTTTCCATTTACCTGCGCAGCAAAAACCGCTGCTGCTGGCCGGCGGCGGCTCCCGCCGCCTTCCTGAGCCTGGTAGTATTCCAATATCTGTTCTCCAGCTCGGAAATGTGCGGTTTCAGTGAAGAAGCCTCCCTGATTGCCAGCGTCCTGCTGACCGCCGTCATCGGCGTGCTGTGCCTGTTCCGCGGCTCCGGCCTGGAAAAAGCGGAGGAGCCCAGCCTGTAACTTCATGAATTCCAGCGCCCATACGCCAGGACACGCCCGCAAAGTTCCATGGGGAGCTTTCTGGCGGCTCGTGCTGATTCAGGCGCAGAACTCCTTTAATGAAAAAGGGGCTCAATTCCTGCTGATTCCCCTGGGCGTCTGGCTGTACGGCGCAGAGGGGGACCTGGAATATCCGCTGGGGGCCATCATCGTGCTGCCCTTCATCCTGTTCTCCCCATTCGTCGGCTGGCTTTCGGACCGTTTCTGCAAGGCGCGCATCATCCAATTCATGGCCCTGCTCCAGATATGCGTGCTGGCGGGCATGTACTGGAGCCTGCGCGTCCACAATCTGAACGGGGCCATCCTGTGGTTCTGCGTCTTTGCCGTGCAGGCCACCGTCTTCAGCCCGGCCAAAAAGGGAATCGTCAAGGACATCGTGGGGACCTCCCGCATGGGGTTCGCCAGCGGCATTGTGGAAATGGCTTCCATCCTCAGCCTGCTCATCGGCCAGATCGGCGTCTTCATCTGGTTCCGCTACCTGCTGGAACCTTCCACGGATACCATCTGGCACCGCTGGCTGGGGGAGGGCTTCTTCCAATGGTTTGACGCATGTCTGAAACCCTCCGGCATCAATGACGGATGGTATGCCGCCTCTTTCCCATGCCTGGTGTTTCTGCTCCTGGCCGTTCCGGTGGCGGCCTCCAGCTTCTGCCTGCCCCGGTACGCTCCCGGGGGGGACCGCCCCTTCTCCTGGTCCCTGTTTTACGAGCACTTCCATCAGCTGGGCAAGCTGTGGAAAAACCGCAATCTGCGCGTCAGCGAGATGGGCATCGGCTATTTCTGGTTCTTCGGCGGCACGGTCATGCTGATGACTATCCAGATGGCCAAGGAAATCTCCGGTGGCGGGGATGACTTCAGCTCCGTGGGAGCCGTGCTGATGGCCTGGATGAGCGGGGGAACGGTGCTGGGGGGCATCCTCGCCTCCGTGATTTGCCGCCGCCACATCCGGATGAATGTTTCCGTGGCGGGAGGCGTGCTGATGGCGGCGAGCTGCGCGGCCCTGGCCGCAGTCTCCATGGCTTCCCCGGTCTTTAATGCCCTGCTGATGGCGGCGGGCATTTCCGCCGCCCTGTTCCTGGTGCCTCTGAATGCCTTTTTCCAGGACCGGGCGGACAATGACAAACGCGGGGACATGATTGCCGCCGGCAACCTGGTGGACTGCGCGCTCGGGTTGCTGGCCGTCGGGTTCCAATACGCCATGATGCTGGTCATCCCCCCCTCCTGGCAATTCGTCGTCATGGGAATCCTCAGCCTCTTCATGGCGTGGGCGGTCTTCCGTTTTTCCCGCGCGGCTTCCGGCTCAAGGTAGTCCTGGGCCGGCAACCGGGCGCCCATCCTTAAAAATCCCTTCTTCAGAGAAAAACCTTCCCGCATTGGCGCGCCCCGCGCCATTCTCCCGTCAGGGCGCGCGATTTACTTGCAACCCTGCTTCTATTCGGGCAAGATAGGGGGGAAACAAGAAGCCATGAAAAAATATCTCACCCTTCTGCTGTGTTCCCTGTGCGCCCTGGCGTGCTTCAGCGCCTCCGCGGAATCCGCCGCCGGCCTCAAGGACGTCCATGTCGTCCTCTCCACTACCAAGGGGGACATTGAACTGGCCCTTTACCCCTCCAAGGCGCCCGTCACCGTAGCCAACTTCCTGAACCTCGCCAGCAGAGGGTACTACAGGGGCATCACCTTCCACCGCGTGATTCCGAATTTCATGATTCAGGGCGGCGATCCCACCGGCACGGGCATGGGAGGCCCCGGCTACAGTTTTGAAGACGAGTTTTCCCCGGACCTCAGGCATGACGGCCCCGGCGTGCTTTCCATGGCGAACGCTGGCCCCGGCACCAACGGTTCCCAATTCTTCATCACCCATGTGGCCACGCCCCATCTGGACGGCCGCCATACGGTCTTCGGGAAGGTGCTGAAAGGACAGGATGTCGTTAACTCCATTGTCCGGGGAGACAAAATCAAGGACATCCGCATTCTGGACAAGAACGCCGCGGCCGCCGTGCTGAAAGCGGAAGCCGCCCGCGTAGCCCGGTGGAACAAAGCCCTGGACGCCGCCAGATAACCGGGAATCTGCCAGCGTCATGAACGATCTCCGGCACACCGCCGCCCATTCCCGGTTTTCCGCAGGAAGCGGAGGCCAGGCGGGAAGACGCGGACGAACGGAGAAAAACGACGATCAACATCCATCCAACAACCATTCATTTTTATGAAGACACTCATTAAAAACGCACGCATTATCTCCCCCGGCATCGATATGCCCGGGGCTGCCGTGGAAATGGAAGGCAAAACCATTACCGCCGTCTATCCCGCCGGGAGCGAACTTCCCGCCGCAGACAAGGTCGTGGATGCGGAAGGCCGCATGCTCCTTCCCGGCTTCATTGACATCCACAGCCACGGCGCCGGCGGCTGCGACACCTGCGACGCCAAGCTGGAAAGCCTCCGCACCATTGCGGAATGCAAAATGAAGGAAGGCGTCACTTCCTGGCTGCCGACCACCCTCACCCTGTCCCCCAAGGTACTGGAAGACGTATGCGCCTCCGTGGCGGAATACATGAAGAACCAGGAATTCGCCAAAACGCCCGGCGTCCACCTGGAAGGGCCGTTCATCAACCCCAAATGCTGCGGCGCGCAGAACCCCGCCTTTGTCCGCCAGCCGGACTATGATGAAGTGGCCAACCTGAACTCCATTGCCAGGGTGCTGCTGGTCTCCCTGGCGCCGGAAATGCCCGGAGCCATTGAATTCATTGAGAAAGCCACGGCCAACGGCATCCGCTGCTCCGCCGGGCACAGCGCCGCCACCCATGAGGATTTCAACAGGGCGAAGTCTGCGGGGCTGGCGCACCTGACCCACTACTGCAACCAGATGTCCCCCCTGCACCACCGTGAAATCGGCCTGGTGGGGTCCGGCCTTCTGGACAGGGAAATCAAGATTGAAATCATCTGCGACACCATCCACCTCTGCGCGGACATGCTCAAAACCGTGTTCAAGAACAAGGATTCCGACCAGATGCTGATGATTACGGACTCCCTGGCCTGCTCCTGGATGCCGGACGGCCCCGGAGACCTGGGCGGCCTGCCCATCATCGTGAAGGACGGCGTGGCCCGTCTGCAGGAATCCGGCGCCCTGGCCGGCAGCACCCTCAAATACGCCCACGGCCTGAAAAACGTGCACCGCCTGACCGGGAAACCCCTCAGCGACCTGGTGAAAGCCACCTCCTGGAACCAGGCGCAGTCCCTGGGCCTGGAAGGCCTGGGCAAAATCGCCCCCGGCTTCACGGCGGACATGGTTCTGCTGGACGATGACTTCAATACCTGCAAGGTATTCATCGACGGCGTGGAAAAATACAGCGCGTAACCGCGTTTCCGCGCGCCGGAAGGAGACATCCCGCCCCTTCCGGCGTGCCTTCCTCCCTTTTACCATATTTCAACATTCACCTCCATGGCTATTACCATTGAAATGCCCCGCCTGTCCGACTCCATGCACGAAGGCACCGTCCTGAGATGGATCAAAAAAACAGGGGACTTCGTAGAAGTCGGCGACCATCTGGCCGACATTGAGACGGACAAGGCCCATGTGGAGCTCCAGGCCTGCGAGGACGGCACCCTGACGGAAATCCTGGTGCCGGAGGGAGGTTCCGCCGCGGCGGGAGCGCCTATTGCGCTGCTTCAGTCGGAACTCGGCGCAGCCGCCTGCGGCGGCCT
>ERZ779889.1150-NODE-1150-length-28012-cov-5.560504_pt1 | contig 28012 bp, 29 predicted proteins | sample MGYA00511030_ERZ779889 | MGnify/ENA primary metagenome ERZ779889 (study PRJEB29588, sample SAMEA2160616) | human gut metagenome | biome: human gut; feature: human-associated habitat; material: faeces | place: Denmark | collected 2008/2010 ...
TTTTTCGGTATATTTATATTATACCACATTGTCTAACAAAAGGGGAGCATTTCATAAAGGGATATTTCTGCTGGAGCCTTCTTGACAACTTCGAGTGGCAGAAGGGCTTCGCCATGACCTTCGGGCTTATCGCGGTAGACCGCAAAAACGGTCAGAAGCGTATTCCTAAGCCAAGTCTTAAATATTTTGGGGAGATTGCTTTGGGAAAGTAATTTTATAGTGAAAAAGCCAACGCCTGTCGGGGTTATTCTTCCGGCGGGCGTTGATAATTTTCTGATTTCATCTTAAAAGGGTATAAGCCTTGTATATGGTCATAAAATAGCTGAATATTCAAAGCATAGCGATAAATTTATCATATTTCATATTATGCAGGGAACAGCCACATTTGCAATAAGTTTTTCGGTGCGGGATATTTTTTAATAGTGCATCTCTATTCCTTGACGCCGACAATGTAATCATAAAGTCTGATAATGCACTTCTCGTAATCAACATGGATAATCGCATCCCCACTGCAAATCTTACAAGTATAATTTCAACCTTTCGGCAAATAATAGCATTGCTTGTCAAATAAAAACGCCGGTTAGTTTGAATATCGCGCAAGCGCGCGATATCCTGCCAATCAGCAATAAATGAAAGGATTGAGAACAATATGAAGGCAACAGGAATCGTCAGACGTATTGACGACTTGGGCAGGGTCGTTATTCCCAAGGAGATTCGCAGAACCATGCGGATTCGTGAGGGCGACCCGCTTGAAATATACACAAACAGCGAGGGTGAGGTAATCTTCAAAAAATACTCACCCATAAATGAGATGTCCGAAAGCGCAGCGTCTGCCGCCGAGGTCATCCACAAGCTCGGCTCTGCTCCGGTGGTTATTTTCGACCGCGACCATGTCGTTGCGGTATCAGGCGTTCAGAAGAAGGAATACGCCGAGCGCAGACTATCGCCCGGGCTTGAGGAGCTTTTGGACACCCGCAAAAGCTGGACCTACGACGGCGACGGCAAGCCGATACTTCCGGTGGAGGGAGTATCCAAAAATGCCATAGCCATCTCCCCGATAATAGCTTCGGGAGATATCGCAGGCGCGGTCTGCTTCTTGGCTCCCGAGGCGAACTCAAAGGGCACTCAACTGCAGCTGACTCTATCGCAAACCGCCGCTATGTTCCTGGGAAGACAGTTGGAGGAATAATCACCGCCGGCTTCCCTTACCACATCGGTTAATAATCGCGCACGCCGCGAAGCTCAGTTCGGATGAGCTTCGCGGCTTTTGTAATTCTGAGATTAAATAATCAGTCGTCATCAGCCAGCAACCCCATCGCACGCAGTTCTTTAATTATCTGACGCATATACTTTCTATCGGCAGTGTTGTATTCCCACACCTTTTCTTTGCAGACAAAATGCTTGTTGGGCTTGTCATCATAAATTATTTTTCCATCGGCAGTCCTGACGCTGTAACCATCCATAAGCCTGTTCGTCTTTAAGAGCTTTTGAAGCGTATACGGAAAATCATCTTCGGTGGATACTATCTGAACCCGCACCTCCCAAGCATACTCTATCCTGTCTTCGGCTTCAATATATTGTCCGTTTTTTACGAGTCGGCATTCTTTTACGGTTCCGTGATCCAGAATTTCTTTGTCTACATCGTCAAGATATAAACCGAAACAGTATTGGTTTACAATCTTCAGAGGCTTGTATTCAAGAGTATAGCCGAAGAGATCATCCATAGTTATGTGAAACAATTGGGCTATTTTGGGCAGCATTGTAATGTCAGGATAGCTCTCTGAATTTTCCCACTTGCTAACGGCGGCTTTTGTTACACCCAAGATATTTGCAAGCTTCTCCTGGGTAAAATCGCGTTCTTTTCTTTTTTCCTTTATTTTTTCTGCTATTTTCAATTCTTCCATAAGATATCCCCCTATAAATGTCGTTCCCAAACCGAATATATTATATCATGAATAAATCACCGAGTAAAGATAAGGTTGATATACTTCGTCAACCTATACTATACCGATATGCAAAGAGTTCATATTGATTTTGCTTTTCGGGAGACTTTTCAATGAATGGGCTGCCAAGGATGCAAGCAGACTTCCAAATGCAACTGCGAAACAGCTTAAAGATTCTACCCGATTTTCCCGCCCCCGAGAAAAATTCTTTCCCACGGTGATATTTACATCCTCCGACCGGTCTGATACAATCCCCCCTCGGGCACACTTCCGCCCAACCCATCAGGCAACATCTCCACCCAACCCATTAGGCAACCTCTCCACAAAACTTTCTTAGCATATTCAACCGCAAGTTGAAAAATCGGCACATCATCCATCCAATCACTATCTTTAAAGTTGTAAATAATTATGATATAATATATTCAATACAAAAGGAGGTTGTAATATGCTATCTATATGTCAAAACATCGCACACTACCGCAAGCTCTGCGGGTATACGCAGGAGCAGCTTGCAGAACAGCTCGGCGTTACTGCGCAGTCGGTCAGTAAATGGGAGAATGGCATAACAAACCCGGATATTTCCCTTCTGCCGGCATTAGCAAAATCACTTTCCGTCGATATCAACGCGCTTTTTTCGGATATCCCCCACGAACCAAAGAAGGTAGACACCACCGAGCTGCCCCAGCTTTGCTTCGACGCAGTCATTTCACTGTTTTTGAAAGCACAGCGCACATTCTACGGAATAAAACAGGTCGAAACGGATGAAAAGCTGCAAGGATTCATCAATAAACTTAAGAAAGACTTTGACTTTCCAAAATGCAGCTGCGCTTGTATGATAGACGAAGGCTCGCCTGAACACGGTGCGGTGTTTCTTTCGGATGCCTTTACTTTTATAGACCGCAGCTATGGCGGAACTGAATCCGCCGTACTATTCGACCTTGACAAGGCGGGTGAGATGCTGTCTGTGCTTGGAGATAAAAACGCGAGAAGGGTTTTGAAGGTCATCTATAAAAGGCTGATCGAAAACGGCGAGGCAGGAACCTTTTTCACCCCGGAAAAGCTCGCCGATGAAACCGGCTTGACGGCAGAGGCTGTAAACGATGCCGCAATCCGACTTCGCCACATCGGTTTGCTGGATGAAAACGAGAAGACACTTCAAAACGGCTATAAAAAAGAATACTGTGCCCTTTACCCCGATGATTTCATCTATGTGCTGGCAATTCTTCGGCTTGCATATATCCATACCTCCGATATGGTCAAATCGATAATGATGTATAGAGACGCCAATAACTACATGAGCTATGATGGGGAAGCGCTGCACAGTTTGTAATTTCGTTGCGCATATGCTTCCGGCTTGCAATGGCTGCAAAGCTGTAATAAGCCTTTCTGCTGAATTGCTTGAAGATTCCACCCATTTTTCCCGCTCCCCGAGAAAAATTCTCTCCTACAGTGATGTTTACATCCTCCGCTCGGTCTGATATAATAAACACATCGGCCGAAATATTACTTTGGAGGATTACTTATGAACCTTAATTTTGGAGAGAATCTTAAAAAACTTCGCCGCTCGCTGGATATGACTCAGGATGAGCTCGCCGAAGCGCTCGGGCTGTCGATTCAGGCTATCAGCCGCTATGAAACGCAGTCAGCCTACCCTGATATAGAGATGCTTCCCGTAATCGCAGGATATTTCGGCGTTACCGTTGATTCGCTTTTGGGCGTTTCGGGGGAGGCTAAACAGCGCAGGCGTGGGGAATACCGCAATAAAGCAAATGCCGAAGAGGATCCAGAAAAGCGGCTGGAAATCCTGAAAAAATGGTGCTCAGAATTTCCCGACGACTGGGAGGCAATCGCCTTTACCATGGTAACAATCGAAAATATCCCGAAGGATAAGCAGAATCTGCCCGAGCTTCGCCGACTTGCTGAAAAATCGATAAGGCTCTGCACCGACCCTCTATGGCGCGGCAACCTGATTCACAGATACTTAAGAGCAGAGCCGGACGAAAGCGTCGCGATGAAATTTATCGAAGAAGAGAATTGCGACTATGATATGTCGAAAATGTGCCTTATGATGGAGCATTATACCGGTAGAGACGAAACTAAGACCCGCGCACTTAATCAGTGCATTTATAAGGAAAAGATAACCGATGCCATATATTATACCTCCATTTTCCGCTACGGCGGAGATGTCAGGGACGCTATTGAGGGCTGCGAGCTTGCGCTTGATTTTCTTACCAAGCTCTCTCGCAACCCCTGCCTTACCAAGCCTGATATGTGGATTGACGACAAGGTTATGGCACTTTTGCGGCTGTCGAACAACCATCTGTTCTTCGACGAAACGGAAGAGGGATATAAAGCTCTCGACACCGCCGTTACGCTCGTTGAAAACGCCTTAAGCCTTCCCGACGGCTCGGATATCTCCTACGGTTCGCCCAAGTTTGATATACTCGATTCGACAACCCAGAAGAGCGTGCTTGTAACCTTCATGAACGGCGAGCTTTCCGCCGTGACCGGATTTGTCCTCGATATGAATGTCAAGGACTTCCCGATTGATAAATCACTTGTGTGGAACAGTTATGTAAACCGGGTTATGTATGCAAATAATTACCGCGATATAATAGCTGGGGCTCACTGGCACAACTTCTCGCGGTATAAGGACGACCCGGAGTATCAGAAGTATGTAAAAAGAATCAAAGCGACGGTGGATTTGTCCGAGCTTAAAAACATCGAATATGCCTTCACAACCGGTATGATTCAGAACTTTGACGGCAGAATTCTGGCAGTTGCCACCGAGGATAAGGACAACCTGCGGTGGGTGTACATCTTTTTGGAAAAGAACGAAGACTGCTTTGCGGCAGCTATGGAAAAGTTTAAAGAGGCGGCGGCTATTTACAAAATCACCAAGGCCACCCCGCTTCTTGCGGCAGATGAATCCCAACGGATTATTCCGGTGCCAAATGATATTGCGGATAGGCTAAATAACGCGATAAATTCGGAATCGCCCGCTAATCCCTGAAAAGCATAATTAGTATATAATCACCCCTACCCCTGCGAAACTCGGTTGAACCGGGCTTCGCAGGGATTGCCATGTTATCGATTTGAGATGAAAAATAAATCGGCACTATTGCTATTTTACCTGATTTAGTTTATAATTGAAACAATATAGCCTGATATGTGAGGTGCAATATGCTGAAAAAACTGTTTTTATTTCTGGACATAATAATCATCACCATAACCGCCAATCTTTACTGGTTGACTGAAATTTCGGGGCTTGTCTGGGCATTAGCCGTCATACCCCTGTTTCTTCTTATAAATGCTTTTCCGGTGATGCTTTCACACCGGAAAGAACTGCTTCGTCTGAGAATCTGCGAGGGCGGAAACATTCTCTTAAAGGCATTCATACCATCCACGATTATAAGCGTTGCTGCGCATATCCTGCTTTTAGTCAAGCTTCTGCCCGAAGGATGGAAGCCCGCGCTGTATAGCTGTATCGTCTGCTTTTTGGTGGAATGTATTGTCTTCTGGAATGGCATTATCAGGGTGTATCTCACCTCGGTTCAACTCGGGCTTAAAACAAGGGCTTTAGGGCTTTATTTCGGGATGGTGCCGATTGCAAACCTTATCATGCTGTTTAGAATCATAAAAATAACCTCCGCCGAGACTGACTTTGAGCTTAGGAAAAGCCTTGACAATTCAGCTCGCACAGAGGCTCAGGTCTGCAAAACAAAATACCCGATTCTGCTCGTCCACGGTGTTTTCTTCCGCGATCTTAAGCTTCCAAACTACTGGGGCAGGATCCCGAAGGAATTGGAAAGAAACGGTGCAGTCATCTATTACGGTCAGCATGATTCCGCCGCCTCAGTCGCCGACAGCGGGGAAGCCCTTGCGAAAAGAATCAAAAGCATCGTCGATGAAACCGGCTGCGAAAAGCTCAATATTATCGCTCACTCCAAGGGCGGTCTTGATTCAAGATACGCTATAAGCTGCTGCGGCGCAGACAAATATATGGCTTCCTTAACAACAATCAACACCCCTCACCGCGGCTGCCTGTTCGCGGACTATCTCCTTGAAAAAATACCCAAGGAAATTCAGAAATCCATTGCATCATTTTATGATGAAACCCTCAGCGGGCTTGGCGATAAATCGCCTGATTTCATGGCGGCTGTCACCGACCTTACTGCAAAAGGCTGTGCCGAGCTTAATGAACGTATGCCGGATATGCCCGGCGTCAGCTATCGAAGCGTAGGTTCAAAGCTTGATCACGCAAGGGGCGGGCAGTTTCCGCTCAACTTTACATACCGACTTGCAAAGCGCTTTGACGGACCTAATGACGGTCTTGTCTCGGCAGAATCCTGCAAATGGGGTGATGATTTTACAATGCTCACCCCTGCCGGAAAGCGCGGAATTTCACACGGAGATATGATAGATCTAAACCGAGAAAACATCAAAGGCTTTGACGTCAGGGAGTTTTATGTAAAAATCGTTTCGGAGCTCAGGGAAATGGGAATGTAATACCAATTTTTTCCTTGAAGTGATAGAAAAACATCCGGCTCAGCCTTTAGACTGAGCCGGATAACTATACCTGCATCTTACTGTTCCTTATCCTTCCAGTAATTCAGTTTGGGAAGCTGTGCTTCGTAGAACTCCCTCGCCTGCTCCGGCGGGAAATCCTTGCTTGATGTATGTTCGACAAGAAATCCCACCAGCTCCTCAAGACTTGTATAGACGAACTTGCCGTCGGTGTAGCACCACTTGCAGTACTCCTCATTGAAGGATCCGTCCGGCTCCCTGCTTATCGAAGAATCGTCCAGCGGCATACCACAGCACTGACAGATAAGCCTTCTGGGCGAGCCTAAAAGAGTGTTTATCGAAACATCGAACAGCTTCGATAAAAGTTTCAAGGTGTCAACGTTGGGCTGAGTTTCTCCCGTCTCCCATCGAGAGACTGCTTGGCGGGTGACAAACACCTTGTCGGCAAGCTCACCCTGAGTAAGACCGTTTTTTGTGCGCAATTCAAATAATACATTTTTAGTTTCCATGCTGCTTCCGCTCCTTTTATTGAAGATTTACTTTCTGAATCGATTATATCACAGCGGGAAATCCTATGCAAGCAACCCGCTGTTGCTTTGCTCAATGGGAGCCGCACAAACTGCCCTTACAGTATAGCTCCTCACAAACTTCAAAAGAGACTTAACAGAAGTTCGGCGTTTACGTCCATATATTGAAAGCTCCTGCAAAGTATATGCAGGAGCTTACCAATTTCTCAAACGTAACATCAACGACGGAGTAAACGCGGCAGACGGCAAACAATAGTACGAAGATTACACAGAAGTTCGGCGTTTACGTCCATACATTGAAAGCTCCTGCAAAGTATATGCAGGAGCTTACCAATTCCTCAAATGTAACATCAACGACGGCGTAAACGCGGCAGACGGCAAACAATAGTACGAAGATTACAAGGTGTGAGCCGTCTGCTGGGCTCAGCCGATATATGCCGAGCGCCCGCTGATATTTCAGGCGGTACGACCTTGCCATTCGGGGCAAGGTCTATATTATTCAGGATTATTTTCCTGCAAGCTTCGCCTTTTCCTCTTCCAAGAGCTTAATAAGCTCGTCAATCCTTGAAGTCATGGACTGCTCCTGACCCTCTGCGGCGGAGGTAAGTGCGCTTGCCGCTTCTCCTATCTTCTGATCTGCAAAGGAGGTCTGCGGGGCTGACTGAGCAGGCTCCTGCTTGATTTCCTGTGCGAAAGTCTGAGTAGGTGCGGGTGTTGGTGTAGGTGTAGGCGTAAATACAGGTGCAGGTGCCGGAGCGGAAGCCTGGGCAGATTTAGGTGTCGGTGCCGTAGCAGGTGCCGGCTTAGGCTCCTGAACTGGCATGGGAGCAGGTTCCTGAGCAGGTGTAGGCTTAACAGCTTCAGGAACGGTGAAGTTGAGCTTTGCATCAGCCTTGGCGGGTTCTGCGGGCTTTTGCGTCAAAGCCTTGTCGAACTGCAAATCCTGCTTCTTTTCAGTGGGCTTTTTAGACATCCTGCCGAAATCAAGAGCGCTCTCAGTGCTGAAGTTCATATCGGCGGTATCTATAGTATCGATCTCCTCAAGCTCCATATCGTCGTTTGTTTTTCCCTTTTTCATAGAGATAACAAGCATTATAATCTCATAAATGACAAGCAATGCGCAGGGAACTATAACAATAACCAGCATACCGGTTTTCGAGGAAGCAAATCTTATAACCGCACCAAGGGTGGTATCATAAGATATCGCTCTTCCGATGATATCGCCTTCGTCCACCGCCCAGACCTGTTCTGCTGGGGCGTTATCATACTTGACGATATATTTGCGCTGAACGCTGCCGTCAATCAAAGTGACATCCTGTGCGCCTTGGAAGCCTACTACTGCAAGACGGCCGTCTATATCGCACAAAATAACGTTTCCCTCAGCCTCTGGCATTGCTCCTTCGTCTATAAATACGGCTGAACCCTGCTTTATTCTGGGCTCCATGCCGTCTCCGTTCATAAGATATATCCTGTGTCCGAAAACAGAGGGGGCTTTATTGGCATCTCTGAATATGCCGTATACAACAAAGGTGCAGACTATAAGAATAGCAAGAATAAAAATTACAATGATTCCTATTATCTCGCCCGCTCCGCGTTTTTTTGTGTTCTCCTGAAACATTGCTCTCATCCTTTCATGATAAATCGATTGCGTATTTGCTATGAAATATAGTATAGCATAAAGTTACTTTTCAATCAAGTGTGAAATAAGTACAAGTACCAATTTATTATAGCACATTTATTCGCCAATAGCAATTCTTTTTATCAATTTTATCTGACTAATTTTCATTTTCTGCTAAATTTTTTCGGGATTCACCGCCCGCCACAAATCTTAGAGGGCAAAATCGGGGAAAATTATTGACAAATCGGGGTTTTGAGTGTATAATAGGAAAGCGATTTGTGATATGATGTTTTAATTTGCTAGTGTAGCTCAGTTGGTAGAGCAGCGCATTCGTAATGCGCAGGTCGCGTGTTCGAGTCACGTCACTAGCTCCAAGCGGTTCTGATTTCAGAGCCGCATTTTTCTGCCCTTTTCATAGAGTAATATATGCCGCACAAAAGCGCATTCGTAATGCGCGGGTCAACATTTTGCACGCCGACTGATTTTGCTTGGAAATTCTATGGTTCGATTGCGTGCAAAATCATGTTCGAGTCACGTCACTAGCTCCAAGACGGTTCTGATTTCAGAGCCGCTTTTTTCTACAATAAACCAAGGCGGCAAAGAATTGCTCTCTGCCGCCTTGATTTATCTCAAATCCGTTCTTCTATACTCCAAAATATCCCCAGGCTGACATTCCAACGCCTCGCACAGCTTTATCAGTGTGGATATTTTCAGCGCCTTCGCCTTGCCGTTTTTCAAAACCGACACGTTTGCTATCGTGATTCCCACCCGCTCGGCAAGCTCGGTCACGCTCATTTTCCTCTTTGCGAGCATAACGTCGATATTAAAAATAATTTCTCCTTCCATTTCCATGACCATTCCTTTCACACAAGCTCATCATCGCGGTTATATAGTCAAGTTGCTCTGTTCCTGCAAGTCCGCCGCTTTTTTCACAAGATGCGACATAACCGCGCTGACTACCGCCACCGCAACCCCAACGAAAGCAATGCCGGCAGAAGCAATAACAACGCTCGGATGGCTCATATTGAGCAAAAGCAGGATGATATTTCCAACAAAGAAGAATCCGGCGTCCCCGGCGGCAAGCACTGATATCCGCCTGAGTATCATGGCATTATTCTCCGAGAAGGAACGGTCTGCGCCAATATTCACGGCTATTTTCCAAGCCATGGCAAGAGCTGTGAAGCAGGGCAATCCCGAAATCCAAAGAAATATCAGCCACGGTAAAAAACGATTTGAAAATTCAGGATACATTGTCCGCATAGCCGTTCCGTACATGGGTATCACCGCCGCAAAGACAATCAATCCGCAAACGCCAACTCCGACAAGAATACATTTCAACCATTTTGAAAGAGTCTTTTGTTCCATAAAATCCAACCTCCTTAAGCTGTTGAAATAAGTATAGCACAAAAGTTTTGCAATGTCAATAATTTTTTATTGTATTGCGATAAATTTTATTTGTAAAGCGATATATAATTGCAGCGTGCGCTATCTCTTCAACTGTATATTCAAGCCGTATTCGGGAAATGTTAAATTTCGTTGCTTGACCGGACGGCAGGCATAGAATATAATTTATCTCAGAAAGGACGGTGCAGATATGATAAACGAAAACATCAAAAAATACCGCAAGCAAAAAGGAATGAGCCAGGAGGAAATGGCGGTACGGCTCAACGTCGTAAGGCAGACTGTTTCCAAGTGGGAATCCGGCTTATCCGTTCCAGACGCGGATATATTAATGCAGATAGCAGAGCTTTTAGAAGTATCAGTCGGTCAGCTCCTTGATATAGATACTGACAAAAAGGAGCAAAACAGCTTATCAGAGGAACTGGCAAGGCTGAACGATCAACTCGCAGAAAAAGCCCGAAAGGAAAAGCTTGCGCTTAAGGCAAACAGGAAAAGGGGACTAATCCTATTGCTGTCCTTTGCGGCTATGCTTGTCGCCCTGATGGTCAGGAATGAGATTGTATCTATTATTTTAGTCGGCGGTTGCCTGTTGGCATCGGTCATCATCCTATACCGCAACCTCGCCCTGCTGACGAGAGTTACCACCGATGACATGAAAATCGGCATCCTGCGCCTGACGACCATCTTTAATATATGCATACTTGCCGCCGGAATAATTATTTCCGTTCTGACCGCCTCAAGCGTGATAGACTTCACCGAGAATCAAGAAAAAATGCTTGCCATGCTTCTTATTTCCTGCGTGATTCTGTTTGCAGGAATCATCAGCCCAAAGCTCCCCTTCAGCAGGCACACCGGGCTTCGCCTGCCGTGGACAGTGCAGGACGAGGATACATGGAACCTTGCACATAAAATATTAGGTTACATTTCCCTGCCGGTCGTCATTCTATATCTGACCGGTGCACTGACCATCCCATATTTCGAGGCTGTAACGGTCAGCGCCGTGCTGATTTGGCTCGGGATTCCTTCGGGGATTTCGTATATTTATCTGCGCAGGAGAATAAAAGGGCATCACACCGGCTTCTGACTGCCGCGAAAACCTCTCCCTCCAAAACAGCTTGACAATATAATCTCTTAAATATAACATCATACAAACAAGCGGCAAAGTGCCATTAGCGCACCTTGCCGCTTGTTCCGGTTATAATTTGCTGCTGATTCAGAGCTGTTTTTATTTCAAAAGTATTATTGTATCGCGCAGTCAAAGCCATTCAAAGCGCTGCATTATCTGTTGTATTTCTTTTATTTCAAGCATTGTTTTTTCTCCTTAATATCCAAACTATCATGATTTTCGGGATCTTTCAGAGCTGAGCAACTTCATATCAGTCTCTTAACCTCTTCTTCTGAGCTCCCAAAACGCAACCGCACTCGCGGCGGCGACGTTCAACGAATCCACCCCATGCGACATAGGTATCTTAACGGTATAGTCGCAGTCGGCGATGGTCTTCTTCGCAAGACCGTCCCCCTCAGAGCCTAAGATTATGGCAAGCCTTGGCTCGGCGGCAAGACTTGGGTCGTCTATGCCGACGGAATTATCGTCAAGTGCCATAGCGGCGGTCTTAAAGCCCAGACCGCGCAGAAGTTCCGCGCCCGAGCGCTCCCATTCCTCCCGGTCAGAGCCAATATATGTCCACGGAATCTGAAATACCGTTCCCATGCTCACCCTTACTGCCCGACGGCAGAGCGGGTCGCAGCAGGACGGGGTGACAAGCACAGCATCCATATTCAACGCGGCGGCAGAGCGGATTATAGCGCCGACATTGGTAGCATCGGCGATGTTTTCAAGCACAGCCACCCTTGAAGCTCCCTTGCACACTTCCTCAGCGGTTTTAAGGATGGGGCGGCGCATCGCGCAGAGTACGCCCCTATATAGCGCATAGCCGGTCAGGGCTTCAAGTATTCCGTCATCGGCGGTATAAACAGGGATGGCGTCACCAGAAATATCCCCCAGCCGCCGGATTATCTCCTCCGCCTGACCGTTTATATGCTTTCGCTCGGTGAGCAGGGAGAGCGGCTGATATCCGCAGTCCAGCGCAAGTCTGATGACCTTCGGGCTTTCCGCTATGAATATGCCCTTTTCGGGTTCCAAACGGTTGCGCAGCTGAGCCTCGGTAAGGCGTGTGTAGACCGCCAGCTCCGGGGCGTCAAGGCTTGTGATTTCTATTATTTTAGGCATTGTTATACTTCCTTAATTGACAATTATGTGGGTGTTGCCCCTCAAATTATATCACATAAAAAAGAAAAAAGCCAGCGTTCTGCCGGCTTTTCTGCGATTCAGCGAAATTATACTTTCATAACAGGTCTTACAAACTTCCAGAAGCGCTTTTCGTCGTGATAAAAGTAGAACACTCTACCCTGTGTCGTGTCGAGCCGATAGCCGCTCTTTTCCCAGTCGAAGTCCTTCATCGCCTGCTCGATTTTCGCTCCGACGGCGTCGTTCTGGGTCTCATAGTTAAAGGGTCCATGCTCGAAGACGATATACTCCCCCTCAGGGACGTCCATAAGCTGCATTTGCTCCGGCACTTCCCCGGAGTAATCCGCAGGAAGTCTTACCCCATATGCCTCCGCCAGCGGGATTCCCCAGCTGCACAGCCTGCCCATGGGCTCGTTGATATATGCCATCAGCTGACCGGAGCTTGCATTTTCCTCGGTCCCTCCGACATCGTCCGGCTTGCCCTTTATGCTGTCGAGCAGTCCGCAGATCGTATGACAGTCCTGCCCGGGGATCTTCGACTGCTTCTGCCAGAAATCCCAATAGCCTACGCTTTCGTAGTTTCTTATGTGCAGGAATTTGTGCGCGGGTATCGTCACAAAATATGTCTTTATGGTGTCATTTGTATTCATGATGCCTGCTCCTCCGATTTCTATAATATGACAGTCAAAAGGCCGAAGTATGGTTCTCAATACCACCGGAACAGGCTTTTTGCGATACTCGCTCGGCGAAATGCCGTAAAGCTCCTTAAAGGAGCGCGTAAACGCCTCGTGCGAGGAAAAGCCGTAGTCAATGGCGATATCAAGAATCCCTTTTTCGGTATCGCGGATATCCTTCAAAGCGAAAGCCAGCTTTCTTGCGCGCAGATAATCCTTGAAGGACATCCCCGAAATCTCCTTGAACTTCCTCGACATATAAAACTCGGAATACCCGAGCTTTTGGGCGAGCTTCGCCAAAGCCAAGGCTTCATCATCCCGGTTTTTAATGCAGTTATCGATTTCGTCAATAATCGTCTGAACGTATCTGAACCAATCCATACCTATTTCCTTTCGACTGTTTACTCATATTATAGCCGGTTTTAGGGGCGTGCGCTTGATATTAGTTGCTATAAATAAACAAGGAGCGGTCTTTTTCTACTTATTTTCGTCTGAACTCGTTTCAGATGGAAATTAGTAGTTGACTGCTCCTTTTGTCTTTAATCAATTTAACTCATCTGCTTGCATTTGTCCGGACAGCATGGACCAAAAGCCGAAGCGTTCGTAAAAGGGTCTTAATCCTTCTTCAAAAATAACCGAAATCATAAATATCTGCCTGCTTTTAAGATAAGCGAGCATATCGTTCATAAGTTTTGTTCCAATGCCCTGCTTTTGGTAATTCGGATGAATCATTAAATCCTGAATATACGCATCTGTAACGCCATTCGATACACAGTCAATATAGCCAATCAAAGCGTTGCCATCATAAACAGAGATGTGATAGTAGGATGTCAACAGCGGATTGGAATAGCTGCTCTCCATACGGTTCCATCCAACGGATTCCCGCAGGTCAGCTATTGCCTTTGCCGATGTCGGTTTGTTGTAAACAAACTCCATGCTATCCTCCATTTAATGTAAGTGCCGGCTTATGAATAGTCACAAGCCGGCGTAAATTCTGATTTTTTACTCCACCGGCTTCATCGTCGGGAACAGTAAAACATCTCTAATCGAACCGCTGTCAGTCAGCAGCATAACAAGCCTGTCCACGCCGAATCCCAATCCGCCCGTCGGAGGAAGACCGTATTCAAGCGCAGTAACATAGTCATAATCGACCTGAGCCTTGCTTTCGGGGTCAAGCTCCTTACGCTGGGCTACCTGTCTTTCAAAGCGCTCCTTCTGGTCGATGGGGTCGTTCAGCTCGCTGAAGGCGTTGCCGAACTCGGTGGCGTTTATAAAGTACTCAAAACGCTCGGTAAACGCGGGATCGCTCGGCTTGCGCTTTGCAAGCGGGCTTATCTCAACCGGATAATCATAAATAAACGTCGGCTGAATAAGGTTTTCCTCGACGTATGCGTCGAAGAACTCGGCAAGGATTGCGCCCTTTGTGGGAACCTCGGGCAGGTTTACGTGATGCTCCTTTGCACACGCGATAGCGTCCTCGTCGGTCTTCCAGTCGTTAAAGTCAACGCCGGAGTACTTCTTTACGGCTTCAATCATAGTCAGCCTCTCCCAGTGAGAAAGGTCGATTTTCTTGCCCTGATACTCGATTTCAAGCGTTCCGCATACGTTACGCGCGACTGTCTTCATCATCTCTTCAACCAAATCCATCATGCCGTGGAAGTCGGTGTATGCCTGATAAAGCTCTATACTCGTGAACTCGGGATTGTGCTTGGTGTCCATACCCTCGTTTCTGAAGATACGTCCAACCTCGTAAACGCGGTCCATTCCGCCAACTACAAGGCGCTTTAAATACAACTCAGTCTCGATTCTAAGAACCATGTCCATGTCTAGGGTGTTGTGATGGGTCAAAAACGGTCTTGCAGACGCGCCTATCTCAAACGGGGTTAAAATCGGGGTGTCAACCTCCAAAAAGCCCTTGGAATCAAGGTAAGCCCTGAGCTCACGCAGAATCAAACTGCGCTTTTTAAAGGTGTCCTTGACCTCGGGATTCACGATAAGGTCAAGATAGCGCTGACGGTATCTTGCGTCCCTGTCCTTAAGCCCATGCCACTTTTCGGGAAGCGGTAGAAGCGACTTTGAAAGCAGAGTGATTCTCTTTGCATGAAGCGATACCTCACCCCTGCGTGTGCGAAAAACAAACCCCTCCACGCCGACGATATCGCCGATATCCCATTTCTTGAACTCGGCAAAATTATCCTCACCGATATCGTTTATTCTTACGTAGCACTGGATTCTTCCGCTTACGTCCTGAATGTTGATGAAGTTCGCCTTTCCCATATCGCGCCAGCTTAAAATCCTTCCGGCGATACGCCAGCTGTCCTGCTTTATGGCTTCCAAGCCTTCATTGAGCTTGGCTTCATCCTCGCCCGCTTCCTGCTTGACCTTAGCTTCTTCGGCTTCATAGTGCGCCTTAAGGTCGGCAGCAGTGATGTTGAAGTCGAACTTGGTTATCTCAAATGGGTTCTTGCCTGCCGCCTTCATAGCGTCAAGCTTATCCATTCTTATCTTCTTTAAAGAATTAAGCTCCTCCTGCGAAAGCTCTTCTTCGGGAGCCGCAGCGGTGTTGATTTCTTCTGTCATATTAATTATTACCTTTCTCAGCGTTTACTGTCTTCTGATGTTAAGAACCTCAAACTTAAGAGTTCCCATAGGAACCTCTACCTCAAATATATCTCCGACCTTTTTCTTAAGACAAGCCTTGCCAACCGGCGACTCATCCGAAATCTTGTTGTCGTCTGGGTCAGACTCGGTGGAGCCTACTATCTGATATTCAACTATTTCGTCAAGGTCGAAGTCCTTAAGCTTGACATATGAGCCTATGCCGACCTCGTCCAAGGACATACTGCCGTCATCAACGATTATAGCGTTTGCTATTACTACCTCTAAATCGGCGATCTGAGCTTCCAGCATACCCTGCTCGTTCTTGGCTTCATCGTACTCGGCGTTTTCGGAAAGGTCGCCGTAGGAGCGTGCTTCTTTCAGCTTTTCTGCTACTTCCTTACGTCTTATAGTTACAAGATATTCCAGCTCGTCCTGAAGCTTCTGAAAGCCCTCGCGGGACATGGTTGTTGCTTTTATAGCCATAATAAATTCCTCCGAATAAAGTATTTACGGCAAAAGGATATACTGCCGCATTATTAACAATTAATTATATACCTGATTCCCGCGGATGTCAAGTAGTTTTTCGGGATGGGTCCACCCTCCCAAAAAATCATGGGTCGGAACGTTACGAGGGGCAAAATCGGGCAGATGCTCGTTATCGGGTGAAAAATGCTCGTTATGTACCGAGAGAAAATAACGAGCACAACGAGCATTTCGAGCATTCTTGCTGATAACATGATTAATATTGCTTATAAATTACACTAAAATAATACTATAATTATGTTGAAAGTAAATATCTGTTCGTATAATAGGACATAAAAAGAGATTTTCACTTGATAAATATAGTAGCTACTATATGAATATACATTTTTGCTGAATAATTACTGTATATTTGTATAAAGATGCTCGTTATTTTAACCTGTAGATATCGAGCATTTATTGTCACAGCTTATTTATTCTGAATCCTCTCTCGTGACAAATCATGATATAAGTGTCATCAGAAGTCTTGGTCTGTACCACCTACCCCAACCTCTCATCAACCTTAACCGCAATATCATCAAGAATTTGCGGGCAATAGTTTTCCCCACCGCACTTTTCTGCGAGATTATCGCGTAAAAAATCACCCGATAGCAGAATTTAAGCTATTGGGTGATTTTAGCCCTCCTTCCGGGATAAGACCTAAAGTCATTCCTCCGGCGGGATAATTGTATATCCAAACCTTTCCGCAACCTTCAATGCCCACTCCGCATCGCGGCTGAGTGAAACATCAACGCTGTTTATCATGTTCACGACAATCGGTATCTGCTCCTCACTTTTCAGATTGAACCATATGCAAAGACCGTAATAATCATCATAGCAGGCGTATCTCGGCAGACCGTCGATAAAATATACCTGCATGGTTCTGCCCTTTTTGTCGGTATAGGTTTCGTGGTCGAACTTGTCGATTAAGCCATTTCCGTCATCGATGAAATCCTGCGCGCGCATCCACGGCGACTCTGCAAGGAAAAAGGTCGATTTTTCCATAGGCATAGCGTCATAAAAGGTGGATTCATCGTGATAATCTATTCTTACGGGAATATCTCCGTCATAAATGGGTATACCGGTAAGCAAATTCTCGATAGCTTCATAATCGCTGTAGAAGCGGAAGCCGTTCCAGCCCTCGGGCGCCATTACCGAGCGTTGCAAAGGACCAAAGCCGTACCCGATTTTCTTGTAGCCCGAATAGTCGCAGTCGGAGGTGTTGTCAGCAAAGATGGTGACCTCCTTGCCGTCCGGGCGGGTTTTGTAATCCTCGCGCCAATTCCAGTATGAACCGACACCGAACGATTCAACCTCGGCGTCTTCATCAGGGGCGGCAACCTCGCCGTTTTTCGATTCATATTTTACGGTGTCAACTATTTTAAGAATATCATCCAACCTATCGCCGTCGTCAAGATTAAAGAAAACGCAAAGCTCTGAATAGTCATCAAATGTGGCATAGTCAAGTCTGCCGTCGAGGTAATACAGCTTCATACCTGCACCGGATTCACAGGTGTATGCCTCCTCGGTGAACTGTGTTCCCATATCCGTCCAAGCGTCCACATGGGTTGAAGCGCGACCGTTTGCCGCAACGGCTACAAACAGCTTGCCGCCGTACATCTCCTTCTGCTCCGGGGCTTCACCGTCGTAAAGCTGGATTCCTACGTGCTGAAGCTCCATAATCCCATCATCCGCAACGACATAATAATTCCAGCCTTCTAGAACAGTCACACCGATAGTGCAGCCGTCAAAGTCATATCTGACGGTTTTGACTGATGTTTCATCAGCTTCGGGAGCTTCCTCGTCCGCAATGCCGCCGGAAGCCTCGCCATCATCCGAAACATCCGTATCAACCTCATTTGTGACGGTATTATCATTTTTCGCCGGTGCACCGCAGCTGCAAAGCATTATCGCCGCGAGAGCAAGTATAAATATGCGCTTCAAATTATCCAACTCCTTTTTCTCCAAACAATTCCTCATTCGGTCTGATATTAGTATACCACCGCTTTATTACATTAAATTATAAACTCGACTTCGTAGGATGTCAAGTACTTTAAGGGCAGAAAAAGGTAATTTCCAAGCGAAAATCCGCAAATCCGTTCAAAATTATTAATTATGTATTCCCATCCATAAAAAAATCTGCTAAAATATAAAATACCGCCAACCTTTTAAATTTTCGTGGTACTATATAGTCGTACTAAGCAAAAAGCAATATGGTACAAACGTCTCCGGAACGTTTTATCAATCATCCACCAACATTCACAACCGACAAGGAAGACTGCACATGGATAAGCAATCCGCCAACAAAATCACCCTGCAATACTTTAAAAAAATCTACGGCTACTCCATCAAAAAATGCTTCTCCTACGACGAAGCCGAGGAGCTCTGCGCCGCAATCGGTGCTCAGCTTTGGGTCGCCCTTTTAAAGACGGATACTATCGGCAACCCCGACGGCTTCGTCTGGCAGGTGTGCGAGCACGTCTATTCAAAGCACCTGCGCGCAAAGCTAAAGCCGGGTGGCGAGGGCAGACGGGTATCCCTCTATGAAGCCGATTATCCTTTTCAGGATGATTTCAGCGCGGCAGAGCAGAAAGAGGAATACGACCGCCTTCGCGTGGAGATAGCGTTTTTAACAAAAACCCGGCGGGAAATTGTCTATTTGCACTATTTTGAAAGAGTGCCGATAGCCGAAATCTCACGCAAGCTCAGTCTTCCTGTTGGAACGGTAAAATGGCACTTAAACAAGGCCAGAGACGAATTAAGAAAGGACTACACCATGGAAAGAAAAATAGGCAAGTTAGGATTAAATCCATTATCACTTACAAAATGCACTTTCGGCCACAACGGCGCCCCGGGCAGCAACGGAGGCCCCGAAGCATATCTTGAAGATATGATAAACCTCAACATTGTCTACAGCGTATATTTCACCCCAAGAACCAAGGAAGAAATCACTGACGAGTTGGGCTTAACCCTTGTTTTTATCGAGGATAGAATCAATATGCTGGAAGAAAACGGATTCTTGACTCGCAAGGGCAAGGACAAATACACCACCTATGTCAACTTCGACCCCTTGACCTTCTCCATCGAGCAGCAGGAAGTCAACTATAAAAAGCAGCTTGAAATGGCGGATGAGCTTGCTTCCGGCTATGCTAATACCATAATCGAAGCCGTTAAAGACATCAAGGATATCTATATCCCCGGCGGAAACAGGCAGCTCTTTGAAGCCGCAGCGATATTCTATGCGATAGTCAACCGTGCATTCAAGGTGGACTACACAGCCGGACAGAAGCCATACCACGAGATATGGAACAAATACTGTATTCACACCAAGGATGGCGGCGAATACATCGCCCATGTAAGTATAGAAGCCCAGCCCTCCGACCCCGACTATAAGCGCACTGTAAATATGCCCGCTCTATGGTCCTGCGGAGATATGAACCGTGGAAGCTGTAAATACCCAAGCGTTGGCTCCTGGTCGATTGATTCGCCCCTCTGCTCACGCGTGGGAGGATGGCAGAACAATCTCGACACAGACTATGAATATCTCTACGAATACATCACCGGCGCTATAAGCGATACCCCCTCGAACGCTTCAAAATTTGCCCGCCTGCGCGAAAGAAAATTCATTGATGACAGCGGCAGGGTAAACATAATGATAGCACTGCCGGAGGTCTACAAGCTCTTAGAAAACCTTCCCAGCCTTCCTGATGACCAAGCGCGCAAATTTATCGATGCCGAGCTTGAAGCCGAGCAGCTTGAAGCAAGGAATTATCCCGAGCAGATGCAGGATCTTATACTCAACAACGGCACAAACATCCTGCTTTCAAACAGACTTGCCATCCTCGTTCTTAATAAGCTCTACGAAAACGGAACCTTCAAGCCTCTCACCGAAAACGAAAAGGTGACCTCGCAGCTTATCATGTTCAGCGATAAGCTCCCCGAATAATTTTTCAGTTTAGTGACCCCCTAAAATCAATAAGCCCCGGACATTCTTTGCAGGATGTCCGGGGCTTATATTATCCTATAAAAACAGAAAAAGACGCTTATCCCAAACGTCTTTCCCTGCTTATGAAATCATATCCGTAGCTTAAATAATTCATCTGAAAGGATTAATCATTTAAACAAATAAATTATATACCATGTAAGACATATTGTCAATAAGCTTGCGGTTTTATGCAAAACAAAAAATTACATTTATATAATTAAATAAATATTAAGCTGCACTAATATGATAATATTAACTTTTATGTAGAATTAGTATTAGATACTTTACCTTGAAAATCATTAGAGCGTGTTCACATAAAACTGATTTGTGGATTTGGTAGCAGATTTTATTCCATTCAAGGCAAAATATTTGGCATTGGCAGCAGTAATGCTTATCGGTGCAGGAGCAGGCATTTTGCCCATCACCTTGCTTCCGATATCACAGGAATTGATGCTGGAGAAAAACATCCAAAAGTCACGATGACGATAATGCCCTGACATCGGAATCGATTCTAACTGCGATTCCGATGCAGATATTCAGTTGGACGAATAAATCAATCCGCGAAATTCTCATTTATAAACCGCTTTATGTTCTTGGTTCGCTTGCTTTCCCCGCTCATCACTCTGCTCAGCTGGAAAGCTTCCTCCAAGACCATTCTTGCTCGCTCCCTGTCCTGCGGTCTGCCTCTTTTTACAAGCGCCCACCCAAGGTTATACATAGCCTGCGGAAGCATTCTGACTTGGCTTGTTCGCTTTCCAATCTCCACTGCCTGCTCTGAGATTTCTATGCTTTCGTCATACCGTTTGCTAAGCCCGAGGTATTTTGAAAGATTATAAAGTATCGCGGGTATAGTGCGCAGTGATTCTAATTCATCTATAATATTGCTATCGTGAATTCGCTTCATATGGTAAAGCATTTTTATTGAAATATCCATCCTTCCAAGGCTGGCATAACAGTTTGATATGCAGTTTAAAAGGTTCATTTCTTCAAAATATACTACTGTCGGAAGAGAATCCAGGCTGAATCTGCCGGAGGAACGCTCTAAAATGCTGATATAGTTTTTCAAGGCCTGCTCTGTGGTGATCTCACCGTTTTCATACAAAAACATAGTTTCCATGTTGTCGCAGAACTGTCTGTCCTGAAGCCTTAATACATCATATTTTTTATCAAGGCTGTCTATAAGCACCTTGGCCTCTTTCTTTTTTCCAAGATTATATAGCTGTCTTGCCCTGTGCACTGTCTGTGCGGACTTATAATCCCTCTCCGAAATAAAAACGTCAAATGTAAAATCGGAATATCCGAGCCTTTCCAGCAGCATTGTCAATATATCGTTTTTGGGAAACTGCTCTCCGTTTTCGATTCTTGAAAGAGTGCTCACATTGCATATCCCCTGGCAAAGCTCAGACTGAGATATCTTAAACTCATTTCTTCTGAACTTAATGAATTGCCCCATATTATAATTAGACATAATATTCCCCCCGATATAATACTTTTATTATTCCTTAAAGCTCCCCGCCATAGCCTATTTATCCGGCAGGTGCGCTTGCTGTTCCTGCTTAATATCATGCTGAGATTATAAGTGTCCTCTCCCCCCTTGCGTGCTCTGCATCCTCAGCCTGACGTCTTTTGACTAAGACCAAGCCCATACTATGATCGCCTGCTGAATCATCCGAGCAGTCTTAAATCCTCTTTGGTCAGAAAGCCGTCAAAAACGCTGCCGGAATATCAGTATCTTTGCAAAAGCCATCCTAAAACGTCATTTCTGGCAGATGCCCGCAATTTTCGATTCTTGAAAGCCTCCCCGCATTGCATACCATCAACAGAGCTCCGACTGCGATACTTTGAACTCGGTTCTTCCGTCCTTTATAAATGCCCCTATATTGTAATTTGGCATAATATCGCTCCTGACACGAAATCTTTCTTAGCAGACAACTTAAGTATCATTTATCCGTTATTATTATAATTATAATAATATTTTAACACATTGCCATATTAAAGTCAACGAAATATTACAAAAATTGCGCCCTTTTTTACAAGGACGCAATATTTTATTATATTATTTCTTTTTACAATGACACATTCTGTCATTGTAAGCGCAAAAGTCTCGAAATATCAGACCGGATTACAGAGTGGTCGTAGCGCGTACATAGTCAAAGCCCCTGTCCGGGGTGATAGCCGATTTCTTGATTTCGGCATAGACAAGAGCGTTTCTTGAAAGCCTCAGCTTTATGATTGCTTCGCCGTCGGCAGATAATCTCTCCGAGGTTATAAGCGGCTTGGCGGCTTCCTTCAAAAGCTCAGTCTGCTCCTTTGAAAGGCACTGTGGCTCACCCATATCGTGCCAAACCTTTAATGGGTTGCAGGTGGTCTCGTCCACCGTCTTGTAGATGACGCTGTATTCACCGCTTGCGGGGAGGGATATTTCAAGCTCGGCAGTTTTATCCTCACCCTTTCGGCAGATGTTCCATGCGCAGAGCTTATAGCCATCAGCGGTCTTCAAAACTATAGCCTCATCACCTTTGTAAACGCACTCGCCTTGCAAATCCTTGAAGAACTTGAAAGCGTAGAAGGTCGGCTTGGGAATGCAGCCGTTTGCAACCATGCCGAAGCCGCCGTGGAAGGGCGCAAAGGGCACTCCCTGCTCCTCGAAGATATCGCCGAACGTCCAGTAGGAGTAGGATTCGTTAACGTCGCCCAGCCTTGAAAGCTGCTGAGCTAAGTATGCGGCGTTAAGGTTGGTATCGTGAACCGGGCAGTTGGGGATATATGATGTGTTGAACTCGGTGATGTGGATGGGCAGACCCTTGTATTCCTCAAAGCTGTCTATGATGTCCCGGGTGGTCTGAAGATTTGCAAAGCCATCCTCCGGGTTCATAAGCTTGGCATAGCCGTAGTGACCGTCATGCTCAGGGTTCTCGGTAGTGTAGTGATGGCGTGTAACAAAGTCGATATCCAGCTTTTCCTCGCGGCAGAAGCGCATGAACTCGGTTATCCATTCAGCGTCGCGCACGCCGCAGATTGCGGGTCCTCCGACCTTGAAGCGCTTGTCAAGCGACTTTATGGCGTTGAAACTCAGCTTGAACAGCTTGAAATACTCCTGCATATCCGCCTTATACCAGAAGCCGGGCAGGTTAGGCTCGTTCCAGACCTCTATCGGGTATTCATAGGCTTCCTCGCCGTACCTCTCAACAAGATGGGTGAGCATCGCCTTGACCAAATCGCACCACTTTTCATAGTCCTTAGGCGGGGTGGTGTTGCCCTTCCAGTAGAATATGGTCTGCTCGCCGGAAGCAAGCTTCTTAGGCATAAAGCCCAGCTCGATGAACGGACGGATATTAAGCTCGTGGTAGCTGTCCATCACCAAATCAAGATATGTAAAGTTGTACTCGATGTGAGTAGGACTTTCAGGGTCACGCCAATCCTCGCGGTATTCCTGATATATAGCCATATCGTCGGTAAATAAGCCGTGTCCGCGGATGTGCTTGAAGCCGATTTCCTGCTGAACGAGCTTGAGCTGGTCGTAATACTCCTTTTGCAGAGCCAAACCCATTCTGCCTGTTCCCACGCAGTAGTCAACATGGTTGTTGAACAGAGCCCTGTCGCCCTCGTGAATCGATATCTTTGTCATAATGTTCCTCCTCGTAAATTATATTTTCCCAGCTGTAAGCTGTTTATTTCGTGATATCCCACCTATGAACAATGCCCGAAACCGAATCTCCGTCGCTTTTGCCTGTTGAGAGCATATCAGCCGTTGCGGTCTGAATTATACAGGAATACAAGGTCGTCACCATTAAGTTCATCTGCTTTTTCAAAGCCTAATCTCATGTAAAGATTTTGAGCTTTCAGGTTGCTTTGCTCCGTAGTGAGTTCTATGAGATACTCAGGAGCGACCTGCATTAGAATCCTGATGGCAAGCTCGGCAGACAGTCTGCCATATCCCTTACCCTGATACTCCGGGACTATAAAATAACTCCAATTAGTTCTGGGCGGACGCGTGCTATAATAACGCCAAGAACGTTTATCCTCTGTATTGCAGCTGAAGCGCAGCAGAATAAAACCAATAGGGATTTCTTGACCCTGTTCTTGAGCATAAATCAGGTATGGAATATTGTCATTTGGGAACAGATAGGCTCGACCAATCGAAAAGCCCGCCGGATTTACAAAATCCTGCTGTTCAGGAGGCAATGTCAGTTCGCAGGTCGCAATAGCTAAATCATCATCAGAGTTTATTTCCCGAAAGAAAACTTTTTCGGTATAAAAGCTTTCCTTGGGCAGTTCCGAAAGCCTTTGCCTTAGATTCATACACAATCCTCCCTTGTCATGCAAACAAACATATCTAATCGTATATTATTATACCACACCCCGCCTGATTTGTCTACTAATTCATCATCATAAAAAATAAAAATCGGTGAAACTAGCAGACGGCACCAACTATGATGTTGTCGCACTTCCGGTTGCCGTCTGCCGCCTTTACTCCGTCTTTGGACTTAGCTTTGCGCTGTAAATTGGCTTTCTGCGCCGTCTATTCTTTCGCTTAGACTTGTTGGACGTAAACGCCCAACTTCCGCCTACATAACCTGATTGACGATAAAATAAATTATACCGTAAATAACGCTCGCCGTAACGCCGTAAAGAATTACAGGTCCTGCAATCGCAAAGACCTTTGCGCCCACGCCGAGCACCCAGCCCTCGGTCTTAAACTCTATCGCCGGGGATACCACCGCGTTGGCAAAGCCTGTTATCGGCACCAAGGTTCCCGCGCCGCCGTGCTTGGCAACCTTGGGGTAAAGCCCCACACCTGTAAGCACAGCCGAGGCTAAAACAAGCGTAAGCGAGGTTAGGGCGGCGGCTTCATCCTTTTCAAAGCCTGTCGCCTTGTAAAGCTCCAATATTCCCTGCCCGATAAGGCAGATAAGCCCGCCTATAACAAATGCCTTGGGAATGTTGAACCACGATTTTGATGGTGCGCTGGCATCGTTCGCCATTTCATTGTATTGAGAGTTTGATAACTGCATAATCCACCTCGAAAAACGTAAAATAGTATTACTTTTTTAAGCAGGCAATCCCGCAAAAAACGTTTTCAAGGATAGTTTTTGCGCAATATCAAAAATTATTCAAAATAGAAAAGCTCCTCGAACTTTTTGTCAAGAGCGATGCACAGAATCAGCGCAAGCTTGGCTGTCGGGCTGAACTGACCTGTCTCTATCGAGCTGATGGTATTGCGGGATACGCCCACCATCTCGGCAAGCTGAGTCTGAGAAAGCCCAGCTTCCGTTCTTGCCTCCTTAAGGCGGTTTTTAAGCTCTAACTCAGTGTTCATATCAGAGCTTAATCAGGGATATGACCCATGCGACCAAGAACAGAGCTGTCGCGGTGCAGAACAGCACTGCGGTTATAACGTTCTCCCTGACCGGCTTGCGGATTGCTCTGCGGACAAAAATCATAGTATTCAGCGAAGTCACGACAATATACAGCGCGTAATTGATTCCCTTACCGACAAATATTTCGGTGACGCAAAGAATCGTTCCCAGTATATACACCATGATTACCGCGAACAGCGTATCTCTCCTTCCGGCTTCAAGCTCGGTCAAGTCTCTGCCTTTGTTTTCATTCTGCGCCCTTTTCAAAATTTCTTCCTTAGATAATTCACTCATATTAACCCTTCCTTTTCAATGTTCTTAAATATGCCTTGCGCTCGTCGCTGACGCGGTAGCTCTCGCACGCCTTCTGAATCGACTTGTTGTGCGTCCACTCATCAAGCCGTGCATCTTCAAAATACCCTATAACCGCCTCATACTGCTTCGCAAGAGCTGTTGCAAAGTACCAGGCGCGCATCATGTTGACGTAATACTCCTGCGATTCGACCGCCGCCACAAGCTCCGGATATTCCGGGCTGAATCTGTCGTCAAGATACACCCGCATAAGCATACCTATACCGTACCTGATGGTGTACGGTTTGTCCGAAGATATCCACTGCTTGACCGATGATATAAGCCTTTCGGGATTCTTGACTAACACCTTGGGTGCGCACTGGTCGCAGGTTGCCCAGTTGTCTATAAAGGGCAGAAATTCCTCTACCTGTGCCAAGCACTTATCATAATCCTTGGTTTTCTCAATGATGAAGGCGTGGAGCTGATTCTCCTCAAAATATTCGTGAGGGAGCACCGCTAAAAATTCGCCTATATCATCCCTCTTCGCAAGCTCCGAGGCATACTTGCGCAGCTCCGGCGTCCTAACCCCGATGACAAACTCGCTGTTTACATTCGGTATAAGGCTTGAGTTGAACTGCTGATACTTGACGTCCCTCATCTCAAAAAGCTTTGAGCGTATTTCCTGCAATATTTCCATTGCGATTCTCTCCTTTAGCTATGCCAAGTTTTCTTGTCACATATTATACTACTGCCAAGTTTTCTTGTCAATAGAATCCTGAAAATAATATCGTTAATCAAGCAAAATTATTTGTATTGACAAATATGCGCAAATATAATATACTGTAATTATTCAATTCTCACAAAGAAATCATAGTTTGAAATAGATTGGAGTGCTTTTATGGACAAGCGAGAAGGGTTCATCCCAAAAGAAGATATAGAATTTGAGCGCGAGATAGCCGAAAAAGAGCGCGCCAGCCGTGAAAACGCTGAAAAGCTGGAGGCAGAGCGTGCAGAAAGCGAAAAAAAGGAGCGCGAACAGTACGAACGCAAGCTCCAGGATCAAAAAATCGAGCTTGTAAAGCTTAAGCAGGGAGTAATAGATTCCTCCGAGACGGTCAAAGAACTGCCCAAGGAGGAAATCAAGCTGAGCTTTGGCAAATGGCTCGAAAACATCTGGTATCGCTCCAAATGGATAATCATTTGCTCGGTCTTCGGAGTGTTCGTTCTGGGATATATCGTGTATGATTCGGTGACAAGGGTCGAGCCGGATCTGACGGTTCTTGCAATCTCGGATAATAACGCAATATATGCCCGCACAGCCGAGTTCCAGCACTTCTTTGAAAGCTTCACTGAGGATATCAACGGCGACGGTGAGGTGTATGTGCTTATCTATAATATCTCCACCGACTACTCTAACCCCAACTCGGTGACATCCTCACAGGCTCAGCTGATGACCCAGCTTCAGTGCGGAGATAACATGATAGTAATTTCTGACGGTACGACAGATTTCGCCGTCCATGACTTCACTGGTGAGCTTGAGGGCGATTTTGTAAGCGATAAGGGAATAAAGCTGAACTGTGCCCTCACCCGTGAAAAGCTGAAATGGGAAGCTATGCCGGATGAATTGTATGTAGGTCTGAGAGAGCCGGCAAGACTTCTTTCAACCTCCTATGAACAGATGACAGAAAATTATGAAACCGCCCTGCCGACCTATATGCGGATGTATGAAGCTATAGCAGGAAGCGAGAAATAGCAAACCCTCAATAGCAAAATTAAAAAGGCTTTCCGCCCGCCATTTCACGAGAAGGGCATAAGCATCGCTTCACGAAACTTTGGCAGGGGTCAAGGGGGCAAGGAGCCCCTGCGAGGTCGAGGGCGAGAATCCCTCGTCGCTCCCAGCAGTGAGCGAAATCTCCAAGCGAAGCATAGCGCAGGATGGGTAGAGCACTAATTTCGACCTTAGCGGTCTAAATTAGTGCAAAAACAGTCCAGTGGACTGTTTTTTTGTAGGACGGTAGGCGAAGCCAAACGATTACCTCAGCCGGGATTTCTCTATGGACGAGCGAAGCACGTCCATCCCCGCACCAACTATAGGTTCCCACTATTCCGGATATATGCAGCACCCGACATCCTGCCATACAATAAACAACTCACCCCAAACAAAAAATAATCCAGAAAAAATCAAAAAATTTTTGAAAAAACTCTTGACAAGCCCGCCTTTATGAGGTATAATATCAAAGTCGCCTGATAAAGGCGACTGAACATGGAAGCTTAGCTCAGCTGGGAGAGCATCTGCCTTACAAGCAGAGGGTCATAGG
>ERZ779889.1159-NODE-1159-length-27864-cov-5.436801_pt1 | contig 27864 bp, 26 predicted proteins | sample MGYA00511030_ERZ779889 | MGnify/ENA primary metagenome ERZ779889 (study PRJEB29588, sample SAMEA2160616) | human gut metagenome | biome: human gut; feature: human-associated habitat; material: faeces | place: Denmark | collected 2008/2010 ...
TCATTTCATCGTGCGCATTGCTTGCCATAGCACTTGCCCCTAACATCTATTGGGTGTGGGGCGCATCCTTGCTTGCCGGAGCATCTTCGGTTATGCCGCAGTTCTTCATCCCGTTGGTGTCTTTCCATTCAGCACCAGCACACAAGGTACGCAACGTGGGGATTATACAGTCCTGTCTGCTCATAGGCATTCTTGGCTCACGGGTGTTAAGTGGTTTCCTGGCTGATATGTGGGGATGGCGTTCCGTCTATTTTGTGGCTTGTGTGTTTATGCTCGGATGCTTTCTTATGATTTACAAGATGCTTCCCGTTCTGCCTGCTCGTTCACGTGAAAATTATGCGGGTCTGATGAAATCCTTGTTGCGTCTGCTTGCCAAATACCCGTACTTGCGTATCGCGTCGCTGAGGGCGGCATTGGCTTATGGCTCGTTCTTCGCCCTGTGGAGTTGCCTTGCTTTCCGGATGAAACAGGAACCTTTCTTTGCAAGTGACGACATTATCGGGGCACTCGGTTTGTGCGGACTGGCAGGTGCATCCACGGTCGTATTCATCAGCGGCTATATCCAAAAGTACGGTGCAAGGTTCTTTTCTATTGCCGGAGGATGTGTGGTATTGGCTGCATGGCTGCTGGCATTTTTAGGGAATGACAGCTACCTGTGGATGATAGTTGCCATCCTGTTGATTGATGCCGGTATGCAATGCATCCATTTGTCGAATCAGACCAGCGTAGTCGCCCTTGACGCATCTGCCATCAATCGTGTCAATACCGTTTATATGACCATTTACTTCTTGGGCGGTTCTGCGGGCACTTTCGTTTCCGGTCTGTCCTGGCAACATTATGGATGGGCAGGCGTGGCTTGGACGGGAATCGCTTTTACTGTGGCTTCCTTGCTTGTTAATTATTTCAAGCCTCAAACAACATAATGGTGGATACAAAACTGGAACGGTTGCCAACTCATTACCCGAAAACGAGGTAATTCTTCTAACTCTCTTGATTTCAAAGGGGTATATCCTTTTTGCAGAATTACAAAATAATATAGCAAGGACACAAATTGTTACTGCGTCACAAACACTCTCCAGCTGCCATCCTTCTCGCCTCGCTCAACGTATTTTTTCCGTATGAGTTGATCAAGCAGTTTCTGAATGGCAGCGATGCTGATGCCTGTGATTTCTTTCATATCAGCCAAAGTAAGTGTAGGCTCTGTCCGCATAGCATTCAGAATCTTTGTATAATTGGGGGTTCGGAATGCTATGCGTTCTCCATCATACCACCACACATTCTCATTATTTTCGCTTACAAACAACACATCGTTATAAACCTCTGTTGCAACCAGATTGTTGAAATATTTCAAAAATGGACGAATATCCTTGATCTCCGCGTGAGCCCCATCACCAGGGACAGGACCGACTTCAAGATCGGCTTGATGCAGAGCCTCCAGATATTCACTCTTCTTGCGACTGCGAACAACGACCATCGGATAATTATGGCGAACTAGAATAAAGTTTACCATCAGCCGGGCAATACGGCCATTCCCATCCTCAAAGGGGTGAATGCGTATATAGCGGTAATGAAATAACGCAGCCAACTCCACAGGAGAGAGCTTTCCTTCTTGCTCCGCCTTGTTATACCAATCCACCAAGTCAGCCATCAGGCCGGGTGTTTCTTCTGGCGAAGCATACTCAAACCTATCACCGTATCGTATAATGACACTATTGGGTCTTCTCTTATACTGACCGGCGTGTATTACATAACTTGTCTGCACGGCGCCGGGAAGATTTCGATATACAGTGTAGTCCTCACGAAGCAGAGTCTTGTGTAAAGTTCTGATAAAATTCTGAGTCAAAGGAGTTTCTTTCAATCTCGCTTCCTCAGTCATCATACGAAGGCCAACGTTACTTGCTGCCATCTCCTGCACATCACGCACATCTGCCTCTCCAATCACTTTACCAAAGAGCAACAAAATTTCCGTTTGGCCATAGGTCAGTGTATTACCCTCAATATGGTTGTATCTATACAACCTTTCTCTCGCATCTGACAACCATTTTGTCAGCGGCGTAGAACAGCAGCCGGTTAATAGAGGAGGGTGACGGAGGAACCCCAGACGAGGGAGGCACCACCGTCAGTGTTCCACAGACATTCGCGGGCGGTGAGGCGGCCTGTCGCGGTATCCAGTACTACCACTATGTACGAGAGCAGAGTCTCGTCCTGCGCCGAAAACTCCCCCTTCATGGGAGAATCCACCCTGATTACAGGCATGGCGACGGTACTGTCCACCCCGTGCCAGGTGTAGAACTCATTGTAGTTGCAGTCGCCGTGGAAATACGCCTTTATCTCCGGATGTCCCGCGATGAAGCGCTCCAGGGCACGCCAGTTTCCCAACGGCAGGCTGTCGATGCTCCCGACGGAGCAGGTATCGGCCAGAAGGTTCTCGAAACGGTCTGCGGGATTGATGTCATAGGGACAATGGGGGTTGGTGAAATGCTTCGCGTCCGCTCCGGGAGGATCATGTGTGAACAGCAGCACGGGAAGGTCATCTCCTGCCGTCGCACTGCCGTACCACTCCCGCATGCTCGAGTCGGGCCACATGCCCATGAATACGAAACGCACGCTGTCCATGACAAATGTGTAATGCGTCCTGTCCGTCCCGTAATCGAAAGTCTCCGCACTGACCGTAGTATCCGGATGCATCATCATATAGTAGATACCCGCAGCACTGGAGGCATCCCGCTCAGGGCTCATCGGCTTCGGATAGCCTATGGCATTGGAAATGTCGTGATTGCCGGGGACAAGGTACAGGCGGTCCAGATATTCAGCCCAGTCCCGCAGGAACTGCCTCCACGACTCTGAGGCAGGCTGTACCCCGCGCTCCATCCTGTTGGCGATATCCCCGGTGCAGACGACGAAATCCGGCTCTCCGAATACACAGCCCCCTCCCACTCCGCCGTCATCCGGCAGCACCGCATTTTCCAGAAGGCCGAATGACCGCAGCATCGCCCGGCTCACCGAGTCCGCCGATACACTCTCCGCTCCGCGGAACTCCCTCTCCAGACCGTAATGCGGGTCGGAGCAGTAGATGAAACGGAGAATTTCCCCGCCCCGCGCCCCTAAAGAGCAGCAGAACAGGGGAATACACACTAACACTAATACTAACCTTTTTACCATTCTATCTTCTCATCCTCCACTTTCTCGGCCGAAGCATTACTGCTGCCTTCGGTTGCCGTCATGATGTACCAGTCACCGGTACCGTCCACATCCCTGGCGAAGGAGCCTTTGTCCTTGCTGTCGTACATTCCGTCATCCTCGCCCCAGGTCTCGCCAAGGGCCTCGCTCAGGTTCTTGAACAGGTCTATCGAAGTTCTGTCCGGAGTGAACAGCTCTATCTTCACCGACTTGTCGGCCGAGAGACCGAACTCGAAAATCGGGAAATCCGGATTCTCGGTGCTCTCAGCCTTGTCAGACTTCTCGGACCAGATGGTCAGGAAGCCGTGGGCTGGCACAACTGTTCCTGCAGCTGCCGTGAAGGTATCCTCGTCATCCTTGGTGAAATACACTCCGGCTATGTCCATGTCGGTATCGGAAGCATTGTACAGCTCGATGAACTTGTCATTGCCGTTCAGCTCGTTCAGTCTCAAAGCTGTATAATCGGTCGTACCAGGCTCGTCCCCGCCAGCGGAAGAGTTGCTCTCGCCGGGAGTAGGCTCGGTGCATACGCTCCAGTTGTCGGAGCCGTCGGGAATACGGGCGTATGAGGAGCCGTCGTCCATTGCGGGATACTCCACCGTATCCACGATATCACCATTGGCATCCAGCACTGTCACTACGTCTCCGCCGCCACCGAGACCGAAGGTGAAGGTCTCGTCCTTGTAGAAGACCATTATGGCCCCGGCCTCAAGGACTGTACCGTCAGTGATTACATATTCCTCCTCTGAGCCCTTGTCGTCCTGCAGCCTGTAGCCGCTGATATCCACTGCCTCTGCGGAAGTATTGATAAGCTCGATGAAGTCAGTCTGCTCCCCGTCGATAGTGGCGCCCTGCACCTCATTGATCAGCACGGAAGAGTCTGATGTACCCGGCTCGTCTCCAGGCTGGTCCGGATTATCGTCAGGAGTGCCGGTATTGGAACGGCCCTTTGTACCTCCCTCTATGACTTCCCAGGAAGAGCCGCCGTCCTCCGTGCGGGCGTAGGTGAAGCCGTCCTCCATCGCAGGCACGATGACCTCGTCTATCTTCGCATAAGTCTCGTCGAGCACTGTGATGGCATCTCCGTCACCTGATATTCCGAACTGGAAAGTACCCTCCTCAATCACTAAAAAGCCCTTTGCCGGGATAGTGGAACCATCCGGGAATGTGTATTCCTCGTCAGTCCCCTTATTGTCCTGAACGTGGAAACCCGTCAGGTTCATCTCCGTCTCTCCGGCATTGTACAGCTCTATCCAGTCCGTACCGCCCGAGCATATCTCATTGATAAAAAGACCCTGAACGTCCGAAGGCTCTGTTCCAGGCTCCCTGTCGTCCTTGCAGCCTGTGATGGTAAGTGCCGCAGTCAGTGCAGCGGCCATGAAAAAGAATCTACTGCTTTTCATATCTATTTGAATTTAACCTTTTTACTATTAGAATGACACCATAAGCCTAAGCTGCAGCACATGGAAGTCGATGCCCTCCGGCCTGGCCTGGCTCAGAGGCATGTTGCCGGCGGTAATCTGTCCCTTGGAGTCAGCGTACTTGTCGTTGTCCATGAACAGATAGTTGAGACCTATGAGAATATTGCTTACCGGATACCAGTTCAGGTTGGCACTGTAGGAATAGGCCGAGCCGCCGGTTATCGGTGACGACATGTCGTGAAAGTCATTGAGGTTCAAATGGCTGACCCTTGCGCTGACCTCCAGGTTGCCTCCTTTGCGGTTGACCTTGACTCCTCCGAACTCGGCATCCGCCGGGCTGTAGCGTCTCTGCTCCCCTATGATCATGTATGACGCGGTGGCGTACCAGCCCATGAACTCCGCATCCGCAAGCGGCTCGCGGACATCGCCGTTGTATTTGTAGCGGTCCAGGGTAGTGAAAAGATACTCGCCGTATGCCAGGAACTTGTTCCACCTGAAGGCCAGCTCAGCCCCGAAAGTGGCGTAATGGTTCACGTTGCCCACCTCGGCCTGCACGAAACGCCTGCGGTCGGTGCGGCTCTCGGGGAAAGTCCGGAACAGGGCGATACGGTCCTCCTCGCCGCCGGCATCCGGTCTGCGCCAGCTTGCATAACCGCCGACGTGCAGGGTGATATCGTCATTGTTTATAATGGGCACGGCCACCCTTCCGGTAAATCCGTAACCGTCACTGCCCCTGTTGCGCTCCTTCTGTATGATGTCGACCTGCTGTCCGAAAACTCCGCCGGATACCCACCAGTATTTGCCCCACCATGTCACCGCCACACCGAGACGACGGCCTCCGGCCAGAGCCTCGACCGCCATAGGCCGCTCATTTGCCATGATATAACGGGAACTGGTCACTCTCTCCATACTCATCGGCTCCTTGAAGTGACCGGCCTGGACGGACAGATGCTCACTGAAATTGTATCCTAAGTACATATCCTTGATTTCCACCTCGTTGTACGCAAAATCCAGGTCGAACTCCGCAAACCACTTCCCGTACAACTCAGCCTTGACCGCGAACCTCGCCCGGCGGATACTGGCGCCGTTGCTGAACCGGAACACCCCGTCATCCTCCTCCAAGTCATTGTTGATCTTGGAAGTAAGCCCCTCCACGGACTCCGTGGGCAGGTAGAACGACACGTCCGTGTAGATGCGGTTGTCGAACCATAGATGGAACTTATTGTCTTTCGTAGAGAAATTGAGCTTGCCGTCCTTGATATAGGCTCCGGCCTTCAGTTCCCTGTTCTCCAGTCCCTGAAGCCAGGGGCCTGATGTGAGAGTGTCCCTGCCATTTGACTGTGCGGATGCCGTAACGGCGGCGGAACACATCATCGATACTGCAGCTGCAGCTGAAATTAACCTGTTCTTATCCATAACGTAAATAACGGCCGCAAAAGTATGGAGTCGGGGTTTCAAAAATATGACAGTACGTTGTCATAAATATTTCCGGACTGTTAAAATTGCATTACGGAGGAGGGCCTTTCCTTGTCGGTTTTCATTTAAATGCCTATTTTCGCGGAAGAAATCCAAAATATCAGAACCATGATCAGAATCTACGGCATGCACACCTGCCCCGACTGCGCCTGTATCGAGGAACAGGTCAGGGATAATGACGGATACGAGATTATCGACATCGGAGAACACGTTAGGAACCTCAAGGCCTTCCTCCGCCTGAGGGACAGCAGCCCGGTCTTCGACGAGGCACGCAGGAACGGCAGCATCGGCATTCCCTGCTTCGTGCTGGAGGACGGAAGAGTCACCCTCTCCCCCGAAGAGGCAGGTCTGCACCGGCTTACCCCAGAAGTTCAGGCAAATGCGAAGCGAAGCCCCGGGATGGAAGATGCCGGAAGCACAGCCGCAGAAGGGGCATCGTGCAGCCTGGACGGGAGCGGCTGCTGAAACAATCGCAAAAGCAGGATAGAAATACATTTTTCGATATGAATTGGACAGGAATTCTCATCATCATCGCAGCGGTACTCTTTGTGCTCGGCATATACCAACCTCGGAAGAAGCACAGGGAGGAGGATGACACCGTGACGTTCTCAGGCCGACTGGACATCACCGTTACGAGTGCAGATGATGAGGAGAAGAAGGGAAGCTCCGGCAGTTAACGGCCGGGAGCTGCAGTATTTCAAATACGATATGAACTACACTATATGGCTTGACAAATCTGCCGGCCTCACTTCCACCACCTCCATGCCGGTGGTCTATATTCACTCGTTCCGAGGAAACGGGGAGGACGTATGGCGGGTCTGCCGTGAATTGCCGGACTGCCCTCCGGTGGTGCTGGTGTCTGTCTACAATCCGGGCGGCGGACTGGACGACGAACTGTCCCCATGGCCCGCTCCGGCAGTCTGGAAGGGACAGGCTCCATACAAGGGCCAGGCAGCAGCACATCTGAAATGGATGACGGAAGAATGCATGCCTGAGGTAGAGGTCCGGCTTAGGGCAATGGGTATCCTGCAGCAGATTCCGATGATTGCCGGCTACTCCCTCGCAGGCCTGTTCGCCCTTTGGGCTGGCTGGACAAGCGGAAATTTCGCCCGTGTGGCGAGTGCCTCCGGCTCACTCTGGTATCCGGGATTCACGGATTTCATAAGGGACAATGCTCCGGCAGGGCATATCGGCAAGGTCTGCATTTCTCTCGGAGACCGGGAGAGCCACACCCGACATCCCCTCATGAGCCAGGTAGACACCTGCACCGCTGCCGTCGTTGAAGCAGTAAAGACCAGGGGCATCGACACCGTCTTCGAATGGAATCCAGGCAATCATTTCGACCACCCCGAACGCCGCATGGCCAGGGCAATCGCAGAAATGCTCAGGTAGCATCGCAAAGCAGGATGCGCCGGATTCACCCCGTCAACAACTGATCAAGTTTGGATATAATGGCGGAAATGAGTAATTTTGTAGGGGCTAACCGCAGATTGCTATGATTATGAACAAGGAACAGAGACTTTACCCGGTAGGTGTACAGACATTCCAAGACCTCAGGACTGGAGAGAACTACCTGTATGTCGATAAGACTGAGTACGTCTACCGTATGACGCACTCAGGAGCAAGATACGTCTTCCTGAGCCGTCCCAGGCGGTTCGGAAAGTCTCTATTGGTGTCTACCCTGCACAGCTATTTCGAAGGGCGGAAAGAGTTTTTCGAGGGACTTGCCATTGAGGGATTGGAGAAAGAATGGACGGTATATCCGGTGCTGCACTTTGACATGAGCATGGCCAAGCATGCCGGCAAGGAGCAGCTGGAATCGATGCTGAGCCTCCAGCTGCGGGAGTACGAGAGACTGTACGGAAAAGATGAGGCCGAGACCGGCCTTAACGACAGGCTTACAGGTATCATACGCAGGGCATACAGGCAGACAGGGCAGAAAGTGGTAGTGCTGATCGATGAGTACGACGCTCCCCTGCTGGACGTGGTGCACGAGGATAAGAATCTGCCGGTGCTGCGGGATGTGATGCGCAACTTCTACAGCCCGCTGAAAGCCTGCGACCCCTGGCTGCGTTTCGTGTTCATGACCGGCATCACAAAATTCTCCCAGCTGAGCATATTCAGCGAGCTGAACAATATCCGCAACATCTCCATGCAGCCGGAATACGCAGCGATCTGCGGTATCACCGAGAATGAGATACTGACCCAGATGAGCACAGACATAGACGCACTGGCGGAGAGGATGGGACTTAGCCGGGAGGACACCGTCGCGAAGCTCAAGGCAAAATACGACGGATATCACTTCACCTGGCCGTCCGAGGACATCTACAATCCCTACAGCCTTGTCTGCGCGTTTGCCGACGGGGCCATCAGGCCTTACTGGTTCGGCAGCGGCACTCCAACATACCTGATAGAGATGCTGCGGAAGTTCCATGTCGAGCCTTCGCAGATAGGCCGCAACGAGGTCTTGTCACCGGCTTTCGACGCTCCGGCCGAGAGAATGGACGAGCCGACCCCGCTACTGTATCAGAGCGGATATATCACCATCAAGAACTATGACAGGGACACCGAGCTCTACCTGCTGGACATACCCAACGAAGAAGTCAGGACCGGACTGATGCAGTCCCTTTTGCCCAATTACGTGACCGAGCCCCTTGCCAACAAGGCCTCGGCCACAGTGGCCCGGCTCTCCAAGTCCATACGTGAAGGGGACATGGACGGAGCCCTGCGTACCCTCCAGACCTTCCTGTCCACAATCCCGTACGCAGACCACACCGCCTACGAGGGCCACTACCAGCAGATGCTCTACGTCATACTCTCCCTGCTCGGATACTACGTGGACATCGAGGTCCGCACCCCGAAAGGACGTGTGGACGCAGTCCTGCGCACGGCTACCACGCTCTACATCATGGAACTGAAAATAGACACCACCGCAGACACCGCCATGCAGCAGATCGACCTCCGGCACTACCCCGAGCGGTTCGCCCTCTGCGGCCTCCCCGTAGTCAAGGTAGCCATCTCCTTCGACACCGAGAGACGGACACTCAGCGACTGGAAGATACAACATTAGTGGCGCAAAATCACATCCGGCAAAAACACATTCCCGACATTATCTTTTAGAGTTCACATATCACGCGTACTCAATCTGTAATCATTTTTATTGTTTTTCGATAAAATCACTATATTTGCATATCGATTAACAATAAAAATTTACCGAATCATGAAAAGAAGCACAAGAAATCTATTGGTAACTGCAACGGTGCTGGTCTGCCTGATATGCCTGATCAACGCGGCTTACATCATCATCCAGAGCGGCGGCATGGCCGGGCTTTACGGGGAGAATATGGAACGGGCCCAGTGGAACGGAGAGATTCTCGGCCTGCAGCGTTTCATCTTCTGGGGCTGGCTGACAGCGGGACTGGCATTCGACGCTCTTCTGACAGTGTTCATGATCCGCTCGCTGCTGGCTGTCCGCTCCGGAGTCCTGTTCCCGAGAGTCAATACGTTCCTTCTGATGGGAGCCGCGGCAATCAATCTCGTCTACAATATCTGCCAATCCAACATAGGTATCGTGCTCCATCAGGAAAGGCTGTTCCAAATCAATAATGCCGACCTACTCCTCCCGCTGATACTTTTCGCCTTCTCCCTCATCTACGGCCTCGCTGTCAGGGTCTCTGAGGAAAACCGGCTGACTATCTGACAATTTCGGTCTGAAAAACCACAAACAAAACGAACATCATGGCAATAATAGTCAACATCGACGTAATGCTCGCCCGCCGCAAGATGTCCTCGGGCGAACTGGCCGCGAGAATCGGCATCACTCCGGCCAACCTCTCGATTCTCAAGACCGGCAAGGCCCGCGCCATCCGCTTCTCCACCCTCGAAGCCATCTGCAGGGCCCTCGACTGCCAGCCCGGCGACATCCTCGAATACCGCGTGGATAACCATTAAGCACCTCTGCCACTACCGGCATCACATTTCCAATTAAAATTCACATCCTCATGACCCGCCGAAAAGAACACTACATAAACACAACACTTGCCGCAGCCCTATCAACCCTCATATTCAGCGGCGCATGCTTCCAGTCCGCAGCCAGCCCTGCCACTAACGGCACAGAAGCACATAAAAGCGACCTCCAGGCCCTCACCCGCATCACCGGCATCGTCCGCTACTACTCCCCCGACCCATACACTGCCGGCTGGGACAGCTTCGACTGGTTCTTCATCGAATACCGGTGCTTCAAGGCACTGGAACAGGGAATGCCGCTGGAAGAGGCACTGCAGCCCTACCTCGGAGTCCTGGCACCTAACAGCACCCTCACACGGTACCCGCAGCCGGGGACACGCCCCCTCGCCGACGGAGTCCCTGCAGAACAGTACCGCTACTGGCTGCACCACGGCAGCGGAGAAGTGCAGATTCCCTCCTACGCAAGAATACTCTACAAGGAGCTGCGCGATTACCGTCCATTCTACAGGGAGCTGGTACAATACTCCGCCGCCCGGAAGGATAGTGCTGCCGGTGAAGCTACAGCCGAGCTGCCCAGGCCCGACTCCGTCTATTCCTTCCGCGTGGGCGACAGCCTGTGGCTGAACCTTCCGCTCGCCGAAACGAACAGCGCATTCTCGAAAAAGGCGACAGCATCCCTGCAAAAGACCGCTCGGAGACATTGGATGCAGACCCTGCGGTCCTACGGCGGCGGAAAGCGGGAGCAGTTGTTCGGAATAATGGGCGAGCGGGCATTCCGCATGACGGATATCGCCGCCAGATGGAACATCGTGCAGCATTTTTACCCCTACCACGAGGAGGACAGCCTGCGGTGGGAATCCCGCCTGCCGGAGATACTCGAGGCCGTGGACACATTGAAAAACGGAATGCTCACCCGCGAGGACATTCCCGTCTACCACAATGCCGTGGTCAGGGCCATGAGTCCCGTCCATGACGCGCATCTGACCATATCCCAGTCACTTAATCCCGGATACGGCATCATATCCTTCTACTTCGGAGGGAAAACTGCCACGAAGCCGGACAGCACGGCGGCTGACATGACGGACAATGCTACGGAGGTCTGGGCCAGGACCATAGACAGCATCCTGATATTCAACCCATCGCTTAATGCGGAATGCTACGGGGAATTCCTCCCCTACCTGGATTCCATCCACTCCGGGAAATACCGGGCGGTGCTGTTCGACCTGAGGGAATACCCCGCACTGGATTTCGACCGCGTCCTCTCCCATCTGACCGGCACACCGCTGAACACCGCACCGCTCTTCCACACCCCATTGTCCTGCTTTCCGGACAGAATGCACCTGCGCTGGGACAGCCGCGACGATTTCGTCCAACCGGCCGCACCCCGCATTGACCTGCCGGTATACTTTCTCTGCGGCCCGGAGACCATGAGCTGGGGCGAGACCGTGCTCATGCTCGTCAAGGGATACCGCCTCGGAACTGTCATAGGCATGCCCACTGCCGGAACCAACGGAGACGCCACAACATTCATTCTCCCGGCATTTCCCTTCGGCATGACCGCCATCAAAGCCGTCAACCTCGACGGAAGCCGGCATCATGGAATCGGAGTACAGCCGGACATCATGACCGAGACCGATGATTATGAAGAAGCCGTGAACATAATTAAAGACCTGCTCCAAACCCTATGAAACTTCCGGCCATAAGCCTGCTTTCACTCTGCATCTGCTGCATTCCTGCCATTGGACAAAGCTTCAGCGCAACCGATTTCAGGCCTGTATCCACGCTCCCTCCCTCTGCCTGGGAATGGCTGAGAGATACCGCATCCTATTCTCTGGATACAAGTGTACAATTCAACAACCGTCCGACTCTGAGGATGTCCGGCTTCTACCCGTTGGCCGTTGTTTCAGGAAAAGCAAAGTCCCACGAGGGGAAAATGAATGTAAGCGGACACATCCGCATCGACTCACTCGATGGAGAAGTGGACATCGCGGTAAGATTATGGGAGAGTCCAGTACGAAAGAATTCTCAGCATATTGCGGAATTCCACTGCGTTCTGTCTACAGCCTCTCCAGGTCAGTGGCAGGAATTCTCGCTCGAGGCTCCGCTGTGCAGGCAGGCTGCGGCATTTGACTGTGAAGTTAAAATCAAAGGGACCGGTGACATCCATATAGGAGAAATGACAGTATCGTTTCAGTCAACTGTGGTGACTATGACCTCAAAAGCTAAAAATACACGCCGTACGCATCCGGGAGGCAGCGGAGTCTGTCTTGCCGACCCGGAACTTTCCCCGGAGCAGGTGGAAAATCTTGCGGTTTTGGGGAAAGTCTGGGGCTTCCTGAAATATTTTCACCCGACTGTCAGGGAAGGGAGAATAGACTGGGATTCAGAATTATTCCGGATGATTCCGACAGTCTGCAATGCTGCTCCGGCCGAGAGGAACAGTATTCTGGCAGAATGGTGCCGCAGTCTCGGAGACATACAGACATCTGAGGACACAGCGTGGACATCTTCCTGTGATGCTCTCAGATGGATATTCGACGAATATGCACTGGGCCGGGAACTTTCCGCTATCCTGAGAATAACAGCGGCTGCCGGACGCATCCCTTGGAGCCGGTATCTGTATCAGGTCCCGTATATTCAGACCATAGAAGACCGCAATGAGAGGAGCTACCCACGTATGTCCTTTGATGACGCAGGCCTGAAACTGCTGTCTGTCTTCCGCATCTGGAACTACGTGCAGTATTTCAATCCCTACCGGCAACTGGCCGACCGTCCATGGGAAGAGGCTCTCATGTATGCGGTACCGGCCGTGGTACTGGCATCTGACCGGGAAAGCTATGGGAATGTCCTCAGGACCATGGCAGTATATACCGATGACTCACATTCCTTTGCAGCATACATGCCGGGCGGGTTCCTACGGCAACTGATAAGACTGGCTGCAATTCCCGAAGATATGAGGTATGCCGCTCCGTTTATCTCCACGCTATATGCCGACGGGAAATACATTGTAACATGGACATGCCGCTCAGACACCTGCGACCTGCATCGAGGAGATGCCGTCATTGCAGTCAACGGAAAGCCCGTAAAGTCCTTGATAGAAAAAAACAGTCATGTCATACCCTCCTCCAATCCCGGCAGTATCCAAAGAGAGACAGCCTTGTCCATATCATTCTCAGCCGGGGACAGCGCAAGCTATACCGTGATCAGGGGCAAAGACACCTTGACACTCAAGCCGAAGATGATGCCTTTCAAAAAATTCAGGAGAGCGTTATACTCCAGTGGAATAAGACAATCAACCCTGACATGGTTAAGAGGAAAGGAACTTTCGCCTTTTGATGTCATCGGTGACTCAGTCGCATACATCCATGCCGAAGACATATCGGTGCATGATTTCCGGAAATGCCTGGAGTACCGCCGGCTGATAGTAGACCTGCGCAACTATCCTATGAATATGGTACAGATGTGGCTGATGTCCCTCATGCCCTCCACCAGTCCTATAGCACTTGCTGTCACACCGGATTTTCTAAAGCCCGGCTCATTCACCCGAAGGATATCCGACTTTACCGGACGCGGACACAATTTCAGTCCGGACAGAAGAATCGTGCTTCTGGTAGACAGCAGGACCCAAAGCGCGTCCGAATACCTCGCAATGCAGATGCAGTGCTCACCGCAAGTGACGGTGGTCGGCAGCACGACAGCCGGAGCGGACGGCAATGTCGTACAGCTTTCCCTGCCAGGAGACTTTGTCTTCCAGACCGGCGGCGCAGGAATCGAATATCCGGACGGAAGCCAATGCCAGCGCAATGGAGTACGGATTGACCACATTGTCCCCCAAAAAACAGAAGACTTGGCAGCCGGCACAGATACACAGATTGAATATGCGCTGACTCTATTCCAGAGCCCCACTGCAGATACCTCGGAGGCATATTTCAGGCGGAATCGGCCAAGTAGGTCAGCAGACTTCTAAGACTTATGGGAATGTCCAGCTATTGGAACTTATAGAAATGCCTGACAACCAACCACTTTAAAAATCAGCAACTGCTGGACTGGGGATAAAATGGCGGTTTTGCGGCAAAATGCACGGGGTCCAGCATACTGCCGAGATTTAAATAACTGATAGTAAGTACTGTACACTCGAACAACATGCTGGACAATGCAAAAACAACGACAGCAAACCTGGCACGACCGCTTGCCGCAATGGCACCGAATCACGGAATATGCTGCCAGTGTGGAAAAGAACCGGATGAGGAATCCGTTCCAGAGAGGTCTGTCGAAAGGGCGACTGCTAGACAGACCTGCCGCAACGGCACCGAATCGCTGAAAACACTGCCGTTGCGGAAAGATGTAGAATCTGTCACGGAAGATTATTAAGGTTGTTGCAATTACTGCCGGCAGTAGCCATACCGCACCAGGTCGCTGCGGTCGCGGACAAGATGGACATAGCCGTCTGAGAGCAGGAGGACCTCGTCGGCCACTTCGAGAAGCGCGTTGTAGTTGTGGTCGGAGAGAATGATGCCTTTCAAGGGTTTCTGACGGCGGATCAGTGCCTGTATCCGCTCCACTGCCACAGGTGCCAGAAAGGAAAACGGCTCATCTAGGATGCAGAACGGAGCTGGAGAACACAGCGCCAGCCATATCTCGGCAATCCGCACCTCCCCTGAAGACAGAGCATTAACCGGTGTGTCCCTGTATTGCCCGAATTTCGGGAATTCCTCGACAAACTCCACGTAATCCATTGCGAAATATTCAAATATCCGACCCAGAGTCATCTTCGGCGGCAGGAAACTGCCTTGCGGAAGGTATTTGACATAGCGGGACACGCAACCTTTCCGGAAGATGTCTCCGGCAACGTGTCCGAACATCCATGACATCCTGCCACCGCAGCCTGAGCCCGGAATTGCCTCATCATCTATCCGCACAAAGCAGTTCTGGGCCTTCAGCTGCCCCATCACGGCCCGGAACATGGAGGACTTGCCGCTGCCGTTGCGCCCAAGCAGCCCCGTGACCCGGCCCGTCTCCGAACGCAACCAGGCTCCGTTCAGGATATTCTTCCTCCCGAAAGAAAGGGTTATGCTGTCGGCAAGCAGCGTGTGCGTATTCATCTTATGCGTCTCAGTACAGCAAGGCATTTTTAATCACGATTATCAGGGTGAGCACCACAACATAGACCGCAAGATCAAGAAGCGCTGCCGCTACCATCATCCGGGACGGATAAAGTCCGAGATTGATATAGAAAAACCCGCGGTCGCTTCCGCTGCGTTCCAACCTCTTCAGCAGCACCAGGACCCCTGTCAGAAACAGTTTCACCAACGACAGCATCGCGGCCACCGAGACTGTCTCGGACTTGTCCGCATCCATAGCAGCCACAGCAATGAACGAAGACAGGCTCACTATTCCTGACACCGTCAGGAAACTCTTGGCATACAGTGCTGTCAGGCACAATTTCTGTTTAAAGCTCAACATCATAGCGCATTTTACCATAGCTTTGGGAGTTTTCGTCAGAACCGCATTCAATCCAACTGAAAAAGATCGTTCACCGTCTTACCGAAATAGGCTGAAAGCCTAAGGGCCAGCTCTGTAGATGGAATGAAGCGGCCGTTCTCAATGGCATAGATGGTCTGGCGGGAGACTCCGACGGCATCTGCCAGCTGCTGCTGCGATATGCGCAGGACGGCTCTCTCGACGCGGATGTTATTCTTCATGGCGGCACCTCCGTCTATTAATCCACAGGCTCACCTTGAAGATAACGATGTAGAGGAAGAACATAGGAAGGACTGACAGATAATTGTCCACCATGTAGAATACCCACCGTTTCGTATCATCAGCCTCGTGCATGGGGAAATACATAAGGTTTATACTGCTCACGCAGAACCAGATGACGGACAGCACAAATGCCACGCAGGCCGCCGCCGCAAGAGACCGCCCGCGCAGGGACCTGATAAACTCGTCCTCCTGCCTCTCTTCCGAAAAGGCTATCATCAGCAGTGAGACGCCGATTATGACATACACCGCAGCAATCAGCAGCTTGAAAGCCGCTTCATCCATAACACTCCAGACATCAAATCCGAATAATAGATTCACCACTACAAAGACAACAGCCAGGAGTATCCATCCTGCCGTCTGCCACCTGTGGGGAAGAAGATAATGCTTTGTTTTCATACCATATTTGTTTTATGTAAATTTTACTTGCACAAAAGTAAAGTACTCTTTACATATTTCCAAATTTTCAAACAAATTTTTGAAACTTGCAGAACCTGACAAACTACACTTTTCACCCGACAATCTCAATCCAGCAGAAAATGTTCATTGACAGGCTTTCTGAAATAAGAAGAACATATGCATTGTTTCGTCCATCTTCACCATATTTTATTGCAAATACAATAATTACATTTGCAATAAAATAAAATCACTTTGCTTGCAGTAGAGCATTTTTCCTATATTTACAATGTAAAATTATACGTAATGCAGCCCTTTCCATACCATTGGTTTATCATAACCGTCATCATATCAGTCGCTGGCCTAACCGGTTTCGTCCTGTTGGACTGGAGAAAAACAGGCAGACTGAGGGATATCCTGCAATTCGTCAGCCATCCCGTGGAAGACTGCTTTATTGACCTGAATATAAGGAGTATCCTCATGACTCTCCTCTGGTATCTCATCATACAATATTTCTTTAACTTTTCCTATGCCGGATTCATTGACAGAGCATTGTTTGATGCCCCATTCCCCAAGAACAACATCAGCGACGCAAGCTCTGCATTCCCTCTATGGTTCATCCTGCTATGCCCTCCGTTGCTGGAAGAAACCGCTTTCAGGCTTCCGCTGAGACGGAGACGCATCCTCATCACTATCTCCGCAACCACCATTGCATTCATACTCTCTGCCGGAATATTCTCAATGCCAGTCTACAGCGTTACATGGCACCGGGCTGCAGTCTGCACAGGGACAGCATTGCTTTTCTGGAATGCGGGATATAAATGGATACAGAAAATGCCATTCCGCACATGGTTCTGGCTCATAGCTGTCCTGTTCTCCTTCACGCACCTGATAAACTACAGTGTCACCACCCTGACAGCTACAGGATGGATGCGGATTATCCTGAGGGAAGCTTTCAAAATTCCCGGAGCACTGGTATTAGGTTACGCACGACTCCATCACGGCATATTCGCCGCAATCGCGATACACATGGTCAACAATCTTATTCCACTCACAATACAGTCACTGACAAGCAACTAGGATCAAATGATGAAAACGACACTCCGCACACTCGCCTCACTCTTCGTTCTGTGCTGCCTCACTGCCGGCGCATACGCCATCAATCCATTGAAAGAATACACCTACACCCCTAAGGATCTGGGACTGGAGTACTCCGAGGACTCGGTCATGACTTCGGACGGGCACAGGATCCATATCTGGAACCTGCCGGGAAAGGAGGGGAATGACAGGTCGGTGCTGATAGCTTACGCCGATGCAGGCAATATGGGACAATGGCTGAGTGTCGGGGCCACTCTGAATCTGCTCGGGTACGATGTCTGGATGTTCGACTGGAGGGGCTTCGGGAGCAGCCAGGATTTCGCAACGGACAAGGACCTGCTTTACCACAGCGAGTACCTGCTGGACTTCGGAGCGGTGCTCGGTCATGTCGCCACTGTCCGCAACAGGCCCGTGGATGTCCTGGCACTCTCTATGGGAACAATCATAACAGGAGAACATCTGCGGCAGTACCCTGGAAACAAATCCCTGATACGGAGCTGCATCATGGACGGATTCGTCACAGACCCGTCCGAGACAGTAAGAATCCTGAACGAGGACAGCGGCAAGTCAGTACGCCTCCCCTCCGCACCGCAGCTGCTTTCTCCCGGCTTCAATTCCAAGGATGTCTCCCTGCCCATGCTGCTGATCCACGCCACCGGGGACACCGTCAGCCCCCTACGTCTGCTCCTGCCCCTGACCGCCGACACCCGTGTCACCCTCAAGGAATTCGACTGCCGGCACCTGCAGGCCGCATTCACCCATACAGAAGATTACTTCACGGCCATAGACGCCTTTCTCAAGGCACATTGAAAACAACTGTACCACAATAAGCTACGGCGCGACGGCGACTTTGATGACCCCGTCCGAATGCGAGGCGAACAGGCTGTAGGCCTCCCCAATGCGGCTGAGCGGGAAACGGTGGGTGATGAGGGGCGTGGCATCGATACGGCCCTCGGCTATGAGACGGAGTATCTCGGGGCAGTCGCAGCCGTCCACCCCTCCTGTCTTGAATATCAGGTTCTTGCCGTACATGTCGGGCAGTGGAAGGACTTGGGGACGGTCATACATGGCGACAATGGTCACTACGGCATTGGGACGGGCACACTCCCAGGCCATGCGGAAGGTTTCCTCCGTACCGGCCACTTCCAGGACGGCATCGGCTCCTCCATGGGTGCTCAGACTCCGGACCGTCTGCAAACAATGCTCCGGATCCGTTATCGTCACTTCGGGATAATGCTCCAGGACAAAATGCCTGCGCTCGGGGGATTTCTCGCACACGATGATGCGGCGGGGCCTGCGCAGCATCGCGCAGAGCAGGGTGCAGATACCGGTCGGACCGGCCCCGATAATCAGGACGGTGTCCTCTCCGGGGGTTATCTCCGCAATGCGGGCCGCCCAGAATCCGGTGGCAAGAAGGTCCCCGGTGAAAAGCGCCTGAGAGTCGCTCACCCCGTCCGGAATGCGGGTCAATCCCTGATCGGCGTAAGGCACCCGGACATACTCGGCCTGACCTCCGTCTATACGGCAGCCGAGGGCCCAGCCTCCGAGCGGGTCGCTGCAGTTGTTCACATAGCCGTGACGGCAGAAGAAGCATTCTCCGCAGAATGTCTCAACATTGACCGCTACCCGGTCGCCCGGACGGACATTGTCCACGGCAGAACCCACAGCCTCCACCACCCCGACCATCTCGTGTCCGAGGGTGATGCCGGGCACAGCCCTGGGCACGCTCCCGTGCAGGATATGCAGGTCACTTGTACAGATGCTCCCGAGAGTCACCCGCACTAGGGCGTCGCGCGGCCCCTGCAGCTGCGGCTCCGGCTTGTCGAACAGGGCCGCCTTTCCTTGTCCAAGATACGTATAAGCCTTCATCCTCAGAAACGATAACCGACCATCAGCGTCACTCCGGGATCGGGCTGTTCTCCTGTAACCGAATCCTTGTTGATATATGTCCGAGCAGTTATCATAACCGCCTGCTTGCCCTTAGTCAGGAACTCCACTCCTATTGATGGAGTCAGGTTAGGCGACCACATCACACTGCCGGCCGCAAGACGCATTGCACCCAGTTCCAGTCCGGCTGTCGCCTGAACCCTTGCCCCGACCGGGAAATAAGTCTTCGCATGCACACTTAGAAAAGTATACGACGGGATATATGGTCTGCCTCCCAGATACAACTGCTCTTCAAGGCTCAGTCCCAGATACAAGAAACGCACCCCTTCCCTATTGAAACGGATACCGTGCGAGGTATGCAGGACTCCGCCCACTTCCCTATATTATATCCAGCTCCGACCGACACGCTGCCCTCATATCTGACAACTTTTTCCTGAGCGGACGACGGCATTGCCGCAAACACAGACATCGCCAAAGCCGATGCCGCGATAATGATAGATTTCACAGAGTTTATCATAACCAATAATTTTTTCGCGAATATAGCGAATTTCCAGCAAACTCCACCGGAATATCCTCATTTGTTGGTAATATGGCGATTGAAGATGCAGATGGCATACTTTTGGAGATACCGGATATCATGACATATTCAAAACAGGCCACTTTCAGAAAAGAGAAGATCGCCTCTCCGTCGGACGGACTGGCACTCAGCATCATAATCTGCGAACCGATGACCGCGCCAAAAGGCATCGTGCAGATAGTACACGGAATGTGCGAGCACAAGGAGCGGTACATCCCGTTCATGGAATTTCTGGCAGCCAACGGATTCGCAAGTGTCATCCACGACCACCGGGGACACGGGGAATCGGTACGGTCTGCCGAAGACCTCGGATACTTCTACGAGGGAGGCTTCACAGCCATGATTGATGACATCAAGGCCGTGACAGAACGAGTAAGGATGGAGCATCCAGACCTGCCGCTCATACTCATAGGCCACAGCATGGGTTCAATGGCGGTGCGCTCTTTCGCAAAGCGTTACGACGACATGCTCTCAGGCCTCATCGTCTGCGGCAGTCCGAGCCGCAACAGTGGAGCTCCCGCCGGCAGGATTATTGCCAGGCTATACGCTATGGCAGCAGGGAAGAAATGCCGGCCCGCACTCATCCAGCATATTGCATTCGGCTCATTCAACCGCCGTTTTAGAAACGAAGGCTCTCCCAACGCATGGATCTGCTCCGACCCGGAGATTGTCAGGAACTACGACAAAGACCCGCTATGCAACTTCAGGTTCACCGCAAACGGTTTTATCAACCTGTTCTCGCTGATGCAGGATGCCTACAGCATCTCGGGATGGCATCCGCGCAGGCCGGACATGCCGGTGCTTTTCATCTCCGGCGAGGACGACCCTTGCCTTATAGACCACAGTAGATTCGACCATGCCGTCAACACCATGCGCCGCGTCGGCTACAGCAACGTACAGTCCCGGCTCTACCCGAACATGCGCCACGAAATCCTCAACGAAAACGGCAAGAAAGCCGTCTGGAACGACATCCTCTCATTCTGCTCCCGGATTGCCAATGACGTCAGGCACACCTGCCCTATGCAGTAACTATTCTAATTCAGATGCCCTCTCTCAGGGGATTTGCTCCCTGCGGTCGCATTTCCCCTGACGCCTGCGGCGGGCTTTTGCGGAGAGAGGGGGATTCGAACCCCCGGAACCCACAAGGAGTTCAACAGTTTTCGAGACTGCCCCGTTCGACCACTCCGGCATCTCTCCTTCAATTCAGGCTGCAAATATAGTCATAAGCCGAGAGCAATGCAAATGAACTTATTCAATTTTCACTGCCTATGAGGCATAGACAGGCGCACCGAATGCCATCGGGAAACAGACCCGGGGACTGTCCTTCCGCCTTGTCACACATCCAGACAATCTCTGTGTCATATCAATCCGAGCATCCGCCCGCCAGCAAGACCTCCACACAGGCAACGGTTATCAACATTAAATACCCCCACATCCGTTGGAGCCAATAATTCTTGCAATATCAACACTTTATATCAGGGCCACAACAAACTGTCACTCGGTATCGCAGTATTTCTTGATGACGCTATAGGCATCCTCAACACCGAGCTCACCGGCCTTGCTCATATCCAGGCAGCCTTTCTCACGGTCCTTGACATAGATAAGCACCAGACCCCGGTTATAATAGGCCTCCGCAAGGCCAGGATACATGTCTATGGCCTTGGTGTACTGCGTAATGGCCTCAGGCATATCACCGGAAAGACAGTACAGGTTGCCCAGATTGTAGTAGGTATAAGGAAAGTCCGGGTACAGCAGGGAGGCCTTGCGCATATCAGATATCGCCTCGGAGTAATCATACCCGGCCGACGATGAGCCGTCCCGGACTCTTGCCCTGGCCGTACCGGCATTGTCTATGGTGAGCACCTGCACATTGCTCTCTATCGAGGATATAAAGTCTATCATCTCCGCACGAAGAGTCCCACGGTTGATATAATAGAAAACTTCCGAAGGATGCTTGTCTATCGCCTCATCGTAGCACGACATGGCCGAATTGAACTGCTTGTTATCACTCTCTATCAGCGCCTTGGCAAAGAGCAGGCAATCATCTTCCGTATTCCCGGCCATCCTGTCCACGGCCTCCAGCAGACGGGAGTTGTCCACGGCGGCAGCAGCGGCAGGACGACATGATATCTCTACGGCCAAAGGCATTTCAGCCACAAACTGATCCACCTTTTCATCCTGATAGCGGTTCGTCAGCGTAATGGGCATTCCGTCCTCATCCACACGCTTGTCAGACGCGATGACAAAACGGTACATCGGCTTCAGATCGATGCTCACGTTTCGGTTCTGAAGCAGCTGATCATCATTGAAATCACTTCTGGCAAAATCCGAATCCAGCGCTATTAGCCGGTCATATTTTCGGGACGTATCCGCAAAGGCAGCCCGGCCGGCACTGTCTGCCGTCAGACTCTTGTACATCGCTATCTTGCTCTGCGCCGTCCGGTAATCCTCCTCCGCGGAGGCATACTGTCCCATCCGGTTCTTGACATATGAGCGGTTCATGTAGGCGTTGGCAAAATCGGGATAAAGCTCTATCGCCTTGGTCAGATCCTCCACCGCATCCTTATAGCGTCCCATCTCTGTAAAAAGAATAGAACGGTTGTAGTATGCCAGAACATTCTCCGGATTGATGTTCAGCACCCTGTCGTAATCGCTCAGGGCATTGTCATAATCTCCTATCTGAGACCGTATCAAGGCCCTGTTGTACAATGTCAGCGAATTGTCCGGCTCCCTGGACAGCACCTTGTCAAGATCGGCCAGCGTCCCCTGCACGTCCTTCATCTCGTAACGTATAAGGGCCCTGTTGAAATAGGCGAAAGTATTGGCCGTATCAAGGTCTATCGCGCGGTTCAGGTCGGAAAGGGCATCCTCCAGCCTGTGCTGGGAATAATATATCCTGGAGCGACGGATATAGCCCTCCGGGTCAAAACTGTCCAGTGTAATCGCCCGGTCATAGTCCTTGAGGGCCCTGATGGTATCCCCCAGGAACAGATACGAGGCTCCCCGGTTGAGATAGGCGTCCGGATCCTTAGGCTCACGCATGATGAATCGGTCAAAATCCTCCACGGCTTTCTCAAACTGCTGGGAAAGGAAATACGTCACGCCACGGCTGAAATACAGTCCATAATAGCTTGGTCTCAGCTCTATCGCGCGCCTCAGATCTTCCAGAGCCAGGTCATATTTCCCCATCCGGCTGAGCGTTATCGCCCTGTAATGGTATGCCAGGGTATATACAGGATTGAGCCCGATGGCCTTGTCAAAATCCGATTCGGCACCTCCGAAATCCCCAAGATTGTATTTCGCTATGCCTCTGAAGAAATAAGCCTCGTAGAGGGAGTCGTCAATCCTTATGATAATGCTGAAACTGTTCAATGCATCCAGATACCGTCCTTCATTGAGAGCCAGTTGTCCCCTGAAGAAAAAATGGTCTGTGTCATACTGCGCCTGCAGATTGTTCCACATGAGCAGCAACATAAGCAGCACCGCCGTTATCTTTCCTGTAAACCGACGATTATTTTTACAGTTTTCGTTCCACATATCCTGCAAATATATACATATTTTTACCTATCTTCGCACTCTTAATTATGGTTTACTAAACTTTCACTAATCATGAACAAAAATATTTTTAAAAAACTCACAGTTCTTACCACTACAGCCATTGTCTTATTATCAGCCGCTAATAACGTCAATGCCCAGCAGGGTTCTGTTACTGACAGCTCGAAAAGCATTTCCGCATCCAACTGGTACATCTCAGCCATGGCCGGTGAGCAGATACTGCTGAAAGGCAGCGTCAACGGAAAATATTTTGTAGGTAAAATCAATGCCGGCACATGGTTTGACTCCTGGTCCGGACTCAAAATAAATTTCCAGGCAGGCCTGAAAAAGCTTCACGGCAACAATTCTTCCAGGTACTATTCTTTTGGAGCGGACTACACTCTCAACATGCTAAGGGTATTCAATCCAAAATCCTACGACCCGATGACTCCTTTTTCGTTCAGCCTGTCAGCAGGTCCTGCCATGAACTTCGTGCGGTATCCGTACAAAAACAATGACTATACTCCTGCCGCGTCAATAAACATCGGCGTGCAGCTGGGATACGACTTTGCCCCGCGCTGGGGAGTATATGCCGAATTCATGTCCTACACCATGGAACGCTTCTATGATCCCGGATTCAACTTGTTCGTAGGATTCGACTGCGCCATAGGACTGAGGTTCAAGTTTAACGCCCACAACTATGGACACAGAAACGACGACATCGCCTATTATAAGGCCACGGTTGATGAACTGAGCCGCAAACTGGAGGCCCTGGAAAGCGAACTGGACAAAAACAGACAGATACCGGAGAACAGAAAAGTGATTCTGGCACCTGGTGAGAATGAGAATCTGTCCGTAGACATATACTTCGATGAGTTCAGCTCGTTTATCAGTGACGAACAGCGCAAAAAGATAGACGGGATTGGAGAATGGATGGCAGGCAACCCTGACTTCAACGTAAAAATCATAGTTTTCAGTGACAACCTGGTCGATAAAGAGACAGGACGCAAGATTATGGACAAAAGGGCAGAGGTCCTCGAGGATCTGCTAATAAGCAACTACGGCATCCTGCCTGAAAGAATCACGTCACTCGACTCAGAGGAAGCCGGCTATCATAATCTGACTGGATGCAACGCCAAAATAATATTCACCCGATAGATAGTTCATTACATTCCATACTCCACTATGAAACTGATGAAGTTCTTGAAAAGCAGCGCCGGCAGGAAATTCTACAATTTCGCATACTGCTGGGGCGCATGCCTTGTTATTCTGGGCGCGGTATTCAAGATCGCCCACATGCCGTTCGACAGCGTATTGCTGATGGTCGGCCTGTTTACAGAAGTATTCATCTTCTTTATCTCCGGATTTGACACTCCTGATGAGCCATACCGGTGGGAAAAAATATTTCCTGAGTTGAAAAACAGCGGAAAAGGAAAGGATTATGGCGATATCCTGGAGCAGGCCGGGAAACAGTATATGGAAGGTGTCAAGGCCATGGAAGACCGTATCAACAGTCTTAACTCTGTCTACAAAGAACAAGAGGCACGCATGAAAGCCGTGGCTGAGACGCTTGATCCCGGCCTTATTGCCGAGATGAGAGCCGAGACAGTGGAAATGACGAAACTGCTCAAGAAGCTCAACGAAAAATACAGCCAGATGTTGGAGGCTATGACATCTAAACAATAACAGCTCATGGCAGAATACCGACTTCCCCCACGTCAGAAGATGATAAATCTGGTTTACATCATTCTGATAGCCATGCTGGCCATAAACATCTCAGCAGACACCCTTGACACCTATTCCCTTCTCAACAAGGGAGTGACAGAGCGCATATCCGGACTACAGACTCTCAGCCAAAAAATGGCTGAGGACCTCGCTGCTGAAGACTTCAGGAACAACAGCGCCATAACAGAGATTGACTCTATGGCTTCAGAACTGATTGTATTCATCGACAGACTTAAAGAAGATATCGCCAGAGCAGCTGACAAGAAAAAATACACTTGTTCGGAAAATCTCAGGGCCCAGGAAGAGCTGAACGCAGTACCTGATGTCATGCTGTCCCCGATCAATTCCAACGCGGCACATCTCCACGAGGCAATGACAGCATACAAGGACACTCTCCTTGCCCGCATATCCAGTCCTGACATCCGCACCCTGGTCTCATCCTATCTCAATCTGGACAGCGAAAAACGTCTAACCTCATGGGAAAAAGCTACTTTTACAAGCATGCCGGCCATCGGCGGCATCACATATCTCAACACACTTAAAGAGAATATCCTCGTTACAAAAATAGAGGCCTACAAGGACATCTCAGCATCTTTTCAAAGGGAAGCAGCCGCCAACTCCGACAGTACCGATGGAGAATACAGATATGTACTCATAAACAATTCTCAGAAAGTGGTCGACAAGGACGGAACAATAGAAGTGCCTGTAGTCAATGCCGCTCCGTACATCGAAAGTGTCGTATACGCCGGATTTGACAATCCCATAGACATCCTTGCAATAGGCATCACTCCAGACAGGATAAATTTTGACGTTGAAGGAGGTGACGGATATCTGAAAGACGGCACATACTACATTTGCCCTGACGAACAAAGAAAAGAAGTGGTCCTGCATATGAGCTGCACACGCGACAGCGTTTACAAGGATCTCGGCTCACAGACTTTCAAGGTAAAGTCGTTACCGACACCGTCTCCCTATATAATACTGTCCGACAATACCAAATATACCGGCAACGTTCCCATAGAAAAAGAACGGATAGCATCCACTGTTTCCATAGGCGCATCCATATCCGAACCTGTCAACATATCGTACAAGATAATCAGATTCGAGATAGTCCTAATTAAGAACAACAGCAAGGACGTTCTGTCTGCGACATCCTACAGTCCGACTCTCACCGAAGAGCAAAAACAGATACTGCTCTCCGCCGAGAACGGAGACAAAATATATTTTACAGACATCACTGTGAAAAGTCCTAAAGGAGAGAGCGTATACAACCTTCCGCCTGTCAGCGCTCCCGTATACGAATAAGTGCCTCGGCCTGACCGAATACAAAACCGACCCCGACCCGGAAATGATGGAAAGGATAATCCCTGAGACCGTATTCATAGGCAATAAGCGGTCTGAAGCGGCCTGCATGAAAGACAGCGGTAGCCTTTATGACCATCGGGGCGTCCCCGTCCCCTATCCATCCGGTATATCCCTGCCAGGCACACGAGACATCCAGCAGCCGCGTCTCCAACACAGTCTTGACTCCGTACATGTACGCGTCATTCTGAGTATTCGCGCTTACCTGCCAGCATAGGAAGCCGGCATTGACAGCCAAACGCAGACTTTGAAAAAAACCGTCCTGAAATTTGACGGACTTGCCGATAGATGCATCGAAGAAGTAGCCCGGGGCGTCATAATTGCGTAAATACTCGTCACCGTCTCCGGAAGCCGTTACTATAGCCGCCCTCACTGTCATATCGGGCAGGAAACGCCTTTCTTTCAAGACTTGAATGTCCACAGACACATATACATTGCCTATCTGCCACCCTCTGTAACTGACTTCTGGCGGACGGCTGTGCTCTATGGATGCCGGAGTATTGCGGTAGAACTCCACCACAGGCATCCATAATGACAGGTTGACTCTAGGCGAGAACAAAGGGATATTGGCTTTTGCGAACACGGTCTGGGTCAAGTCCCCGTAAAATCCCGAATGGCAGTCATAATCCAGCTCCAGATAGAACCGCTCCGACACCCTGCCGTCCAGCATATCTGGCACGGGCAGGGCGTTAGGGCCGAAATACAAAGGTGAAATCTGCTCTCCCTCACGCGCAGAAGTCCTTGTGGCAGTCAGGTTGAGCAGAATCATGCACGCCAAGATATATACAGCAGATCCCTTCATAAATTTGAGGAGCAAATATACAAGGACTTTTCCAAAGTCAGACATAAATATTCCCTCGGGAAGGGACACAATGACAAAACTTGCCCCGTATTCTTCCCATGACGAGAAGTGTTCAAGCGCCGTATCGGCGGCAAGCTGCATGACCTGCCACATATCATCCTCGTTCAGGTAACCGCAAAGATATGACCAACGTGCAAGGTTCACCACCCTTACCAGATCCCAGGCGATGACGATGCCCGGCATCTGCCCTCCGGGACACCAGCCGTTCTCTTCCATGCTCTCCGCTATCAGGCAGACATCTCCCATCTTGCTTTCCTCGTCGTCACGTGGCTTTTCCAGCTATTTCCATCTGGGTGGCTTTTTCATAATTCATCTTGGCGAATACCCGTAATGCCTTTTCCAATACTTCTTCCCTGTTGGTAAACATATCCTTCTGTCATTTCACTTTGCACGACGAAGATACGAATAAAAGCCGGAATTGGAAAATACGGAATCCGACTGCGGACATCACTTTCTCCACCTGTGGGGTAACTGTCGGGGCGTGGAAAATAACCCAGACACTATTCCCATCGGTATGGAACTCCGGGTCAGGAATACCTACACGCCGGCACTCGCTTACCATAAGTGTCTATAGCGGAGTAAATGTACCGTCTGTAGCGTTTTGATTTGTACCATCCGTA
>ERZ779889.1175-NODE-1175-length-27553-cov-5.693505_pt1 | contig 27553 bp, 25 predicted proteins | sample MGYA00511030_ERZ779889 | MGnify/ENA primary metagenome ERZ779889 (study PRJEB29588, sample SAMEA2160616) | human gut metagenome | biome: human gut; feature: human-associated habitat; material: faeces | place: Denmark | collected 2008/2010 ...
GTTTTGTATAAATTTTCTTTTATAACTTTGTCTAACTTTTTGGGGTCAATTCAAAATCCGTCATGGAAATCTCGGCGCTTTTCTTCTATCCAAACAAAACATCTACAACAAGCATGACACAAAAGCCCACAAGCAAAGCATAAGTGGCGCCTCGCTCACTTCCGTGCGAATGTGTTTCGGGTATCATTTCGTCGCTGATGACATAAAGCATCGTTCCTCCGGCAAAAGCAAGGGCAAAGGGCAAAACTGCCGTGGAAATACTGACGGCAAAATAGCCGATTAGCGTGCCCACGACCTCGACGAGTCCCGTGATCATGGCAAGAATGAAGGTCTTTCGAGGGCTGATACCTGCGGCAAGCATAGGCGCAATGATCACCATTCCTTCGGGAATGTTCTGCAAAGCAATACCGCCGGCAATAATCAGCGCCTGCGTCGTATCTCCCGAGCCAAAGCCTACACCGGCGGCTATTCCCTCGGGCAAATTATGTATGGCAATCGCCAAGACGAACAGAAGTACACGGCTCAAGTTTGCATTGTTATGAGATTCTGCTTCGTCTCCCACGAATTTATGTAAATGCGGCACCAATTTGTCGATAATATTGAGGCAAACCGCACCGGCAAAAATACCTGCAACCGTAATAAGAATCCCGAATTTCCCGCCGTATTCAAGAGACGGAATAATCAGGCCAAGCACAGCCGCCGCAAGCATCACGCCTGCAGCAAAGGATAATACAATATCCGAGAATCTATGGGATATCTTTTTGAAAATAAAACCGATCAGTGCACCGAAAACAGTCGCACCGCCCACACCGAGTGCGGTAAGCAAAACAAGCTCCATAACCTATCTCCCCGCTATTTTTGCAAGTATGTCTTCATCAATAATCTCAACTGTACCTCGGGACAATTTGACCGCACCCTCGCCGACGAAATACTTGAGCATACGCGTCACAACCTCCCGAGGATTTCCTAAATGATTTCCGATTTCCTCATGAGTGATCTTTAAAGTATTTGAGTCTTCAATGTTGGCTTCGTTCAGCAGAAAGTCCGCAAGGCGACGGTCAAAACTCTTCCACATAATTTGATCAATAAGCCACATCACATCCGAAAAGCGACTTGCCATAACTTCGTTGGTGTAATTAGCAAGAGGTGCGGATTTTTCCATAATACTGCGGTAAATATCCGAGGGAATAATAACTGCATCGGTATCCTTTTCGGCACAAAGAGCAATGTCAAACTGAATACTGTTCATCATACAGGACGCCGAGAAAAGACAAATATCCCGCTCAAATAGGCGGTATAGGGTAATCTCTCTGCCGTCTTCGGAAACCGTGTAAGCACGAAGCTGTCCCGAAGTGACAAGAATAAGTCCCATACAGTCACCGCCTGTATGGATAAGGTCGCCTCTATTGTGGTGCAGTTCTCTGACACTTGCAGACAAAGTATGCTGTTCATTTATATTTAATTTGTTCCAGATCGGAAAATAAGTTGAAATATCCACAATTTGCACCTCCAAAGGTGATGGAATCAGTATACTATAATTTCGGGCATATGTCAATAACTTTGCCAATCATTATTGACATATGCCCGAAACTTTGTTATAATATCACTGCATTTGTAAAGGAGGTAATGATATTGTCAAGACCTACAAAATGCCGCAGGGTGTGCCGGTTTCCCGAAAATCTTGAATTTTCAACCATGGAAAAACAGGTGTCAGAACCTATCATTTTGACAGTGGACGAATATGAGACAATACGCCTGATTGACAAAGAAGGGCTTAGCCAAGAAGAATGCGGAACACAGCTCGGAGTAGGAAGAACAACGGCACAAAAAATTTACGAAACTGCAAGAAGAAAATTAGCCGACGCTTTGGTTCTCGGACGCTCCCTTAAAATAGAAGGCGGCGAGTATTATCTCTGCAACGGAAACTCGGAATTTTGCTATAAAAGAGATTGTGCCAAACGGCAACAAATAAAGGAATACAATATTGAAAAAGGAGAAAATGTTATGAGAATTGCTGTAACTTACGAAAACGGTGAAATCTTCCAACATTTCGGTCATACCGAACAGTTTAAGGTTTATGATGTTGAAGAGGGTAAAGTAATAGAAAGCCGCATTATTGACACAAACGGTCAAGGACACGGTGCACTTGCCGATGTTCTTCATGCACTGAATGTCGATATTATTATCTGCGGCGGTATTGGAGGCGGTGCGCAGATGGCACTTGCGTCTTTGGGAATCAAGTTGTACGGTGGTGTATCGGGCAATGCAGATGCGGCAGTGGAAGCATTTCTTGCAAATAACCTTGACTACGACCCCGATGTTCGTTGCAATCATCACGAACACGGGAATGAAGTAAATGCTTGCGGTAGCCACGGCTGCGGAAAAGGGTATTGCGGCAATCATTAAGAAGTGTGATAACATCACGGAACTAAAGCCCATGATGTGATATTATAAAGTAAAAGGAGGTCGTGAAATGAAAGAATATGTTTGTAGTGTATGCGGATATGTACATAAAACCGACGGTGAATTGCCCGAGGATTTCAAATGTCCCCTTTGCGGTGCAGGGAAAGATGCGTTCAAGTTAAAAGAAGATGTTTCCCAAAAAACTGAAATCAATCTTCAAAAGCCGCATACCGAAAAAGAATTATCCCCAATGGAAATGAGCATTATCTGCTCTAATCTTGCAAGAGGCTGTGAAAAGCAGTATATGCCAAAGGAAAGCGAAAACTTTAAAAGGCTTGCAGATTTCTTCCGTTCCAAAGCAGAGCCTGTAAGTGAAGCAAGCACCGAAAAATTGCTTCGACTGCTTGACAAAGACCTATCTATTGGTTTCCCTTACGGAAACGCCGTTGCCGGGGAACAGCCTGACCGTGGTGCACTTCGCTGTCAGGTATGGGCAGAAAAGGTAACACGAATGTTGCAGTCACTTCTCACTCGGTATCAGGCAGAGGGAGAAAAAATGCTCCAAAACACAGGCGTGTATGTCTGCACAATTTGCGGCTTTGTGTTTCTGGGAGATGAACCGCCCCAGATGTGCCCTGTATGCAAGGTGCCGAGTTGGAAATTTGAAAAGATAGATGGAGGTGCAAAATAATGAGCGAAAAATATGCAGTAAGAAACCTAAGACTTTGCACCAAGGATTGCCTTTGCCTTTATGTATGTCCGTCAGGTGCTACCGACACGGAGAACAGCATTATTGACGCTAAAAAATGTATCGGTTGCGGTGCGTGTGCAGATGCCTGCCCATCGGGTGCAATCTCTATGATGCCGAGAGAGCTTCCCCCTCAGCAACCAAAAGAAGACAAGGTGGTTGAGGCACTGCGTGCTCTTGTTCAAAGTAAAGCAGAAGCCGAAAACATCGCCGCACAATTACCAGGCCCACTTTTAAAGGCAGTTGCAAAATCCTCAAGACTGATAGCAGAGGACTTATGCCGTGAGGCGGGCTTTATGCTTCCTCAAAGCGCTAATACCAAAGAGTTTTTAGAACTAATTAAAACATATCCCGAAATTCCCGCAGATGCGGTTGACTCATTACTAAAAACAATAAAATTTGAAGAAAAGAAAGAGGTAAATACTATGCTCAAATGGAAATGTTCAGTTTGCGGTTATATTCACGAGGGCGACCAAGCACCCGAGCAGTGCCCGGTCTGCAAGCAACCCAAGGAAAAGTTTGTAAAAATCGAAGAAACCTCCAAAAATCCCTATGCCGGTACAAAGACCGAAAAGAATCTTTGGGAGGCATTTGCCGGTGAATCTCAGGCGAGAAACAAGTATACATACTTTGCAAGCGTGGCAAAGAAGGCAGGCTACGAACAGATCGCCGCTCTTTTCCTTCAAACCGCAGAGAATGAAAAGGAACACGCAAAGCTGTGGTTCAAGGCTTTAGGCGAGCTTGGCGACACTGCAGAGAACCTGCTCCACGCCGCCGAGGGCGAAAACGCAGAGTGGACCGATATGTACGAAAGAATGGCAAAGGATGCCGAGGAAGAAGGCTTCACCGAACTTGCCGCACAGTTCCGTGGTGTTGCCGCTATCGAAAAAGCCCACGAAGAAAGATACCGCGCACTTCTTAAAAATGTTGAAACCAAGGCAGTATTTGAAAAATCAGGCGTAACCATTTGGGAATGCCGCAACTGCGGACACATTGTTGTCGGCACAAAAGCCCCCGAAGTTTGCCCCGTTTGCAAACATCCTCAAGCCTACTTTGAAGTCAGAAAAGAAAATTATTAAGTTGCTTAATATAAGTCTATATGCCGAAAAACGGGAGATATCGCAAGATTTCTCCCGTTTTTTCATCCCTAACCTTTTGCAAGTATTTTGTACCGCAAAAGAGGACTATTGAAAAATGTGCGTTTTTCGAAATATGATTGTACGCTCCGGTGTGTTTGTTAAATCCCTTATGAACATCCGCACCAATAAAAAAGACCCCCTCGGGTAGCTTCCAATAAAACAGTATCTAACGAATACTGACATAGGGTAGCTGCCGTACAGGGTGCGACAAGAAAAATTGGCGATACTTGGTTTTACCAACCAGGTATCGCCTTTTTCTGCTTTTATAAGCTTTTTTGAACTGTGATTGGAGGTACATATGATGCAAGAGCTGAACTATATTTGTTGCGGAGACTATTACATCCCCGATATTCATTTACCGGAAGAAAGCAGACCTATTGGTCGATGGGGACGGATGCACCGGGATTATATCAAGGAACATCGCTCTATACTTTTTAATGATTTGTGCCTTAAAGGAAACCTGTGGACATATCTGGCTGATTTGAATGAGCAGGCACAGAATCGTCTTGAATTTATTATTGAGCAAATGAAAGTGTCCGAGGGCGTAACGGAAGATATGAAACAGCACGACCAGATGGCGTGGGTTGGAGCTATGAATAGCATCCGCAACCGAGCCGAGGAAATTGTTCTGCGAGAAATGATCTACGAGGAGGGTTCGGTATGAAATTGCTTGAAGAATTTTGGTATGGCAATATTGAGCCAACCGAGTATGATACATCCTCTTGCAAGGAATACAAGAAACTGTTGGAGCTGATCTGCAGAAACGAAGAAAAACTTCTGGCAAGCATGACGGATGAACAGAAAGAGTTGTTCTCCCGATATACAGATTGTGTAAGAGAGTTCCAGACAATGACCGACTGCTTACTGTTCCAGAACAGCTTTAAGCTTGGCGCAAGAATGATGTTGGAAGTCATGGAAGAATAATTGAATAGCCCCAAGGAGGAACTTATGCTCGAACGCATAGGTTCCTTTTTGGCTTTTGTCGAACTTTCTGCGCCAATTATTCCATATATCTTGAAAAATTCACGTTTCTGTGATATAATAACATTTAGAGCGAAAAGGAGGTTGTGATTATGGCAGTAAGCTATAAAAGATTATTCCACCTTATGATTGATAAAGGCATGACCAACGCCGAGCTGATTGAAAAGGGCGGCTTTAGCGCAAATATTATCACCAGATTGAAGCGAGACAATTATGTGGCATTGGACAGCATTGAAAAAATCTGTTATGCCCTCGATTGCGGCGTGGACGATATTCTGGAATTTATACCCGATGAAAAGGAGCAGAAACGCCATGATTGATACAAAGAAAGAACAAGAACGTGATGAGCTGCATCGTGCGATATGGGCGATTGCAGACGAGCTTCGTGGTGCTGTGGACGGATGGGATTTCAAGAATTACGTCCTCGGCACGATGTTTTACAGATATATATCTGAAAATCTGACCAACTACATCAACGCCGGTGAACAGGATGCCGGTAATACCGATTTTGATTACGCAAAGATGTCCGATGCCGATGCAGAAGAAGCTCGTGAGGGCTTGGTTGAAGAAAAGGGCTTTTTCATTCCTCCGTCTGAACTGTTCTGCAACGTCAACGGCAGAGCCGACAATGACGAAAATCTGAATGAGACCTTGGAGCGTGTGTTCAACCACATCGAAGCATCCGCAAAGGGTTCTACTTCCGAAAGCAGCTTTGACGGCTTGTTTGCCGATTTTGACGTAAACAGCAACAAGCTCGGCTCTACCGTGGCAAAGAGAAACGAACGCCTTGCAAAGCTGTTGCACGGCGTAGCCAACATGAATCTTGGTGACGTGAAAGACCACGATATTGATGCTTTTGGCGATGCCTATGAATATCTGATGACCATGTACGCATCGGGAGCAGGCAAATCCGGCGGTGAATTCTTTACCCCTGCTGACGTTTCCGAATTGCTTACCAGACTTGGTACGGTTGGCAAGACCGAAATCAACAAGGTCTATGACCCTGCGTGTGGTTCGGGTTCTTTGCTTTTGAAAGCGGAAAAGATTCTCGGTAAGGATGCCGTCAGGAATGGCTTTTACGGACAGGAAATCAATATCACGACTTACAACCTTTGCCGCATCAATATGTTCCTGCACGACGTGGGCTTTGATAAGTTCGACATTGCCTGCGAGGACACCTTGACCGCACCTCAGCATTGGGATGACGAGCCGTTCGAGCTGATCGTTTCCAATCCTCCCTACTCGATCAAATGGGCGGGCGACGATAATCCTCTGCTGATCAACGACCCTCGTTTTTCTCCTGCGGGTGTTCTTGCACCGAAGTCCAAGGCTGACCTTGCGTTTATTATGCACTCCCTTTCTTGGCTTGCAACAGGCGGTACGGCAGCTATCGTTTGCTTCCCCGGTATTATGTACCGTGGCGGCGCAGAGCAGAAAATCAGAAAGTATCTGATTGACAATAACTTTATCGACTGCATCATCCAGTTGCCGAGCAATCTGTTCTTCGGTACTTCCATTGCAACCTGCATCATGGTTTTGAAGAAAGGCAAGTCCGACAACAAGACCCTGTTTATTGATGCGTCTAACGAGTGTATCAAGGTTACGAACAACAACAAGCTGACACAGGCGAACATGGACAGAATTGTGGAGACTTTTGCCTCACGTGCAGAGGAAGCACACTTCTCCCATCTGGCAAGCTATGAGGAAATCGCAGAGAACGACTACAACCTTTCTGTGTCCACCTACGTTGAAGCTGAGGACACCAGAGAGAAAATCGACATTGTGAAGCTCAATGCAGAGATTGCGGAAATCGTTGCCCGTGAACAGGTTCTCCGTGAGGAGATCGACAGAATTGTTGCGGAAATAGAAGGAGAATGATATGCCCCTTGTTCTAAAGAATCATACGGGTAATTTGTCGATATTAAAACACAATACACTCCCTATGATAAAAACCGGAGAATTTGATTTTTATCGATGCATACAGTTTAGCGAGAACTTGTACGGAAAAACCGTCAGTGAATTGCATGCAGGAAATTTGCGTTTAAGTCGATCTGATAATCGTTATTCAAACTTATTTCCCGGACAGAAATTATCGTATTGGGCAGATAGCCCCGATACTGCGATGGCAGAGGCGAAAAAGTGGGGAGCAAATAAAAACCTCTTAACCTTTTGGGCATATGATGACGGCAGTAGTTTCATACCAACTGTATATCCATCATTGGAATTACAAATTATTGACGGAACACAAATTGAGTTCAATAAAATATTGAAGAAACTTGAGAAACATGAGAATTTAACAAAAGCAGATCGGGAGTTGATAGACGACATAGCATATCAAGAACCGGATTGTCTTGCATATGAATCAGAGGCTCGCAAAGGTGGTACAAACTTTTTGTTTTTTGAACATGGATTCAAAAAGTTATCTATTAGAGAAGTTTGGTTAAGACTTGGAGAACGTGTTAGCCAAAACCATAACAAAATCGTTTGTGCTACTTCGAGCGATTACACCCCGCATCTTTCTTCTTACGGCAATATGTTTTTGCCCATTGCGAGAATAGGCAAAAGTTCTACATATACCGATTCAGATGAATATCACTTAAGGATGCAAGTGGTGATTGATAAGGCTGAGAGATTGGTAGGTGAATATAATGACAGAGCTTCAGCAACTGATAAATGAGCTTTGCCCTAATGGTGTGAAGTTCGCTGCGTTAGAAGAATGTTGCAAGATATTAGATAATAAAAGAAAGCCTGTAACCAAAGCGGCACGACAAGCCGGTGAATATCCATATTATGGAGCAAACGGCATTCAAGACTATGTGTCGGACTATATTTTTGATGGGATTTTTGTTTTGGTCGGTGAGGATGGTAGTGTTGTAACTCCGTCTGGAAATCCCGTTGTAAATTGGGCAACTGGAAAGATTTGGGTAAATAATCATGCTCATATTATAGAAGAAAAAGACGGCGTGTTATTACGGTATTTATATCACTACCTGCAAACAGTAAATGTTTCGGCACTTATACACGGAAACATTCCTAAATTAACTGGTGGAGATTTTAGAGCAATCAAAGTCCCAGTTCCACCTCTGCCTGTGCAGAGTGAAATTGTCCGTATTTTGGACAATTTCACGGAGCTTACAGCGGAGCTTACAGCGGAGCTTACAGCAAGGAAACAACAGTATGCGCATTATAGAGATACTTTGCTAAAGCTTGACAACAATGTACCGTCTTATACGCTAAAAGATATCTGTCTTTCAATTGCAGATGGCGATCATATGCCCCCACCTAAAGCTGATAGTGGTGTTCCGTTTATTACCATTTCAAACATTACCGAAACCAGACAGATAGACTTCAGCAATGTTATGTACGTTCCTCGTGAATACTATGATAAGTTAGCGGACAAAAGAAAAGCAAAACGAGATGATATTTTGTACACTGTTGTCGGCTCGTTTGGAATACCTGTACACATATCCAGTAAGACTGAATTTGTATTCCAGCGCCATATAGCGATTCTTCGACCAAATCAACAAATGATAGTTCCTCGCTACATGTACCATATCATGCAAAGCACAGAATTTTATAAACAAGCCGACAAAGCCGCAAAAGGTGCAGCGCAGAGAACAATAGGGTTGAGCTCTTTAGGAAACATGACAATTCCACTTCCGTCAATCGAAGAACAAAAACGCATTGTTGCTATTCTTGATCGCTTCGATACTCTCTGTAATGACATTTCGGCTGGTCTCCCCGCAGAAATTGAAGCAAGGCAAAAGCAGTATGAGTATTATCGGGACAAGGTGCTAACATTTGAACCTGCAAAATAGAAAGGATACACTATGCTCAGTTCAGATTCATTAAAAGAAATATCAAATATTTTCTGTGGTGATACTGCGGGCTTTTACACTTATAAGCAAGGATATAAACTTGTAGAGTTCTTTAACGCCAATTTTGGTACTAAAGATGTCTATCGTTCCGGATTCCCGTCAAGATGGGCGTATGTTCACGATAAACTTGTGGATCTAATCAACAGCCGCCAAATAGATAGGTTTTTCAACATTGTTCTCGGCAAAAGTTACTTAATGCAAGAACAATCGCTATCAGAAGTAGAGGCTGCCGAAAAGATTGAAACTATATACGCCGAGTTCAATCGCATTATCCACAGAGATTTATGCAAAATAACCCGCAGCAATGGGCGTTATCATCTTGTCAAGGAAAATGACGATTTAGAACCAATCGGGAATGGCGGTTTTGCGAACGTTTATCGGCAAAAATCTACGGGATTAGTAGTGAAGAAGCTGAAAGACGATTATTTGACAGATACAGGTATTAGAAGTCGTTTCAAAAGAGAATACAACATCACCAAATCTCTGCAAGATGCGTTCGGAATCATTCAAGTTTATACATTCGATGAAGGAAGCAGCTCCTATACAATGGAGTATGCGGAAACGACGTTGGACAAGTATGTTAAATCATTTGATTTGTCGGATGATATAAAGCTGAATTGTATTCGCCAAATTCTTCATATCATGACGGAAGTACATAAACGTGACATTATCCACAGGGATATTAGTGCAAACAACATTTTCATTATTTCCGGAATGATCAAAATCGCAGATTTCGGATTGGGAAAAGACTTGAATGTCTTTACCTCTCACCAAACAATGCACACCAATGCGGTAGGACAGTTTTACTACTGTGCACCGGAACAGTTTATGATGCTCAAAGATGGTGATAAACGTAGTGACGTGTATTCGCTCGGTCGTGTTATAAACTTTATCATGACAGGCGACCCCAGAAATTCACACCACATCTACAGAAGCATTGCAGAAAAAGCCACAAATTCAGATGCGGCATATCGTTATGCTGATGCGGGACAGTTATCCATTTTTTTCGAGAAAGCAGTCTCCTATAAGCAACAAGCAGAAAACCAAACACGGATAGACGAAAAAATCACAAGAAAAGTTTTCGATGACGAAGTTGAAAGCTACATCTATGATTTGAGCGCAGAAAAAATTTCTACGGCTATTCTCCATGAGAAAAAAGGATTTGTTGACGTGCTGTTAGCTTTTATGAAAACAAGCGAGGAACACGCATTGTATGTCATCCAGAGCGTAGATAAATCATATCAAGAAGTTTGCGGAAGAACTTTCGTTGCCTATGATCCATTTGCTTCCTTTGCCTATTTGGTTCTCCGTAGCGGTTTCCCTTATGTGGTAAATGAAACTGCGGCAAATATTTTGCGTTTCGTAGCTCAAGATGTTCGCCGATTTAGCGCCCAACATTTGATTGAGGACATCAAGAATATCGGTGTTGAGCCAATGATAGAAGAAATCTTAGATTCTTAATGAAAGGAGTCGTGAAATTATGAGCACATACAACATCATTGCGGCAAGCAATGAAAGCACCGTTGTAGCTGAATATACGCCGGAAAACTCACGTTCTGACAGTTTCCAGAGCGAAGCGGCTCTTGAAAAGGAATTCATCCGTCTGCTGACCACACAGGGATATGAGTACCTTACTATCCATGACGAAAACGGTCTGATTGCCAACCTCAGACAGCAGCTCACGCTTTTGAACGACTACACCTTCACTGACAGCGAGTGGAAACGCTTCTTCACGGAAACGCTCGCCAACGCTAACGAGGGTATTGTTGAGAAAAGCCGCACCATCCAGACCGACCATGTAAAGGTATTACGCCGTGATGACGGAACTTCCAAAAACATTCAGCTCATCGACAAAAAGAACATCCACAACAACCGTTTGCAGGTCATCAATCAGTATGTGGAGACCGAGGGCAACCACGACACTCGCTATGACGTGACCATCCTTGTCAACGGTCTGCCCCTTGTACATGTGGAACTGAAACGCCGTGGCGTTGCCATCCGTGAAGCCTTTAACCAGATCAAACGCTATCAGCGGGATAGCTTTTGGGCGGCAAGCGGCTTGTATGAGTACGTTCAGATTTTCATTATCTCTAACGGAACGCATACCAAGTATTATTCCAACACCACCAGAAACAGCCACATCAAGGAAATGGGCGAATCCGCAAAACAAAAATCGAAGAAAACAAGCAACAGCTTTGAGTTCACTTCCTTCTGGGCAGACGGCAACAACAAGGTAATTGCAGACCTTATTGATTTTACGAAAACGTTCCTTGCCAAGCACACCATTTTGAACGTGCTGACCAAGTATTGCGTATTTACCTCGGAAGAAATTCTGATGGTCATGCGCCCCTATCAGATTGCGGCTACCGAGCGTATTCTCAACCGCATCGAAGTTTCGACCAATTACAAGAAGATGGGCACGGTGGATGCAGGCGGTTACATCTGGCACACCACGGGAAGCGGCAAAACGCTGACCTCCTTTAAGACCGCACAGCTTGCATCTGCGCTCCCCTATGTGGATAAGGTTCTGTTCGTAGTCGATAGAAAAGATCTTGACTATCAGACCATGAAAGAATACGACCGCTTTGAAAAAGGCTCTGCCAACAGCAACGCCTCTACAAGAATTTTGCAGAGACAGCTTGAGGACAAAGACGAAAAAGGCGGCTTCCACGAATACAAGATCATCATCACGACCATTCAGAAGTTGGATAATTTCGTAAGTAAGAACAAAGGACACGAGGTATTCAACAAGCATTGCGTTATCATCTTTGACGAGTGCCACCGCAGCCAGTTCGGAGATATGCACGCAAAAATCGTAAAGGCGTTCAAGAAATATCATCTGTTCGGTTTTACAGGCACGCCGATCTTCGCTGCCAATGCAGGCAAGGGCAAGCATTTGACGATGCTGACCACGCCGCAGACCTTTGGCGATCAGCTCCACACTTACACAATCGTGGACGCTATCAACGACGGCAATGTTCTTCCGTTCCGCATTGACTATGTGAATACGGTCAAGGAAAAAGAGAACATCAAGGACAAGAACGTTTCTGCCATTGACGTTGAAAAGGCGATGGGTGCGCCGGAGCGTATTCGTGAAATTGTCAAATACACGCTGGAGCATTTCGACCAAAAGACTAAGCGTAACAGTTACTACTCCTTGAAGGGCAAACGCATGGCGGGCTTTAACGCTATGTTCGCTGTAAGCTCCATTCCTATGGCAATGAAGTATTACAAGGAGTTCCAGAGACAGATTGCGGAGAGCCACCGTCAATTTACGATTGCTACGATTTTTAGCTATGCCGCAAACGAGGATGACCCCGAGGACGTTCTGCAAGAAGAAGGCTTCGACACCGATGCTCTTGACCAGACCTCCCGTGACTTCCTTGAAAGTGCCATCCAAGATTATAACGCCGCCTTTAATACCAACTTCGACACTTCCTCCGACAAGTTCCAGAACTACTACAAGGATTTGTCCATGCGAGTAAAGAACCGTGAAGTAGATCTTCTGATTGTCGTGAATATGTTCCTCACGGGCTTTGATGCCACAACGCTCAACACCTTGTGGGTGGACAAAAATCTGAAGATGCACGGACTTATCCAAGCGTATTCCAGAACCAACCGTATTCTGAACTCTGTTAAGACCTACGGCAATATCGTTTGCTTCCGTGATTTGCAGAAAGCAACGGATGATGCAATCGCTCTCTTTGGCGATAAAAACGCAAGCGGCATTGTTCTTCTCAAGAGCTTCAATGATTACTGGAACGGATATGAGGATAGCAACGGTAAGTATCATCCCGGCTATATTGAACTGCTTGAAAAACTGGAAGCAGAATATCCTTTGGGCAGCGAGATTATCGGTGAACAGGCAGAGAAAGACTTTATCAGACTGTTCGGCACTATCCTCAGTATGAGAAATATTCTTTCGTCCTTTGACCAGTTTGAAGAAATGGACAGCATCGCCGCAAGAGATTTGCAGAATTATCAGAGCATCTACCTTGACCTCTATGATAAGTACCGCAGAAAAGGCGATGGCGAAAAGGAAGATATAACGGACGATATTGAATTTGAAATCGAGCTTATCAAGCAGGTGGAAATCAATATTGACTACATACTGATGCTCGTTGAAAAATATCATGCGGGCAACTGCGAGGATAAAGAAATTCTTGCTTCCATCCGTAAAGCGGTTGATGCGAGTATGCAGCTCCGCAGTAAGAAAGAACTTATCGAAGCCTTTATCAGCCACGTCAATGTCGATACACAGGTTACGACCGACTGGCGCAGATTTGTTCTGGAGCAGGAAGAAAACGATTTGACGGAAATCATCACCACCGAAAAACTCAAATCGGAAGAAACCAGAAAATTCGTTGCCAATGCGTTCCGTGACGGCGCATTGAAAACGACCGGAACAGAGATCGACAAGCTCATGCCTCCCGTTTCTCGCTTCGGTGGCGGTGGCAGAGCGCAGAAGAAGCAAGGCGTAATTGAAAAGCTCAAAGCGTTCTTTGAAAAATACTTTGGGCTTGGCATTGCAGAGTTCAAAGCAGAGGATGAAACAGCAGAATAACCGATTATCCCACAAGGCACTAACCGTAAAAAAGTTAGTGCCTTGCTTTTGTTATGCTGCAAATTTAACTTGTACACAACCTGTGTAGAAGTTACAGACCGACTTCTCTGCAAGTTGCGTAGAAGTGATTTTTGACTTCGACACAACTTGTGTCGAAGTTGGCTTTTTAACTTCTGTCCAATTTGGACAGAAGTGTGGTTGTGACTTCCATCCAAGTTGGTCGGAAGTGGATTTTGAAAATTCTGCCCAAGTTGGACAGAATTATTTTTTGCCCGTTGATATTTCTCTTGAAAACGTCCTAACAGGTAGAGAGAACTTTTCTGCAACCGTTGAAATTTGCCTTTTGAAATTCCGAATATAGTGAGAGGGCTTCGCAACCTTGACGGCACAGCAAATTATCTGTATAATAATGGCACAGCGGTACGCCGCTACATAACAACTGAATAAAAATGTTCGACCCATAGTAATGAAGTCGGAGCAATCCGACACAGCATCGGTACGCTACGAAAATACCGAACTGCTCCACCACGCCTTTGGTTCTGTTGGCGGGAGCAGTAAGAAAGCAGAACCCGACTTTGATCTTCAGAGCCGATTACATAGAACATCATTTTGAAGCGAGAGCCACGCTCCCGCCGATTCTTGGTGCTCTGTGTAATCGGCTCTTTTTTGTTTTTCTCAAAAACATTCAGCCGGTTCTACATCCAAAAATCGAATGACCGTCTGAATGGGATATGTTCTCCAGCGAAGTATCGCCACGACTGCAAATTGCACGAGTGTACCAAAGAGAACGAAACGCCGGAGTGAGATTCTCGGGCAGGAACGACATTCGGGTAAAACGGCAAAATCAAAAGTACGGCAAAGTGCCAATTTTACACTTTGGCAAAAACGAAAAAACGAAGAAGCTGGGTAGCGTAGAGCAAGATTCTACCATGGGTCCAAATTTCGCCATCTGCTCATTTTGCCCTTCATGGAATCTTGTTGGGGAGTGCCTTCCCCAAACCCTGCTCTGTTCCGAAAAGCGGAAGCGATACGGCTTACGCCGATTCTCATTTTTTGCAAAAACGAAGGAGGAACCGAATGTCCAAAACCTACAATACCCCCAAACGCAATCACATTGTCAAGACCCGTTTGGACGATGAAGAACACGCCGAGTTCATGCGCCAATTAAATATTTACGGCATGAACCAATCGGAGTTTATCCGTGAAGCAATCTCCGGTGCAACCATCCGTCCCGTTATCGTTGCCTCAAATATAAACGATGCGCTGTTGGAAGCCATCGGCAAGTTGACTGCAGAGTATGGCAGAGTCGGAAACAATCTCAACCAGATTGCCCGACACCTCAACGAATGGCGCAGTCCTTATCCTGCCATGGCAAAAGAATTACAAGATGCCGCCGCTGATCTCGCCACTCTGAAATTTGAAGTTATGAAAAAGGTAGGTGATGCGATTGGCAACATTCAAGCATATAAGCTCTAAAAACACTGACTACTCTGCCGCCGAAGCCTATCTCACCTTTGAGCATGACGAGTTTACCATGAAGCCCATCCTGGACGAAAACGGCAGGCTCATCCCAAGACAGGATTACCGCATTTCCACGCTGAACTGCGGTGACGAAGATTTTGCGATTGCCTGTTTGAGAGCAAACCTCCGCTATGGCAAAAATCAAAAACGGGAGGATGTCAAAAGTCATCACTATATCATCAGCTTCGATCCCAAGGATGTACCCGACCACGGATTGAACGTAGATCTGGCACAGAGCCTTGGAGAAAAATTCTGCAAGGAACACTTTCCCGGTCATCAAGCCATCGTCTGTACACACCCCGACGGACACAACGGCAGCGGCAATGTTCATGTACACATCGTTATCAATTCTCTGCGAATCATGGAAGTCCCATTCATGCCATATATGGACAGACCGTGCGATACGCAACCGGGCATGAAGCACCGATGCACCAACGCCGCTATGGAATATTTTCGTGCCGAGGTCATGGAGATGTGCCACGATGCGGGGTTGTATCAGATTGATCTGCTGAACGGAAGTAAGACTCGTGTGACCGAACGTGAATATTGGGCAAAGAAGAAAGGACAGCTTGCGCTTGATGAAGAAAATGCTGTTCTTACCGAACAGGGCTTGCCCAACAAGCAGACCAAGTTTGAAACGGACAAAGACAAGCTCCGTGAAGAAATCCGAAAAGCCCTTTCCGACGCTGTCAGCTTTGAGGACTTTGCAGAAAAACTTCTTCGCCGTGGTATCACCGTCAAGGAAAGCCGAGGAAGATTGTCTTACCTCACGCCCGACAGAACAAGACCGATCACGGCACGAAAGCTGGGTGACGATTTTGATAAGACGGCTGTGTTTGCTGCCTTTGTCAGAAACGCAAAACAGGTCAGAACAAAAACACCTCTTGTTCATACCGCCCCAACCATGCAGGAACGCATCAATCAACAGAATATCGTTAACCGCATGGTGGACATGGAAGCGGCAAAAGCAAAGGGAAAAGGTTACGAAAATTGGGCAAAGACCCACAATCTCAAAAACGCAAGCCGAGCCTATCTGCTGTATCAAGAAATGGGATTTGATTCACCCGAAGCATTGGCTGCCGCTTGCGATGCTGCCCATGCCAAAGTGGATGATATTCGCACAAAGATGAAATCAGTTGAGGCGGCTATCAAGGAAAAGAAAGAGTTCCGCAACCAAGTAACAAATTACCATAAGACAAGGTATGTGGTTGACGGGCTGAAAGCCTGCAAGAATGAAAAAGCCCGTCAGAAATATCGTGACGAGCATGACAGCGACTTCATTATTCTGAACGCCGCCAAACGCTATTTTGATGCCAAGGGATTAAAGAAGCTGCCGAGCTACAAGGCATTGCAGACAGAAGTGGAACAACTCATCAAAGAGAAAAATGCTCTTTACAATGAGTACCAAACCGCCAAAGACGAAGCACAGCGGCTTGATACCATTCGCCACAATATCGAGCAGACCTTGGGCGACAGACAGGAGAGAAAACACGAACAGCTACGTTGATTCTTTCCCTTCGATTCATTTCATTCAAAAAAACGAGAAAGGATTATTTATATGGACGAACAGAAAAGAAGAAGCCATAGATTCAATGAAAACGGAAGCATCGTTGTTCACAATTATTGTGCGGCAGAGCTTCCTCAAATAACTGTAACGATACAATCCGGTCAGACTACCTATCGTTTTGGTGGACGATATGACGGCACACGCAGTTTGTCTGCCAAACTCCTTGACCGCATGGCAAATGAAATTGGAAATGAAAAAGTTTAACGAGAAAGGTGAAAAATTCATAGATGTGTGATATAATGAATACAAGCAATCCTGTATTGGCAGACTGCCCGCCGATTAAGGAGGAACAAGATATGAATAGGCAGTCTGACAAAATTACAGCAATCTACTGTCGTTTAAGCCGTGACGATGAACAGGAAGGTGAGAGCAACTCCATTGTAAATCAAAGAGCCATCCTCAAAAAGTACGCACAAGACCAGAAATTTCGTAATATCGAATTTTTCGTGGATGACGGGTACTCGGGAGCGAATTTCAACAGACCCGAGTGGAAGCGAATGATCGAACTGGTAGAGAATGACCGAGTTGGTGTTCTTATTGCTAAGGACATGAGCCGTATCGGCAGAAACTATTTGGAAGTCGGTTATTATACGGAGCTTCTTTTCCCATCGCACAATGTCCGTTTCATCGCTATCAACAGCGGTGTGGACAGCGCAAATCAGCAGGACAATGATTTTACGCCGTTCTTGAATATCATCAACGAGTTTTACGTTAAGGACAGCAGTAAAAAGGTCAAGGCATCCATGAAGCAAAAAGGCGAGTCGGGCGAATATCTCGCAACGAATCCGCCATACGGCTACATGAAAGACCCCGACAATCCGAAGAAACATTGGATTGTGGACGATGAAGCCGCAGGCGTTGTTCGCCAAATTTACGCTTTGTGCATGGAGGGCTTCGGTCCCTCACAGATCGCACAAAAGCTGAAAGAGGCAAAGGTCGATTGTCCTACTGTTCATTGGGTGAAGATGGGACGAAACGCTCCTGCAAGGACACCAGAAGACCCTTACGATTGGGCACCACGCACTATCTCGGGTATTTTGGAGAAGCAGGAATACCTCGGTCACATGGTCAACTTCAAGACGCGCAGACAGTCGTACAAGACGAAAAAGAAGCTCGATAATCCGCCGGAGGTATGGAAGATTTTCGAGAACACCCATGAAGCAATTATTGACAAAGAGACCTTTGAACGTGTGCAGGAGCTTCGCAAAAACAAACGCAGACCCGCAAGAACAGGCAAGAGCAATATGTTCTCCGGTATCGTGCGATGCGCTGACTGCGAAGAAAAGCTCTACTACTGCACGAGCAACAGCTTTGAATCTCGTCAAGATCACTTTGTGTGCTCCACTTCCCGTAAAAGAGGCAAAGAGGTTTGTGACACTCACTTCATCCGTGCGGTGGTACTGGAAGAAGGTACGCTTCAGCACATGAGATTGGTTATCCAATGTATTGCCGCTTATGAGGAAGAATTTCGCAGAGCGTTGGGTGCGAAAAAGAATGCCGAGGCAAGACGAGAGCTTACCGCCAAGAAGCGAACCTTACAGCGTTCTGAAACCCGTCTAAACGATTTAGACAGACTTTTCAAGCGCATTTACGAGGATATGGTCAACGGCGTGATCAATGAGACCCGTTTCAAAATGTTGTCCGAGGACTACGAAAAAGAACAGGAAGAACTGCGACAGAAGATTGCTACACTCGAAGAAGAAATTCAAAATCACGAAGACCAAGTGGAGAACGTTGATAAGTTCATCCAACAAGCGAAGAAGTATCTGCATCTGGAAAAGCTGACACCGACCGTCTTGAACGATATGGTCAATGCCGTATATGTTCACGCACCGGACAAGTCAAGCGGACACAGAGTGCAGGATGTAGAAATCAGTTATAACTACATCGGTATTCTTCCCGCCAATTTACTCTATGACATTCAAAAGGGAAAAACGGCATGACGAATCATGCCGTTTACCCAAAACTTATTATACTGTCTTATTGGAACACACCCTCAAAGGGTCTTTTTTATTGGTGCAGGTAACATTCTGCGAACTTGCAGTAGATGCGGGGCAGTTAAGAGAACATCACTTCGACAATCGCAAAAGCGAAAAAGAGAAATAGATGTACGGCACTAAACTGAGCATCGTCGCGTTTAGCCGTGTCCGCCCGGCTAAACGCTGTTCAAGTCCCGACGTCTCGCCAAGCCAAACGTCAAGGCACTTAAGGGCCTTTTTTATTGGTGCAGGTAACACTCTGCGAACAGCGTATATTCGCGTCCGCCCAACTAAACACTTACATAACTATATCTCTATGGAAAGGAGCACACCGGCGCCACAGAAAATCACAGCATTTCCGCATGCCGGCACAAAAACCAATGATAACCTACAAAGAATTAACCGAAAACGATATAACCCGTGAGTTGTTCAGCAGCTTCATCCGCAGACAGGTCGTAACAAAATGCTTGCGGAAGATAGACGGCGAATGGGTGATACGTGATGACCCATTTATCGATGACTGGAGCGAGGATGACTACAGCTTTCTGGTAAGCTGTCTTAAAAACACCGTCGCAACCGGAGGGTTTGTCTGCGGAGCTTTTATAGACGGCACGCTAAAGGGATTCGTATCTGTCGAGGCAGAGCCGATAGGAAGTGCCGGACAGTATATGGATCTTTCCAGCATACACGTCTCCGCAGATGCGAGAAAGCAGGGGATAGGAAGAGAGCTTTTTTCGGCTGCCAAGCGCTTTGCTAAGAGCAGAAACGCCAAAAAGCTGTATATATCGGCTCATTCGGCGGTTGAAAGCCAGGCATTCTACCGCTCTATGGGGTGCGTCGAGGCCAAGGAGTATAATGCCGAGCACGTTGAAAAAGAGCCATTTGATTGCCAGCTTGAATGTGAGCTTTAAGCTCCGTATTGTAAATATTATGGATATCAGCGCGCGAAGTGTACAGACTCCGCGCGCATTTTTATGTTTTTCGGGATTATCAGTTAAAGCTTCCATCCCACAAAGGCATATTTGAGATATATTTTTCTTCAACGGCGGGGACATAGTATGCGCCGTAGGTCTTCATGCCGCCCTCCCTTTCGGCTTCGGGAAGCTCGACAAAGAAGCGGTAATAAGGGATGTAATACTCGTATCTGGAGTCAACTCTGTATAAAAGCTCAACCTTTTTGACATACTCCCCGCCCGGGAAGTCATAAGGCACTGTTGTTACAAAGTTACCGTTCAGCATCAGCTTTTCAGCTTCCTTTGCCGTGATAATCGGGTAATCCCCGACTTTGTCGGAAAGGTCACAGCTGTGAACGCATACATGGAAAAGTTCTTCGTTTTCATTACAGGAAAATGATGTATAGCAGAAATTGTAGTTAATTATCCTTTCCGTCAAGTCATCTGCTCCGTTGTAGAAGCAAAGGTCGAAGCTTTGCTCGCTGTAGATGTTATAATCACCGCCGTTGATGTCGGTTACGGGGTTATTCATGTTCAAAAGCTCTTTGTATTCCTCTTTTATATATTCCGCCGTCTTCTCGACGTCCTCATACGGCGAATGATAGTGGAAGCCAAGGTCGTTCGGGAAGGCTCTTGCCGGGTCAAAGGTTATTGTTGCGTTCATGACCGGAACCACCTCGATGCGTATGCCGTTCTGCTCGGCGATAAGGCTTGTGGGGTCGAAATACCCCTCCGGCACTTCCTCGCCCACGCTTGCAAACTTCTCGACAACAGCCGCCTGATACTCCGCACTTGGGGTGTCGTCGGTAATCACAAGACTGTAGGTGTCCATTCCAAGCCGCTCTGCGGTGTCGAGTAAAAGGCATTTCATGGCTTCAAAGTCCATGCCGCGTGTGTTCATGGTTTCGTCGCGCGTGAGCCTGTTTCGGAATACCGGCAAGGTGGTAATTTTTGCGTCCTCGCTCCAAGGATTGGCGTTGATCAGCTCGGAAATATCATAAGCCATATATCCCTCAAAGCCCATTGCTCCCGATGTTTCCGAGATGGTAAGCATAGGCAGTTCGGGCGAGCTTTCACCGGGCGCAAACCATCCTGCCACCGAACATACGCCAACAACCAATGCAAGGCAAGCCGCCAACGCTCCACACCTTAGCCACATCTTCGTTTTGCTTCTGTCCTTTACTTCGCCCGCATTTGCTATAAGCTCATCATCTATCTTCCCGATAGCATCCAAAAGTATTTCGTTTTTTCTCATATCACAATGTCATCCTTTTCAAGCTGTGCTTTTAATTCGTTTCTCATCCTGAAAAGCAGGGAAGCGGTGTTGCTCTCGCTCATCCCAAAGCTTTTAGCGATATGCTTTATCGGGTGCATATACCAGTATCGGTGGATGAAGATATTCCGCTTCTGCTCCGGCTGTTCGCGCAGAAAACGGTTGATGGCTTCAACTAAGACCGTTTCATCAAACGCCTGTTCAACGCCATGCGCGGACGGTATGCAGTCTTCTAATTCGGACAGCACAAGCTCGGTCTGCCCGAAGCCACGCTTTTCGGCGGCGTATCGTCTGAATCTGTTCAGCGAGAGGTTACGCACGATTTTTCCGAGATATGCCGACAGCTTCTCCGGGCGCTTGGGCGGCATGGATTTCCACGCCTGTAAATATGTATCGTTGACGCACTCGGCACTGTCCTCGCTGTTGTGTAGGATGTTGTAGGAAATGGTGTGGCAGTATTTGCCGTACTTTTTGTCGGTTGCCGATATGGCAGTCTCGCTTCTCTGCCAGTACAGCTCGATTATTTCATGGTCGTTCATTGATTTCTCCCCTTTCCGCGCACTTTCATCTCGACATATATGCCTTGATATATAAGTGCTCTCACCAATATACACACCAAAATCGGGCGTTCATTGCATGATGAGTGAAATCTTTTTGAAAAAATCATTGCCGCCCAAAGAATGGACGGCAACATCAAAACATTATTACACGGTAAGCTGGCTTTCATCCGTTTCCAGAAGGATGAGAATATCCTCCTCGTCTCCGGTCTTTGAGTTGATATAGACAAGCACTGTATCGTCGTTGGAGGTTTTGCACTTGAATTCCCAGCAGAGCTTTTCATCCACAGAATTTGTCGGAATTACTGCCAGCGAGGATTTAACAACGCTCAGCATCGGTGAAAGCTTTTCCTGACACTCCTGTTCGCTCAAAACAGGCTCGCCCAGATTTCTTTCGTGATGGTTGACTATGAAGCCGCGGGCATCGAAGCCAAGAATCTCGCCGTTATCCATCGCGACGGATATCTTTATAAGGTCGGTGTAGCAGGTAACGCCGTTGTCTTCATAAGCATAGTTGATGGTGCAGACGTTGTTGTATGTCTCATAATAGGTCTTCTGCATACCGCCGATAGCAAGTGAATCAAGATAGCTTCTTGCATATACTTCCGCCTCTTCCGGTGTGATTTTCGAGGTTCTGGGCTCGCGGCTTTTAATAAGGTAGCTTATATATCCGCCCTTCTGGGTGACGGCACAGTAGATTCCATCCGCGCGGAAGCAGTAGGACGGCATTTTACCCTGTTCGCCGCCTTCAACGCTTTTAAGCTGCCAATCCTCCATTCCGCAGTACTGCGCGGCGCGGCGTCGCGCGTCATCCTCGTTTATTTGATTTGCTCCTTGAATAAGCCGGGGCGTGCGTTCCAAGATATGGTCGGAGAACGGACCGTCGTAGATCAGCTTGGGTGTAGAGGAGAAACCGTCTTCAAGCTTTGCAAAGCCTTCGGTAATAAACGACTGCCCGCCTGAATCGATATCAGCAAACAGCTGGGTGATGGTTTTGTCGTCCGAAAGAAAGCGCGACTGCATCTCCCAGAGCTGACGTGACAGTTCCTTGGCGTTCTGACAGAGGGCTGAAAGCCGGCTGTAGTCCTCATACGAGGTCTCTTCACCGCGTGATGCCGCCGCAGAGACGGAGGAGGCATAGTTGCCTATCTGGGTCAGAAACTTTTCGGTGCGCTCAAGGTCTGAATTGTAAACAGGAAGCTTGGTCAACGCGTTCTTTGCGGTGCTTGCCTCGCTCAAAAGCTCGTTTGAAAGGCGGGTCATCATCGCGGGGGAGCCGGAATACAAGCCCTTTGTTAATGTAGAGGATATCTTGTCCGCACTGGATGCAAGCTCCTCCACAGCCTGGCGGTAGCCGTACTCAATAAAGTTTTCCGCTTTTGAAAGCTTTCGCATATAAATAAGGTCAGCCGCGCCCAGAACCGCAATTATTGCTAAAGAAAAGGATACTATCCGGGCGATGGTTCTTCTTGAAATAACCGTTTTCATGATATATAAATGGTCCTTTCGTGATTATTTGCTAATAGCTTTTCACATTTATTTGCAAATACACGTTGTAAATTTTTACAGCACGAGATTGGCACGCGCACCATCCTAAGTGATTAACTCCCTGCCGAGCTTTGGCATAAACTGAATTAAGCTCCCTACAATTTCCGGTTGACTGTATAAACAGCAAAGTATTGTCAAGAATAATACTGTAAATGCAAGACTAACTATCAAGGAATGGTCTTGTAAACATAAGATAACCCAATTATAACACTATTCTTCGCTCGGGTGTAAAGATGTATACTTATTTTCGTCTAGAAATGTTCAAAAAAGCGGGTGCAAAACCCATAATATAGCGGTTTTGTGCCCGCTTTTTGCTATAATTTCAGACGAAAATCAGTAGTACATATGTCCTTATACCTGATTGCGGGAAAGTTCTAAAAGCAACAGGAGAGATAGCCATGTCAGTATATAGGGGAGAAATATATTACGCCGATTTAAGCCCGGTGGTAGGTTCGGAGCAGGGCGGAGTAAGACCTGTACTTATTGTTCAGAATGACGTTGGAAACCGTCACTCGCCGACGGTGATAGCTGCGGCTATAACCAGTCAGCGGGAAAAGAACCGTCTGCCTACTCATATAGAGATAACCTCCGGCACCTGCGGCTTAGCCAAGGACAGCATTGTCCTTTTAGAACAGATCCGCACTATCGACAAACAGCGTTTAAAGGAGCGCATGGGCGTTCTGGACGCAACTTCGATGGATAAAATCAACAGCGCCCTGCAAATCAGCTTTGGATTGAATAACGGAAATGGCGGCAATGGCGGCGTCACACTTCGCTGAAGAGGTGACACCCCTTCGTCGCCACTGCCAAACTTTGTGATATTTTAAAGCGTGTTACACCGCAATGCTTCGTTGATCCTGCCTCACCTTTCCTCGGCTGAAAGCCGGGGCTTTGTTTTACATAAACATATTTCTTTACCGTCTCTAAAAAGCAATTCCCTGCTGGCAGTCCGATATTGAACTGCCAGCAGGGGCTTTACAAGGGGTAACTATATTGAAGGAGGAAAATCTTTATCTGCTCACGGCGGCGGTTTTGCTTCTGTATTTAAGCTTTATCTTGTCGGCGATCAGCGCTATGAACTCGGAATTAGTGGGCTTGCCCTTGCCGGTGTTTACCGTGTAGCCGAAGAAGGAGTTAAGAATCTCAACGTCGCCCCTGTCCCAGGCTATTTCAATGGCGTGGCGTATGGCTCGCTCAACCCTTGAAGGTGTGGTGGAGTATTCCTTCGCGACGGTCGGGTACATCAGCTTGGTCACGCTTTCAAGCATCTCCGGGTCGTTCACCGAATGTATTATCGCACGCCTTAAATAGTGATATCCCTTTATGTGGGCAGGAACTCCCAGCTGGTGTATCATCTCGGTAACAACGACCTCCAAATCCGGCGATGTTCTTTGGGGCTGGATTACCGGGCTGTCCTCCAAGATATCGTAGCCCATCACCTGATTTATTCTGTCACCTAGCATATGGAAATCAAATGGCTTTACAAGATAGTATGCCGCACCCTCCTGCATTACCTGCCTCAGCGCGAACTCGTTTTCGCAGGGAGCGCATATTATGAACGCCGGCTTTGACTTCGACGCTTTGTTCACCTTTTTCATAAGCTCGATGGCGTCAAGCCCGGGCATCCATAGGTCGGCGACAACCACGTCGGGGACCTCCGAGGTTACGGCTTCCAGTATGACGTTGCCGTCCTTTGGGCGGACAATGCAGAAAAATCCCATTTCCCGCAGCTCCTGAGCGCATTTTACGCCGTATTCCTCGCTGTCGTCTCCTATTAACACCTTTAATTTTTTCGATACGTTTGACATTTTTATCTCTCCTTTATTTTTATTAAGCTTTATTTAGATGTTTTTCTTTTCTTTTCCAAATATTAACATATTTACGTGTAGTATTATGTCATATAAGGACACATCATCAATCGAATTTGAAAAATTTTTTCAAGCTCTTCCGTCGGTGCTTTTTGTCGGTGGGAAGACGGTATGCACAATTCGTGTAAAAATATGCCGCAAAGCGGTTGACAATCGCTAAAACATCTGCTATACTTTATAAAGTATAAATCTGCGGGGTGTGCTGCTCCGCATAAAAGAAAAAGCAATTTTTAAGTTGGTACAGTGATACCGGTAAGATTGTCTGATATTTCACGCGGCTGTTTGCCCCATTTTAGGGGGATTTTCGGCTGTGCGGTTTTGTGTGCAATCTTGCTTAAAAAGCAGGATTTTTGTTTTATATGGAGGTATTTAGTTATGATATCAGGAATAAAAGCTGTCTGCGAAAAATCTGCTGCTGATTCCGCCTTTGACCTTCTTTCCCGCAAAGGCTTATTGCCTGATTCCGATGTAAGCTATATTGTTGTTCCCGGTCTTTGTGATGTTCACGTTCATTTCAGAGAGCCGGGTTTTTCATATAAGGAGACGATCAAATCAGGCTCGCTTGCTGCGGCTCACGGTGGATATACCGCCGTCTGCACCATGCCAAACCTGAGCCCCGTTCCGGATAGTCTTGAGACTCTTAATGTTCAGCGTGATATTATCGCGAGGGACGCTGCACCATGCGTGAATATCCACCCCTATGGCGCGATAACCAAGGGCGAAAAGGGCGAATGCTTAGCCGATATGGAAGCAATGTCGCCCCATGTCTGCGCCTTTTCGGACGACGGCAGGGGAGTGCAGTCGGATGAAATGATGCTTTCAGCCATGCGCAAGGCCAAGGAGCTTGATAAGATAATAGCCGCCCACTGCGAGGTCAACTCGCTGTTAAACGGCGGATATATCCACGCGGGCGAATATGCTCACGCTCACGGTCACCGCGGGATATGCTCCGAAAGCGAATACGCCCAGATAGCAAGGGACTTAGAGCTTGCCGCCAAAACCGGTGTGAAGTATCACGTATGCCATATTTCGACTAAGGAAAGCGTCGAGCTTATCCGTCAGGCCAAGAAAACCGGTGTGGACGTCACCTGCGAGACAGGTCCGCACTACCTCACGCTTTGCGACAGTGACTTGCAGGAGGATGGCAGATTCAAGATGAACCCGCCCCTGCGCTCACCCGAGGACAGAGACGCTCTTATAGAGGGCATCAAGGACGGCACTATAGATATGATAGCCACCGACCACGCCCCGCACAGCGCCGAGGAAAAATCGCGCGGGCTTGAAAAAAGCCTGATGGGTGTAGTCGGCTTGGAAACCGCCTTCGCGGTGATGTATACAGAATTCGTCTTAAAGGGGGTAATCACCCTTGAAAGGCTTACTGAGCTTATGAGCACCAACCCCCGCCGAAGATTCGGCTTAAGCGGCGAAGCGGGATTTGCGGTGTTTGAAATCTCGAAGCCGTATATAATAAATCCCGCAGACTTTGCCACCATGGGCAGGGCAACGCCGTTTGCAGGAAGAGAAGTCTTTGGAAGATGGATAGCCACCGGCAGGGACGCACATATCGCGGAAACTATAAATCGCTAATAATTTAATCTTATATATATCGGAGGAAGTATTATGGCAAAAAGAAAAGATTTGAAAAAGATTATGATAATCGGCTCGGGACCTATTGTTATAGGTCAGGCGGCTGAATTCGACTACGCCGGCACTCAAGCCTGCCTTGCCCTCAAGGAGGAGGGCTTCGAGGTTGTTCTGTGCAACTCTAACCCCGCAACCATCATGACCGACACCGCCATCGCGGACAAGGTTTACATGGAGCCGCTGACCCTTGAATACATCGCTAAGATTCTGAGATACGAGCGCCCCAACGCTATCATCCCCGGAATCGGCGGACAGACAGGTCTTAACATGGCTATGCAGCTCGAAAAGAAGGGCGTTTTAAAGGAATGCCAGGTCGAGCTTCTGGGCACAAGCAGTAAGAGCATAGAGCAGGCCGAGGACAGGGAGCTTTTCAAGGAGCTCTGTCAGTCTATCGGCGAGCCTACAATCCCCTCTGAAATAACCTACACACTGGAGGAAGCCAAAAAGGCGGCGCTTGATATCGGATACCCGGTAGTTTTGCGCCCTGCGTTCACCTTGGGCGGCACCGGCGGAGGATTTGCCAACAACGAAGAAGAGCTTATTGATATAGGAACAAACGCCTTCAAGCTCTCTCCGGTTCATCAGGTGCTGATTGAAAAGAGCGTTAAGGGCTTTAAGGAAATAGAATTCGAGATGATGCGCGACGGCGAGGACAATGTTATCACCATCTGCGGCATGGAAAACGTCGACCCTGTAGGCGTTCACACCGGCGACTCGATAGTCGTCGCCCCGATAATGACCCTTAATGACCACGACCTTAAAATGCTCAACGATTCCGCAGTAAAGCTGATAAAGGCGCTTAAAATCGAGGGCGGCTGCAACGTTCAGTTCGCGCTTTCGCCCAACTCGAGCGAGTATTATCTTATAGAGGTAAATCCCAGAGTTTCGCGTTCCTCAGCGCTCGCTTCAAAGGCGAGCGGCTACCCGCTT